>ERZ1036435.210-NODE-210-length-45694-cov-85.718267_pt1 | contig 45694 bp, 38 predicted proteins | sample MGYA00514223_ERZ1036435 | MGnify/ENA primary metagenome ERZ1036435 (study PRJEB33795, sample SAMN09464927) | human gut metagenome | host: Homo sapiens | place: USA: Stanford, California | collected 2016-08 | study: EMG produced TPA metagenomics assembly of the... | reverse complement strand
TGGAAATCCCTAACTTCCCACCATTGGTATTCGAATTTGACGAAAAATTGAACGTTGTAAAAGAATACTATCTTGGTAAATAAAAATATCCAGTGGATATTTTTATCCCAAGCCTAGAAATGCTAAAGCGAGGCAATTCTAGCGGGATTTGTTATCCATACAAAAAGCTGACTTCGGTCAGCTTTTTTGTCTTTATGAAATTTTGTAATTATTTTAGGAATTAAATGAATCCTATGTTGCAATTAGATATTCAAAAGTTTAAGGAAGTCTGTTTCAGTCAATAATTCAATATTTTGGCCTTTTTCTAAAAGTTGATTAGCTTTTTTCATTTTTGAGCTAAGACCAGTCTCGCCTACAACATGAAAATCTTGTTCTCCAACAACTAGAAATTTTGTATTTTTTGACAAGTTATTTTCAGGTATTCCTCCAACTTGAATAACTTGAGCTGCTGCTTCTTTACGTGTCATACTTTCTAATTTTCCTGTAAATACAAAATGTGCATTATAAAAAGGATGGTTTTGGTTTAATTTTGCAATTTCATCTTCGGAAAGTTTGACTAGTTCAGATAATTTATTAGATTTAGAATCTTGGGATAAGGAATGAATCAATGAAAATCGGTTGAGAACATTGAATCCAATTGAATCGAGGAATTCGTATAGGTTTTGATGATTACAATTTTCTATTAATTTATTTACAATTTGTCCTGCAGCTTTTGCATCCGATAGAGCATTGTGGTGCTCTAATTCAATGTTAAAGTATTGAGTTAATGTATTTAATTTATAATTTAATTGGTTAGGTAAAGCTTTTTTAGATAATTTATAACTGCAAAAATATGAAAAGTCATTTATCGGGACTTCATATTTTTTTGCTGCATCGCTTAATGCTTTGATATCAAATTGAGCAAAATGTGCAACAACAGGGAGATCGTCTATAAATTTAATAATTTCTTTGTAAATCTCAGGAAACGTAGGACTATCTGATACGTCTATTGATTTTATTCCGTGAATTTTTGTGTTAAAAAAATTAAATTCCTCTTCTGGATTCAGTAAACTATAATATTCGTCAATTATTTTACCATCTATAAATTTTACTAGGCCGATGGAACATATACTTCTTGGATTTGAATTTGCTGTTTCAACATCTAAAGAAACAAAACCATTTCTTTTGCTTGAAGAGATAGTTGGAGTAGTAGTTACGTTATTTTCATTTTTATCATGATCTCTATTTCTAAACATTATAGAACCCTCATAGTTAGTAATATTGTTATGACTATTATAATTCCATTGAAACAAAAAGTCCATATAGTAAATTACTTGATGAATGAATAAATTTTGTAACCTTTGTCTTGGGTTTTCAGGGTCTCCTAAAAATGATATAATGAAGTGTTATTACATAAGGTTTCATTAGCCTTGAAAGGAAAAGAAAATGACAAAATCATTCTACATCACAACCCCTATCTATTACCCATCTGGTAAATTGCATATTGGTTCAGCTTATACAACCATCGCCTGTGACGTCTTAGCACGTTACAAACGCATGATGAACTACGATGTGTTCTACCTGACTGGTCTCGATGAGCACGGTCAAAAGATCCAGCAAAAAGCCGAAGAAGCTGGCATTACGCCGCAAGCTTATGTAGATGGGATGGCGGTTGGAGTGAAAGAACTCTGGCAATTACTCGATATCTCATATGATAAATTCATCCGTACGACAGACGATTACCATGAAAAAGTGGTGGCACAAGTCTTTGAACGCTTGCTTGCGCAAGACGACATCTACCTGGGTGAATACTCTGGTTGGTATTCAGTATCTGATGAAGAGTTCTTTACAGAAAGCCAATTGGCTGAGGTCTACCGTGATGAGAATGGCAAGGTCATCGGTGGGGTAGCCCCATCAGGCCACGAAGTAGAATGGGTTTCTGAAGAATCTTATTTCCTTCGCCTCAGCAAATACCAAGACCGCTTGGTTGAGTTTTTCAAATCCCAACCAGACTTCATCACTCCAGATGGCCGTCTCAATGAAATGTTGAAAAATTTCATCGAGCCAGGTTTGGAAGACTTGGCAGTATCTCGGACTACCTTTACCTGGGGAGTTCCAGTTCCATCCAATCCTCGACACGTTGTCTACGTTTGGTTTGATGCTCTGCTTAACTATGTGACAGCTCTTGGTTATGGCCAAGAAGATCATGAAAACTTTGACAAATTCTGGAACGGAACCGTCTTCCACATGGTCGGAAAAGACATCCTTCGTTTCCACTCCATCTACTGGCCAATCCTTCTCATGATGTTGGATATCAAATTGCCAGAACGTTTGATTGGCCATGGTTGGTTTGTCATGAAAGACGGTAAGATGTCGAAGTCTAAAGGAAATGTCATCTACCCAGAAATGTTGGTGGAACGCTTTGGCTTGGATCCGCTTCGCTACTACCTCATGCGCAGTCTGCCAGTTGGTTCAGATGGTACCTTTACACCAGAAGACTACGTGGCTCGTATCAACTATGAATTGGCCAATGACCTTGGAAACCTCCTCAACCGGACGGTAGCCATGATCAATAAATACTTTGGTGGTCAAGTTCCGGCTTATGTCGAAAATGTCACAGCATTTGATGCAGATTTGGCCAAGGTAGTTGAAGAAAACATCGCTGAATACCACAAGCAAATGAACGCGGTTGATTACCCACGCGCTTTAGAAGCGGTATGGAATATTATCTCTCGGACTAACAAATACATCGATGAGACTGCTCCTTGGGTCCTCGCTAAAGAAGATGGTGACAAGGAACAATTGGCAGCAGTGATGGCTCACTTAGCAGCTAGCCTTCGTGTTGTGGCTCATTTGATCCAACCATTCATGATGAACACCTCAAATGCCATTATGGAACAACTTGGCTTGGGCTTGGACTTCGATCTTGAAAACTTGACCCTAGCAGGCTTCCCTGAAAATGTCACAGTGGTTGCCAAAGGAACTCCAATCTTCCCACGTCTCGACATGGAAGAAGAAATTGCCTACATCCAATCTCAAATGACTGCTGGAAAACCACAAGAAAAAGAATGGATTCCAGAAGAAGTGGAACTCAAGTCTGAAAAAGATGAGATCAAATTTGAAGACTTTGACAAGGTTGAAATCCGTGTAGCAGAAGTCAAAGAAGTGGAACGCGTCGAAGGATCAGACAAATTGCTTCGCTTCCGCCTAGATGCAGGAGATGGCGAAGACCGTCAAATCCTTTCTGGTATCGCGAAATTCTATCCAAATGAACAAGAATTGGTCGGCAAGAAACTCCAAATCGTAGCCAACCTTAAACCACGTAAAATGATGAAGAAATATGTCAGCCAAGGCATGATCCTTTCTGCAGAACATGGAGATCAATTAACAGTCTTAACTGTTGATCCATCTGTTCCAAATGGAAGCATCATTGGGTAAACGATTGATAAAGAAGAAGCACTCCCAAGGGAGTGCTTTTGTTGTATCGATAGACTTCCCATCATTGAGTTCTACAGGGACGTTAGATGAGTTCTATTCGTCACGAATGTTAACGGAGACTTCCGCAGTGAGAAAAAGTGACTGAAACAATTTTGTTTCAGTCACTCGGAAGATTTGAGACAGTGGGCTCAAATCTTAGGTATGGAATCCCAAAGGGATTCGCTATCGTCCGTCCTCACCTAAGGAAAGTCTCCGAATATAGTCCCTATTCATCCGGCCGGTATTCTAGGATATCTCCTGGCTGGCAGTCGAGTTCTTTGCAGATGGCTTCAAGGGTGGTGAAGCGGATGGCTTTGGCCTTGCCGGTTTTGAGGATGGAGAGGTTAGCAGTCGTGATGCCGATTTTGTCGGCTAGCTCGTTGGATTTCATTTTCCGCTTGGCCAGCATGACATCTAGATTGACGATAATCATGGCACCCTCCTTAAATGGTTAGCTCATTTTCTTCAGCAATCTCAATACCTCTCTCTAAAATCTTGCCAGAGACCCAGACGATTGGAACGGCAAGGAGAAGCCCTGTGTTAAAGGTCAATTGGAAAGTGAAGGGAAGGAGATAAGCATTTCCACTGGTTTCAAGTGTGCCAGACATAAAGGACAAGACCAAGAGAATCTTCCAAGCTCGGTTGCAAAGATCAATGTTGGAGTGAGAAAAAATCTTTTCTTGGTAGAGATTTTGGAGGAAGTTGCGAATGGTGATGAGAAGGTAAATATAGATAGCGCTTGAGGCTAGTGGGAAGAGCAGCTGCCAGAGAGGTTGTGGATGTTTGGGGAAGAGCTGGATGCCATTCGCATCAAAGGACAAGCGACCTGATTGAATGAGATCTTTGAAAAGGCCCATGCGGGAAAGCAGATGGACGACCAATGCAGCCACGGTCATAAAGCCACAGAAGTAAATGAAAGCCGTTAAGACTTCAATGACATTTTTTAAGGTTTTTGAGTTTTTCATCGCAAGCCTCCTTGAAGTTTATTTATTTTTCACTTATAGTATACTCCTTATAAAAAATTAGTCAATAAAAAAGTATCGAAAAACGATAAAAAAATAACGATAAACAAAATATTGTTTTTGAGAAACAGGTATTTCCTACTAAAACTAGTCAGTTCAAACCTGGAAAACTACTACATAGAGGGGAATTTTACTATACCTTCGATTTAGGGTATACTAGTGTAAAGATCTTATTCCATGGAGGTAGTAAAATGAATCTTAAGTGGAAGAAAAAATACCTGGGGCCGATTTTGGGGCTGGTCGGAGCAGCTGTTCTGATCGGAGGAGTCTATCTCTACTCTAGCTCCAATATCCAACCAGACCATCAAAAGGAATTTAACCAGACCAGTAAGAAGGCCACTAAGCCAAAGGAAAAAGCTATTGACTTGAGTGGTGACTACGTCTCTAATGAACGGGATGAAGCCAAAATCGAGAAAAAAGGCAAGGCTTGGAAGATCGATTACCAAACGTCTGATGGCAAGGTATCTGCTGAATTTAGCACGAATTGGAAGGTCGAAGGATCTAACAAAATTTCAACAGGCAAGATGAAAAAATCCGATGGCAATACAGACTTTACAGTCACTGTTCGTGTCTTCAAATACAAGACAGATAAGAAGCCTTTGATCACGGTCACCATGTCTGATAAAAATCCCGACCACGAGATGGTCTTTGCCAATCGAGAGGATTTTTTCAAATCGACAGATCCCAATGATGTCGTCCTTGATGGCAATCTCTCACCGTTTGAAGGTGCTTATTCCAATGATGCCTATGAAAAGGAAATCGCCGATTCTGGTTTTAAACTTTATGGCTATACTCCAGAAGAATATTACCAAAACAAGACCAATGCCTTCCCAAGTATTGTAAATGGGGAGACCGGATGGACTTTCTGGAGTGGAGGCACTCGGGCAAGTTACTTGTTCAATAAAGAAAAAGAGCCCAAGAAGCGAAAAGGCTATTATGAAGTTTATTTCACTGGGGCAAATGGGACTGCGATCCAAGGGCAAGAGCAAACCTTGTACTTGATCCCAGCGGGTGTGACAGGTCCTGATGGAGTAGCTTCCCAAGAACGTCGGATTCTCTTTGGTGACGTGGCCTACCGTGATTACCATCTAGAGTGGTGGAAAGCCTACCCGCAACCGAAAAAAGAGAAAGACTTGGATATTGCGGCCATTAACGGAGGCGACTTCTCAAGCTTAGCTGGAACCTGGCGCAATGGCAAGGGAGCTGAAATCGTCATCCAAGCAGACGGAAAAGTCAAGGGCCAAGGTAGCCTCAAGGCTGTTGCGGACTCGGATAAGAAGAGCAAGATCCCTTATGTTGAAATGAAGATGGGTGATACTGGTGCTGCGATTGGACTTTTGAAAATCGGGTTCCAAAATCCAGATGGAGACCAGTCTGATACCAGCAAGCCACGTCTAGTGGTCACTCAATCTGCAGGCAACTATCCGGCTGATCAATATTTCTACCGTCAATAAAAGAGAGTGGGACAGAAATCGGTCATTCGTTAGAATTCGATTTCGTCGTCCCACCTCCGCACAGTTGAGTAGGGCTGTAAAAGCTGATGAAATCAGCGTAGTAGAGCCCACTCAACCACTGCGTCTTGCTCGACAATCCAAAGACAATTGAGAGACTAGGACTTTTGTCCCAGCCTCTTTTTTTCTGCAGGGAAAGGTCGTGGAGGCTAGTAAAAGGTTAGTCCCTAGCATTAAAAGGAAAAAAATGTAAAAAAGGCTTGACAAAGCAAACAAATAGCAGTATTATTAACTAGTTAATTAACTGATTAATAAACTGGTTAATAAAAATAAAAAAGAGGTGAAGGATGAAAAGGAGAAAAATGAAGGTGCTGGGACTCTTGTTCCTCGGTTTCTTTCTGCTTGCAGCTTGTGCTAGTCAAGGAAATGCAGGCAAGCCCCCTTCTAAAAAAGGTCTCAAAATTGTCACGAGTTTTTATCCCATCTATGCTCTGGTTAAGGAAATCTCTGGGGATCAAAATGACATCTGGATGGTTCAGTCCGGTGCAGGGATCCATGATTACGAGCCCTCAACCAAGGAAGTGGCTCAGATCTATGATGCGGATGTATTTGTCTATCATTCTCAGACCCTGGAATCTTGGGCCGGTCGCTTAGATCCCAATCTTCAAGGGTCCAAGTTGCGAGTGATTGAAGGTAGCCAAGGAATGACCCTTGATAAGGTGGCTGGATTAGAGGATGTCGAGGCTGGTCAGGGAAAAGAAGCCAAGCACCTGTATGACCCGCATACCTGGTTGGACCCTGCGAAAATTGCAGAGGAAGGAAAGATTATCGCCCAGCGCTTGGGAGAGATCGATCCAAAGAACAAGGAGCTCTATCAGGCCAATGCTCAAAAGCTTGAAAAGCACTGTGAGGAACTGGTAGCCCACTACCAGCCTCTCTTTGACAAGGCCAAGCAAAAGACCTTTGTGACCCAGCATACGGCCTTTTCTTATCTGGCCAAACGCTTTGGTCTCAAGCAATTGGGGATTGCAGGGATTTCCCCAGAGCAAGAACCGACTGCCCGGCAATTGGCGGAGATCCAGCAGTTTGTCAAAGATTATCAGGTGAAAACGATCTTCGTAGAGAAGCACACGTCGTCAAAGGTGGCAGATAGTATCGCCAAGGCAACAGGGGCGCGTGTCAAGGTCTTGGATCCACTGGAAGCGGATCCGCAAAACGATAAGGATCTATTAGCAAATTTAGAAGAAAATATGGCGAGTTTAGCCAAGGAATTAGAGGAGTAAATCAAGGATGAAGAAAAAGGGAACGATTGGATTGGTAGCAACTTTGGGAATAGGGCTATGTGCCTATGCGCTCAGTCAGCAACCACAAGCTAAGGAAGAGAAAAAGAATCAGATTCAGTATCTACAGGCAGAAAAGAAAGCGTCATCGACTGCCTCCAGCAAAAAGGAAGACAGCATCGAAGCAGTCAATGCCAAGGAAAAGACTCAGGCGGAGCAGATTGTCATCAAAATTACGGATGAAGGCTTTGTCACGTCTCATGGGGATCATTTTCATTACTATAGTGGTAAGGTCCCATTTGATGCCATCTTTAGTGAGGAGTTGATTTTGCGAGATCCAACTTATCAGCTCCAAGAAGCTGATATTGTCAGCAAGGTCAAGGATGGCTATATCATTAAACGCGCTGGGAAATACTATCTCTACTTAAAGGATGCGCAGCATACTGTCAATGTGCGCTCGATCGAAGAGATCGCTCAACAACAAAAAGGAGGCGCTAAAGAAGAAGGGGAAACGGGATCGGTACAGGCGAGCTCCTCGCACAAGGCAGGCAAAACCCGTGACTTCCGTCAACCTAGTCAAGCGCTAAAAGAGGGGAAGACCCTTGAAACGCTGACTGCTAAAAATCATTCAGGAGGAGGCTATCGTACGGACGATGGTTATGTCTTTAGCCCTGGAGATGTCATTTCAGATACAGGGGATGGCTTCATTGTGCCCCATGGTGGACATTACCATTATATTCCAAAGAGTGCCTTATCTGCTGGCGAGTTAGCAGCAGCCCTCTCTGTCCTAGGCGGTCAAAGTGGCCACCAGGCTGGAAGCTCGTACTTAGCTAGCCCAAGTGTAGAAGCAGGTAAGAATCAAGGGACTCCAGATCAAGCCTCTCCAAGCTTAGGAAAACAAGCTAGCAACCAGGTGTCACCAAGTCCAACCAATTCCCATGTGACACCAACGACTTCTAAACCGTCTACATCGAAACCGAGTCCAAACCTGAGCAATCTGATGGAAGAATTGCAAAAAACACCTCTGTCTTCTCGTCATGTGGAGTCTGATGGTTCTGTCTTTGATCCAAGTAAGATCACCAAGTGGACCGATCAAGGAATTGTCTACCCTCACGGGGATCATTTCCACTTTATCCCATACAGCTCCCTATCTCCTTTAGAACGTGAGCTGGCACGGCAATTCCAACTGCTTCGGGCCCAAGGTGCTACTACACCTGCTGAAATAAGTCCAAACCGGCCTTCAAGTCCAAGTACAAAACCAATTGACCATGAGCACGAGCATGAACATGGGGATAGTCACGAGCATGAACATGGGGACAGTCATGATCACGAGCACGAAGAGGAGCACGATCATGGTTTCCATGCAGACATGGTCATCAGTAAGGACGAGGACGGTTACATGGTCGCTCATGGCAACCACGCTCATTATTTCTATAAAAAGGACCTCTCTCCTCAAGAGATTGCAGCAGCAGAGGCAACTCTGGCAGGTAAGAAAGAAGAGGACAAGGGACAGCCACTGACAGATGATGTTGCCAGCTATTCTCGCGATGCCTCAGATGAGGAAAAGATCCAATACATCAGCAAGACCTACGGCGTCCCTCGTGAGGCCATTAAGATTTCCAATGGTTTCTTTGTCTTTAACAATCCAGACCAAGAATACGATCCGACCCACATCCACCCTTATGCCGTTCGTAAGGAACATGTCCGTATCCCACTTGAAACTGGCAATCCTGAACTAGATTTTATCAATGAACTCTATGCAACAGCGCTTCGTTCAGGGATTTCACCTTATAGTCTCCAGATTGAAAATGGCCAGTTTGTCATCCCGCATGGCGATCACAACCACTACATCAAGGTACGTTCAGCAGGACTAGCAGACTACTTAGCCCACCGTCTTCCAACCATCCAATCGCCATATAAAAAAGGAGACTTGGACAAGAAAGTCGTAGAGGATAGGGTCAACCAGCTCTTAGCAGAAAGCCGCAGTCTCTATGCTTCTGATCCATTGCAACAAAGACGGATTGAGCTCATCTTGGGCCACTTCTTGGAAAATGTCAAGAGTTTCCCAAGTAACTCAACAGAGGGCTATCTAGCCAGTCTCAAACAGGTTGATGAGCAGTACATTCATGCGACGCAAGCGATCAAACCAAAAGAAGAGACAGCCCTCGATCGTCGTTACCAGGAATTGCTGGAACAAGTGCGCTTGCTAGACACAGAAGCCTTCCAATTGAAGAAGGAAGAGTTGGTCTCACAACTGCAGGAAGCCTATGCTGCCAAGGACAGCAAGCGTTTAGAGCAGGAAGGGAAGCTATTAGAAGCTGTTCAGGAGATGCAAGATCGGACGGGTGTGACCTCGGTCGACTATCTCAAGTACTTCTATCAAAGCTTGAGCGATGCGCGCTTGACACCAGAACTGCGCACCAAGGCGGCAGATCTAGCTTTGAAACTCTATCGAGCCCAAGCATTTGAAGAAGCCTGGGATGCTAAGGCTCACTTTATGGAACTCTACCAAACCAAGCAGGCAATTGACCAGCTCTTCTCTCAAGAGAAAGGCCAAACCTATCCTATTGAAAAAACAGTTTTGGATCAAAAAGGAAGTCAGGCCCCATCTTATAACTTAGCAGTCTATGATTTCCTCAAGGGCTTATATGGAGAGTTGGACAAGGCGACAGAATCCCGTCAACGAACCAACATCCTGACAGCCCTCTCAGAGCAAATCCAGTCGCTCTTGCCACAAGTCGAAGACCAGGCCAAACGAACTGCCTTTGAAGCAAGTTTGGCTCAACTTGGAAATGAGACGGATCCAGACAAGGCTATTGCAAGTGGACAAGCTCTGTTACGCGAAATCAGTGACACCATTGAAAAGCAAAAACAAAAGCAAACAGAAGAGCCTCAGATTGGGGATGTCGCCCTTTATCAACAGCTCTATAACCAATTGATGGCCCTGCACCAACAATTGCAGGACAAGGGGGCTAGTGATGCTGTATTTGACCGCTTAGAAGCTCTCTTTGACCAATTGGCTAATCCAAAGAGTGACAAGTCAGCCTTACTACAGGCTATCCAAGCCTTTCAGGCAGAGTTAGCAGCAGTGCCATCTGCAAGCGAAGCGGGGAAACCAGCTAGCATGGTCGAAACGCCTGTAGCTACAGAAACTCCGGTAGAAAAAGAAGCAGCAGCTTCAGCAGGGAACAAACCTGCCACAACTGAGACAGAAACAGAGCTTGCAAGCCCAGCTTCCATAGAAGAAGGCACGCCAGATGCTCCATCTTCTCAGGACCAATAGAAAATAGAAAATCATCTGAAAGACATTTCAGATGATTTTTGCGTTCTAGTGAATAGAAGAGGTGGTCTCTTTTTTCAGTTGTTGAGTCTCAATCTTTGTGCTCAAGGAGCAGAGGTGAGGAGGACTCGACTGCTTTTTTTCACTTAAAAAATGCTGCCATTTGAACCAGAATGCGGGGAACCGTCTGCCATTTTTTCCAAGCTTGGACACGGGTATCGAGGAGTTGCTTGGCTAGACGTTCCAGCATTTCCCTTTCTGTAGGATCTAGGTCTTGAGCATTTTGAAAGATCTCTTTGATCTTGGAGAAATTTTTCAAGTTCCTCAAATCATTGATTGAAGTAATGCCTGCATCTAAGAAGAGGCCGAAGAAGGTATCAAAGAACTTCTTGCGCTCATCCGCCGATGTTTCGCGAACCCACTGCTTCAAGGTCTCGACGGTCTGCTGGCTATCGGGACTGGTTTGATCTAGGGTCACAAATTTATCTTTCTCAATCATCCAAGTAAAAGCGTCATGCTGGACAAAGCCACCAAAAGCTCGGCTTTTGACAATCGTAGCAGGCTCAGGGACTTCTAGCATCATGCCGACGATGGATCCTTGGGGGACAAAGCGACGAATGTTTGGGGATGTCCGCTGGTAGCCTTCGGTCTCGATAATGGCTCTGTTGAGGCCAGGAGCATCGTAGCTGTAGATGGCATCGACCCGTTCAAACAGACGATTTGGAAGGTAAGAGCAGGCATAGGTTGCGAGATTGCCCCCTTTGGAGTGACCGGCTACTAAGAAGCGCCCTTTAGGAAATTCCTTCATGACGTTTTGCAGGTAGCTGGCTGCGCGCCTCTGAGCTGGGACATGGTCCATATAGGTCATGTGGAAGTCTTCCTTCCAGCCGATCAAGGTGTCATCCGTCCCTCTGAAGACGACTAAATAAACATCCATGGTAAGACGATAGGTCATAGCCGCAAACTGCTTCTGAACATCGGGGTCATATTCGTTGACATAGTTGAGGAGTTTGATGTTTTTAAAACGCTTTGAACTAGCTAAGTCATCGACTAATTGCAGGTGTTGGTCTGTCACGATGAAATCGGTGGTTCGATCGACTAGCTCTGCTGCATCAGACAGGCGCACTGGAATCCCTGTTGTATCTCCTTGAGGCACAATGTGTCCAAAGGGCAGATAGGTCAGCTCTGTCAATGCGAGGACATCCAGCTCCTTGAAGGGGCGGTCATATATGGAATCGTAAGTCACTTCTTTTAGGTAATCAAAAATCGTCGACATCTGTGCCTCCCGTGTCTTATTTCTCTCAGTATAGCACAAAAATGGATGGAGAAAAAGCGCCTCCCATCAAGAAAGTAGGCCTTAGCTCTTCTTTCCCTCTGAAACAGCCTTTTTCTCTGCTGTTTAATCTGTTATAATAGGAAGAAGAAAAAAAGAAGGAAAGAAAGCCATGCATAAAATTCTCTTAGTGGAAGACGATGAAATTATCCGCCAACAGGTCAAACAATTATTGGAACAATGGGGCTATGAAGTGGTCGCAGTCGAGGATTTTATGGATGTCCTCGGGATCTTTGTCGAAAGTGACCCCCACTTGATCCTCATGGATATTGGCCTGCCTCTCTACAATGGTTACCACTGGTGCCAGGAGATTCGTAAGGTTTCAAAGGTTCCGATCATGTTTCTTTCTTCACGGGATCAAGCCATGGATATTGTCATGGCCATCAATATGGGTGGAGATGACTTTGTCACCAAGCCCTTTGACCAAAATGTCCTCCTTGCCAAGGTCCAAGGACTCTTGCGTCGCTCTTACGAATTTGGGACAGATCAAAATCTGCTAGAGCACCGGGGAGCCATCCTCAATCTCAAGTCCACGGACTTGGTGTATGAAGGGGAAGTCATCAAGCTGACCAAGAATGAATTTCAGATCCTGCGCGTCCTGTTTGAGCATGCAGGCAGTATCGTGGCGCGCGATGACATGATGAAAGAACTCTGGAATAGCGACTTCTTTATTGATGACAATACCTTGTCTGTCAATGTGGCCCGCCTTCGCAAGAAACTAGAGGAGGCTGGCTTGTCAAACTTCATCGAAACCAAGAAAGGCATCGGTTACGGGTTGACCCATGAATAAATTTGGAACGATCTTCTGGCAGTATGTGGTATCCCGCAGGCGCTTGCTCTATCTAGTGCTTATCTTTTTGATCGTCGATTTGGTCTTTGCCTATCTCTTTCCAGAGACGGGGAATGTGTTCCTCTATGCGACTCTAGTACTAGGCTTTTTTAGCCTCTGTGTCTTGGTCTGGGATTTCGTCATAACCTTTCAAGACTATCGCAAAGTAGCCCTGTATGAGGAAATAGAAGTTGCTTCGCCTTTGGAACATCTCCTTTATGAAAAATACACGGAAGAACAGCAGGCGCGCTTGGAGGAAGGGAAGACAGCTCAGGCCAAGTTCAATGACCTGATGGACTACTATACCCTCTGGGTTCACCAGATTAAGACGCCCATTGCGGCCAGCCAGCTCTTGGTGCAAGATGTCGAGACACCCATTGTCAAGCAGCAGATGGAGCAGGAGCTTTTCAAGATTGACTCCTATGCCAATCTGGTTTTGCAGTACTTGCGACTGGAGAGTTTTCATGATGATCTGGTCTTAAAGCGCGTGTTGGTAGAAGATTTGGTCAAAGAAGTAGTCCGCAAGTACGCCCTCTTTTTTATCCAAAAGAACTTGACCGTGGATCTGCATGATTTGGAAGAGGAGGTCATCACCGATCGTAAGTGGCTCCTGGTCATTATCGAGCAGCTCTTGTCCAATAGCCTCAAGTACACCAGTACCGGTGGAATTGAAATCTATTTTAAAGACCAGACTCTCTATATAAAAGATAGCGGGATTGGGATCAAAAATAGTGATGTGCTCCGCGTCTTTGAGCGGGGCTTCTCCGGCTACAATGGCCACCTGACCCAGCAATCTTCAGGGCTGGGGCTCTATCTATCTAAGAAAATCGCAGAGCAATTGGGCCACAGGATCACCCTCCACTCAGAGGTCGGCCAAGGCACGACGGTTGCCATTCACTTTGAAGAGAAGAAGTTGGTCATGGATTAAGATTTCCCCATCTTACAAAAATGTAAGAAATAAAGGTCAAAATGAAAGGTTAGGTTATGGTAGCCGCCTTTTATTTTTTATACAATAGTCTCATCAAATGAAGGAGGTCAAGAAAATGAAACTCTTGAAATGGATGAAACAACCTAAAAAGATTAAGAAACCAAATGAGCAAACCGATCTGGAAAAGACGGAATTTGGTCTCCAAGTCCTGCAACAAACCCAAGAATTTTTCTTGATCTACTAGTAAAAGGAGAAAAGCATGTCATTACTAGATGTTCAACATATCAAAAAGATCTACAAAACCCGCTTTCAAGGAACGCAGGTTGAAGCCTTAAAGGATATCCATTTTACCGTTGAGAAGGGTGAATACGTCGCCATCATGGGGGAATCAGGATCCGGGAAATCCACCCTCCTCAATATCCTGGCTATGCTGGACCAGCCGACGGAAGGGCGGGTCTACCTAAATGGCACGGACACCTCCACCATCAAGAACAAGGATGCCTCCAGCTTCCGTCGCGAAAAACTAGGCTTCGTGTTTCAAGATTTCAACCTGCTGGATACCTTGTCTGTCAAGGATAATATCCTCCTGCCTCTAGTCCTCTCACGCAGACCGGTCAAGGAAATGATGAGCAAGGTCGATAGCGTGAGTCGGGAATTGGGCATTCACCAACTCCTTGAGAAATATCCCTACGAAATTTCTGGTGGGCAAAAGCAACGGGTGGCTGTAACACGGGCCATCATCACCTCACCTGAAATTCTCCTTGCTGATGAGCCAACAGGGGCGCTGGATTCCAAGTCATCAGCTGCTTTGCTAGATGTCTTTGAAGATATTAATAGCATGGGCCAAACCATCCTCATGGTGACCCACTCAACTGCAGCGGCAGCTCGGGCCAAGCGCGTGCTCTTTATCAAAGACGGAATTCTCTACAACCAGATCTTCCGCGGGGAAAAGACAGAGCGTCAGATGTTCCAAGAAATCTCGGATACCTTGACGGTCATGGCAAGTGAGGTGGAGTAGATGTTACGATTAACCACTAAATTAGCTTGCTCTAATCTGATCAAGAACCGCAAGCTCTATTATCCCTTTGCTATTGCGGTCATTCTCGCAGTGACCATCGCCTATCTCTTTGACTCCCTGACCTTTAATCCTCGCATTTCCGAGCTTCGAGGGGGCTCTTCTATAGTGTTCACCCTCAGCTTGGGATTCTTCGTGGTCAATGTCGCGGGGGCCATCATCGTGCTTTATGCCAATAGCTTCGTCATGAAAAACCGCTCCAAGGAGCTGGGAATCTACAGCATGCTGGGCCTTGAGAAACGCCATCTCATCAGCATGATTTTCAAGGAACTCTTGCTTTTTGGCTTTCTAACCATCTCAGCCGGAGTCTTGATCGGAGCTCTCTTTGACAAGTTGATCTTTGCCTTTCTCTTGAAACTCATGAAGATGAAGGTCCAGCTAGTATCCACCTTCCAACCTGGGATTGTGGTTTTGGTCTTTGTCACCTTTGGTCTCATCTTTGGCCTCCTGGTTTTTCTCAATGCTTGGCGCATTCTCCGTTTGAATGCCCTGCAGTTGACGCGTGAGAAGGCTAGTGGTGAAAAGAAAGCCCGCTTCTTGTGGCCCCAAACCATCCTTGGCTTAGCCTCTCTCGGTTTTGGCTACTACCTAGCTGTGTCTGTCAAAGACCCTATCATTGCGCTTGTGACCTTCTTTCTAGCCGTTATCTTGGTCATGATCGGGACCTACCTGCTCTTTAATGCTGGGATCACCGTCTTCTTGCATCTGCTTAAGAAAAAGAAGAGCTATTATTACCAACCCAACAACATGATCTCGGTCTCTAACCTCATCTATCGCATGAAGAAGAATGCAGTGGGCCTTGCGACTATTGCCATCCTCTCGACCATGGTATTGGTGACGATCTCTGCTGCCACCAACATCTATGTCGGTAGCGAAATGGTCAAGAAAATCATGGCTCCTCATGATTTCTCCGTCCAAGGAAAAGGGGTAGACCTGGAGCAGATTAATCAGAAATTTGATGAATTTGCTTCTGAGCATCATCTTGAGATCAAGAATCGTGACCTGATGACCTATGCCAACTTTGGGGTTAAATCACAAAAGGGCACAGCCTTCACCGTCTATCCAGCTGATGAACGCAGCGTCACTCCTAAAACCGTCTTTATGGTTTTTGATGTAGCTAGTTATGAACACATGACAGGCGAGCACGTCGATCTGACTGGCAACCAAGTCATCCTCTTTGCCCATAACAAGGATCTTAAAGGGCAAAAGCAGTTCACTATCAACGGGCAAGACTTCCAAGTCAAGGAAGAAGTGAGCAAGGATTTTATCACCGATCATGTTCCAAATCAGTTTAACATGCTGACGGAGGATTTCAACTACCTGATTGTGCCTGATCTCTCAGCCTTTGTTGCTCAGTTTCCAAATCTGGCCATCAATACCAATATCTACGGTGGCTTCAATGTCAATGTCGATGAAGACCAGCAACTCAAGCTAGCAGCCAGCTATGACAAGATGATCGATGAATTGAGCAGCCAACAGGGCCAAGGAACATTCATCTATGGAGGCAACCGAGCCAATGATGTGGCAGAGTTGAATAGCCTCTTTGGTGGCATCTTCTTTATCGGAATTTTCTTGTCACTGATCTTTATGGTCGGAACAGTTATCGTGATCTACTACAAGCAAATCTCAGAAGGCTATGAAGACCGTGACCGCTTCGTCATCCTCCAACAGGTGGGGCTCGATGAACACGAGGTCAAACGGACCATCAACCGTCAAGTGCGGACTGTCTTTTTCCTCCCTCTCATCTTTGCCTTTGTCCACCTGGCCTTTGCCTACCATATGATCCGCCTGATCCTCAAAGCCCTTGGCGTGATTAATAGTGGCCAAGTCCTCGTCGTCACCCTCAGTGTCTGTGCTGTCTTTCTTATCACCTACCTGATCGTCTTTTGGATCACCTCTCGGAGTTATCGTAAGATTGTGCAGATTTAGGAAAAGAAACTCAAATTAAATTAGAAACTTTCCTTAGGTGAGTACGGACGTCAGCGAACTTCGAAGAAGTTCCATGACTAATTATTGAGCCTAAGGTCTCAATAATTCCGAGTGCCTGAAACATAATTATTTCAGGCACTTTTCTCACAGCGGAAAGTTTCAATATACTCTAATAATAATCAGAAATCATTTTGATATTTTTGCACAATAGTCCAGCTAAGGTTATTCAAAGAAAAGAATTATCAATTTTTTTAAGCTCGCTTATGGCGAGCCTTTTCTGTGAAAACCGACTGCGATTGTTTTTGTTTTTCAAAGGGATACACAAAAAAGACTGAACCAGTCGAGTTCAGTCTTTGATCGATTTCTATTAAAGTGATGTAAGGAAAGTCAATCCCCCTAGGATGACACCTGCTGAATTTGGAATGATCAAAATCCAGTCTTTTTTAGGTTCCTTTGTCCAACCATAAATGACCCAGATCAAGCAAGAAATAGCAGCTGACAAGGGTTGGAAAGGTTGGGCCTTATTTCCCTGTAAATTAGCAATAATTTGTGGGATGTAGGCAATGAAAACGATAATCCCAATAAAGGCACCGATCGAGCCAACGATTTGGTTGATTTTTTGTTTATTCATAAAATTTTACCTCCGTGTATCAAAATAGCATAAGTAGGAAGAAAATGCAATTAATTTGCATGCTATGCAAGATGAAAATGATTACATTCGCACAAAATTAGACAATGTGTCAAAAAATGGCAACTAGAGAGAAGACTCTCTCGAAAAGAAATCCATCTTCCTGCAAAATCACAAGATTGTGACACTTTACAGTTCGGTAACATTTGAAAAAAAGACTTGAATTTGTAAAGGACAAAAGGTAGAATAGTGCATACTTTAAAAAAAGAAAAGGAAATGGTAGTTTCAAAATGAATGAAAAACAAATGAAAATTCTTGGTTGGGTTGCGACCTTTATGTCTGTTATGATGTATGTGTCTTACTTCCCACAAATCATGGATAACCTCGCAGGTCACAAAGGGAACTTTGTTCAACCCCTTGTCGCAGCCATCAACTGTAGCCTTTGGGTTTACTACGGACTCTTCAAAAAAGAACGCGATATTCCACTTGCTGCAGCCAATGCACCAGGGATCATCTTTGGTTTGATCACAGCCATCACAGCCTTGTAATTAATTAAAAAAGCTGGACAAAAGTCTGGCTTCTTTTTTTATGACTTCACTCATTTCCATGGTATAATGGGAGGACTATTCATAGAGAAGATCAAAAGGAGACACGAGTGGATCAAAAACATCACTGTCAAGTCCTATGGGCGAAAAATAAATACCTGGTACTCAGTCGTTCCAGTAATCTCTACAAGGAAATCCGGGAGTACCTCAAGCAAGACCAGGTAGAGGTCAGCCACGTCGAGGACCTAATCCAGCAAGCACTGGCCTTGCCAGAAAATCGTGGCCAGGTCTCCAATGCCTTCCAACATATCTGGGGCTATTTCAAAAAGCAGGCGACTGCAGAGGAAAAGGCCGACTTCATGCTTCTTTTAGAGAAGTATCAGCATGGTCAAGCTAGCCAAGAAGATCTGATCAAGGGAATCCAGACGCTCCTTGAGCGCTACCCGAATCGCTACTTAAAAGACTCGACGCTACTAGGAGGTCAATAGATGAGACTCTGGCACCAAGACTTGATTCCCCAACTCCCTCGTCCCCAGCTCTTGGGCCAACACCGGGAATGCTGCGCCCTAAGGGGTAATGGCTGGAGCAAGAAGCACGCGACGGTCAACTATGTCTTTGACTACTCGCCCTATCGCCTCTATGCCTATCACCGCCTTATTATGGAGGAGATGATCGCTCGTGGCTATAAGGTCAGCTCAGAGTGGTGGGAGCCGACCTACCGAGGCAAAACCTGCCCAGCTTATTCAGAACTGGAAGAGGAAGGCTTGAGCACCCCTATCTATCCCGAGCACCAGACTACTTACCTCCAAGAATGCCTGGAGAATCTAGCAGAAAAAGGGATTCAACTAGACTAGTAAAAAACGAACCAGATCAGGTTCGTTTTTTTGCGCGAAAAACCAACAAAATGCTTTGAAAGCGTTAATTTCTTTCCCAAACATGCTATAATAATAGGAGATTATGCACAGGAAAAGGATAGACGGATGAAGGCAGTAGCAACTCCAGAACTTGAGATTGAAAGATCGGAGTCGCACAGCTTAAATAGGATGATGATATGAAAAGACAAAAAGATTTTTCTGAACTAACCAGGGTTCAAATCCCAGCAGCTCTGCATCTCATGCGTATGGGCTATACCTATCTTCCTCGCAATGGGAAGGAGATTGCAGAAAGAGATCAAGATACCAATATCCTTGTATCTGTTTTTAAGGAGCAATTTTTAAAATTTAACAACTACTTGACAGAGGATACCTTTGAGAGAGAACTAGCCAATATCAAGTTGGAACTAGATCAAAACGATTTGGGACGTTCTTTCTTTAAACGTCTGCAGGGTTAGGAAGATGCCATTTATATTGACTGAGAAAATCCTGAAGCCAATACCTTCCATCTGGCACTTGAAGTTACTTGCCAAAATGGTCAGGATGATTTCCGTCCTGATATCGTAGTGTTTGTCAATGGTCTGCCTCTTTCTTATATCGAAGTGAAACAGCCCAATGCTATCCGCGATGGGAAGACTGGGATACAGTCCGAGCAAGACAGAACCAGATACCGTTTTGAAAATCGTAAGTTCCGTCGTTTTAACAACATCACTCAGTTGATAGCTCTGTCTGATAACTTGCCATACATCAATGGTCAAGGGCAACAGTATCAATCAGCAGCTGCTTCGGGAAATTGGAGCGACAATCAGAAATTATGAGCGCAAACGAATCGCGGAAAGGAGCAATGAACATGGAACTGACCTACACAGAACGGGGATTATCTGATCCCGAACATCAAGCTGACAGAACAGGAAGTGAAACCCATCGGGAAGTACGGACAGATGCGCAAACATTATCTGAAAGAACATCGTTCGATTCTCTGGAATCAGCTGATTCTGACGGAACAGCTGTTTCAGCATCTGAGGGAAATCGACGAAATGGCGCACCGGAGACTGGACGAGATGATGCCGGAGATGGCACAGCAGGCGGGCGTGACAGAGGAACTGAAACGCAGAGACCCGATGACTTGCGCAGGAATGATGAACAATCTGAAAACACAGGCAGAGGAAATCTTGATGACGGAGTTGGTGTTCAACTAAGCGAATTGGAACCTTCCTTACAACAGAATACGGAACCGGAAATTGCCACATTCCAACAGCTTACACTGGATATGTTGTTCCCGACAGAACAAGAGCAAATCACCCGGATTGATGAAGCGGATCGCACTCAGCCAGTGCAATCCGCTTTTTTGTATCCCATGCAGAAGTGGATGATATACTCCGCTTTGGCAGTAATACCGATAATGCCAGACAGCAAATTGCGGATGCCTTTATGAAGCAGAAAATGGTTGCTGACATTGCTGGGTTGTTACAGCATGAGTTTCATGGCGGCTATGGTATCAAGGGCGATCATGGCGATTATGCAGCTTGGAGCGATACAAATGGTATCCATATCTGTAAAGGACGCGATGCCAGATTTCATGCGGATGCTCAGGTGATTTCTTGGGAAGATGCCGCAAAGTGTATTGGTGAACTACTTGAAGAAGGAATTTTTGTCAGCAATGTAGAGATTGCTGAAGCAGACAGACAGGTACGTTCGCAAGTGGCTCAGAGCCTTTTATTCCTCTACCATGACCGTAGTGAGACCGGTGTGGAAGCCGGTTATCTGTCCTGTTTAGAAAATCTCCCAGTGGGCTATCCTGCGGCAACGGAGGCTCTTGCCGATATGATGACTGACCCTGATTTCCAGAAAACACTTCAAACGGAATTTGCCCGCTTTGCCTTGGATTATAGTGAGGATTCTTCCAGTCTCCGTTTCCATTATTACAAAATCAATCTCCTGTGGAATGCAGTCTATGACCTGTCTATTCAGAATCAAATCACAAAACAGCAGCCAAAAGCACTTCTGTATTATCAACAGCACGGTTTTAGTGCCGTAGATGATTTTTCTTCATTTTGTGAATCTGTGGAGGAAGTGAAGGTGAGGCGAGACAGCTTGCAGACAAATATTGTCAGTGCCGAGCATCGCATGAAGGAAATTGCTGTTCTCCAGACGCATATCACGAATTACCTCAAGACCAAGGAAGTGTATGCCGGCTATCGTAAGTCAGGCTATTCTAAGAAGTATTATACGGAACACGCCGATGATATGGAACTCTGTAAGAAATCGAAAAAGGCATTTGACGAGCTTTTGCCATCGGATGATTCCGGTAAAAACAGTCGGCACATACAAAAAGAAATTGACGTCTTTGAAAGAGCTTCGGGCGGAGTACACTCAACTGCTATGCGAGAAAAAGGCAGCATACCCGGAATACTATAAAGCAAAATTGGAATATCGCGATCAGCTGACTTATCTAGGGAACCTTGTCGGTCTGTTTGGTATAGAAAATGTGAGAGCAGAACAGCAGAAGGAGCGTTAGCATGAAGAAAAATAAGCGCTGGAACAGTGCGCCGCCGAAGATGCAATCTTCGTTTAATGGGGTTTGAGGCTATGCCTCAACAAGCAGAAAACATAGGAATCCGCGAAAGCGGGTTCCTTTTGTTTTTGTGCCTTTGTATATACAAAGGCATTGCTTGCCAAAGAAAGAAAAGATGCTGTAATTCCCCTTTCGACAACCTTGACTCTTGTTGACAAAACGCCTAATTTGTGCTAAAATAATGCAGTAGTTATATACATTCAGAGCCAAGGAGACGATGAATATGACATTTGCAGAAAATATTAAACAGACGAGGCAACGCCTATTCTACTCACAAGAGGCATTTGCAAAAGAACTTAATGTGAATTTAACAACGGTGAGCCGTTGGGAGACAGGAAAAAGCAAACCCAATATGTCTACCATGCGACAAATAAAAGAATTTTGTACCAAATATAATGCTGACTACGAACCGCTTGAGAGTAGTTGGCTTGCTTTTGAGCGAGAGAAATAAAGAAGGAGTAGGAGAATTGTTATGCCAAGTAGAATCCCCGGCGAGGGCAAGTACAATTTTATAGATTTGTTTGCAGGAGCTGGTGGGCTGTCTGAAGGATTTATTCAAGCAGGTTTCAATCCTATTGCTCATGTAGAAATGAATCCTTTTGCGGCTCAAACACTGGTCACAAGAAGTTCGTATTATTATCTAAAGCAAGCTAAGCAGTTGGACATTTATTATCAATACTTGCGTGGGGAGATAACACAAGAAGAGTTTTTGCAGAAGATTCCTAATCGTATTAAGAAAACCGTGATATGCGAGACAATGTCAGATACTACTCTCCCTGGCATTTTTAAGACAATAGACGGAATTATGAAAATTCGAAACATTCAAAGTGTAGATGTGGTAATTGGTGGGCCTCCTTGCCAAGCATATTCTCTTGTTGGACGCGCACAGAGTAGTCACATGAATCATCCTATGTCCGAAGATCCAAGAAACGAGCTATATAAACTGTACGCGAGAGTTTTGAAGCGCTATCAACCCAGAATGTTTGTTTTTGAAAATGTAATGGGTATCTCATCGGCAAACGAGGGAGCAACCTTTAAGAATTTGACAAAGTATCTTCGCAGAGTTGGCTATGAGATTGAGTGGCGTGAACAAAATTCTAAGCATTTCGGGGTTTTGCAGAATCGTCGTCGAATGATAATTATTGGTTGGCTAAAAAACAGCGGTATGGCATATCCGGATTTTTTGAAAAAGGAAAGCTCGTTTACTGTGAACGATTTACTGGCCGATCTTCCCAAATTGAAGCCAGGTCTTGGAGCATCCGAATACAGAACTAAAACATGGAGCAAGTGTGTATCTGATACAGAAGTTAGGACAGTGGATGATGTTCTCACGCTTCATAAGAGCCGTCCTAATAAAGACCGTGATATTGAAATATACAAACGGGCAATAGATCTATGGAATGATGGACACAGGCGCCTTAATTACAACGACTTGCCTGAAGAATTAAAAACGCACAAGAATAGACATTCCTTTGTAGATCGCTTTAAGGTTGTTGAGGGTGATGAGTCTTGTTGTCACACTGTGCTTGCACATCTTTCAAAGGATGGACACTATTTTATTCATCCAGATATAGAACAGCACCGTTCCATTACCGTGCGTGAAGCTGCTCGTATCCAATCATTCCCTGATAGTTATTTTTTTGAAGGCTCCAGAACAGCGCAATTTGTTCAAGTCGGTAATGCCGTTCCTCCACTTATGGCAAAAGGGATAGCGTTGGGGATAGCTGAACAATTGGAACACAGATAGGGGTGATGATGATGGAGGGCAACTTGCTTTTAGAACAATACGTAAAATTCAAAAAAGCGGAATTGGAGGAATCTCCGTTTCGATGCTTGTTGAACACGAAAATTGAGATCAATCCCCATCAGATCAATGCGTTTTGTGCTGCAATTCAAGCTCTAAAAACAGGCGGTATTGTCCTTGCTGACGAAGTTGGTCTTGGAAAAACCATAGAAGCAGGTCTTACACTAAAGTATGTTTTGGATTCGGGAGCAAAGCGGGTTTTAATTGCACTTCCGGCAACCCTCCGCAAACAATGGGAAGTTGAACTTGAAGAGAAATTTAGTCTCAAGGCAACAATATTAGATCGTCATACGGTGGAGAGTAATTTGAACTTTTGGAAGTCTTGCTTGGAAAACAGAGATAAGGTCAGAATTGTAATTACTTCTTATGACTATTCTTCAAAATTGATGCAGCGATTTCCTAATGTGAAGTGGGATTTCATTATCATTGATGAGGCTCATAACCTACGCAATGTATTTCACGGAACGAAAAGAGCAAAACGGCTGTATGATCTTTCAAAAGGCATTCCCAAAATATTGCTTACAGCCACGCCGTTGCAGAACTCGCTATCTGATCTTCATGGGCTGATTTCGTTCATTGATCCTCGGATTTTTGGGAGCGAGAAGGTTTTTAACAAAAGATTTATTGAGGGGCAAGATTATACAGAATTAAAAAGAGAACTTATCCCGGTTCTATACCGAACACTTCGACGGGATGTTGGAAAATATATGGACTTCAAAAAGAGGGAATGTAGAATGATTGACTTCGTGCTTTCTCCTGATGAAGTTGAACTATACATGAGAGTAAATAACTTTCTGAAAAGGGATGTCCTATACTCGATTCCTAACGCAAATAAGGGACTTATAGTATTGGTTATCCGTAAGTTGCTTGCCTCATCGAGCTATGCTCTGATTGAAACATTTGAGGTATTAAAGAATAGACTTCAAAAGTTATATGAGGGTACAAAGTCAGCAAATGCCCAAGATGGGTTCAATCTATTCTGGGATTTTGTAGAGGCTGAAATTGACGAATCCGGTTTTGAAGAAATTGATGATGAGGACACATTGTTTCAAAAACAGCAGATCCAGGCGGAAATGGACGAGGTTGATGCAATCATCGAGACGGCAAGCCGCATTCAAAGCAATGCGAAGATTAAAGCTTTGAAAACCGCGATTCATACAGCTTTTGAATATCAAGGAAAGCAGAATATTCCTCAAAAGGTTGTTGTATTCACGGAATCAAAGCGAACTCAAAAATACATTGCCACTGAGTTGCGCAAAGACGGATTCGAGGAAGATGATATTCTGTTGTTTAATGGCGACTTTAATGATGCTATGACAAAAGAAATATACCGTGCATGGCAGGTAAAGAATTTTGGTAAGACGAACTATGGCCGTAGTGTTGAGTATAAACACGCCATTGTCGATTACTTCAAGGAACACTCCAAAATTCTCATCGTAACAGATGCCGGTTCAGAAGGTTTGAACTTACAGTTTTGTAACACTGTTATAAACTATGACCTTCCATGGAATCCGCAGAAAATTGAGCAGAGAATTGGCCGTTGCCATCGTTATGGGCAAAAACATGATGTTGTTGCTATCAACCTTCTGAACACGGGCAACGAAGCAGATCGCCGTGTTTACGAAATTCTTTCCAAGAAGTTTGAACTATTTGATGGCGTATTTGGTGCCTCCGATATTGCTCTTGGTACTTTAGAATCAGGAACAAGTTTTGAAAAAACAATTCTTGATATTTATCAGAATTGTGGAACAAGGGCAGAATTCAAAAAAGCATTTGATAGATTAGATAGACAGCTTGATGCAAAACGTAACAAGAAAGCTGTTCAACTCCGTTCTATTTTGATGACAGAAAGCGATACAGCAAAGGGCGCCGCTTTGGAAAAGACAAAGAACGATATTGATCAGTATTTACAACAAGTCGATTTTTGGTCTCAGGTGGCAGAACCTGATCTGGAAGGCAACTTGAGCTACTGGAAAATTGATAACTGGGGTGAAAAAACTTTCGGTTCACATGGGATATTGTTTGTCGGTGCATTTTGTAACTCCAATAATGAGATGCTTTTCCCGGTTCTTCTTCTTTGCGATGAACAAGGGCGATATATCGACTTTACGGAAGATGATATTGTTCAGGCACTTGAGACTGTGGATGACGATGATGTCAGATACTTCAAACCTACTGACGAAGAGATGGCTTCATACAGGAGTATTTATGACACACTGGTTCAAGAAATGTTATCTAAGTATCAGGAGACATCCAAGCCGCTGATGGAGTATAACAAACGCAAGGTGGAAAACTGGGTTGATATTCAAAGAGAACAGTTGAATATCCAGATTGCGGAGATGAATGCAGAAGTTGATGAGTTGTCTGCTGAAGCAACCGCTGCAAAGGATTTTTTGGAGAAGGTTGATATTCGCAAAAAAGTTGACGAAAAGAAGAAACAACTTCAGAAGGTTCAAACAGCATTTCATCAGAAAGTCTACTCCATCCAAGAAGAGGCCAAAAGGGAAATTGCTGATTTTAACCAGCAATTTGATATACAGCCGATTTTGCTTGTCAATGTCGTGCTAAAGTTCTAACAGATAAGGAGACACAGGAATGAAACACAAGGGAAAACTGGAACTGACCTGGGTCGGAAAATATGATGATAAAGTAATCGAACCTCGTATTTTGATGGAGAATCGCGAGAAATCATATGGAGACCCTCGAAGTGAAAATATGCTAATCCATGGAGATAATTTAATTGCGTTGCAAGCACTTCAACAGGATTTTGCTGGGAGGATAAAGTGTGTCTATATAGATCCGCCCTATAATACGGGAAGTGCATTTGAACATTATGATGATAATTTGGAACATAGCATCTGGCTTTCACTGATGAAACAGCGATTGATTCTTTTAAGAGAGTTGTTGTCAGATGATGGTTTCTTGTGTTGTCAGATTGATGATTCTGAAAGCCATTACATCAAGGTTTTACTTGATGAGATTTTTGGACGCAATAACTATTTGACTACGCTTTATATTCGTGTGCGTTATCCCGATAAAACATTGAAATCTGATATGGATTTTCATAAGGAAATTGAACAAATTCTTGTCTATAGAAAATGCTATGGCGCTGTTCCAAACTTTGATTATGATGAAGTCGGATTTGAAAAGTTTATCTATGAAGTTAAAGAAACTGGAAAAGGACATGAAGAAGTGATTGGCGGGAAAAAGGCTATTGTATTCAATTCTGATGAGTACAAAATAGTGAAAAAGGCTGTTGGCGATGAGTATGGCTTAAAGGAAATATGGGCAACTGGCACTATCTTAGATGGTAATTCTTCAGGACGTTTCTTTAGAGATTATCTTACCGGACGCTATAAGACGGATGGATATGGTGTCATGTATAAAATCTATGGAATAGGAGACGACCGATATGATTATCGCTATTTTACAGGCCCCAAAAGAGCAGGAGCAACTAAGGGTAAGTATTATCAAGGTGTTCCCATTGAGAAACTTGAAAGTGAAGAAGTTAAAAGAAAGAAACCGATAAACGGATTCTATGACATGGCTGGCAATTTTGGTAACTGTAGACATGAGGGTGGAGTCGAATTTCGTGGAGGTAAGAAACCCGAAGCACTTATCGAAATGATTATAAGGTATTTTTCCAACGAAGGAGACTGGATATTAGATTCATTCTTGGGAAGTGGTTCAACGATTGCTACCGCACATAAAATGAGCCGCAAGTGGATTGGAGTGGAGATTGGAGACCACGCTTATACGCTATGCAAAACAAGAATTGACAATGTAATCAACGGTGATAAGACGGGTATTTCAAAAAATGAGAACTGGCAAGGTGGCGGTGGCTATCATTTTTACGAACTTGCTCCAAGCTTGTTGGTTAAAAATCAGCGTTTGCCGGTTTATCAGATTAACCCAGAGTACACATTTGAGATGCTTTGTGAAGCTATTTGTAAGATTGAAGGATTCAAATATAAACCGGACGGTGTGTATCACGGACATTCGTCAGAGAAACGGTTTATTCATATTACGAAGGAGTTTGTGAACGGTGAATATATTCGCTCTATCGCAACGACCCTCGGTGAGAATCAGTCGTTGTTAATATATAGTACAAAGGTACAATCTGATTTGAGACTACCGGATAATATTGAAGTGAAGCGTATTCCGAAAGATTTACTGGATAAGTGTACATTTGAAAGTGAGGTTCGATAAATGGCTGATATTGTAACAAAAATTGGATATGCCATGAGCCTGCGAAAACCCCAGCAGGAAGCTCTTTCCTATCTGGATGCAATCAGTACTCACTGTGATTATAAAAAGGACAGCAAGGTAGAGATTGAAGCTGTGGCAACGGAACATTGTGAGAAACAACGTAAAATCAAGGTTGATGATAAGTTCGATTTCCCGTCTTTCTGTTATGCCATGGCAACGGGTATTGGTAAGACTCGTTTGATGGGAGCTTGTATGTATTACCTCTATAAGACAAAGGGGTATCGTCACTTCTTCATTCTGGCACCGGGAAATACAATCTACGAAAAACTGCGGAAAGAATCGAACCCCAATCACCCGAAGTATATCTTTAAGGGATTAGAGGCGGAGATGGGGCGTCTAAAGGTTTATGATGGTGAGAATTATGATTCTTATCCTGTTAGATATGAGCAGATGAGTCTTCAGTTTGAAAAAGGCTCTGAGATTGAGCTGTTCATCTTTAACATCGGAAAGATTTTCAATAGTAAGACGGACTCTCAGTTTAATTTCCATAAATTCAAGGAAACTCTTGGTATGTCATTTGCTGAGGTGTTGTCCAGTTTTGACGACCTGGTAATTTGTATGGATGAAGCACACCGTTACTATGCGCCTGCTTCTATGAAGGCAATAAATTTCTTGAAGCCTGTGCTTGGTTTGGAGTATACTGCAACACCTAAGTCTACCAATAATGTAATCTACGCTTATGATCTTGCTAGAGGAGCCGTAGAGGGTTATCTGAAAACACCTGTGGTGATGGGAAGATCGAACATGGCGGGTTATAGCGCTGAGGACATCGAGGAGATGAAAATCCGTGATGGATTGATGCTTCACGAACATCGTAAAGGTGTCATTCGCCAGTTCTGTGATGATAATGCATTACCGTATGTAAAACCCATCGTTTTGATTGCTTGCCGCGACACAAACCATGCTAAAGAAGTCCGAGCTTTGATTGATAGTGATAACTTCTTGAAAGGCAAATATAAGGGGAAAGTAATCGAGATTCATTCCAATATGAAAGGTGATGAATCAGAGGAAAATATTCGACTGCTGCTTTCGATTGAAAACGCACAAAATCCTGTCGAGATTGTCCTTCATGTCTATAAGCTGAAAGAAGGTTGGGATGTCAACAACCTATTTACCATCATTCCTTTGAATGCGGCAAAGAGTGACATCTTGGCAATGCAAACTATTGGTAGAGGACTTCGTCTACCTTTTGGACAGGCTACCGGTAATGAGGATATTGATACCTTGGATATTGTTGCCCATGATCATTACCGCGAGTTGGTTGATGAAATAAAAAACAGTGATATTTTCAAATATCGTGATTTGGACAAAACTGTGGTTGAACCTTCGGACACCGTAGACATCAGCAGTCCTGTTGATGAAGGCCAGCTTAATATTTTTGATTTTGCTGTAACCGATACAGGTGTAAAATCATTTGCCGAAATCAGCACCAATACCCAAACACAGCAGGACCTTTATACAGCTTATCTGAAGGCTTTTGGATCTACGAAGAAGAAAGAAGCAGATTCTTCCGGAAATGTGCAGATGACATTGGATCTGCTTTTCAATGTGGGGACTGGTGAACCTGATAAGAAGAATGACGGAACACCGGAAACATTGGAGACAACGGAGACAACCTCAACCACCAGTAAAGGAAAGAAGTCACTTTCAAAGGATGAGTTTATTCAGAAAATCAAAGAATACTCTGGCAAAGCAATCTCTGTTCCGAAAATCTTGGTTCAGACGACATCTGAAGTGAAATTCAAGCGGTTTGCAGTCAAGAGAACAATACCGGATTTTGAGGTTGCTATGGCAAAAATCGAAAGATTTGATGCTATAAATCAGCAGCTTCTAACTGCCGTTGACGCGCAGATTCTGGAGATTGATGATGCTCTGAATACACTGGCTTGTATGCTTCTTGACTCGATTAGCGAACTGTCCTATGAAGATGCGGATTTTATCATTGATGTGGTAGAGCAGTATCTTGCTCAGATTGAAGGTGATGAAGAGGATAAACGGAAAATCGTTCGTCGTTATGCGTCTTTGATTGTATCTGATATTAGAAAACAGATTTTTGAACATACTGAACGCAAGACGGAGGACATCCATATTGTTCAGAAAGACTTGATTCTGTTCCGCAAGTTTGTCAAGAATGTTAAAAAGGATGGTCGTGTTCATTTTGACAAGACGTTTACCGATAAGTCGAACATAAAGAAATACTTGTTCACAGGTTACAAAAAAGCCTACTATACCGAAAATTCTTTTGATAGCGACACCGAACGCTTGTTTTCTATCATTCTTGAAGAAGATCCAGATGTAATCCGCTGGATTAAACCACCGCTGAATCAGTTGGGGCTTTTCTGGCAAGCTGGTCAACAGTACAATCCTGATTTCTTAGTAGAAACGACGAGCGGTAAATTTATGGTAGAGGTAAAGGCTTCTAACGAAGTGACGGCAGATGATGTGGTTGCGAAAGCTCGCGAAGGAATCAAATGGTGCCACTTTGCATCTACGGTTGACCCAGACCATAAAATGTGGGAGTATTGTTTGATTTCTGATGACAACATTAAGCTTGGTAATACCTGCAAGTACACTTTAGGTACAGCTCATAAGATCGAGGAGGGATAAACTATGCCGGATAGATTTAAGTATTCAGAAGTGCGGCAAGAGATTATCAACGCACTTAGAACTGATTTGATGGGGCCTCAGTCCGAGAATGAGATATTGGATGAAAACCCCAAAAGCTCATATATTATCGGAATGCTTGCTTCCCAGATCGAAGAAAGAGAATCTTCCACTGCTGGAGAGCAAGAGGTGGATTCTGACATTGCGTATGGGGATTCTGAGGATTATACCGCCGGCGAGGATGATGATAATGAACCCATAATGACCACCAGCTTCAAGTTACCAACTTCAATCGGTATAAGCTTCTATATTGCTTCATCTACGAAAGCAATCAATATTGATGTAAAATGGGGCGACTATGTTCGTTCGGTTGAGAAGCGGGTTGGAAAAGATGGCAAGGAGTTTAACCATGCCAGTTATACCCGACAGCCAATGGTATCTACAATCGTTGTTGATTTCGATTCGTTTGAAAAAAACACAAAAATTCGTCTTCAGGAAGATTCCAATATCATCGTCCATATTTCTAGGATTCCTTTGAAAACGGGATATTCCTTGGTAACTGCGTATGTCATGAATAGGCGGAAAAATTCCGAAAACGAAGTTGAATCAATGATGTTCCAGGTTGAGCTTAAAGCATATTTGAAAAATGGAGAAAGAGTATTCTTTGCGGAGAATATTTGCCGTGATGTACTTGCAGAAGATGAGTTCTATTTCGAACAGCGTCCTATTTTAGGTCGTGGTAGAAACTGTTCTGCAACATGGAATGATGAAGTAGACGGTAGAACATCTTGGGTGAAATCGGATTTTATCCCAGAATATGAGTTCCCTGGTGTAAGTGCTGCATTGAAGGGCTTCGATAAGTTCTTTTTCTCAATGAGATTCATGTCCAATCCCAAAAACAAGGAAGGTATCTTTGAGAGATTAAATGTCTTGGCTGATTCTTATGAAAAATGGATTCAGGAAAAACTTATTTCGGATGATAAGATGACAAATGCCGATTTCAAAGATGAAATTGGCGGAAAAGTAATTTCCCATTGTAGTGAAGCTCTGGATAGAATCCGTGAAGGCATTGCACTGATTACAAATGATGAAGTTGCTTTCGAGGCATTTTGCTTTATGAATCGCTCTATGTTACTTCAGAGAAATATCATGAGCTATTCTAAAAAGCATGGCGCTGGCATAGAATGCAACTTTAGAGATTTTGTAGACCCAAGAAAGCCTGATACAGATTTTGGTTGGAGACCATTCCAGATTGCGTTCATACTAATGAATTTGAGTGGAATTGTTAATCCAGAACATAAAGACCGGGATGTAGTCGATTTACTGTATTTTCCGACTGGTGGTGGTAAAACTGAGGCATATTTGGGCTTAATGGCGTTTGTGATTGCTAATCGAAGATTGCGCGCCTCTGAAGCATCTGAGTATAACGCTGATGGTGGAGTAACCGTAATGCTCCGCTATACGCTACGCCTTTTGACGACACAGCAGAGAGATCGAATTACGAAAATGGTTGTTGCCGCTGAACTTATTCGTCAAAAAACATATCCTAAGTATGGAAAGGAACCTATTAGTATTGGTTTCTGGGTAGGTGGCGGTGTAACACCTAACAAATTTGATGAACTAGTAGAAAAAGCTGATAAGCTAGGCGAGGCAAAAAGGAAACGCAATCTGCTTTATAAGCAGCTGTTGACTTGCCCGTTTTGCGGAAAACCACTTACGGAAGATGAGTTTTATATTGACCCTGACAGAAAATCTGTTGCTATTTATTGTGCAGATAGAAATTGTATGTTCTATAAGTACAAACAGGATCGCATTAAGATTCCGGTGTATCTTGTTGATGAGGAAATCTATGCGAAATGTCCGACAATTATTTTGTCTACCGTTGATAAATTTGCCCGCCTTCCTTGGGATGTTAAGACAAATGCGTTGTTTGGAAGAGTTGATAGGGTTTGCAGCCGTGATGGTTATGTTGCCATTGGTGAAGAACATAAACGACACAATAGGACGCAAGAACTTCCCACTTCAACATTAAATCCGATTCGACCGTTTCTTCCGCCTGAGCTAATCATTCAAGATGAGCTTCATTTGATCACTGGACCTCTTGGGACGGTTTATGGTGCATACGAAACTATTATTGAGGATATGTGTACTTATGGCGATAAGAAGATTAAACCGAAGTATGTGGTCTCAACTGCCACCATTAAAAACGCATCGGAGCAGACAAGGTGCCTTTATGCACGAAAATCAACTGCACAGTTTCCTCCTAACGGTTTTGAAATCGGTGACAGTTTCTTCATCAATGAAATATCCACTAAAGATGACCCATTCCGAAAGTATGTTGGAGTATGCGCACCAGGTCAATCCGTAAAGACTACACTGTTAAGAATGTATGCAATCATTCTTCAGACTTCTTATCAACTTGCTCAGAAGGATGAATACAAGGATGTGATTGATCCGTATTATTCCTTGGTGGGATATTACAACAGTATTCGAGAACTTGGCGGTGCAGTACGCTTGTTACAAGACGACATTCCGAAACGAATCTATCGTATTAAAACGAAATACAATATGGATAAGGTTCGTTATCTAAACAAGAAGGTTGAGATAACTTCCAGAATGTCCTCCTACGAGATTCCGAATAAATTAAGACAGTTGGAAGCTACCTGTGATTCAAGGGATTGTCTTGATACAGCCGTTGCAACCAATATGATAGCGGTCGGTATGGATGTTGACCGTCTTGGGCTAATGGTCGTAACCGGACAGCCGAAGCAAAATTCTGAATATATTCAAGCAACAAGCCGAATTGGTCGTGCTTTCCCAGGACTTGTCTTTACGCTTTATAACCCATATCGTCCTCGCGATTTGTCGCATTATGAGAATTTTACGGGCTATCATTCGCAGCTATATAGGTTTGTTGAAGGTACAACAGCAACCCCGTTCTCTGCAAGAGCAAGAGACCGCGTAATGCACGCTCTAATAATTTCTGCAATTCGGTTAAAATATCCAGACATGGCATCTAATGAGGGTGCTGCTGATATTGCTGCTCTTTCCGATATACAAATGTCCGAGATAAAGACTTTAATTCTTAATCGATTGAATATAGTTAAACCAGAAGTAAGACTGGATGCAAAGAATGAAATTGACCAGTTTATTGATTGGTGGAAGATGCTGGCAGCACAAGGCAAACCTTTGCGATACTATGTTTATGGAACTGATAAATATAACCGCCTTATGAATTATTATGGACAGTCATGTAAGGATACTGAGAAGGCTACACTAAGCTCTATGCGTGAAGTGGAAAACGTGGCAAATATGTTCTATTACACGGAGGAGTAAGATGGCAGGATACGATAACAATAAATTGGTTGAATTGCGCCCTAACCAAATTATTACAACATTCGGTCCAGGTGCGATTGTTGATGCTGTTAAGGATTCGGTAACGGTACTTGATATTAACTATTGGAAAGAAAAGGGCAAGAAAATTATAGACGGAAGATTGGCTTCTTATCTTGGCGTTGACTGTTTTTATATGCCTCGAACTTCATACTCTGGTGATGTGCCGGTAATTTCCTTCCCCTCCATTCATGTGTGTTCAAATTTGAAGTGTGGTCGGCTTTTCGATGCACGGGACAACTTTGATTTGGAAAGGTATTTGAGGTTTGGAGTTACTTGCCCGGATTGCCACAAGCCTTCATATCCGTCTCGATTTATTACTATTTGCGAAAATGGACACATGGATGATTTTCCGTGGAGTTGGTGGGTTCATCGCGGCACGACCAACTGCAAAGGAAAGTTAAAAATGTACTCGATAGGAAATACTTCGACACTTGCGGATATGTGGGTTGAGTGTGAACTGTGTGGTGCTAAAAGAAGCATGAGTGGAGCTACGCAAGAAGATAACTTTAGCGAGTTGCGCTGTACGGGTCATCATCCTTTTCGTCCGAGATCAAGAAATGAAAGATGTGGTAAAAAGGTAATCCCATCACAGAGAGGTGCATCAAATGTCTATTTCTCTGTAAGCAGGAGTGCTATTTCTATTCCGCCGTGGGTTAATCCTTTATACAATTTAGTTGATGAACATCTTCATGATATTGAACTTTTGAAGGATGTAATGGGAGATGATGGTGTAACTGTCGCATATAAAAAGTATTTTGCTGAAAATTATACTCGCGCGGAGTTTGATGAAGCCCTAACTCGTAGATTGAGTAATATAACAGAGTTCAAAGAAATTAAGCAGATGGAGTATGATGCTATCACTCATCATAATGATCCTGCTTATGCTTCTAATAAAAAACATTTCAAAGCAGAGGAGGACAGTTTGCCAGCATATCTGAAACCCTATTTTAGTAGGGTTATCAGAATCACTCGCCTTCGTGAAGTGAAAGTATTACTTGGATTCACTCGTGTAGATGCACCTGATCCGGATGCAGATGTCCAAGCTAATGTTGTTTATCTTAATAAAGGAAAGAGTGAAAAATGGTTGCCGGCGGCCGAGGTCAATGGCGAAGGTGTTTTCGTCGAGTTTAATAAAGAGACATTAGAGAAGTGGCTTGGTATTCCGTCAGTAAAGGCACTTTCCCAGAGATACGAAGAGTGCTATGAAGAGTTCTGCAATGCTAAAGGTTGGACATTAAATGTAAAGAGAAATGCAACCTATGTTTTAATGCACACTTTCGCGCATTTGCTAATTAAGCAAATGTCGATGGCATCTGGATATTCATCTTCGGCAATACGAGAAAGAATCTACTTTAGTGAAAAAATGACTGGAATTCTTCTGTATACAGGAAGCGCAGATAAGGAAGGCTCATTAGGAGGTTTAGTAGAGCTTGGTAACATTGGGAAATTAGTTCCTTTAATGAAAGATGCATTCCAAGAGGCACTTCTCTGCACTAATGATCCAGAATGTATGAGCAATGCTCCGGCTGGAAATAATCTTAACGGAGCAGCCTGCCATTCCTGTTGTATGATTTCTGAAACAGCCTGTGAAAATGGAAACCGTATGCTTGATCGTGGCTTGGTAGTCCCCGTTGCAAGTCGCGAACGAGAGTCGTATTTCAGAAAGTTGGTGTGTGAGCTATGTCAACTGGAAATGTGAATTTAGATATTTTACTTGGTCAAATTGAAGCGGACAGAATCGCGAATACAAAACAAGCTATTCCGCAAATAATGAAACGATACTCTTCTTTGTCTCAGAAACAAGCAGAAGAGATATATCAATTAGTTACAGCGGCCTCTGCCGAAGAAAAGGCTGTAACTGCTTCATTAGTAACTACGGTACCTCCATCTTTTTCTGTAAGAGCAAAATCAACAAAGAACACTGTTGAAGGGATGATCCGGGGAGCAAAACGAAGTGTTTTGATTACGGGATATTCGCTGTCCGGATACTTTGCTGACCTTGTTGATGTCCTTATTGAGAAAAGCCAAAAGGGTGTTTATGTGAAATTCTTTGTGAATAACATCGAGGGCCAAAAAGGCTTAGATAAACTTTGCCGGTACAAAGGAAGATTTTTGCATATATACAATTTTGCGGGAAGTAATGATTCTATGGCTGCTTTACACGCAAAGGTGATTTCAGTTGATGAACAACAAACACTAATTACATCAGCAAACTTATCCTATCACGGACAAGAAGGAAATATTGAGCTTGGTACACTTGTGGATTCAAGGGAAATCGCCAAGCAAGTTGATGATATTTTCACTCATCTGGTTTTCACTAAGGTTGTGAAGAAAATATAGCAACCAGTTTCAGATGAGGATGCCGCCGCACAGGTATTTCAATACTTGAGCAGCGGTATTATATTTTGCTGGAAAATGGAGGAAAACAGAACAATCATTTCTATTACGACCGAATGATAAACTTCGTTACACTTTATACCGAATAATACGCAAATACACGGTAATACTATACAGCCTATTCGTACTAACGCTACTGCGTAGTTTTGGTATAAAATTATAGTGTAGTGAGGTGGTGAATGATTTGGATTTGATAGCCCGTATTTCGGAGCTTCTCGATGAACACAGGTGGTCAAAATATCAGCTCGCAAAAGAAGCAGACTTGTCTCAATCCACGATCTCAAGCATGATGAAGCGTGGTAACAAAACAACAGTTTCTACGATTGAAAGCTGTTGTGCTTTAGGTTGCTGAGTTTTTCTGTGATGATCTGCGAACAAAGGATTTTTCACTGGAAGAGCGTAAACTCATTTCCGATTGGAGGAACCTTAGCCCTGATATGAAAAAGCTGTTATTGCTATGATTGCTGAGGCACAGGCGGAAGCGAAGGAGCTGTCACAAACTAAAAAATGCGACCGTACAATGTAGTATGGTTGGTCACGAACAAGGATTGTTCGGTCTGCCATGCTCATGTGCTAGAACCAATTAAGAATCATAGTTGTAAACTCCTTATAATGCTATTGAAGGATGTTTCGGTTATGAAAATTAAAACAGGTTCAATTCAAATGAAAATTAATCAAGAAAATATGAACAAAATTGTAGTCCCTGAAATTCCGTTGAAATTATTATTTGAAATTAATCAAAAATTAGAAGTGCTTGATAAACAGCAACTTAATTTAGTTGAAGAGAATAAACAACTCACCCAACTTTGCAACTGGCTCTTGCCAATGCTGATGAATGGACAGGTGAAGGTGTAGTATAGGAGGAAAATGAAAAAGAAATTTCCGATGTCAGAGCAAGACATTTTAGATTTGATTCATATCTCTATTGATCAACTTACTAAATTAGTCGGAGTACGAGTTCAGTATTGTACAAATATAGCTGAATATCAGAATGAATCGAATTATTTTGTTGTGAATGATAATATCGCAGAAATCGAATTTCCGGATGAGTGTGAAACAGGATATATTGTTCCACATTCATTAGAGCCAGGTAAGAGACCTAAAGGTGCTATTTTTTATATCAATAAAAATGATTATAACGTTATTAAAACTCAAAAAGAATCAAGTGATAAAAAGAAACGTCGTAGACTTGGAAAACCAAAAGGTTGGAATGATTTATTAAAACATAATATAAAAAAAGCTATTAAGTTTTTCCATCGAGGACATTTAATTGCCTATTCTTTGGGTGGAGATGAGGAGCTTCATGGCCATCCTAACAAAGCTTTGAAATCCTTATTTATACAAACAGCATGGAGCAATATGGGGAAAGATGTTAAGAAAAAAGGTTTTGAAAATCAATTCAGCCAGTGGCATTTTGAAGAGAAGGTGGTAAATGAACTTAAAAATAGTTCAGTATGTATGGCTTCTCGTCCCATTTATCGAAACAAAGCTGATGTGATTCCGATTGGAGTTCACTTGCAAGCAGTGACGAAAGAAAGATCTTTATTCAACGTATTTCTTCCGAATATCGATCCTAATATTGTAATTGATTATGAAGAATGTACTTTTTAACCGAAAAAGTAATCCTCTGCAAATGCTTTGCTTTTTGAATGTGGAAGTCTTATCTTTTTAAATTAATTATTTTTCCAAGAGTTATAATGACGAGCCTTTTTTCTAGTCTGATAAAATTTAAATTTCTATAAATAGAGGAGGTCAGTAATCACTATGAGTATGAAAATTGTTGAATACAAAGACGTAATTGCTTTCCGTCCAGGTCAATATATTGGAGAGTTAATTGAAGATTATCATATGACACAGAAAGAATTTGCAGAGAAATTGGAGGTATCACCAAAGACAATCAGTGAATTAGTGAACGGTGAGGAGTCGCTTACTAATGGTATTGCTCAGAAGTTAGAGAAGCTTACTAATATTTCAACGAAAACTTGGCTTAATTTACAAGCTTCCTTTGATAGGAAAGTGGCAGAAGGTGTAGTACTTTAAGATTCATTATTATAGAGAACTATTACTTCGTTTCGTAATGGTCTTGTAGTCACTTTCCCAAATTTTTTTCGAATTATAGAAGTAGAGGGACCTTCCCTCTATTTTTTATCGAAAAGGAGTAGGGATGCAAAAGAGACACGCGCATGTATCGCCAACCTTGGATATCATGGCCAAGAAGATTTTTAGTTTGCCGGAGGTGACGACGGCTTTTATTCGAGACATTTTGGAGCTGGATGTAGCGGACGCTCAGATTGTGGAGGGAAGCCAGCCCCACAGCATGGCTTATGAGGAGGATGACTTGTTCTCCACTGCGGTGGATGTGAGAGCCAAGCTCCATGATGGAACCGAGGTGATCATCGAGATCCAGATTCGCAAGCAGCAGTATTTCTTAAATCGGTTCCATTATTATTTGGCTAATCAGCTGGTGGAGAATGTACAAAAACTGCGACAGCAAGGCCAGACTCATAAGATGTACGAGCAGATGGAGCCCGTCTATGGGATTGCGATTTTGGAGAAGTCGCTCTTACTGGACGAAGAGGCCGCCATCAATAAATACTGGCTGACCAATAGCCGGTCCGGAAAGCAACTCAAGACCTATTATAAAAATGGCAAGCACCAAAATCTTCTGCAGGTTGCCTTTTTAGAGCTAGACAAGTATAATAAAGATGAGAAGCTGACAGATGCAGGCAGACAGTGGTTGGAGTTTTTTGGGAATCTTCCCTTTACAAAAGCTCCCAGTCAGGCTGTGGCTCATGCAGATTCATTATTAGATTCATCTAGCTGGACTAAGGAGGAGAAGACCATGATAGACGAGCGGATTCGCATTCAAGAAAATTATGATATGACTATGGAGACAGCGATTGATGAAGCGCGAGAAGAAGGTTTGGAGCAAGGATTGGAACGTGGTCTGGAACAAGGTTTAGAAAAAGGCCTGGAACAAGGTCGTAATGAAGAACGTCTGCAGTTAATCCGCAAAATGGTCTCACGAGGAATGACACCTGAGCTTATCTCAGATATGACGGGCTTAACCATTGAAGAAATTGAGGCTCTTCTTTCCTAAGTCATAAACGGAGGCACCGCCTCTTTTCTTTTTTGAAAAAAATTGAAAATTTTCCCATTTTTTCAATCCGCCTTTCTAGAATTGTGGTAGAATAGAGTCAACAAAGAGCTATCCTCACCAACAGTGTGATCGATACTAGAAAAGAGGATTCTGATGACAAGAAAAATTGGTATTATTGGTTTGGGGCATGTGGGTGCGACCTTGGCCCACAGCATGATTTTGAAACACACCTGTGATCACTTGGTCTTGATTGATACCAATGAGAAAAAGGTCAAGGCAGATGCCTTGGATTTCTGTGATACGGTTGCCAATACGGGGTATCCGGTGCATATCACGGTCAATGACTACGCGGCTTTAAAAGATGCGGATGTGGTGGTGTCGACTCTTGGAAATATCGAGTTGCAGGCTAATAACACAGATGACCGTTTTGCGGAGCTTCCCTTTTCCAGCAAGCAAGTGGTGCAAGTAGCGCGTGATTTGAAGGCTTCTGGCTTTAGCGGGGTCTTATTGGTAGTGACCAATCCGGTCGATGCGGTTACTCAACTTTATCAACAATATACTGGCCTTCCAAAAGAGCAGGTGATTGGGACAGGGACCTTGCTGGATACAGCTCGGATGAAGCGTGCAGTCGCTGATCGTTTGCAGGTTTCTCCTGCTAGTGTATCAGGCTATAACCTTGGTGAGCATGGGAATTCTCAATTTGTCGCTTGGAGTCAGGTCCGTGTCAAAGGACATGCCATTACCGATCTCTTCTCTCAAGAAGAGCTTGACACCATCAACTACGAGTCCTTGCGCGGTGGCCACACGGTTTTCTTTGGCAAATTCTATACCAATTTTGGTATTGCAGCAGCAGCCCAACGCTTGACAGAAGCTGTGATCAATGATAGTCACGAGGAAATGCCTGTGTCTAACTATCGTCCAGAATATGGAACTTATCTTGGCTACCCAGCGATTGTAGGTCGAAAAGGAATTATCGAACGATTGGACTTGCATTTGACAGAAGAAGAAAAAGAAAAATTACTCCATTCAGCCGAAACCATTAAGGAAAACACACGAAAAGGGCTGGAGCATGCATAAAAGAGAGGAGGCTGGGACAAAAGTCCTAGCCTTTTAATTGTTTTTGGATTGTCGAGCAAGACTAGATAGCGGGCTTGAAGTCATCATTAATTGGATTGTAAAGATCTCTGGGGTTTGTTTTTCTTGGATGTTGATCCTCTATAGATTTATACGGTTATGATTTATTGAAGGTTGGCTATTATTGTCCAACCTTTTTTATCTGACTCTTTTTAGGATTCCCCTATCGAAATGGAGTAAAAGTTAAAATTCCAAGTTGTAATTCTTGACATTACATCTAGGGCATGTATAATAGTTAATATAACAAATATTCTTACAACAGAAAGAGAAAGCAACTATGAGAAACATTTTATTTATCGTCGGATCCCTTCGTCAAGGATCTTTCAACCACCAAATGGCTCAGAAAGCAGAAAGCCTTCTTGAAGGAAAAGCAACGGTGACTTACTTGGACTACAAGGGCATCCCAATGATGAACCAAGATTTGGAAACGCCAACCTTGCCAGCTGTGCAAGCAGCGCGTGATGCAGTCCTTGCTGCGGATGCTATCTGGATCTTCTCACCAGTCTACAACTTTGCCATTCCAGGTGTAGTGAAAAACCTGATCGACTGGCTCAGCCGTGCGCTTGACCTATCAGAAACACGTGGTCCATCTGCCCTCCAAGACAAGATCGTAACCGTCTCTTCAGTCGCTAATGCAGGACACGAGCCAATGTTTGCGGCTTACCAAGCACTCTTACCATTCGTTCGGACTCAAGTAGTGGGTGACTTCACAGGAACAACCGTGAACCCAGAAGCCTGGGGAACAGGTGAATTGATCTTGACAGATGAAGCAGTGGAAGGATTGAAAAAACAAGCACAAGCTCTATTGGAAGCATAAGAAAAAGTCCATTTTGGACAATTTTCTTAAAAATAGAGAAAGTAAAAAAACTCTTAAGAATAGCGCTATATCAGCATTCCTAAGAGTTTTCATTCTATGGTGTCCAACCTACAAAATGGCAATGTTTCTATTGTTGCTAGGGTTTGTCTACGTTCTGAAAGCTGAGACAAAAGTTTCAGCTTTTTTAGATACTAAAGAGTTGTCCAAAGAAATAGGTTACTCCCATGGTAAGGAGGCCAATGATCAGGTTGCGAAGCATGGCTGGCTTGGTTGGTGCTTTTCCTAGTTTCGCACTGGTATAGCCAGTGAAGATCAAGGATAGTCCAACAACGAAGACTGTCACTGGAATGCGATAGTTAGCTGGAAAGAGAATGATAGAGAGCATTGGAGGAAGGGAACCAATAGAAAAAGCAAGGAAGCTAGATGCAGCTGCATGCCAAGGATTGGTAAATTCTTCGTATTCAATGCCGTATTTCTCTTCGACCAAGGCTTTGAGGGGGTGTTTCAGAAAGGCGCGCTCTGTCAGAATTTTTGCTGAAGTTTCGCATTCTCCATTTTCAAGATAAGCATGGTAGAGAGAGTCTCTAGCTAACTTTGGATCGCGATCCAATAAGGCTTGTTCGCGGTTCACAGCAGCTTCTTCCGTGTCTTTTTGTGTGGAAACAGAAACATACTCACCACCCGCCATCGAAAAGGCACCGGCCAGAATTGCAGACAAGCCAGATAAGAAAATGATCCAGATGTTATGCGTGGCACTGGCCACCCCGATCACCACTCCAGCGATAGAAATGATTCCATCATTGGCCCCTAGAACCGCAGCTCTCAAAATATTCAAGCGATCGCTAAATGATTCATCTACTCCATGTTTTATTTCAGTCATACAATGTCTCCTTTTCCTTATTTAGAATGATTATAAATAAAATACAGAAAGAAATCAAGGATTTTAACTCAAATGATAAAAGTTAGACAATTTAATGGAACCTTTTAGTTGTAAAATTTGACATTACAAGCAAAATGGAGAGAGAATTTGACATACACCTATCCTATCAAGGTTTATTTAGCAGAAGTGCATAATTTTTGAGGATCCTGATGGCATTCTAACGCGAGTGCGGAAAGGATAACAAAAAACAGCAGGCTTCCTGCTGTTTTTTGACGAGATAAATTAGTTGGTTTCATTATCTTTTCCCACCACCCAAAATAAGAGAAGGAGTTGGAAAATACCTAAGGCAAATAAGGTCATGAAACCATTGCGACTGCCTTTAGCTGTGGCTTGGGTGAAATCCAGCTTTTGATTGGCTTGGCTCATGGCAACGATCAAGGAAGCCAGAGTTGTTCCAACAGCACCTGCAAATTGTTGCAAGGTATTAAAGATTGCGTTCGCATCGGGTTGCTCTTCCAGAGAGAGTTGTTTCTGTCCGTTTGTCATGATATTTCCAAAGGCAAGTCCCATACCGGTCATGAAGAGCATGTAAAAGACGAGAATCAAACCATTTGTCAGCTTCAGGCCCAAGAGGGTGAAGTGAAAATGGGCCAGAAGGATGAAAGCAGCACCAAGGAGGATCGGTTTGCGGGCCCCCAGTTTATCTAGAATCAGACCAGAGAAAGGAGCAAAGCCAGCTCCAATGATGGCTCCTGGAAGCAGCATCAAGGCTGCAAGCGTAGTGCTTGAGTGGTTGACCAATTGGATATAATTAGGAAGAAGAAAACTCATGGCAAGAGAGCCTAATTGAAAGGTGAAGAAGGCTAGAATATGGCCAGTGAGACGATGATTTTTCAAAATAGAAAGATTGATAATGGGAGTCTCTAACTGATTGGACCGCCAGACCAAAAGGACCAGTCCCAAGGTTCCGATCACCAGCCAACCAAGCACAGAAAAACTGAAAAACGCATGATCCGCTAGGCCATGAATACCTAGAATCAACCCTATGAAAAGGGCAATGATGGCAAGAAGGCTCACGATATCAAAGGTTTCCCGCTTGACTTTACTGATTTGCTCAATGGAGCGAAGTCCTGCAACTAGTGAAGCTAGAAGGATCGGGAATTGGACTAAAAAGATGGACCGCCAGCCGAAGCTAGCTGTTAAGAGTCCCCCGACAGTAGGCCCTATAGCGGGTGCAATGGCTGTAATCAAGGTCCCCACTCCCATCATGAGACCGATCTTACGTTTTGGGACTTGTTCTAAAATGATATTAAACATCAGAGGGAGGGCAAAACCAACCCCCATTCCTTGGACCAATCGCCCCAGGACCACAAAGCCAAAATTTGGAGCTAAGAAGTCGATAAGAACACCTAAAACAGATAGGAGATTTCCAACTAAAAAGATGGACTTCATTTTAAAAGAACGCTTGAGATAAGCAGATAAGGGGACCACACAGGCAACCACTAGAAGATAGATGGTCGTAACCCACTGGACGGTTGCGGTGTTGATTTCAAATTCCTTCATCAATATCGGGAAGGTGATATTCATGGCAGTCTCTCCAGCCACCCCGCAAAAGGACAGGATCCCTGTCGCAAAGATCGCGAACAAGACCTTGGCTGAAATTTTTTCTTGTGACATAGACGTCTGATTCCTCCTAAATCTTTCTATAATGTTGTAAAAATGGTCTGAAAATCCATCCTAGCTCTCTCATTTTTCGTCAAATCCAATCGCTATGGGCATAGCAGGACCGACGGTAACCTGATTCATCGTTTTGTTAGCTAACAAATAGTATAGAGGAAATGAAGACCCCTGTCAAAGAGTTTTTCAAAAATTATGAAAATTTTAAAAGTATTCTCAAAAGATGATGCTTCTCCAAATGAAAGGGATTGCTCACCACTATGATATAATAAGATGAAAGCAAGCAATGTGAACACACCAATAGGGGGCGCCATGACCAAGTATTTAGTCCAGAAGTTTTTCTGGTTACGAGAAAAAAGTTTTATTCAGATTTCCCAGAAAACCCTGGTTTCCTTATTTCCTTTTTTCTTATTTTCAGGAATCATTCGAGTGATTGCCTTATCGGTCTTTTCTGATCGAGGCTATATCCATCAGCTCTTTTCGATGGACAGTTGGTTGCCATGGAATCAAGCTATCAGCCAGGTTCTTATTAATTTTTCCAACTTTCTAGGAGGTCTAGCAGGGCCTTTAGCAACCTACTTCGCTGGGAAATATACAGCTGGGCACTATGGTAGAAGTACGGGGACAGCCGGCGTGACTGCTCTTTTGGTCAGCTTGATTGTAGGGTCTCAGGAATTGTTGGTGGGACCACTCAATGATGGGCAACTGACAAGAATTAACTTACCTGCGACGACCAATATCCTCTTAGCCATTGTTTTAGGCTATCTAATCGGACAGATCTTTCGACTATCCAAGGCTAGTGACGACCAGATTGTGGACAAAGACTTTATCTATCAGCCCAAGACTGTGCGTCCCATTTTCTTGTCCTTGGTTCTGGGGGTTAGCCTGAATATTCTTCTCCTTCTTGGCAATCAGTACCGTATTTTTCAAATGATCGGTCAATTCTTTAGCTCTCTGACTATAAGCAGTCATCATCTCCTGTCCACTTTTGTTATGGGACTCTTCAGTGGCTTATCAGCTTGGGTCGGCAACAGTCAGGCTTTTGCCCTAAACTCAATTGTGGATGACAGTTTTGCTTTAGAAAATCTGAATTACGCTGTGACCCATCATACAACGACGGGGATTCCTCATCTCTATACTTTGACCAATTTGTATCGGAGTTTTGGCATGGTAGCTGGAATTGGCGCTGTCCTAGCACTTTTGGTAGCGATCTTACTGGTCTCCCACAGTCGAAAGGACAAGAAAGTCAGTCTCCTCAGTATTTTTCCAGGCCTCTTTAATAACGGTGCCCCCTTCATGGTAGGGATTCCGGTCCTGCTCAATCTTCTATATGTGATTCCCTTCTTATTGATCCCCTTGGTCAATATGGCCATCGCTGCTGTGGCTTTGTGCTTTAAGCTGATGCCAGCAGCCGTCTATCCAGTGCCAGATGGGACTCCGAGCCTTCTCTATGCTTTCATTGGAACGGGAGGAAGTCTGAGAGCCTTAGCTGTCAGTATACTTTGTTTTGCGATAGACGTGCTCCTTTATCTACCATTTGTCCGCATGGGAAATCGTATTCGAAAAGATCTAAAAGTGAAAGGAGAAAGCGATGAAAGTCTCTAAAAAAACAGCCATCGTCCTCACTTTGGTCTGTCTTTTCTTGATCGGTTTAGCCATTCCTTCTTATAGCTGGACTCGAACCAATGTTTCAAAAATCGAGAAATTTTATAATTCCAAACTGTCGCCCATCATCATGATTCCAGGAAGCTCAGCAACAGAGAACCGCTTTGATGGCTTGGTGACCAAGCTCAACCAAGGCCGCCAAGGCACCAAGCACAGTCTTCTCAAGCTCAAGGTATGGAATGATGGGAATATCACCTATAGCGGTAGTATTGATGCCAAGGACAATGAACCAGTGATTGTGGTTGGTTTTGAAAACAACAAAGATGGCTATAGCAATATTAAAAAGCAGGCTAAACTATTCAATCAAGCCTTTGAAGCCCTTCAAGAAAAATACAATTTTAATAATTTCAAGGGCTTGGGTCATTCTAACGGGGGCTTGATTTATACAGCCTTTATCGAAAATTATCTAGAAGATTATGATGTGGATCTCACGACCCTCATGACCATCGGAACTCCCTATAATTTCACGGAAACCAATATTCAAAACAAATCTGAGATGTTAGCCGATTTTATCAAGGGGAAAAAAGCCATCCCTAATACGCTTTATATGTATTCAGTAGCAGGAACCATCACCTATGATTCCGATGAGTTGGTCCCAGATGCCAGTGTTTCTGCTGGGAAATATATCTACCAAAACCAAGCTGCTAGTTATACGGAGATCACAGTGACGGGGGAAGATGCCCAGCACTCGGACCTTCCAACCAATGATGAGGTGGTTGCCTTGGTGAAAGAGCATATTGAAAGTCAA
>ERZ1036435.209-NODE-209-length-45889-cov-11.250796_pt1 | contig 45889 bp, 20 predicted proteins | sample MGYA00514223_ERZ1036435 | MGnify/ENA primary metagenome ERZ1036435 (study PRJEB33795, sample SAMN09464927) | human gut metagenome | host: Homo sapiens | place: USA: Stanford, California | collected 2016-08 | study: EMG produced TPA metagenomics assembly of the... | reverse complement strand
AGAAGGGTACGTTTATAGAGGTTTCATTAGAGCCTGCTGATGAAGGAAGTGTTGAACGAACCGTTGTGCTGTTGAATCTTAGGACAGATGAGCTCCAGTGATTATTCGAATTAGATATTGAAGGTTGAGTTATTGAAGCACAAATAATTTCGGTTTTGATTGTAGAACATACAATTGTAGGATTAACAGGATGATAATGTGTATCTTTATCTGAGGATATTATTGTTGTGTTATTTTTTAATATGGTACTGGAATTACTGAATAATATACTGGTTGTTGTACTAATTGAATTGTTCAAGGTTTCAGTTGAAATTTTATCGGAGGAAGTATGCATTGAAGTCGTTGTATAGTTTTCATTGTTTGTTGAGGATTGGGATATTATAATACTTGATTGTGTAATATTATTGCTCATTGATGTTGCAGTTGAAAATTTATCTGTAGAAGACTTCGATGTAATATTTTGCTCACTAAGGCTAGTGGAGAAAATACCCTGAGAGATAGAATACGATGTAAGACTGTGTATAACAGTTGATGTATAACTGCTACTATTCAACGAACTATGTTTCTTCGTGTATGGCGAATGGGAAGGTGTACTAATCACATCTGAGAAAGCATACTCGCTTGATGATATTTCTGATGATGTTTCCATTTCTGTTGGTATAGACTGTGATTTTATTGGTCCGTATGGGCTAGGTATACTCTTGGGAATTAGAGTCTTCTGCGAACTGATACTTGAATGAAACGAAACTTCTTTGGAAGTTGTATGTGAAGTTGTTTTTGTCACAGATGAAGTAGATGATGTGTTTATTGTTACACACTTATTTGCTAGTGGATCGTAAAACCCAGAGCCACATAGGGGTGTAGTAGTAGTACCAGTACATGGTATTCCAAGATGATAAATTGTTTTGGTTATTGGAACTAAGTTTTCATTTGGAGTCTCTGTATGATAATCAATACCAATTATTTTAGATGTTTTAACAGAAGCACAAGAAGAATCGTAGCTGATTAAACCTGGGCAGCCCTCCTCTGTGTCATCGAGAGAGAAAAAATACTCTGAAAAGTCACTAACAGTGTTTTCGTTTGATTCTGTTTTAAATGTAAAACTGAGTGCACCATCATATTCTCTGTTATTATAAAATAACCTAATAGGGTAATATACGCCCGCATCTAAATGTACTGTTAGTTCATCTTTAGCTGTTTTTGAGCCCCAGATGGCGTAGGCTTGATAATTTCCGAAATGATCTGCGCTTGAATCCCTTCTGCAGCAATCAAAAGCATTGCCAGCTCCAAAATTTACAAATAATAGATCATCAGCAGATATGGTAAATGTATGGAAGCCAGTTACTTTTGGTCTGAAGTAACCATAAAGTAACATAGTAAAATTGGTCATTGTTAATGGCTTCGGGTAATTATAGCTTGCGGGTAAGTGACCTAATTGGGGTGTGCATCCTTTAGTTGCATGATAATAGAAATTTATATTGCCGGTAACACCATCAACTTTTGCTAGAAGTCTGTGGCTTTTATAGCCAGTTCTAGGGTAATTGGGATCTAAATATGCTGCATCCCAACATGGGTACGAACCCTTCTTCCGAAAATCATAGGAATAAAGTTCCATTGATAGTCCTTTTTTGGGTGTTGTTATATCTGGTGAACACCCTAGAGGAAAGGTTGTGGGGTCTTTTGATGCTAAACTGATATCATTGGAAGATGTAGCATAACCACCATTCGTTAATAGGAGCAAAATGAGAGTAGTGTAAATGCATACACATTTATTCAAAAATAGAGCTGGATTTAAAATCATTGTTTTAGTTTGGTTAATTGCAAAGACTAAATCTCAAGAATGAAGAAAAAGCTTTGTGAAGGCAAATGTGAATCTGATAATTGAAAATGATTTGGGTAGACATGTTTATATAGTAAAGATAACGGTCCAATATGCATACCGAAATAATATTCATTTTCTCAATGCTCTAATTCATATGTATTTCAAAAAAGAAATAGTAGGATAGAGTAAATAAATCTGCTAATGGTTTTAATTGTTTGTATCAGCGATATCGCACAGCTATTTTGAAATAACTTTCGAAATACAGAGAAAAATTTTCTAGTGTTCCAGTTTAGAGTTAGAGTCCATATTATGATCGCATGCTTGCGATGAGTTATTAGAATTTGGAATAAAATTTCTTTTTATTCTAATTGTTGGAAACCGTTATTTGCAATTTGTAATTGATCCTGCAGCTGACGTGGATGATAAAAACGTTATATGTTTGAAGGTTTCTCTTGGTTATTTTACTGTATTATAATAAACAGATTTAATACTGCCATTCAGCCATGGAACCTTAGTAGGTACGTTGATGGATTTAGATGTATTGCGTGGAAAAAAATAAAAAAATAAAAGTCAGCTTTGAATAGAGTGGATCTGGTACTTTGATAGTAAATTTTCTATATTGTGAAACCCATGTGAATATAATACTATACTTCAGAGACTTATTCTAATTGTACGGAATATGCTTTCTAGCGTTTTTTGCTAACTTCACAATTCCAGACTTCTATAATTGAAAAAAAAAAAAAAAGGGAAATGTACTGATTTTCACTAATGTTCTTTAAATCTCTATCTAGTAGCTCCGTTATCTTTAGAACATCGGATTTGTAAGTTTTATTTCCTCTTGGATGTTTATTTCTACATCAGATTGTATTGAATTGATTCTTGTATCTTTTTAGACAGCTAAATCGAAACTGGCATGTACTGGATAAAATTCGGTAAGTTACTAGCAAAAGAGCGTCCTTCCACAGAAAAACTTCTCCGTGCCAGAACAGGTAATTGGTATTTTACTAGATATCTAATAATATGCAGTAGCGTCTCTGTACCTATGGAAGAATGCCATCGAAAGAGCAGAAAAAGGAGATCGTTCACCGAGTATTCAGTACATAATGCTTACAAATTGCTGTATTTGACTGAGTAGATAGTACAGGTCATAAGCCCACATTTAATGAGTTGTTGATAGCTGCTCAGATTCAGAATTGTGGAAAGTAAATGCAAACATTGCTCTCATTGACGTATTTCCCCGCTATTTTCTGTCATAAGTGCATTATTATTGCCTACAAAACATAGCATGGTAACAATAGGAAAAAAAGAAAGAAAGAATTGCAAGGCTCGTTTTGCAATCAAATAGCTTGAGTTCTGTAAATGCTGCAATGCCTTCTTCGATGATGTTTGTTGATGTTCTTACGATGCCCTTTTCGAAGCCCTTTTCGATGCCCTTTTCGATGCCCTTTTCGATGCGGATGCCATTTTCGATGTTCTTTTTGGTACCCTGCTAAGTGACACATACAAGTCTGAGATGAATTTTTCTTCCCCAGTACAAAATACCAAAATTCTGCACTGTTACAACATTTTCTTAGTATTCCATTAGATTTTTTCTTGTTCTCTTCGATCACTTTCCAAAAAAAGTAAAAAAAAAGAAAATGCAAATTCCTTGACAGTGCGGAGGTTAATCAGCTAATGCCGAGTAAAAATTTATTATTGATATTTTTTAATGTAATTATCAAATTTTTCAGTAATATTCTTAATTAGGATTATTACCGTTAACAGTTGTGACGTTAACTAGATATTTTTTGTGTTGATAATTCAACTCGTAGTGATGTCATCTTTAGAAAGTTGCGGTGTCCAGATCACAAGCATTCATTGAGATGTTTTTGTTATTTGCTTTCTGCGTTACCAATTTAAGGCGCTAGTAACTCAAAAAAGTTCAGTATACAGCTAAATTTCTTATCTCTCAATAAAATCCATACCGGCATCATTACATTTATGGTTTCAAATCACATTTTTTTTCCCCGCTAGAGTTGCTTTCTAAAGAGACTTTATGGTTTAGGCCATAGTAGCTTACTTCGCTAGACTTTCATGGATATATGGCTATACGTTATGTTTTCGTCATAAGCATCTTAATACTATTTGATTTATGGTATTAACTACTACTATTGGGCTGACACACCAGCATGTTTTGCAATTTTCACTGTAAGTATATTTTTAAATGTTTTAATGTTCAAGCTTGACATAATACATTAAACATAAATATGATGCTTTTAGAAAAATGTATCTATTTTTTATTGCTATATTTGATATCAACTATAAATATTGACTTCGATCTAATCTTTTCCTTATTAATAAACTCGATTTAAAATGAGCACCTTTAAATGTTAGCCAAGAAAAGTTAACAGCACAAACCTATGCATTAGCCAGGTACAATTCTCATATTTTAAGTGTGTTCGCGAGTTATCTTGAAACTGGTAGTAGAGTGAATTGTTGAGTTTCAACACCTTTTCTGTTCTTTCCAGAAGCATTTGGTGTTGAAAGTGAACCAATAGTGTTCCTTAACGATCTGTCATTAATATCTATCTCTCTATTGACAATTTACGAATAGTGATTATCGAAGTTCATTAATAGTATCTAGTTGAAAGGTTGACTAGATGTATATTTATAACGCAGACAATGCTTCATATTTTACCGGAAACAAGAATGTTGAATGGTATCATTCGACAGAAAGTGTTACTTTCTTTCCAATATCTGCTGTCAGATGTATTTTTGTATAGTATATTATGAATTAATATCTAAAATCGACAACAAATAGCGAATATGACAAACATCGAGACACCTATATGTAAAACTTTGTTACTTAGCAGATAAGATTAGGTTTCTCATTATCTATATGTATGAGTATATTTATTGTATTTGTTTATTTTTATGTATTGAAAGCTAAGGTAATAGCTGCAACTTTACGCATAAGTAGTGCTAGATAGCTTACGAGTATTCAGTGGTCTTTACTGGTACTACATTCAAGACAACATATTCTTAACGGGGACGCTATGATAGAATATCATCTAAAGCCCTCAATAGAAATCTTGAACACCACACTCTTTGTTATGTTTTTTTCCATCCTTGTATTGTATTACTTTGTTGCCATTAAGTTGTCAGGAACCCTCGTCTATGATGTTCCAACGCTTTTTCTAGCTAAAACTTCTCACAGAGAACATCTAGTGGTGAATATGCGCACCGTACAGAAAAATGCAAGATCGCATCTGGCAGGCAACAGTGACATGAAAGAAGAAAAAAGTAATTGTGACAGACAAAAAGGAAAAAAAAAATGAAGAGATGAGAAAAAACTCTTCTGTACCCTAGATGACGTAGAAAAGCTGCTACCTAATGAAGAAACAAAAAACTAACATGAACGAGGTATTTTAGACCAATTCTAGAATCAAGAAATTAAATATTGCTGTTGTTTGTATTTTTTCGCTATTCATTCTGTGCGAGGCTTAGCAGTATTCAGGAAGTCAAGAATTCTATACTTTTATCAGTAATTATAGAATGCTAAGTAACTAAAGAAAAAATGGCAGAAATTCAATGTGTCAAAACTCTTACTTATCATGCATTTCTGGAAAACAATTATGAGGGATATTACAGAATAGTTCGCTCTTATCTAAAATATTAACCTTTTATAAAATACAGTGCAAAGGATAACTAATCTATATAATATTTGTGCTTGGGGATGTAAAATTTAGTCTATAGATATTAATTAATGTGTTATATTATTTGGTGAAAGATAAAGAAAATGGCAAGGGTCCAGTAAGGTAGAATTACTGAGCTTCCCATATTAGATTGTTGTTCTAGAATCTGTGTTTCAGCTTGTGAATGGTTTCTATAAGTGGGCTGTTGTTCAACTTCGACTTGAGAAGTAATTACACTAGATAAAGAAATTGAAATTTTCTCTGATTGTTTGACAGGCAGACTTGATGTGGCAGTAACCGATCTAGATGAACTTGCCGATGGAACAAGTTTTCCTGACTTATTATCAAGAGTTGTCCTTGTTCTTGTGCTCGTTGGTTCGGTCTTCACAATGGTAGATAGCTTGCTTGAGGTATTGGTAGGTTCCGCTTCAGTACCTTGTTCATAAATAGTCTTTAGTACCTTTTCTGTAACAGTTCTGTCAATATAATCATGAATAGCTGTAGAAATTGCATCAGTGGTAGTTGTTGTTGTAGTAGTTATTATGTTAGCTATCGTTTCTTGTTCAATGGATTGTGAATCGATTTTGCCTTGCTCTGGTTTGTTAAAACCTGTGTCATTCAAGTAACGGCTGCTATTTACAAGGTTATCACTATCTTTTGGTTGGAAAAAGCTTGAATAAGTGGTGAAATCATTGGAACTTATAGTGTCGATTAGAGTAGTGGAAGTGGTTGCATGAGATAGAGGACAGTCGGTAGTTGTGATTGTATCAACAATTTCTATAGTGGTAGTAAATATGGAACACTTATTTTCACTACAATGAGTCGTTGTCTTAGTAGTAAACGTTGTAAGAGTTTTAGTGGTTGTAAAATCAGAACTCGATTCACTGGCTGTTAGGTTTTGATAATTTGATTTATATTTGCTACTCGTCGATGATGTATTAATTTTGGAAGAAGTTCTACTGTCACTGCCATCTGAAGGCAAGACAGAGAGAGATGGGTTTGAACTGGATAATATGCCACTACCAGAAATCGTATTTTGTTCAGTAGAGGAACTATGATTCACAAAAGAACTAGAAGATGCACCTTGAAATACAGGTTGAGCATCTACTCTTTCTCTAAAGTAGGCGGTTCCAGTAGCTTGTACGATATTGCCATCTGGTCCTGTTGAACCATAATAGGAAACAATTTTCTCTACAAACCAATCATCGGAACTGTAATGTGTTGTATAAGTTGATTCTAATATTGGATAGGAAAAACTTTCTGAGGCACTTGTAGTAAATGTAGAGTTATGAGCAATACTTGATGAATGTGCAGCAGGTGTTGAGCTTGAACTTTTAGGATACGAAGAACTTTTTTTTTCAAAACTTGAAGAAAATAAAAACTCAGATGAGGTTGGTTCTAATAGAGACTTTGTTGGAGTTTCAACAAGATATATTGTCTCAATTGTCTGCTTACCATCAACTCCAACAAAACTTCTAATTTCAGTGTTAATTGTGGTTGTATGAGAATTCGTACCATTTGTAATCATTGTAGATGAGATGTAGACTGCAGGTGTCTCGACAAAGTATATTGCTTTGACCGTTTCCTTTCCATCACTAGCTATATCCGTCGTGTATTCTGTGTTCACCGTCGTGGTAGCAGAGCCTTTTCCAAGAGTATACTTTGTTGTAGCTGTACTAATCACAGGGGTTTCAACAATAAAAATTGTTTCGATTGTTTCTTTTCCGTCTTTTCCAGTAAAAGTATTCAATTGTGTTTCTACAGTTGTAGTTTTGGACCCTTTACCTAAGCTAAATTGAGTGGACGCTAGTCGAGTAGCTGGTGTTTTAACATAATAAGTAAATTGCTCTGTAACAGAACCGTCATTACCGGTTTTAGTTTCCACCTTTGTTGAAGCAGTTGTAGTTTGAGAACCATCATAACCTTCATATTGGGTCGTTTCTTCGATTTTTGGAATCCATGGTATATGATCAACACAAGGTAAGCATTTATCAGGTTTATTTGCACCATCTGGGATAGGTCCTTTGTAGTAAATGGCATTATTCACTAATGTTGGAGTACAATGGTTATCGATTTGCTTCCAATCAAATTTGCTGGAATCATAACCTAATCCTATATTAAAGATATGAGTCATTGAAGGCCAGACTTTAACAGTTAAGATTCCGGTTTTACCATCATAAGACCATTTGCCTCTAAATGGGTCAATCGATGTTCTAAATGTAATAACATTCCCATTACCAAAGCCAGCAACAACAATATTGTCGGTCTTAGCATCACTCTCTGCATATAATTCGGAAGAAGTGGAAGAAAGGTAAATCATTTGTGAACCAACAGTACCGTGAGAAATTGACAGCATATCATATATTGAGTTCTCTCCAATAACAATACAACCACTGCCTGAAATAGAACTAATAGTTTGAGTTTTCATGTTCTTCAGACAAATTGTACCTTCGTTTACTAAAGATGGTGAGCTTACGCTTCCAACCGCATCCCAGTTTGTAGGTTGTTGGGTGAACTGGATTAGACCTTTGTTTACCAATTCAGTCTGGCCAGTCAACACAAAAGAGTTTTGGACAACAGCGGAGGCACCATTAAAAAACATAGAACCATAATTATTAAAGGTTTTTGCTGTCCATGATACCGAGGCTGCATCAGAAGAGTTTCTATTGTCCAGAACGATGGTACCATAGTTGTTGATGTCACCATTTATTGAGAAAGTAGAGCTAATTGCACCATTTGCAGCATTCTCATTACCAATAAAAACACTTGCATCTTTATTGACAGTCAAAGGACCTGCAAAATTAACTGGTTTGGTGTTAACCAATGCTAAAAATTGGTTTGAATTAACAGTGAAACCTTCAGAAGGTAATTCACCCGAGTAATATGTATTCTCTTTTATTGTTGCTGCTCTAGTCTGGTCTATGAAAATAGTGAGAGCGGCAACTACAATGTTGCGAATGTCAATCGCTTTCATACTGCGGTAGTTTAGTATTTGATAAAGAATGATAATTGAATGCTTTACACTAATTCATGGGTATCAATCTTTGTATATAGGAGATCCCATTTGTTGAAGGTAGTTTTTTATCAGATCAGAGGCATTACTTTATATACTCAAGATCTGAGCACTCGTAGATGTATAGCAACGTATAAACGATGCCATGTTTAGCTGCTATTTTCATAATAAATGAATATTCGTTTGAATAAAGTACAATATTATATGATACTTTATCATTACAATTATGGCATCAAATGATGGATAGGTTGAAATCCCCTCACGGTAGTTGTCTCAAAGATGTATACATGCCATTTCATCATAATAATTAGCCAGTATTGGAAGAATTATTGTCAATCAGATGGACTCGTTCACTTAGCATTAAAGCAGTCTTATGAACTGGTATATAAGTGGGAAGCTCGTAAAGGTTGCATGGATTAATCAGATTATCTAAAAACTGTCCAAGACAGATTACTTATTGCCTTCAGATCATACCTACTCTTAGATTTAATAGTCCAAGCATAACAACGAGAATTGAAATTTCTCTGAATAGATAAATAGATACTGTTATCTAAACGAATAGATACCCTTTGTTAAACTATATCTTTAGATCTTAACTTTTTCCCGTAAGGCCGGGGTACAGGATTCCCACGATCTTGCATCAACATAGCCCAAATGGCACTTAAACTGTAGCTAAATTTCTTGGTAAACCAGATATTTACCCATTTAGGACATAGAATTACAATAAAATAGTTGGCTAGGACTTCGTTTATGGGTTTAAACGTCGGTTGAGGTATCAATACCATCTCTAATAAGGTGCTCCAACATTTTGAGATAGTAACAATAATATGCACAGCAGAAGTTTTTTTCCATTGTTGGCTATGGGTAAGAAGGTCTTCTGGTAGCTTTTCCGTTAAAGCTATGATATTGCCTGATTATGTAAACTCGTAAAAGTGCAAATCGCAATGGCAATCCGGATAGAAACGCGAAACAACAATATGCAAATTTGCATCTTGCTGAAATTTGTCAACACTGTGAAAATAAAAAGAAACGAATTAAAACGTTACTAGTTTGGTATGATAGCATTTTTTGTTCTACAGGAATATTACCAGCTTTTTTCAAGTATAAGTAGTACTGTCGAACGCCATTACTAAAACTTGGTAAGGGGGAGGGGAAGTTTTAACATTACAAAGGTTTATATACGTCCTAACATTGCTTCGATTGATATACAAGCCCTTTATCGTAATAATTCGGCTACGTTTAAATATCTTATACTTCCATGGTTCTATTAAACTCTCTGTTGTAAGGCTTGTATAGCTCGATGATTATTAACAATACAGCTAACAGCTGGAATACTGTCTCACGCAATGATGGTAATATATTGATCTAGTTGCTAATCAAAGAAGTGAATCAAGAGAAGCATATGAAGCATATTGAAGGATGATTGCGTATTGTTTCTCAGCAATATGGTATTACATCTCTAACCTTCCACTTATACGTATTGTCATAAAAATAAATCAGATGCACATACATACCTTGACTGTGTCTATAACATTTTGGTTGTATCTAGAACCTCCATCTATACAGTTCTACATAGTGACACCTTGTTGATTCACCTTGTTCTAAATTATATACTTACACTCGGTTTTTAGATATGGAAGTTTTAATGATAGGCCTCGCCAGCACAACTCAAATAATACTTTCAAGGACTAGCTTGCTGTGGACTCTATAACGATAATAATTAAGTAGTTCTAACATTCTGATTTTACGATAAGAAGTTAGGCAGACATCTCTTCAAGATATCTCTTTGAATCCTTTACCTCATGTTGAACCTCCCATAATGCTCTGATTTCAGATCTTCCAAATAGGAAGGATATCATGCCATCTATAACACCAGTGACTGCAACAACTATTGCAAATAAAACCCAAAATATCGATGACCACCCAGCTACATTACTGGTGAAAGTTGTAACAACAGCACAACTTATCATGAGAAATACTGACATCCAAAAATGAAGCCCACGTAAAAATTTTTGTTTTCTTGCCGTTATTAGATAATCCTCTATACATAACTCCAAGTCTTCATGGATCTTAATGCGATCAGATAACTCTGTCTGCAGTTTTTTAACGTTATTATCTCTTAATACCTCTAGTGTGCAACTATAAGCAAAATGATCCGAAAAACTACCGACGCCATCAATAAGCTCCGTAAACTTGATGCCAGTCTTAATCGTAGTCAATCTTCTTGGATCAACCAAAGCATAGTCCAATCTACAAGCCTCATCAGGTCTCCTGGTGGCTCTCCAAGTATTAAGAGTAGAATCACATGTTGTGCAGGCATAAACCAATTGATCCATTGCATTCATCGTTCTAATCTTTTCTAAATCTTGTTTTCCATGCAATTGTTCCCAAGAGTCAATTAATCCAGCCTCTTTCGTTAAAATATTATGAGGTAACGATCCTGGACGAGAATTCAAATCACCAACAATAACTACAGCATAACCAGCCTCTCTGTATATTTTTGCCAATTTTGCAAAGTCCCACGCTTGGCATGATCGATGACAACTATATGCAGCATCACCAGTCAATGAATAAGGTGCATGCATATGACTATTCATAATGACAATGGGTGTAGTCGGATTCTCTCTGTTACGTAATGTAGTAATTGCAATCGATTTGCCAACATACCAATCCCCTCTATGAATAGCACTTGGTCTCCCATTAATTGGATATCTGTACAAAAACGTTGATTCAATCGGAATTTTTGAAAGTATTGCCAATCCAGGGCCTGACAGTATTCCAGAATAAAACCATCTATAGTAAGGAAAAATCTTACCACATTGTTCTACAATATAATCCCAATCTTCCTTGCACCAGATTTCCTGTAGTGCAACTATATCATAATCCTCAAAATCATTATCTGCATAGAGATCTTCACTATTAGGTAGTGATTTAATGTTGCTATTCTGATGTCCTGCTAATTTTTCTGCCAATGCCCTTAATCTTGCTCGTCTATGCTTTGAAACATACTTCAACCCCCAAGTATTGAAAGTCAAAAATTTTATTCTTTGCGGCTCAGAATGCATCATCTTAAATATTCTGAATTCTGAATTCTTGGCTAAATGAGTTGGTGTAGTCAGGCGTATAATTTCTAAGTTAATCTGAAGCACTAACACTAATGAGGGCTTGTATTTTTTTTATCCAGTTAAATTCAAGTACAATCTGTTAATAATAAATGCGTATGAACCGATTTAAATAGCTCTTCAATAGACAAAAACTACTTGTTTTAGATTGTGTTTAATCCCTATGCTATTTGATAATCGCTGTTTATCTAGCGGTTCAGATCAAGTGTCTTCAATTCACGAAAGCGAGAGTTTCCCAATTCACGCAAAATCTGAATTTTTCCATCTGTTGTTGTTTGAGAAGAAAATTTGCGATGAGCTTGAAAAAAGTAAAATTCCTTTATGTAGTTATATATTCAGAATTGTTGTTATTTAAGAGTTGGGAAGAAATATCTTGCAACCTTGTTAGTAATAATAACACATAATTCAATAAAAAAGATATCAAGTTAGACATTATGGGTAAGCCAAGAGGGAGGAAACTGGAAAAGAAGATCAAGGATCAAGAATTTCATCCAGAACAAGATAGTGAGAAAATAAGTGAGAATTACAACTACGATGGTCATCCAGAGTCAGATACTAGTAACCCACAAATGTTCTTTGGTGTGTTAGATAGGGACGAATTAGAGTACTTTAAGCAAACAGAGGCTACCTTATCATTAGACACTTTTGAAACTGAGGAAGAAAAGGCACAATTTGTCACTAATGTTATTCAGGAAGCTGAGGGTAAGGAATTGAAACTTGTTACTTCACAAATATGTTCTAAACTAATGGAAAGACTAATTTTAAATTGTAATGATATTCAGTTAAAAAAGCTATTCCAAGCTTTTAATGGTAACTTTTACAACATATCCTGTCATAAGTATGCATCACATGTGGTCGAAACATTATTGGTCAGAAGTGCATCTTTGGTGGAAAAAGAACTAATCACACCACATTTTGATAATATGGATGCCTCTGTTGATGGAAGTGATGTCTTTGCTCCTATGGAATCTTTGTTTTTATTTATGCTCAATGAAATAAAGCCACACTTGAAAAGCATGATTAATCATCAATATGCTTCTCATGTTTTGAGGCTAATAATATTAATTCTCTCCTCGAAAACATTACCAAGTACAACCCAAAATAATTCAATAGTACGTTCAAAAAAATCGAAAATTGCAAGGAAAATGATTGATTTAAAGGATAATGAAGACTTCAATAAAGTATATCAAACACCTGAATCATTTAAATCTGAGCTGAAAATGATGTTAAATGATTTATATTCCGATTTAACTGGCCATGCAAAACCAAAAGCAGAAATTAACCCAACGGTTATAACGAAATTCAGAGAGTTTTGTGTTGATAAAGTAGCCTCCCCTGTTATCCAGCTTATCATACAAGTTGAAGGTATATTTGATAGAGATAGATCATTTTGGCGACTTGCTTTCAATACAAATGATGAAAAAGACGCCAAGGAACAATCTTTTATGGAATATCTACTTTCTGACCCAGTAGGATCTCATTTTTTGGAGAATGTGATAAGTTTTGCTAAAACAAAATATGTGGAGAGGCTATATCGAGTCTACATTAAAGATCAAATTGTCAGGTTAGCAAAAAGAGATACTACTGGTGCTTTTGTAATTCAATCTTTGCTAAAAAATATGAAAGATAAAGAAGTAAAGGAAATCCTAGATGCTTTACTTCCGGATTTGAGTATTCTTTTGAATTCAAACATGGATTTTGGTACAACAATCATTAATGCATGTATCAAGCAGAATAACTATAAGAGGGATGAAGTCATAGGTCAGCTCATGAAAAAGTATTATCCAGACGGTTCATCGGAGAAGAATATTCTGGAAAGCTGTCTTTTGCTGGCTAGCTCCACATTGGGCAATACCAAAGATGACTGGCCAACTGCTGAAGAAAGGAGAAGATCGATATTTTTGGAGGAGTTGATTGACTTTGATGATAAATTCCTAGAAGTAGCTATTGAGAGTATGTTGAATCTTCCAGAAGAAAGGTTACTGCAGATGTGTTATCACGGTGTTTTTTCTCATGTTGTTGAGCATGTATTGCAAGTTCAACGTGTTGATATAATCAAAAGGAAATTGTTACTAAACATTTTAATTAAGGATATTGTAAAGTTGGCATGCAATGCTTATGGATCTCATATTGTCGATAAGCTTTGGGATTTTACAGCAAAGCTGACATTATATAAGGAACGGATTGCAGCAGCTTTAGTAGAGAACTCTGAGATGGTGAAAAACAGTGTTTATGGAAGACAAGTCTGGAAGAATTGGCAGCTAGAGAAATATATACGGAAAAGGTGGGAATGGAAGAAGATTATTAAGGAAAGTGATTTGGAAACCTTTCCCAATATGCGTGTTCTTCAACCTAATATGCAAGAAAGGGCAGCAATCAAGAGAAAGAATGATGACAAAGCATTTGATAGCATGAAAAAGTCAAGAAAATAAGAAGTTAACCAATTAATAGTGATATTGACAGCTTACATCAATAACTTGATTTAATCTGAAGCCTCGGCACTTAGTTAATTATCACCTCCATAAATTGCATATATTACTGATTGTAACTTACATAAATTGTGGATTTTGTATCTAATACAGTTATCACCTCAAATATATCACACATTGATTTTCATTTAACGTACTATCACTTTTAATATATTTAATTTAATGGTAAAATAATTAAATGTCTTAGAATTAACTACAAGCTCAGTAGCATTACCAGATACCTGTGCCTCTTCTTGAGCGCAATCCGAGATATCTTGCGATATCGTTGAAAGCATCGTCTAGTTCATCCTTTGATAACTTCTTCAGTTCTTTGGTGATATCTTCGTCAGATAGTTTACTGATGTGTAGATCTTCTACCTTACCTTCTAGAACTTTGTCAAAATCTTCCTGTTCTTTCATAGTCAAAGGCAATTTTTCATAAAACTTGGCCAGTCTGTACAATCGAATATCATCCATTTCCTCAAATTCTTTTAGTGTGTGAGGGAACATTTCATCTGTTAGAGATGGTGCTTCCCCATCAGCGTTGGGTATTGGTGCCAAAGTAGCATCTTGATCAGTCTTAGTAGAGTTGACCAACCTTCTGATGGATCTCTCCTCTATCACGTTCAACTCACCTTGTAATTCGGCAACCAATTGAACTAAATCATCGTTAGTGGCAAAATCGGTGGAATCGAATTGAGCAGTTACTTGTGCCCTAGAAGGACCAAAATTGTCCACATCACTTTTTTGTTTTGCAATTTGTAACTCTAGCACATTCTTACCAGTCTTGGAGATAAGCAAGTTCTGCTTCTGGACCAGCTCTTGTAAGTCTGAGACCTTTTTTTTTAAAACCTCTAATTCAGAACTCATTTATTGTTTCTATTTTATACACAACTCAGAAACCCTGTTGTAGTTTTCTCTGATATGTCAAGTTTAGGTGGATAGGCAGACAGTAAAAACGATTGCACTAACTATTTAATTTCCTCTTTATCTTTACTATGATATATATAACACAACACTCCTGGTTCAGACGAAGAACTGTAAGTCATTCTGACATTTTTGTACTCTTAATCCCAACCCTTTTGCAGGAGGTCCTTATTCCGTGACTGAAGACTCAAAGGTCATGAATTGTAAATGCTATTCTTTCACCATTTTGAAACGTTAGTACATCAACGAAAGGCTAGGGAGAAGAGAAGGGGGTCGTAAGAACTACTATGATAGAAGAAGCAAGGGGTTGGTGAAAAAGTGCCGGCAGGGAGACAACTTACAGGAATAGCAGATAGTTTCTCAAGTGTCATACATAATACTTTTACCTTTAGTTTGAGCTTAATTGCGGGTGAGTAGTGATATAAAGTACAATTTGTCAATTATAAAATCGAAATACAGTTGGCTGGTACTACCATAAATATTGTATGATTGTCATACCATTGCAGATGAGGCAAATGTGTATTGAGTGCGTTGCTTTTACAACAACTATCAGAAATGAGGGAGTCAGGTAAAAAATTGGAAATGTAAATAATTACTGTATATATGACTATTTTCTACATAAGTGGGTAGTAGTCTAGTTGTATTGCATGTAGCGAGATGTTGAACTAAACTTCTTGTAGCCGTTGATGACTTTATCGACAGCTTTCAAGAAATCTTTTTCTGTAGCCACTTTCCTTCTAGCCCTGATTGCAAACATTCCAGCCTCTGTGCATACTGATCTTAGTTCTGCACCAGTAGAGTTTGGACATAGTCTTGAAATCAGTTCCCATCTTATATTACGTTCAACGCTCATAGACTTTGAGTGGATACGGAAGATGTTAGCACGACCCTCCAGATCAGGAAGTGAAAACTCGACTTTACGGTCAATTCTACCTGGTCTTAATAGAGCTGGATCTAAAGTGTTGGGTCTGTTGGTAGCAAACATCACCTTAATGTTACCACGAGGATCAAAACCATCTAGTTGTGTAATCAGTTCTAACATTGTTCTTTGCACTTCATTATCACCACCTGCACCATCATCGAATCTGGCACCACCAACTGCATCAATTTCATCAAAAAATATTATACAGGCTTTCTTTGTTCTGGCCATTTCAAATAGTTCTCTAACCATACGAGCACCTTCACCAACATACTTTTGAACTAATTCGGAACCGATAACTCTAATGAATGTGGCATCTGTTCTGTTAGCCACAGCTCTTGCACATAAAGTCTTACCTGTACCTGGAGGTCCATATAATAAAATACCCTTTGGTGGATCTATACCTAATGTGGCAAATCTTTCGGGGGATAATAGCGGTAATTCAACAACCTCTCGTAGCTTTTCTATTTGCTCTTTACAACCACCCACATCACTATATGTAACATCTGGTTTTTCTTCCACAGTCATCATTGTAACTGAAGGATCGATTCTGGGTGGTAATGGTAATTCTATGTGATATTTGGATCTATCAACACCAACTCTCATACCTTCTTCTATGTCTGTGGGAGAGACTCTCTCACCCAACCCTACGACAAATTTTGCGATTTGCTTCAAGTTAATCACGTATTTGGCATCTTCGTCATCATCACCTTCAGCGTCTCCATCGTTTCCTGAGCCAGTAGTTGCTGAGTTTGTAGTATTAGCACCGTTAACAGCGGACTCATCAGAAACCTCATTAGAAGCACTACTTTTTATGATTTTTGTGCAACGAGCAACTTGTAGTGGATGTTCCTCACTTAACCTTTGTCTGTCACCCATAATATCCCAAAGATGTGACGGAGCAAGACCAGTGTCACTCTCTTTAATACCAGATTTTTCCTTGATTCGTTGTTCAATCTCCTTCAAATCCTTCTCTGTTTCCTTAAGTTTTGCAGCATATGGAGCAGCACCATATGTCTTTAATACTTGAATGTCACCTTCAGTTAATGGAATTGACTTGTCATCCTTCAGTTTATTATCATCGTCGGATTCTACGGGAGCCTTATATTTCTCCCAGTCTTCTTTTGGAGCCATATTATTTGTACTGTTTTGGAAGGTTTTACTCACACTCAGTTAGTGTATGATAAAAATACCACGCTGTATAATGGCAATTAGCCTTAATTTGGGTTATGTTATTCTCTCTTTGTTTCTAATACACCTTAACGGAGACGAAATTGCCTTATCAAATGTATAAATGAAACAAACAAAGCTTAGATTAATGGTTTGCTATTTTGTACCAGCTTGAATTCGAGTAAGTGTAGGAATTACAAAGTTTCCAATGGTTGCTTATGTCTGCAGTATACTGTCGGCTTTCAGGATACTGATCTACCCTTTCTATTCCTATTCATGTGCTAGTGTACTGAATGAAATTTAAGCTGGTGGCAAACCAATGTATTTCGTTACCTATGATATGATGCAGTGGTTGAACCGTACATTGATAAATATAACTACAAGTTTATAAACCAACAATTATTCATATAATTAATAGATGGGTTAGAAGGGTTATTACCTATGGCTAAGATTTATAAATAACCTATATGTAATGTTGATAAATGGATACTGTTTGTATTAATATCCGTAGTTTAACTTTCTCATAATTATTTACATGTCGGATAATGATTATTTAATTTTAGTCTCTTCATAAAACTCGAGCTCAATAAGTGCTAATACAACAATAGATAAAATTTTAATAAATGCTCCATTTTCTGCAATCTCTTGACTTTTTCCATTAATTGAGCCACATTCCAATGGTTTGAAGAGATGTGTAGATCATTACTATAATACCGAAAAAAAGGAGAAAAATATCTGAGGCCATAAACAACTTCGATTTATCCTTCTTAAAAGCTTTGAAATGTAACATTGGTGGATATATGTAAATAAGAGGGATACATGCAAATGAACCTACCAATGAAACAAACTTATCAAGATCATTAGCGCCAGCCCAAGCAATAAGGGCAGAGAAACAGACAATTGCTGCTCTAAAGTAATTTTTCAACCACTTTACCTTAGGATTGTGCTTTCCTGATGAATGAGGAGAAAATGTCCAGTTCTCTAATATCTTTATTGCTGGGAATAATTGGAGGGGAGTTGATAACAATATCGCTAGTGCATATAATAGTTGTACGGCTCTTGTATAGATACTTTCCTGTGGAAAATTTAGTAGCACGACAGTTTCTACATCCGCACCAAAAGCACAGTAGCAGATAAGCCCACATGAGATAAAAACAACAGTTACAACGCACATGACACCTGAAAGTGAAGCATGAAAATGTTCAGGCTTCTTCATTGATTCTTGTATCGGTATTAATAGTCCAATACCTTCGAAAGTAAAAATAGCAGTTCCGATGAACAAAGACCAATCAGCCTTATTAAACATTAGCATTGTTTCAGAAGCAACACCATGGGTTGAAACATGACTAATCGAAAACCAATACACATAAACTAATCCTAGCAAAATGAAAAGATCTGCAATCAAGGCAGTGCCACTTAATTTGGCAATATTTCTTGTAAGCGCCAATGGCAAAAAAAACAATACCTGGATTATGATAAAGATAGTTATTCCATATTCTTGCTTGAACACATTGTTCGTGAATACTTGTAAGTTGGTAGCAGTGAAGACAGTATAGGCTGATGAAAACCCTATCTGAGAAAGAGCAATTGACCATAAGATCGCTAATTTCATTGATGAACCATAAAGGTGGTTACCCATATCACCATAACCATCCAAACCAACGTGATTTTTCGTGTCTATCAGAAGGACAAAGCACCAGTACGATATTAATGCACATATTAACAATACGGATGAACTAAACCCCCAACCTCCATTATGGAAAGCACGAGGAAGGAAAAGAACACCAGTGCCGACAAAGGATTTCAATAAAAGAAGCACCGCTTTGGTAGTTGATGATTTATGACCATGAACAGCTGGACGATGTTTTCGCGATCTGTGAGTAGATAGAAGGCGTGTGGATTCTGTTTCAAGAGCTTCTTCATCATATTCACCTTCAATGTCGCTTTCCTCTTCAGATTCTGATAAATCTTCGCCTGCAAAGTGGCCATAAAGAGTTAGAAACTCAATAAAATTTCTAGTGATAAAATTATTTGGTGGTTCCTCTCCGTTCTCCTCTATATGTTTTTGGATCAAGTACGACCTTCTAAATCCTCCTGGCGCTCTAATATCTTCATGGGACATCATTATTTCAGGCAGTTCATTTCGTACTTGACGGAAATCGTTATTCGTATTATAATTAGATATACTGTTCATGGCGGAGGAATGAGCAGATACAGCAGAAAAACTCATCGATCTCTTTCTTTTGAATGCATTGGGGTTGGTAAACTCATTTGGAGTTGAAATATTTGTAAACTGGTTTCCACTGGAAGCTAGCATGTTTTCCGAAGAAGCTGGTGGAGGAGAAGACGGGTGCTCTTTGGCCCATTTGTAAAGATCTCTAGTCATATCAGCACCTTGCATTTGTAAATGATTCGGAGTGCTTGATAAGTGCCTAGTCACAGCATCAATAACTTTTGGTGCAGGATTTCTTATGTCAATGTCTATGCTTACAGGTGGTATACCCTTGGTACCATAGTTTTCTGAGGGATCTTTCAAAAGGGCAGCAGTAGTACTCGATCTCCGGCTAGCAAAATCATCTCTCGAGAAAGATGCTTCTATGCTAGGTGACTTTTTCTGACTCCCTGAGTGCTTCCTTATTATTCTCTTATTTATATCAGCAGTTCTAGTAGGACTATTAGACCCACATTCGTTTGAACTTGTCATCAAAATAGTGATTTATAATTAATCAATGTGTTAGATTGGCAACTAGTCTTAACCTTATAATATTTCCAAAATGATCTAACCTCGAACTTTAGTTGAATATGAAGGCTGACCAAAGGTATTAACTATCTGGTTACTATTCGTTTGTTCAGGAGAATGCGCTAAAACTGACGACGTGTATTTCTGGTGAGCACAACAATGAAACTTAAAGTTGGATTACCACAAGCACACCAAGCTACCTTTATCTATCTTTATTACCAAGGTATTGCCCTAACAATGAATGAATTTTCAGACATTAGTTATTCACTGGATGTATTTATATATTGATAAGATAAATTGTCATCTTGTGATTTTTACAATTATTGAACTTTGATCCGAGACAATTACCGTAAACTTGAAAATAATCATCGATGAGCATGCAATGCCTGTTTAGAGCACAGGGTAACGAAGAGAATGAAATTTCCTGTTTTATTAAATATAATTTCAAATAATAGACAATTCATCCCATTGGATCAGCCCATTGTTGGAGGTAGTGGTTGGTTATGAATGAAAGAAAACTACGGATTGCTGTTCAAGGTTGTTGTCATGGTGAATTAAACAAGGTGTTTGCAACTGTAGCAGACATGCATAAAAGAACACCCATAGACTTATTAATAATATTAGGTGATTTTCAAAGTATACGTGATAATTCAGACTTCCAATCTATCAGTATACCTCCAAAATATCAAAAGCTTGGTGATTTCCATGCTTATTATGAAAATGATTATTACAGGGCTCCTGTATTTACCATAGTGATAGGGGGGAATCATGAGAGTATGCGTCATCTAATGCAGTTACCTTATGGAGGCTATCTCGCAAATAACATCTATTATATGGGGTACTCGGGTGTAGTGTGGTTCAAGGGTTTTAGAATTGCCGCGTTAAGTGGTATTTGGAAGGAATGGGACTTTGAGAAGAAGAGACCTTCATGGAAATTCCTCGAAGAAAATAATAAATGGAAGGATAGTGTACGGCAACTTTATCACATTAGAAAAGATGATGTTGCACCTTTGTTTGCCTTATCTGATAATATTGACATATGTTTAAGTCACGACTGGCCCTCTGGTGTTGTACATTATGGGAATGTTAAGCAACTATTAAAGTATAAGCCATTTTTTGAAAAAGATATTAAATCTGGTAAACTGGGTAACCCTATTGCTTGGAAATTGCTTACCAATTTAAAACCTCGTTGGTGGTTCAGCGCTCACCTGCATGTTAAATACGAAGCGGAGATAACACATAATAAAAGGAGACTTGCTGATAGTAAAGGTGCTAAAAAACTAAAGTCAAACTCCGATGAGATTGAATTGAATTTGGATGATGAGTCATCTCTTGATTTAAGTTGTCATGATGACAGCTTGGACTCGGCTGAGCATACCCGCTTTTTATCACTGGATAAATGCATGCCTAGAAGAAAGTGGTTAGAAATTGTAGAAATTGAAAAAAGATATGATAGTATACCACAAGGTTTGGATTGTGATAAAATGTATTGGGATCCTTCTTATATAATAGCTCTACAGAATTTAGAAAAGCAGTCTAGATTGGTTGCGGATACGCCATTCAACGAAATCATTTGGAGTAGATTCTCTTCTGGACACATAGACGACATTAACTGGCACAAATATGAGATACCCAAATATGAATCCGGATTACAAAGAGATGAAGCATCTCAAACAAATTACTTTTTAAGTAAACATATGCTATCAAAAGGCAGTCGATAATTATATTCTAAATAATAGTCCCAGGGAGTATTTCAGCATGCCCGATAACTGAATTATATATCTTCCGGAGTATAGTTTCGATATATTGACAGATATATTTGATAGAGAATGGAATTTGAATATATAGATATATGAATGGCTTGGGCCACGTATGTGTTTGAATAAGTCCCTAAAACTTGAATACTTGATCTTGAGAATAACCCAAATCTTTCAAAGCACCAGTTAGGTCACCTTGTTCCATTGGTGACTTCTTTTGACCAGATAAAGAATCCATGAATGGTGGAGGACCGCAAACAAAAACTTGCGTTTTTTCCTTTGGACCTGGGGCATTCTTAGCTAAGAAATCCTTGGTGATGAAGCCCTTATTTCCATCGAACTTTCCGGTGTCGTCCTTGTCAACAAAGTATTGAATGTTGAGTTGTTCTGGGTATTTCTTCTGTAAGTCATCTAATTCTTTCTTTAACAAGATGTCAGATGGTGTCTTACTGCCGTAAAATAGGTTGATTTTAGTCTTGTCTTCCTTATTTTGGGTAATGTGGTGAACTAATTGATATAATGGAGTAATACCAGTACCACCACCTAGCAAAGTTATAGTATCAAAGGAGTTTGGCTTCCATTGCCATTTAGGGATAGGGCCCTGAAAAGCCAAAGTGTCCTTTGGCTTTAATTGGAACAGGTGGTCAGTCATCTTACCACCTTCATAATGCTTGATTACAAACTCTATGTAACCCTTTTCTGACAAGTCACTAACTGGGGTGTATGGTCTGATAACAGGGTTGCCTTTTGGAGTCATAAACTTTGTTAGCACAGCAGATGCAAGAGTCAAACCACTGACTGAATCATCGGTTGGTAGTTTGAAGAAAAATCTCTTAGTGTCATGAGATTCCTCAATGATCTTTTCCAATTCTAGGTCAATCCATTTTCTATCACCGATAAAGACCTTAGGGTTCTCATTCTTTATGGTATTCCAACCATTCAAATATAGAGCACCAGCTGTGACGGCAACAGCACCAATTGCAAATGGTAAGAATCTCTGTGTAGGGCGTGCAAATCTAGCAAAGGCCATATTTCTTATCTAGCTAAAATAACTATTTTTTTGATTCTTTACTAACCAAGTTAACAGTAAGAAACTTACTTCCCTTCTGTTTAAAACCAATTACAAAAATTACGAATAATTGCTAACCCGATTTATAAGAGCTTATATAGTAAAGGATGCTAAGACTTAGAAGTAAGTCACTGAAGGTCAATTCTTACAGGTCGAGAAACAATTACCTAAAGGTTTGTAAAGAGCAAAGTAGGACTAAAGGAGTGATGATCGTATTCCTCCCTACAGGTGATACTTAGAATTGTAAATATATGCATTAAACAACTGTGTACGTACATTTTAGTTGACCTTTTAGGGTGGAGCTGCGTAATAGCATGGCCTTAGGTTGCTTGTTACTGGGAGTGGGCATCGAGGAGGTGCTTTCGAAAATTAGTGGAGTGTATTTGTTAACCGTTGGTTCTGTTATTAAGGTGCCATTCCATGCCAAAAAGTTGGATAATAGGTAAAAGCATATATCAGATAAAGAGAATCAATAGTGAGTATACATATGGAGTGAAGAAGTATTGTAATTCCATAAGATGCCTTATTGAAACTACCCCTTTGCCCACAAAGTGAACTTTAGGGGAGTTGAGAAATGTGTTACACTGTAGTACTGAAGTGGGGATACACCTCACTCTTGTGATACTTGAAGCCTGTATATACAAAGTTAGCGAAGTTCTAGGAAGCTGATTGGCCAAGATGATACTAGGTGGAAATTGTGGTAAGGAAGTTTGTTTTGTCAGGCACTCATTTATCTCATTGTACATCAATATGGAGCACAATTTGATAGTAGATGTACCTGCAATCTTTACTTTTCAGAGGTACTCTGCTGGAGTTTAACAGGTCATTTGTAGGACGCAGCAGGACAACTGAACAACAGCCAATATAGACGTGATGATCTCATTCCTTCTGTTCCTTAAAAACATTACACGTCATTGTGGTCACTCTCAGTTCTACGTAATATCGGATATTTTAAGACTTATTTTGTAAATCGGTTAGCTTTGGCTATCTATGGATTGGGCATAATAACATACCATCTAGTTTTCAATAGATGGGCAGGGCATATGGAGATGACTGGGACACAGAGAATTGTGCAATGACTGAACTTCAAATGTGATGTAAGATTTGTATTTGTATATATTTCGAAAAGTACTCTTTTTCATCTCATTCAGCTTTTGATCAAGACTAAAATGCTCGGCTGTCTGGTTTTGAGTTGAATATCGTATGTAGAGGTCTCATACGACACTTTACATGTGGATACATTTGTGTGTGTGAATGGCTAGATTTATTTATTAGAATTGCGGCAGTTGCTGTTCCTTGTTTTTTGAGTTCGACTTCTGTACTCACAATACCTACTTTGATCTCATTAAAACGACAATCATGTGGTCACCCGTATTGAATTTTTAGGGGTTGCTAAATGCGATGAGTTAGAAGTAACATGAATTCATAAAGCTCGAAAAGTTAATGAAGGTTTATGCCCCTGAGTATTAGACATATTCCAGTATACGCATACATTATATATTTACCATTATTATTTCACAAAGTATGCTTTATATAGAGTAATATAAAAATAATAGACAGCACTTTTATAGCCAAGGATTTCATCTTTCTTACATCAAAACGGACTAGACAGGTAAAAAATTTACTTACTCAATTGAATAAAATGTTATCAAAGCTCTCGCATAAAGAATTGCTGAAACTAGCACAGAGGCAATGTATACCGCCATTATTGTCTACTTTTCATAAGGGTCAAGCAGGTGGCAGGGTCTGTATTATTGGTGGATGTGAAGATTACACAGGAGCGCCTTATTTCAGTGCCAATGCCACTGCACTAATGGGTTGCGACTTGACACATGTGATATGTGAATATAATGCAGCTACCGTGATAAAATCGTATACTCCAAATCTAATGGTTCATCCTTATATGAGAATGAGCAATAGTTATTTACCTAATGGCGACCCTGTTCATTCTGACATGGACAAGATTAAGAACCTGCTACAAAGAATGCACGTTATTGTTATTGGCCCCGGTTTGGGAAGAGATAAAGATATGCTAAAATCTATTAAAGAAATAATCAGGTTTGATTTAGAGCAGTTGGGAGGTCAATTACCCATTGTAATTGATGCAGATGGCCTATTTCTAGTGAGTGAGGATCATGATACCAGAGCTCTTCTAAAAAGGTTTCCAAGGGGAAGAATTATATTAACACCAAACGTCGTCGAAATGAAGCGTATAAGGGACTCATTAAGTAAACAGTGCTCGAGTGAGATCGATATAGTGAATGAATTGAAGTGCATTTTAGTTGAGAAGGGTACAGAAGATGCAATTTACTCACCTGGTGAAGGTAATGATATTTTGAAGAATAAACAAGAAGGGAGTAATAAAAGAGTAGGTGGTCAAGGAGATACTTTGACTGGGACAATAGCCTGTATGCTAGCGTATTGTAGGGCAATCTATGACTTTAAGGTTTATAGGCCTGATCATAATTCCGAGTATTTAAAGGATTGGATAGATTATGCGATGTTAAGTTGTTATGTCGGGTGTACCATTACTCGTGAAAGTGCCCGATTAGCATTCAAGCAAAGCGGCAGAGCGATGCAAACCACGGATGTAAATAACCGTGTTGGTGAAGTGTATGCTAGATTATTTGATTAGTATAATTAATATAGAAAGCGTATCTTTAATAGACATAGGAATGTAGATACAAATTCAGATTCAAATCTGTACTCTTAATTGATGTGACAGCAATTATTATTTCTTCTTCAATGCTTTTAAAAAAAAAAAGCATTTAAGTTATTTCAAAAATCATGTCAATTTTGAGTCCCAAAACATAAAATCTATAATTTGCATTTTCTCTACTCTTTCCAGCATGCCGGAGTGTGTGTTATCACCCTCAAGTGAAAATATATGGATGCCAAGGGCTAGTAGTCAAACCATCCAATTTACCCGGCTCAGTAGTAATAAAAATCCCGAAAATGAGAAATTGCCCGTACAACTTAATGCGGGTAACTCCCACTAACTGCCCCAAGGGGTATATGGAGTATGTGAACTCGGGTTTTTAAAGCATGCTAATAAATGTTCTGAGTATGTGCGTGTGTTTTACTAAGAGTGCCAGCTTCCACTGAGATGGTTTCGGACGGCGAGATACACTCATATACCTAACTGAGAGGATAGCCAACTAAAAACAGCTTCCACTACGTCATCTAGTGTGAATAGAATTGTTGCCCTGTGATTTTCTGAAATGAGAGTACCTACACTAGTGGTCCTCCCTTTTTTCTTCCTTATTTCTTTTTTTTTTTAATTCGATTACACAGAAAAAGGAATCCCTCCATGGATGGGACAATGGGAAGCAAAACAGCAACGTACGAGCTCAATAACATGAGTAGTATGAAGAAGAAAAATAAAAACTGCACAACAGTGGAATCCCAATTACCCGGCTATAATATTGGGTTCACAGCTGTTTATTGTAGGAGCTGGATACTTCATCATTGCGAGAAAAGAAAATTCAAATTAACGGGATTCCTGTATTCAATAACATGAGATGGGAAGCTCTACATAGCACATATGTATGAACTACACAGTTGATTTATGCCCTCCTCCTCTCACTGTAACACCAACCAGAATTCCTATCTCACCCAAACGCTAAATGCAACAGTCTAAGTGTTATCCACCCCGTTTTTACCATACCCATTGTGGACTAGTTCTGTGGGCCCCACTGTCGGATCTTAGTAAACACTGCAGTCCAAAACAACAACTGTGGATTGTGTTTTTCCGTTTTTCTTTCTTTTCCTTAGCTTTAGAGCACCAAGACAGTGAAGAGCCCGATCTATACACACACAGTATGTATCTTTCGAACATCACTCCCGTGAGATACCTTCAGTTCGACCTGAGTGAGCAACTTGAAATTCGTGCTACTCTGTACCACTGCTATTGCACTTCTGCTTGAATTAGCTACCTTGGGGGCTTGCAAGAACTGCGACTGCCTATAGCTAAGCTATACACTGAAGCATTCCTTCAAGGTAAAGCTTCACTTGCTTCTAAACATATGTGAAGTTGTGCAATAAAATAAGTAAAATCAAGAAACAATGAACTGGACCTCTGCTGATCCAAAGTTTTAGGCATTGGAAGCTCTGGGAGTGAAGTCGAATGGCTCTCTTCTTTTCTTTCTGGATCAAGCTAACAAAGGATTATAAAATTTTTAAGATATCTGAAATTGTATATAAATATCATTGAAAGTTGCTTTCTCTTAGGTACCAATTGACCATTTGGATATTTATTTTAAGTCGTCTTGTTCCATTTCTTTACAGTTTACCTTTTTTTTCTTGTTCAATTATTATGTTTTAGCCTCTTCTTTATAGTTCTTATTAAATTTTTTTCTTCATAGTAAAGAAGAGTAACCACACTATCAAATACATACATAGCAATGCCAAAGTTAGTTCTAGTTAGACACGGTCAATCCGAATGGAATGAAAAGAACTTGTTTACCGGTTGGGTCGACGTTAGATTGTCCGCCAAGGGTGAACAAGAAGCCGCTAGAGCCGGTGAATTGTTGAAGGAGAAGAACGTCCACCCAGACATCTTGTACACTTCCAAGCTATCCAGAGCTATCCAAACCGCTAACATTGCTTTGTCCAAGGCTGACAGATTGTGGATCCCAGTCAAGAGATCCTGGAGATTGAACGAAAGACACTACGGTGCTTTGCAAGGTAAGGACAAGGCTGAAACCTTGGAAACTTACGGTGAAGAGAAGTTCAACACCTGGAGAAGATCCTTCGATGTCCCACCTCCAGTCATCGAAGCTGACTCCCCATACTCTCAAAAGAACGATGAAAGATACAGAGACGTCGACCCAAATGTCTTGCCACAAACTGAATCTTTGGCTTTGGTCATTGACAGATTGTTGCCATACTGGGAAGATGTTATCGCCAAGGACTTGTTGGCTGGTAAGACCGTTATGATCGCCGCTCACGGTAACTCCTTGAGAGGTTTGGTCAAGCACTTGGAAGGTATCTCCGATGCTGACATTGCCAAGTTGAACATCCCAACTGGTATTCCATTGGTCTTCGAATTGGACGAAAACTTGAAGCCATCCAAGCCATCTTACTACTTGGACCCAGAAGCTGCTGCTGCTGGTGCCGCTGCCGTCGCTGCTCAAGGTAAGAAATAAGCTCCCTGAAATTAAGGTCCTGAATAATTTTTCTATGAATATTTTTTAACTCAATTTTATGAAGCTTACAATTACTTTTATAAAACATGCAACAATAGCAGATACAACTTACATATGTTAATGAGCCATATATAAAGATACACTTTTCAATAAAGAAGTACGATTTTTTTCACTTGTTTTGCTTTGCTAATATTATTTTTGGACATAAATCACGATTATTTGAGAAGTAGACATTATTTTATTTAGCATGTATTTTGCTCTATTGAGGATGCACGCCAGGAACATTAGAGATTCAGCTTATCGTATAGACCATGGTCATGTGAAGAAAATCACGTGACCTACTTTCAGGTTTAGAAAATATATTGGAACTGAGTTGTCAATGAGTTGGTGATCTTTTGATGGAATTTGGCAGAATGCCTTATAGAAAAATATCAACAATATTCGACGGATTGTTGTAAAGCTGCGGTTTAAGCTCTTATAAAGAGATCCGAAACAAACCATACAAGTTCTGACATAAACATTGCGCTAAGACATTGAAATTATAATGGAATGAAGAGATTATTTCTTGATGTCTTGTTTTTCGTTTATTATTGCATCTGGCTTATGCTCCCGCTACTGGACCTAGAAGGTAAGTGGCCTTGGCTATTTCCATTACCTAGCCAATATGCTGTATTCCTACCTATTTTTCTGTTGCTTCTTGGCTTTACAATAGTCGGGACTTACCTCTCTTATCTTCTACTCCGGAAGCCACGAAAATTAGATCATTAGAGAATCTGAAGTGTGCTGAAGAGCCTCCAAGACATACTCATAATCGTATGTTATTAAGTACAACTATTATGAGTAGACTGAAGCACTTGCATTAAAGCAAGTAAGATAAACTATCATTTGTCTATATGTTTCAATTAAAGTCTCATACGCACATAGATTATCTACAATTTTGTGCTGGTCACGATTTTATCGGTTTATCAATTATTGTATTAGTTCAATATTATTACGTTTCTGTTTCTGTTTATGTAATCAGTTCAATATATGTATAATACATAATTACATGAAGGATGAAATTCTATCAATATTCATTCAAAATCATAAGCTATACTTATTCAAACCAGATGACTTCCAACCCACTCCTGCCATGTTGTAATTTTATTCTTATGTACGCTTCCCGCCAATACTTCAACATTTCCCTCGAGGTAGTCAAACTTAAACCCCTTTGAAATATCGAAGGATAGATCCAAGTTTTCGTTTATTTCATCAACGTCACCAATATCACGTTCTATATTACCGAGAGATTTTTTTTTCCTTTCAAATATCCTAGTAATCTCATTTTCTAAGGCTTCTTTGATTTTCAATGGCTGTCTTGCTGTGAATGATTCATTCTTGTTACAGGCTATTAATATATCAATTGGCTCCCGAATTTTTTCCAATATTAGCAAAATTTCGGTAAGGTACTCTGCTGTTTCAGTTATATTCTTAGGATCGATTGTACTGTCTAGAACAAACAAAATACCTTTCAAATTACCTTTCAAGTCTATTATACCATTTTTCAACTTATATGCCAACTTAACATGACCAGGATAATCAGCCAGAGTTGTCATAGTTCCTTTATATTTTAATGCAAATGACGGCTCTTGAGACATGACCGTTAATAACTTAGCGTTTGTTTCATCACTAGTTAATTTATGGAACAAGCTTGTCTTACCGGAATAACTAGGTCCAGCAATTATTATGGTAGGAACCTTTTTCACGTAACTGCTACTTTGACTACTCTTGTGACCACTTACCAATGTCTTTTTGACTTGGAAGGCTATCAGTAATGTAGTTAGTATCACAAGGACTAATGCAATCATTAAACTTGACGCAACCATAGTGATTTGAAGAAACGATAACTCTGCCTCTGTTGTCTTCAGTACCTAATATTATCGTGCCGTAGAAACAAGTAGTTAACCCTTCCTATAAGGGTTACTGTATTATTTCTCTAGTCAAAATTTTCCTAGTTTCTCTATTTATCAGTGATCATAATGTACTTCAAATCGCCAATTCCCAGCTCTAATACTTGTCTCCTTCGCTTCACAAAAAATTAGTGATTTTTGAAAATTTCTGAAAAAAATCTCGATGGTTAGTGATTTAATCGCACAAGTCTTAAGAAGGCTAGTTATGAAACTTGAATCAACAACATGATAATACTGTGTGCACTTAGTACCCATTCATTTTTGTTTCCAAAACAAATATCCACATTTAATTATAAGAAATAAACTCCCAGAGATAAGTGTCTTTTCTAATCTCTTTTTATAATGTCTCTGCGGCTGTTTAATTTAAAAATATGCACGAGTAACCTTCAAACGCTACACAAGCAATGGAGAAGGTATAGTGTTATAAGCAAGGAAACAATCAAGAATTTTGATATAGATAGACCACGTAGCGATGATCATTTAAACTATAATATCAATATTGGAAGTAATGCCCAAGAGAAAAGATTATTACCGGAAACTTTAGAAGGTAGAAGCCATCGCAACATAATAGAGCTTAACTCAGAAGTGGCGAAATGTATCAATAACAATATTTTGAGCCTACACATTCCAAATAACATTAGAAGAGTAGCTAAAAATTACTTTGAAGAGCTTCAAACAAAGAATAGCATACATAGATCAACTAAATCACCGATGGAAGTCGACGCTCACATTGCTTCAATATTCCTACAAAATTACACTGCAATTTTTCAGACACTTATGGAACTCAAAAAACGTAAGAAATCTTTTAGACCCAAAAGAGTCCTTGATATAGGTTTTGGACCAGCAACAGGTATACTGGCTTTTAACGATGTCATGGGACCAGATTACAAATGTGAAACTAAAGATTCAGTTATTTATGGACACATAGAGATGCAAAAAAGAGCGAAATTACTTCTAAGCAGACAATACAATGAAATACCAGATAATGATGAAGCTGTATCTGAATGTAGAGAGCAGAATGTTGATGATATACCTGAAGAGGATAGTTTGGTTGGCGCTGTCATGACTAAAAAGATAAACATTAATACAAATTTGCGGACTAATTTACCTACAGCTAGCGAATATGACTTAATCATAATGACACACCAGCTATTGAAAACAAAAGAGAAGTTCAATACCGAAGTTGAGGAGAATCTTTCTAACGTATTGAATTTGCTTGCACCAAATGGCCAGCTGATTATTATTGAAAGGGGTAACCCAATTGGCTATGAAACTATTGCCAGAGCAAGACAGATTATGCTTCGCCCTGAAAACTACCCAGATGAAAAGGGTAAAATCCCAAGGCCTTGGGAAAAAGGCTATATCCGGAATAGATTTAGAGAAAATAGCAATTCTATCCCCCACGAGGACTATGCATCGGCAAAAACTGATTACTACTTATACGAAATTGCACCATACCCTCATCATGGCAAAGACATTCTTCAAACAGGAAAACCAATATATTACGAATTGAAGGAGGGTAAAAATTTGAAGTTTATCAACTTCCAGAAAACGGTACGCAGACCTAAGTTCAGTATCGAGCACAAAAGGGGCCAACTTCTATCTGCTCCATGGGACAGAAAAGGCGATAGATTTGTTGATCTCAGTGGGTCTGGCCGCAGAAATGGAAATGACTACGAGATCGTGAATTTTTGTTATATCATAATGGAAAGGACATCTACAGACAAAAGCACCCTAGAAAAAATTAAACGTGCCCGAGAAAATAGTAAGAACAATCATACAGCAGCTGACTTCAATTTAGAGTGTTCATCAGTAACTTGGCCTCGTATCATAACAGAACCTGTCAAACGAAAAGGCCATGTAACACTGGATGTAGTTACTGCAACAGGCTTGATTGAAAAATGGACAATACCGAAGTCTTTCTCAAAAGAAATTTACCATGATGCTCGAAAAGCGATCAAAGGAGATTTGTGGCCTCACTCAGCTAAAACGAAAATTTTAGGCATGGCTCCAATGAAGCTAAACAAATTAAAGGAAGCTGAAAAGAGAGCAATTCTCGAATCAAGAAAAGAATTTAAACGTAAAGAAAGAGAAGTTGCGCTAAGCTTGAATGAAATTAATAATGCTACAAATGAAGATCATCTCTCTAAAATTAACGACTCAGATTTGGAAGGGGTAGATAGGATGAGAGAACTGGCAAATGCTTATGGCTATTATTTCGATAGAAGGAAAATGTAAATAAAGCAAAATAACGATATCCAACTACGTTATGGACCTTAACCTAGATCTCTTAATGCTGTAAATACTAAATGAGTTTGTAAATATGACTGAGTTGTGAATTATACACGGCCATTAATATATAATTACAATGAAATGCTATGGCCGCATATATACATGCTAAATAGTATAATAACAAAATAAATGTCAATAGATGAAAATAAATTAAATGTCACCTTGCAATAAGACTTCCGAATATGATATTCGAGATATAGTAATATTACAGGCATGCTAGTTTGATGCATAATTTCTTCAAGAAATTATGCATGAAGTTGATTTGAAAGGTGGCGTCATTTTTGTATCCTTCTTATCCTTTTTTTGTTTTTCTTTTCTCTTCAATACCTTTTCAAGATTATTATTAACAGATTCTCTAGAAGATATTGGCTTGGGAGGTGTTGAAGACTTGAACTTTGGGAATGTTTTAAATATCGGTGAGATTTTCGTATTTCGCTCATCTTGTGTAGTGTCATTAGTTTCTGAATGGTCTGCACTAATTATACCGTGTTGCAACTCTTTCTTTGTTTCGTCTCCCCCTTGTAATTTCATTGTTCTAGTTTTTGTAATAAACTCTGAAGGAATAATTAAATCATCCATTTTTAGGTACTCATCTTTATTATCGCATTTAGGATAGAAATTTCCCCTGGAATCAGTAATTCCTATTCTATTTTCATCCAGGCTTTTCAGGGAGTTTGAATCAGATTTATTACTTCTTGAACTAAAAGGACTATTTGGCTCGTAATGCGAAGGCGTAGGGGAAATTTCCAATGTTTCACTTTTTAACGCCTCCTCTTTTTTCTTCATTTCTTTATTTGTTTCAATGCGGTACAACAGAGAGAACAAAAGTTCTTTTACATTAATATTATGCTTGGAAGAAGTTTCAAAGTAATCATTCTCGTAATCCAAATCCAATTCAGCAAGGAAGTTTATGAGCTCATTGAATTCTACCTTATCTTCCATCAAATAATCAATCTTTGTATTACATATGACAACCGGAATTTGTTCCTCACCTAAGGCATCTTTGATTGTGTTATAATACTCTCGTACATGCTCAAAGGTAGTTTGACTCTTCCCATCGAAACAAATCACGATAGCGTCAGATTGTTTTACCTGCAGACTCCTGAGTTCATTAGAGTAATATTCAGATATATCATGGATATTGGCGTCAAGGATTTCAAGTTTAATCAAATCCTTATTTGTATATTGGAATCTATGTGAATTATCCAAATTAAAGTCTATCACATCCTTTTCAGCAATTAAGCCTTTATCATTCAGAAGTCTGAAGGAGTAGTAAGGAATTTTCTTTCTATAAATATCATCGGAATAAGTAGCTTCGTCACCGCTTCTATAATTGTCGGTAAGCCACTGCATAATCATCGATGTCTTCCCGACCTTTGGATCACCTAAAACCATAATTCTGAAATTACTATCATGATGTCTAGGACTATTAGACCAATCAGCTTCATATAATAAAGGAATCATTTTTATATTTTTGCATTTATAATTTTGGAAATAAAATAGGTCTAATATCTATTCTTCCAGTTCTAATCAAACTTGAACTCTATTATGGTAATAAACAAATGCACACCTAAATACCACAATCTAAATTTTGTTACTATGCAGTATACTTTTTTGTATCAATTTGACAGAACAAGAACGCAACTAATTATTTCACTGATTGTTTTAGAATATTAATTTGCATAAAACTGCAATTCTATAGTACTCAATCAAATATGTGTTCTAAAAAATGAAATTGTTCTTGAATATATTTCAGTGTTATTTCAGTATTACTTCTTTAATGGAGCACTTATATAAATACTATCATCAACATCAGGAAAATATATAATTAGGAAAGAAAATTTTTCTTTTATTATATGTTAGATAATAATTGCTACATCAAATGAAATTTAGTCAGTTGCATTGGTTCGAATTTTATTTTTTCTTCTATTGACAATCTTGATGCAATAAAATGATAAACTGTTTACTAAAAGGACATTTTCTTGTAGAGTATATTAGACCGACTGATGATGTGCGGTGGGATAATTGCTATTCCGCAATGGAATTATGCTAATTATGACTGAACAAGGACGAAAAAAAGAAAGAAAGAAATGTTACTAGCGATCTCGGAACTTAACGGAAAGAACGGCAGACAGCAAAGAAACTTAAAATATATCTCAGATCTGGCCAGCATATCTCGACTTTTCTATGTAGAAGCAACAGCCTAAATCGCAACAGTTTTTTCTCTGCATTCAACCCTTCACAGGTCCTTCAGCTTCGCTTTGTCAGCCTTACCGTTTGTAACAAACAGCACATAGAAAAGAAACAGAAGAAACCGAATGCCAATTGCTACTCTTCTTTCCTAAGAAGGCCTTCCATTTTTGGGAGGCAAGAGAGAGAGATACAGCAATTCAAAAAGAGAAAATGATAGTTGACGTTCCACGCCAAACTGTAAATCAGCAAAAGAAAGGATGCAGAAACGATGAAGAAAGACTTGAAGCAGAGGGTGCCAGATTCAGAGGCGTAGTAACGAAGATCTGCAGAACTGCTTTTTCGCATTGCTGAACTAAGAAGATTCTATTTCTATGGAGCTGATACACTCTTTCAAAAATGGAGGAAGATAAAAAAATACAAAACATCACACTGAATTGCACGTACCCTTATAGAGATCCAATACTCTTCTATGCCTTCTAGATCTTCTTTCTCTTCTACAATCGTTTTCTTTCTTTTTTGTCTTTCAAATCGTTATCTTCAATACCTATTTCCTACGTCTGTCTTACTGTGAATGGCATCCTTCCAAATTTTTCTTCTTTACTTTGCCTTTTCGTCAATTATAGAAGATCTGGATGCGGTCTTAGATAAGCATGTACACATATTTAGTAAAAGCAGAAGAAGAGGTAACACAGGCTTTTCAATGTCTCCATTGATGCATCGTTGCACATTTCAGATCTGACGTTCCTGAAAACTGACTGTTTATGGCTACTTTTCTTCACCCAATCTTCCTTTCTTTTTGACTCCGACTCTTCTGTCTTTTTGCCCTCTTACAGTGTTCATCTGCTTATTTTCTTTGGAAAAGAGGGGGTAATGAACTGACAAATTTAACGGAAACGTGTTAGATCTGGTCCGAGATAAGAGAAGAAAAGCAGCAGATTGCATTTTCGGAGACTACTTGGCTAGCCGGGATAGTCCCGAAGCAATTGAAAACCCAACACGTGGATCTTTCTTTTGTCCTCTCCTCTCTTTCCTTATTAGTCCATTTTTATGGTGAAGTTTTCACAAATTTACCCGTATTGCATATCTGGCTTGCTATGGCTAGTCATTAACTACTGGATTAGTGTGAAACCAAGGACAGAGAAGAAGATGTAAATATCAGATGCTTACGAGACCGAAGATACGAGGAGGATTGCAGATTGTTTCTTTCTGGCGTGACCCGGTTTGTAAAACACCAGACCGAACAAGTAATTGAACACTGAATTTGAAAGAGTACTGTCCCATCTTCCTCCCTTTGATCGCTGCTAAATTGAATAATAGCTATACAAACCGTTACTTTCTATAGAATCTATTTTTTCGTATGTGCTTTCATGAGGAGTTTGACGAATGCTGTTTAACATTACATCCATATGGACATTTTATATGTGTCCATTACTACCTACAGTAAAACATAGGTAGTAGTGTCTGTACCAATTCTAACTCCATCTCTGGGAATGTGTTCATCTTTTGCACCACCAGTTTGCACATCTTTCACGTAGAGAATGTTTTTTGTTGGTTCTCTTCCGTTACTCCTTTAGGTTAACAATATTAACCGGAAATAGATATCGATGACAAACCGTAGCGAAAATTACATTCCTCAGCAAAAACAGGTACCTGAAAAAGCGATCATTGTTTCAGCCTTAGGGTGCGATGTTTCTGTGCTTCAATCTTTCCAGTACATGGGATGCATACAGAACGGACGTGGCACAGGTAGAATACAATGACTGCTCTGGGCTTTCTATTAACAGCTCGCACTTGCTCCACACCACTTAGTAAGATACGATGAGTTTCACTGGTATTTAAAACTACTCTGAAGTAATGCCCAGTTCTTAAGGCAGTGAGCTTTCACATATAAAATAAGTGTTCATGTTTACGGTACCTAAGGAACTATTCTGAGATATTTATCGTAGATGGCATTGCGTCAATTTAGCATATTTATATGTGCTTTAAGGTGCTGTAAACGTAACAAAGGGCAAAAATAGTAATCGTCAACATTTTAAAAGCAATAATAGCTCACAGAGATAGGACAATCTTTGGAAAATGACGGTTATTAAGTAATGTGAAAAGAAATAACACTTTCTGACATACATAATTCAATTCTGCTACAACTTGAATGGCAATTGAACAATCAACTTCTAAGCCCAAACAAGATATAAATAGCAATTTTAGGGTAAACTTATTTGTTACAATATATTTACTGACAGTTAACGTCAAATGCAAGATATCTAGTCCAAACAGACATGGCAGTTTGAGAAAATATTAATGAATATCTTATCCCTTAGAATGAACTGCAAAGTTAAGTTCTAAAAGCTGAAGATTGAAGTTACTGGTTTAGTAACTATTCTCTCTTCCTTCCTCCTTCCCCTTTTTAAATATTCATGAAATGCTTCAACACATAAGACTAGACATAATGAGGGAATACTTAATAATTTGCTGGTCCAACAGCACACAAAAATAAAATTTTACCAAAATTCAAGGTACCACGGCAGGCAAATCCCCCCTTTCTGGAAGTAGAAATTTGTTGCAGGATAGTTATGTCAATATTTGGAAAGCTTCAATCCCAAGAAATGTCAAATCTCAAATTAAGAGACCAGAAAGAAAACAACTTGAACTACCTTGGTATTTTTTTGCTGAATATGGTGTAAAAGTTCTTATGAAACACTTCGTACTTATATGCATCAAATATTATATGAAAAATTGTAATGAGTTCCTGTAGCACGATTTTGGATACTTTTAACAATATTTAGAGGCATAAATGAGTATTAAAAAGCTTTATGGGTAGGCAAAAGTCTGGATTACTATTTACTGGCCTTGACGATCTCACAAAAACTTGATAAAATTCTCTCTTTCTAATAGAACCTTTCATGTAGACCTTTTCTCACTAACCACTTCGAAATTGTCCTTACTATCAACATAAACTGATGCCGTTACATATAGTTTGAATATGAACGAACTATTTAATTAGAACGGTTAACTGACGAAATAGTAGAACATTGATTCAAATGTTTTTGCTAGTGACCGGAATTTTCGTCAACATATGATGATCAAAATTAAAAACAACGTGTATAAACTAACCAAGACAGATTTTCTGTCATGGAATAAAAGAGCTCCATTAATTTTGGATATCTTCTAATCCACTATTGCCAACTTGAAGGTATGACGATTAACTTTCGTCTGTCTTGATGAAGGAAGTAGCTTCAAACATTCCATGAAAGAACAAGAGCTAATCCATATATTTGATATGATCTAACGAGTTTCTTGACAGCAAACCACACAAAAAACATTCAGCCTGAGTGGACAGTATCAGATTGTAACCGTTGCCATATTACTGCTTTAAAAATAGCACTTGAGACGTATAAATGTGATCTGCTCGATTTTACCAAAATTCGACCTTGCCGAAAATTAACAGTAAAACTCAACTTTCTTGATGGCAATATATCAAAAAGAGTTTTAAACAGCACATATAAAGATCAATGTAGGTATCATTCACGATTGATAAACAAATAAAGATACAAGACTAATGGGTAAAAGAAAGAAATCAAGTAGAGGTCCAGTTAAGAGAGTGGTACAGAAGCTAGATACTAGCTTTAATTGTTTGTTCTGTAATCACGAAAAATCAGTATCATGTACACTGGATAAAAAGAACTGTATAGGCCATTTATCATGCAAAATATGTGGCCAGTCTTTTCAAACTAGGATTAACTCTTTGTCACAACCCGTTGATGTCTATAGTGACTGGTTTGATGCTGTTGAAGAAGTGAATTCAGGAAGGGGCAGTGATTCAGAGCATGACAATGATGATGAAAACTCCGATAGTGATTATGAAAGTGACTCTGATGAAGCTGCGGCTCCACAAGATTCTGATGAGCAAGAAGTTGATTCTGATGAAGATGAAAGGATAGGTGCTTCGAAACGTGGTAGGGGTGCCTTGGTGGATAGCGATGAAGAGGAGGAATCTGAATAGATAGCATTACCAACTTTTCTCTAATAAATTATTAATAGTATGAGCAGTTTTGTACTTGTTTGCTTCAGAAGTGACGAGTTTTTAATTCAGCATGAATCAGTTTAGACTAAGTAGTCTTCCCATCCCATTATGTTACTGAATTTGAATACCGAAAACCGTTTTCGACAGTTGCTGCTTCAATCTAGTAATATCTATATCACTTTATCTGTCTCTTCTTGTATACTTATTATTCTCAATTAATGACATTTACCGCATGACATATTTATAAATTATTAAAAACTGTAATTTCCGTAACCCAAAATCATTCCAAGATCGCATTATGACAGTTCAACGCAACATTTTTGTTTCCAAAATAGTTATGAATTAATCTATTTAACCAACCATGATAGGTACTCACTCATCAATATCATCAAATATAGATTTTGGTGGCAATGCCGTTCTTACTCCTTCAAGGCCAGGACCACCATTGTTATAATCATCACAAGTATTCACAGTAATAGTACCAACTTGAGATTCAATAGCGACAAATGATGTCGCTTGTCGAAGTATCTTTTCTGGTTGATGCGCGTGTGTTTTGAAGCTAGGTTTATCCTCGCACTTGCTATAATCAAATTCTGGTGGTGGGGAGGAAGGTGGTGATATTAAAAATAACCTCTGATGTTCTGGTACTTTCAAGTAGTCTTTCTTAACGCTACTATTATTCTGAGAATCAGTAATGGAGTAATTGAATATTAAATCAGGAAGGGGAACTTTCAATTTTAGTTTCTGCATGACAGCGTTTGAGACTACATGGTCAGGACATATAATCAGACACCTTTTGAAATTTTTCAAAAGTAACAGCTGTATCGGATTTGCCGGTAGTACTTGAATATTTGACAATACATTGTCTTCAAACCATGAGGCCAATATTGGTAGTATTTCCTGTCCTGTTATGTCCCTTTCATTAGACGTGAGTATTATCGTATCAGTGACAAGACTATCCATACTCTTTATACCACTATATTAATCTTTTATAAATAGTAGACAATAAAAGATTGGTCAATATCCAATAAATATCCGATAAGAATGTTCAGATGAACTTAATATCCTCTCAGAACTGGACAATAAATATACTACATTAGGGACCTTATAACTTTAATGCCACATTACAATTCATAACTTGCTCATCACCCATACTGGGTAGGTCGAAATCCTTCAAAGTAATCGTTCCCAGTGAAATAGCCGTACAACATTTGTATATTTCAGAAAATCACGTACCTTCGACTCCCACCGACTTCCTCCAGATTGGCAAAAATACCGACCCGATGGGAGAGCTCTGTGAAGTGTCTTCTAGGTTGCATATGGACGGGAAAGCATAGCTGGTACACCTTAATAAACCAATTTATGTCTGATATAGGACCTAAAGCTATCGGAGTCAAAGTATTGTTCACTAAGTTCACTTCAATTATACCAAAAAAGCTTATTTGGATTACCCGTTTTCCTCACTCTGTTACTTTGAGATTGCGAGACATAATTGGACTATAACTGCTGGATTTGAAGTTTAGTATTGATAAGGATATAGAAAACCTGGGACCTGTATATAGTCCACAAATTACCTGGGAACTATAGCAACCTTGTATATATTGGAAAACTGAACAAGAATACTGCGTCGGGGAAGCCCAGTTAAAGAGAGATTGACTAAACAGAATCAATATTTTTAAAGTCACACCCCAGATACTTTTAAGAAACATCTTTCTATTTTTCCTGTTTCATCTGCGAACATGTTTCCAAAATTAAGCTTAAAAACTGTTGCTAGCAGTTTTGCTAGGCTGCCAGCAACAAGTTTTTTGAAAGTTACAAAAGCGCCTATAGCAACGTCTATAGTTAATGGTAGATCCTTCTTCACAGATACAAAATATAAGTGTGGTAAATGTGAAAGACAGAAGGAAATATCAAAAACTATCAGGTATGTATTACAGATTATCCCGAATAAGAAACACTCGTCTAAACTTCCTTTACTTACTTTACAACGTTTGCTTGAATTTAGTTTCCGAAATTCATTCTCTAAGTGGAACTTCTCAAATATCGAATGCTATCTGTGATAAGACTTGAAAAAATGCATTACATGCAAATATTAACAGTATTCATGAGGACAAAGTATGGTTAAGCACCGGAATAGATATGACCCTAAATCGTTTCCATTCAAGCAATATACGATCATGTTACAACCTCCACCATTACATGAGGCCTACAGACATATTGATTGAGTACTTATTCACACCTTTTACTCAACGACAGTAAAACATAACTGATTCTTCACCATGCTTTTAGTATTGCGTTGTCATCTGTCAGAAATGCCCATCTTTATGGCATACAGAGTCTAATGCCTTCCTTATTATGTCCTTTCCCGACCTTTGTAATTCACGTGATACTCATGATCTCCATGATCTCAAACTACGAATATAGGGTATAGGGTGGCCATTTTTATTGTAATTTCAGTCCGACAGATTCTCAGCAGTCACTTTCACCTCAGTGAGAATGGTGCGAGAAGAAGTCGTTCCTTACTGACAAACTGCTCTCCCTTGAAATGATTGTGCGAACTGGAGTAAAATCTGAGAAAGCCTCTGTCAATTGGAAAAGGGTACAAAACACTTTGCGTTGAAGAGTTTATCAATTAAAACTATTGAGAAAGGAACTAGACATACAATTGGATATATCAAGGATATTGTTTTACTAACTAGTCTCAACAAACAAAATAATCTCTTTGCTTTCTATTACCACTAGTCTATTGCAATTGAGTTGGAAAAATAAGAGTAAAGAATTAAGTTTGCCAATATGAACAGCGAAAACAGGGAAGTTCTTCCAACTAACGTGACTCCAATTCACTATAATTTATCTTTGGAACCAAATTTTGAAACGTTTAAATTTCATGGTTTGGAAGAAATTAATCTGAAAGTCAACGACAAGACAAATGATGTCATCACTTTGAATAGCATCGAGATTGACATTCATAGTGCTAAGCTGGACGATGTTGAACCTAAGCAGACGAAGTTTGACCATGACAAACAAACTGTCGAATTTGTGTTCCCTGAAGGTACTTTGGCCAAGAGTAATGATCCGACTTTGAAGTTGGATTTCACCGGTATTCTGAACGATAATATGGCTGGCTTTTACAGAGCCAAGTACCAGGACAAGAAAACAGGCGAAACAAAATATATGGCAACCACTCAGATGGAACCTACTGATGCAAGAAGAGCATTCCCATGTTTCGATGAACCAAATCTGAAAGCAACTTTTGGTATTACATTAATATCTGATTCATCTTTAACCCATCTATCCAATATGGATGTCAAGAATGAAACCATCTCTGAAAGTAAGAAGGTCACTACTTTCAATGATACTCCAAAGATGTCTACTTATCTAGTTGCATTTATTGTTGCTGAGCTAAATTATGTTGAGAATAAAGAATTCCGTATCCCTGTAAGAGTCTATGCTACACCAGGAGATGAACATTTAGGCCAGTATGCTGCTGATCTAACGGCAAAGACACTAGCATTCTTTGAAAAGACCTTCGGCATCAAATACCCTCTACCAAAAATGGACAATGTCGCAGTGCATGAATTTTCTGCAGGTGCAATGGAAAATTGGGGTTTAGTTACCTACCGTGTTGTTGATTTATTATTAGATGAAGAAAACTCTTCTCTAGACCGTATTCAAAGAGTTGCCGAAGTAGTTCAGCATGAGTTGGCGCATCAATGGTTTGGTAACCTAGTCACCATGGATTGGTGGGAAGGTTTATGGCTAAACGAGGGGTTTGCTACGTGGATGTCTTGGTACTCTTGTAATGAATTTCAACCAAGTTGGAATGTCTGGCAACAGTATGTCACTGATACTTTGCAGCATGCTCTTTCTTTAGACGCTTTGAGGTCATCCCATCCAATTGAAGTCCCAGTGAAGAGGGCAGATGAAATCAATCAAATTTTTGATGCGATTTCATATTCTAAGGGTGCTTCTTTATTAAGAATGATCTCTAAATGGTTGGGTGAAGACGTCTTCATTAAAGGTGTCTCGAACTATTTGAACAACTTTAAATATGGGAATGCAAAGACTGATGACTTATGGGATGCTTTGGCTAAAGCTTCTGGTAAAGATGTTCGTGGTGTCATGAATATTTGGACCAAGAAGGTAGGCTTTCCTGTCATTTCTATCGAAGAAAATGGCTCTGAAATTCAATTTACCCAGAACCGCTATCTCACTACTGGTGATGTAAAGCCGGAAGAAGATGAAACTTTATACCCCGTATTTTTGGCATTGAAGACAAAATCTGGTGTTGATAATTCGTTGGTGTTGTCGGAGCGTTCCAAGGCAGTTACTATCGATGACTCATCTTTCTACAAAGTCAACACAGACCAATCCGGTATCTTCATTACAGCGTATCCAGAAGATAGATGGGAAAAGTTTGGCAAACAAGCTGATTTGTTGTCAGTAGAAGACCGTACAGGTCTTGTCGCTGATGCAAAGGCCCTTTCATCTTCTGGCTACATAAACACTACAAGCTTCTTCAAATTGATTTCTAACTGGAAAGATGAGAAATCTTTTGTTGTTTGGGATCAAATAATCATCAGTCTTGCATCATTGAAGGCTGCATGGCTTTTTGAATCCCCCGAAGTGAAAGATGCTTTGGAAGCCTTCTCCAGAAACTTGGTAGCAGACAAGGCAAAGACATTAGGTTGGGAGTTTAAGGAATCCGACTCTTTTGCTACTCAACGTTTGAAGGTTGCTTTATTCGGAGCTGCATGTGCCGCTAGAGATGAGGTTGTTGAAAAGGCAGCATTAGATATGTTTGAAAAATACGTCAGTGGAGACAAGAAGGCAATTCCAGCACTAATTAAACCATCTGTATTTAATGCAGTTGCTAGAAAGGGTGGTAAGGATAACTATGAAAAGATCTTTAATATTTATAAGAACCCTGTTTCCACTGACGAAAAATTGGCTGCCTTAAGAACTTTGGGTAGATTTAAGGAAGCAGATCTACTTGACAGAACATTGGGCTATCTGTTTGATGGAACTGTCTTAAACCAAGACATTTACATCCCAATGCAAGGTATGAGAGCTCACAAAGAAGGTGTCACTGCTTTATGGAAATGGTTACAAGAAAACTGGGACGAGATTGCGAGAAGATTACCACCTGGCTTATCTATGCTGGGTTCTGTTGTTGCTATTTCTACTTCTGGATTCTCTTCATTAGAAGCTGTTGATGAAATCAAGACATTCTTCAACACTAAGTCAACCAAAGGTTTTGACCAAAGTTTGGCTCAATCTCTTGACACTATTACTTCTAAAGCCCAATGGGTTGATAGAGACAGAGAATCCATTTCCAAGTATTTGTCAGATAATGGTTACATGTAAATTGAGCCCATCCTAATTGATATAAGTCTAGCTGATATCCTATATAATTTAAGATAATAAAATATTCCTTTTCTTTTTATATCCTAGAAAATAGGTTGTTCTATTAACGTGTCGTATTATTGTTTTTTTAATGGGTAATATACATGCTATCCTATTTATTGAAGAAGAGAAAAACTACCATAAAGACTTCCAATTTGATCAAATTCATTGCACTGCGTTTATTCTGATCCTTTGGTATTTAATATCAGAGCAATAATCATACCGTAAAGTCCCAAGACTTCAGAAAAGATAAGGATTAAAACAATACCGACAAACAATCTTGGCTGATGCATATACTTTCTAACACCCACATCGCCGACAATACCAATGGCATAGCCGCTGCTTAGGCATGCAAATCCTACACACAACCCGCAGCTTAGATGCATAAAACCGTTAAACAACGTATACTCTTCAGTAGGGGATAAATTACCTGCGATAAGTACAGCTACCACAAGCCCGTAAATGGCCAAAATACCACTCATAACAACCGGAATCAAAGATTTCATTATAAGTTCTGGCTTGAATGTACCTATACCTGCAATACCTATACCAGATTTTGCTGTACCGATGGCTGCACCCAAACATGACAGAATCATTGCTAAAGCACAGCCTGCAAAACCAAAGAATGGTGCATAGAGAGGGGCATACACGTTATCAGAAGCCACCATATCCATAATGTATTTTTTCTAGCCTTTCTTTATAGAAATAGTATCGTTGCACTTCTGTATTCAACCTAGTATGCTAAAGTATATTGCCCGATGAAAACTTATTTCTTGAGCAAGTAGTTGCAATTAAAACCTTCCTCGTTCTAATAACACTATAACCTGATCACTGAGATAACTGAAATACCACTTTGAGTAAGCCTTTTCGATAAGAATGACGATACAGAGAGAATATATGACTAGAACACTTGAACAATTAACTCGATACTCTTATTGTAATTTCTTTGATTTCAAGGTTTTCTTTTAAGGTCGAAAATTTAGGAAGATATCACTGGGGCAGGGCCCATGTTTTGACAAAATTAGAGACAATAAGCAAGAATCAATGTAAATGCTCGATGACTACGTAGCCATGTGCTGCAATTTTTCTAAGACTTGTTGAATATATATGTTTAGTGTATTGTTGATAACGTTTGACTGTGTAGACTAGTTTTAAATTGAAGGAAACAATATTTCTGAGTAGTCTGGTGCACGCAGCTGGTGAGTGAAAGATATTAACGGAAGAGGTGAAAACATCATAATATAAGATTTGTAACAGCAGCATTAACAATGAATTACGGGACTGGTAAAGTGGCCTTGTCTGTTGGCCAGTTGCGAAGCGTCTATGGCCAGCTACATAGCATACTGGAGGAGCGAATGTCTTTAGTGATGCCTGGCGATGGTGATGCTGAAGGTGATGAGGATATGGTTCGCAGAGAAGTGCAATTGAGACTGCAGGAGTATTTGCTACGTGTGATGGAGATGGCAGGGGATTCTATAGAAGTCACAGATGCGGACCCCGAAAAGAGTATACGTGAGCTGATCATGGAATCACGTCAGAAGTACATGGAACCCTTCGATCTTGATTTGAACGAACGTGTTAGAGAGCAATACCATAAATGGGAGGATGCTAATGTCAAGATTGCCCAATTAAGAAGACGCGGTCCCGAAACTGTCAGGTCTATGTACTTGGAGGAACAAGAGAAGTATCTAAATGAAGTTGATAAAAGGATCGATGCTTTGGAGGATACAGACCAAGAAACATCTGAGGATACAACACAAGAATACGTACCAGAGGTGATGTCAGAAGAGGACAGGCAGCTGTTCCAGGAAGCGCTTAAATCAGTCTTGGATACCCAAGCTAGAATTCCAGAGATTCGTGGTGAGCTTGCTAGCAACAACAATCTTTTGAACTACCTCGACAAAACTTAGCAACCGCAGCACTACAGTCCAACATTCAAACAGGTACGATAGTCGAGAAAACTATGTAGATCACATGCAATATTATCACAAAAATCGCACAACTGTTGCTAAAGGTAGCTTCCAACCACCCTCATATGGAAAACGTAAGTAATATAGATCCGGGGTCAAGAGGCTTGGGCTAAGTATGAAAGTTTAGCATTCGTATGCTACCTATACGACAGCTCCTGCAGAGGGAACCATAAACTGGTGATCATCCCATCGTTAGACACAATCGTAGGCAACCTGGGCTGGAAATACAA
>ERZ1036435.204-NODE-204-length-47133-cov-11.221271_pt1 | contig 47133 bp, 20 predicted proteins | sample MGYA00514223_ERZ1036435 | MGnify/ENA primary metagenome ERZ1036435 (study PRJEB33795, sample SAMN09464927) | human gut metagenome | host: Homo sapiens | place: USA: Stanford, California | collected 2016-08 | study: EMG produced TPA metagenomics assembly of the... | reverse complement strand
AAAAAAAAAAAGGAAAATTTATATATTTTTAAATAGAAAAAAAAAAAAGATGTTGTATTGAAAACAAGGGAAGAAAAACAAAATTGGACATATAATACTTTTTTTTTCTTATATATAACTCGATTCTTTTTCTTCGATGTTTCAAAATTAAAGGCATACGAGAGATTTGTTTTTGGGGATTTACAATAATGGCGTAGCATCTCAATGGCAGTTTGCATATCATATCAACTTTTATGCTCTATTAAAGGTATCCCGATAAGCGTATACTGGATGAGAGATGTCTCCTCCTTTTTGTGTTCCCTCCCTGCCCTCTCGTATTTCCCCTTGCATCAAGAAGAAGGAATCACTATATTTTTTTAGACAGTTTTTTTTTTTTACTTTATTATTTAATGGTTTAACGGAATACAAAAAGAATCACTTTTTTACATCACTCTATATTTTATGCAGCCGGTGTATATATCAATGGCTATGCTCTGGGCTTAGAAGCGTGTCCTAGCAGAGAATTTCTAGGTTAAAGCTGAGAGTGCGAAAATTCTATACGCTCTACACAACGATATCTAGTGCATGATATAAGCCTGAACCCGTAAATCATCCATTTCATCTAGTGCTATTGGCAACTTGGCCGAGTGGTTAAGGCGAAAGATTAGAAATCTTTTGGGCTCTGCCCGCGCAGGTTCGAATCCTGCAGTTGTCGTTATTACTTTCTTTTTTTTTTGGTTTGCTCATCTAATCAATTAGACTTCCTAATCGGGTAATTGCTATGCTAAATGAATTTTTCAATATAATTTCCTAATCCGGTAGAGCTATTCATTGTAAGTGTTTCCACGTCAATTTTTTTTTTTGTCAAAACTCTTTCACCAAGCATTGATCAATGAGTATACTGTAACTTCAAGTTTTAATGCCATGTTTGGCAGCTGGTATATTTGAGCTGTATCGAGGGTTGAGAGACCAGGAACATATAAGATTAGATCCCAATTGCTGTGTATCTAGTGAAGGAGTGGATAGAAAAAGCTCTCGATTAGTACTAGAATCTTTACTCCTGCTGACGGTTTTTAGAACATGGATGGCGGTATAGAGGATTCCGGGGCGTTCTTTGCCCCAGATGCAGTTTTCGGGGACAGAGTGAGGCGTTTCCAGGAGTTTTTAGAAGTGTTTGAGCAGTACAAGGACGACGTAAAGGCGATCCTGGCTAAGAACAGTGCCAGTCTGGCCAGTGAACTCGGTAATATAGATGAAGACGCCGAGGAGGATGTGGATCTGATGGATGACATTGACAAGTCGAAGAAGAATGTCTCGGATGGGCCCAATGCGGTGCCCCACAGGATTACTATATCTCTGGATGACCTAAGAGATTTCGATAGGAAGTTCTGGCGCGGGGTGCTGAATGAGCCAGCGTACTATATCCCACCGGCTGAGAGGGCTTTGAGTGAAATTGCCACGGCGCTGGATGATTCTCCAAGAAACACAGTGGATGCTGTCTCAGCTAAGCGTCCTTGGAGACTGTCGTTCAAGGGCTCTTTCGGTTCACATACTCTTTCTCCCGGTACTTTGAACGCGATGTATTTGAACAAATTGGTCTCCATTGAAGGTATCGTGACTAAAACTTCATTGGTGAGACCAAAACTGATGAGATCGGTGCACTACGCGGAAAAGACAGGTAGGTTCCATTACAGAGATTACACAGATTCTACAACTTCATTGACGACCAGAGTTCCTACCCCTGCCATATATCCTACCGAAGATCCGGATGGTAACAAATTGACAACAGAGTATGGGTTTAGTACCTATATTGATCATCAAAGAATCACAGTGCAAGAGATGCCTGAAATGGCTCAAGTGGGTCCCGTACCGAGGTCAGTAGACATCATCCTGGATGATGACCTTGTGGACAAGACTAAACCAGGTGACAGAATCAATGTTGTTGGTGTTTTCAAATCTGTTGGTGCTGGTGGCTTAAACCAGGGTGAATCAAATACATTGAATGGTTTTAGAACATTGATCATAGGTAATAGCGTATACCCATTACACGCAAGATCAACGGGTGTGTCAGCTAAGGAAACTTTGAATGATCTTGACATTAGAAACATCAATAAATTGTCAAAGAGAGGAGATATATTCGAAATTCTTGCTCAATCATTGGCCCCATCAATTTACGGTCATGAAAATATTAAGAGGGCGGTTTTGCTAATGTTGTTCGGAGGTGTCGAGAAAAATCTGGAAAATGGTTCACATTTGAGAGGTGATATAAATATACTAATGGTTGGTGATCCGTCTACAGCCAAATCCCAAATGTTAAGGTTTGTTCTAAACACAGCATCGTTGGCAATTGCCACCACCGGTAGAGGTTCTTCTGGTGTTGGTCTAACTGCTGCTGTCACCACAGACAGAGAGACGGGTGAAAGAAGACTAGAAGCAGGTGCGATGGTTTTGGCTGATAGAGGTATTGTTTGTATCGATGAATTCGATAAGATGACTGATGTAGATAGAGTTGCTATTCATGAAGTCATGGAACAGCAGACAGTTACGATCGCTAAAGCTGGTATCCATACCACGCTAAACTCTAGATGTAGTGTCATTGCTGCAGCAAATCCTGTTTTTGGGCAATATGATGTTAACAGAGATCCTCATCAAAATATTGCACTTCCTGACTCGCTTTTGTCACGTTTCGATTTGCTATTTGTTGTTACTGATGATATCAACGAAGCAAGAGATAGATCAATCAGTGAACATGTCTTGAGAACTCATAGATACTTGTCACCTGGTATGGTTGAAGGTGAGCCTGTGAGAGATAGACTAAATTTATCTCTAGCTGTAGGTACAGATGAAGACGACGAAAATGCTAATGACAACACTAACCAGGATGAAGAGGACCAGGTATTTGAAAAATTCAATCCTTTGCTGCAAGCGGGTGCTATGTTAGCCAAGAATCGTGGTAACTATAATGGTACCGAGATTCCTAAATTAGTAAAAATTTCTTTCTTAAGGAAATATGTCCAATATGCGAAGGAGAGAGTTGTTCCACAATTAACAACCGAGGCGGTTGATGTGATTGTTAAGAACTATACTGATCTAAGAAATGATGAAAACACTAAAAAATCACCAATTACAGCAAGAACTTTGGAAACTTTGATTAGATTGGCTACAGCACATGCCAAAGTCAGGCTATCCAGAACGGTTGACAAAGTTGATGCTACCGTCGCTGCTAACTTATTGCGTTTCTCATTGCTTGGTGAAGACGTTGGCGAAATTACTGATGCTGATTTGCAAATGGACTTTGAGTATCCATCAAACAGAAATTCGCCAAAGAAATCACCAAAAAAGAAACAAAGATTGGGGCCAAGAGGATATGGTTTGTCACCATCGAAAAGTAACAGAGGATCACCTGTTAAGAGATTGGACTTCGGCGATTCACAAGCAGAGGAAAGGCTAGATGCTTCTCAAATAGAAGAAGAGGATGTCCTTGAACCAGGAATGGAAGAACTACATATCAGTGATGATGCCAACTTACACAGAAGACTAGAAAGAGAGTTGAGAGGTTCGCCTTTGCGTTCCACGCAACAAGGTCCATTAACAGAGGTGACCACACCTAGGATGCCCAATATCTCGACTGCTGGCCAGGAAGAGGATAATGGCAATCAAGATATATCAGTGGATACTGTTGACCAAAGCAATATTTCAACTGCAAGGCTGTCACTATTGTCTGGTCTTGTTGCAAGGCTAATGCAGACCGATCTTTTCGAGGAAGAATCTTACCCAGTGGATGCTTTGTTCGATGTTATCAACGGGGAACTGGCAGAAGAAGAGAAGTTCACAAAGACAGAATACCTTGCTGGTTTGAAGGTTATGGCTCAAAGAAACAATCTAATGATCGCAGAAGAGAAAGTCTGGAGAGTATAATTCCATTTTATATATATTTTTAGCAGAAACATTGAATTGTGTTACAGAATCATTTCTGCTTCAGTTTCATATTTTTTAAAAGTGCTCTAACTATATAGTATTTTTTGTAATATTACCTTATTTCGAACTATTAATATAATCTCGAACTATTCCATATATTTTTGGGTTTAAAAACTGGCCACATTTGATGTAACTACTGGATATGATCAACATATACTACTCTTTAAATAAATCCTACACGGTGACTTCACAGAGTCGTCTCTTACCGGGGGATATAGTTTACACGGAAAATGTGAAAAAAAAATCTGAAAAAATTGAAAAAATATCGTTCTCTTAGTTTCTCGATGAGGCTGTCAATTCTGGCTGGTGGCAAGCTAATCCTAAACGTGAGGATAAGGTGTAGGATTGACTTTGAGCACAGTCGAACTTATTAACGTTTACGAGTTGAGTTTCTATTTCTTTAATTTTAGCACTTCAACTAATATTTGAAGAATTGGATAGTTTTGGTTGTCTAACAAATTGTAAAGTACTCTGCATTTTATTAAACTTCTAAAAAGGAAACCAGCAATGGCTGATAAAGTGAATAGTCCTATTGTAAAGGACTCACAGCTGCTGATACCTAAGAGTTTGACAGCACGTCCATACACTCTACCATTCTTTCCATTGTATGCTACATTTGCTCAGATTTATTTCCAACAGTATGATACTTACATTAAGGGCCCAGAATGGACTTTCGTCTATTTGGGTACAATTGTCAGTTTGAATATTTTGGTTCTGTTACTTCCAGAATGGAATATTCAACTTGCTGCTAAGTTTAAGTATAACAAGGTTGATAACATTAATGAAGCTACACACATTTTGATAAACACCACCCCAAACAATGGTTCCTCTGATATTGTTAAAATTGAACGCGCTAATGAAATGGGTGAATTGCAAACTTTTTTCCAATTCCAAAAGAAAAGATTCTTGTGGCATGAAGATGAACAACAATTCTCTTCACCCAAGTTTTTGATAGATGGAACTCCGAAGATCAGTGAATTTCAAAATTTCAAAGGTCATAAAGGTGATTTGACCCATTTGAGAAGACTTTATGGTAACAACGAGTTTGACATCCCAATTCCAACTTTCTTGGAGTTGTTCAAGGAACATGCAGTTGCTCCTCTTTTTGTCTTTCAGGTTTTCTGTGTTGCATTGTGGCTTTTGGATGAATACTGGTATCTATCTTTATTCAATTTGTTCATGATCCTATCCATGGAAGCAGCCTCTGTGTTCCAGCGTTTAACCGCATTGAAGGAGTTTAGAACAATGGGTGTTAAACCTTATGCGATCAATGTCTTGAGAGATGGTAAATGGGTGGAAATGCAAACGAATGAATTATTGCCCATGGATGTCGTTTCCGTTGTGAGAACAGCAGAGGATAGTGCTCTTCCTTGTGATTTGATCTTGGTTGATGGTACATGTATTGTTAACGAGGCTATGTTGTCAGGTGAATCTACTCCGTTGTTGAAGGAATCTATTAGATTGCGCCCTGGTAATGAAGAGCTACAAATCGAAGGAACTGATAAAATTTCCGTTCTACATGGAGGTACAAAGGTTTTGCAAGTGACTACACCAGAAAAAACCGGCAAGGTCCCATCTCCACCTGATGGAGGTGCTATTGCTATCGTCACCAAAACTGGTTTCGAAACTTCCCAAGGTTCTTTGGTTCGTGTTATGATTTATTCTTCGGAGCGCGTTGGTGTTGACAATAAAGAGGCTCTATACTTCATTTTGTTCTTGTTGATTTTTGCTGTTGTTGCATCATGGTATGTCTGGGTTGAAGGTACAAAGATGGGTAGGGTACAATCCAAATTGATCTTAGATTGTATCCTGATTATCACCTCTGTTGTTCCACCTGAGTTGCCAATGGAACTGACTATGGCTGTCAACAGTTCTTTGTCGGCATTGAGCAAATTTTATGTTTACTGTACTGAACCATTCAGAATCCCATTTGCAGGTAGAATTGATGTTTGTTGTTTTGATAAGACCGGTACCTTAACTGGTGAAGATCTGGTATTTGAAGGATTAGCTGGGTTATCAAGTGATCCAAAGGATATTCGTCATTTATATTCTGCCACTGACTGTCCTAACTCAACTTCGCTGGTTGTTGGTGCTGCTCATGCCCTTGTTAGACTTGAAGATGGTGAAATTGTTGGTGATCCTATGGAAAAGGCTACTTTGAAGGCTTTGAAATGGACTGTTGAGAAAGGTGATAAGGTATTTAATGAAAAAAATGGCCAAGTTACAATTTTGCGTCGTTTCCAATTTTCCTCTGCTCTAAAAAGATCATCATCTGTTGCTACTCATGATGGTAAACTTTACTCTGCTGTTAAAGGTGCTCCGGAAACAATCAGGGAAAGACTTTTCACTATCCCTGCTAATTATGATGAGATTTATAAGTCCTTTACACGTTCTGGTTCTAGAGTTCTAGCTCTCGCTTCCAAGAAGCTTGAGAAAATGTCTCAGTCACAAATTGAAGATGCTGACAGAGAGCACTTCGAAAGAGATCTGGAATTTAACGGTTTCTTAATCTTCCATTGTCCATTAAAACATGACGCCATTGAGACTATTCAAATGTTGAATGAATCTGCACATCGTTGTGTCATGATTACCGGTGATAACCCATTAACCGCTGTTCATGTAGCAAAGGAGGTAGGAATTGTTAAGGGTGAAACTCTGATAGTGGATATGGTTGATAATGGTAATGATGACAAACTTGTTTTCAGAAATGTTGAAGAGACATTGAGTTTCGAATTTGTTGTTAGTAAGGATTCCTTTGAAAAGTATGGTATATTTGACAAATACGATCTTGCGGTAACCGGGCATGCTCTAGAGGCATTAAAAGGACACCACCAACTGCAAGATTTGATTCGTCATGCTTGGATTTATGCTCGTGTTTCTCCAGCACAAAAGGAATTTATTTTGAACAATTTGAAGGATATGGGATACCAAACGTTAATGTGTGGTGACGGTACTAATGATGTTGGTGCTTTGAAGCAAGCTCACGTTGGTGTAGCATTGTTAAATGGTACTGAAGAAGGTTTAAAAAAAGTCGCCGAACAACGTAGACTAGATAGTATGAAGGAAATATATGACAAACAGACCGCTTTCTTGGCTAGATGGGGTAAACCTCCAGCACCAGTTCCAGAAAACATTGCCCATTTGTATCCTCCTGGTCCTTCAAATCCTCATTATCTAACTGCCCTAGAGAAGAAGGGCACAGTCATTACTCCTGAAATTAGAAAGATGGTTACTGAAGCTAATAATAAGCCTGTGGAAATCGCTGCACCAAGTACAGAAAAACCAGCAGCAAACGACCTAGCTAGTATGATCTTGAGTGGGGCTAGCGAAAGTCAAGAAGATGGAGAGACTCCTACCTTGAAACTTGGTGATGCATCTTGTGCTGCTCCATTTACCTCAAAATTAGCTAATGTTTCTGCTGTTACAAATATCATTCGTCAAGGTCGTTGTGCTCTAGTTAACACAATCCAAATGTACAAAATTCTAGCCTTGAACTGTTTGATTAGCGCATATTCTTTATCTATTATTTACATGGCTGGTGTTAAATTTGGTGATGGTCAGGCTACAACATCAGGTCTACTTTTGTCTGTGTGCTTCTTAAGTATATCTCGTGGTAAACCGCTACAAAAATTATCGAAGGCTAGACCTCAGGCTGGTATTTTCAATGTTTATATTATGGGATCTATCCTTTCTCAATTTGTTGTTCATATTGGTACTTTGATTTATCTCACCAATGAAATCTATAGATTGGAGCCAAGAGAACCTCAAGTTGATTTGGAAAAAGAATTTGCTCCATCATTGTTGAATACCGGTATATTCATTATCCAATTAGTGCAGCAAGTTTCAACTTTTGCTGTAAATTATCAAGGTGAACCATTCAGAGAAAATATTAGAAGTAATAAGGGTATGTATTATGGTTTATTGGGTGTTACAGGACTAGCTCTTGCCAGTGCTACTGAATTCATTCCTGAATTAAATGAAGCCATGAAGTTTGTTCCAATGGAAGATGACTTTAAGATGAAACTAACTATTACGTTGTTTGTTGACTTTTTTGGTTGCTGGGGTGCAGAACACTTCTTCAAATTTTTCTTCATGGATGATACACCTGCTGATATAACTGAAGAAAAGGTTAGAATTCAAGAGAAAAACTAATATACTGTTTTCGAAGGATCTGTAGATTTTGTTTTGGACTAGCTAATAGCACTGCATTATCTGATTTCGAACTATAGTTATTTCATTCCAGATACTAGCATATTTGGTGAATGAAGTCATGTAAATTATTAGATATTATTATATAGAATGAATCATTATATTACTAATTGTATTGGTCGTTAAAATGGCATTTCTGAGACAATGGACTATTCTTCATGACAGAGTTATTACCTTTTGTTCAAGAAGTCACTAGTATAGTAGTCCATGTATTTTGGTGCGCTGAACAATTTGTCCACGCTAATTGTTTTCGGTAATGGTTGTCCAAATTGACTGAGTTTACTGGAGTTATTCAGTATTAGTGAGTTCTTGTGTATTGGGTTGTTTGTAGCGATACCGGGGTGTCCATTATCTCGTTGGGAAACAGATTGTGCCCCTTTTGTTCCGACTCGTGGTTCGTTTATTCCCAGGATGGACAGTAAGAGTGGATCATCAAACACTGTGAGGTTACGATTGTCGTCTATTTCACAATTCAGCATGTAAAAATGGCGGTAATCTTCAAAAATATCATTTTTTATGGTTAATGGTAGTGTATTATTGTAACTCAAAGTTTTTATTAATGCGTTGAGCTTGATGAAGTTTTTCTCTGATTTCTCAAATTGGTACAGTAGTACCCAAAATTGGGATGAATTTTTGACCAAAGGAAGGCGGGCATATTGTGTGAAGTATTTTCTGGTCTGAATTTTATTTTTCAAGACCAGCCATGTGAGTTTTATGAGTGCTACGATTAGAACACTAACATTTCCATCATTTAGTATTCTCGTTAGGGTATCAGTTTTTCTATAACTGTTCTGTAAATAGGCAGATAATTTCGTTTCCAGAAATTTTGCGTACAGATTTTGTTTTTGTAATATTTCCTTACTGTCATCACCCCACTTATTCCCATAGTTATGGCGCTTAATCATATTCAACAGTTTCCAGATCAGAGAATGGTCAGATGGATAGTCTTTGATTAAACTTTCTAGTGTATCACAGTAGCTTTCATAAAAAATATCTGGGGAGTCTCGGTATCTTTCACTCATGTATGATAGGTTTAAATTTCGTATTTCTGTCGCAGACGAAGGTAATAGCCTGATAGCTTTCTGAAAACTAGATAAAACTCTTGTTGATGGATACTTCTGATTCATTTGCCATGATATATATGCCAACCAAAAAAACTCCTCTTTCGCACAAGGAATCAAGCATCTTCTATAGGTAGTTTCGATAATTTTGATATCGATGTCTTGTTCTTTTATGTAACTGAGGTATTGTTTCCAATTCTTTGCTTCCACTTGCGAGACACCGTTGACACTAAAAAAGGCGTGTTTGATTTGAGATTCGAATCTCCATATACTATTTACAAGAGTCTGTGTTTTTTGTAATTCTTTAGTAATATCTTCCTTTGTGAGTTTCTTTGAACCTTCTGAGGAATTGAAGGCCATGTATGCCTTGAAGTATTTAGCATATTGATGAAGTGGTATCTTCAGAAGTTCATGATAAATTGACATCACCGCTTCCCAATCTTCCTGAGTAGTCTCAAACTGAATGTATTTGTCCCAAAATTGGTGGGAAAGAAAATTGTAGCCAATATTATCTTTGGCAGTCTGATATTTTGATCTCCTCTCGTCCACCGATCCTGTTTTATTTGCCTCGAGGACACTAAGATAATCGCACCACAACTCCACAGAGTCAGGGAAAGCCTTCACAGCAGTTTCTAAAACCTTTATTGAATCTTCCAATCCGTATAGCTGGTACTTTACTGCTGTGTATTTTTTCCATACCAAACCCAGATACGGATATGTATCTAGTATTAGTTCAAATATCTTGCAAATATTAGCCTTGATATTTTCATTGGGATCATTGTACTTGACTACAATTTTTTCAACAACACCAATCAAATTGATAATACTCTCTTGGGATTCCCAGTCTAAATTGTTATATGTTTGTACCAGTATGGGGTTATCCCGAAGGAACGAGCCATCAAATCCAAGAACAGCATTTGTGGACATCTCTCAATTCAGCTTCTTTCAATGTTTGCAATCACAGTTCCAGAGTTAATCAGAGCACGCCAGGCATCCAGAGTATGTTAATTCTTGATTACATTTTAGAAATATTTAAGTCATCGGCATCGGATTTTCGACTTCTTCGGTTTCTGACATTTTTTAGCTCATCGCCATCCAGACTTGAAACATACAGCGATATTTAAATATTCGACAAAATCCAATATTTGAAACTTAGGTTCTTTACGTTACGAATCTATTGAATGTTATCCACTGTAAAGAAAACGTTTCAAGTTCAAAACTATAGTTAGAGCTAACATCAAGAAGATCAAATGAGTTCATACATATATATAAATATGCATTCCGAGGAATTGTAGTGATAGTGTCAGAACCTTGTAGACATTCATCATGGTGAACTGTAAAAAGAAGATTGCAGTTTATTACTTTTGAGTAATGGATGGCGTAACTACTTATGAAAGCTACCATGAGCTCTGTTTTAGTGATATTGATGTTCAATTGTTCTATAAAAGGGATTATTATACAATAGTGAAGTATATATGCTTACTCTATGGTCAATCAGTACTGAAATTTATGGTTTTGATATCAGATATGTACAGTTGTGTGAAACTATTGGCGTTTAACACTTGGTCAAATAACATTATTCAGCCTTGTATTCCTTTTAAAATCACTAAATGGCTATTCAGTGCATGTATCCTGCTATCAATTGTATTCATTTCCATTGAAATCGTCCTTGGTATGAGAATATTAATGAACACAAGGAGAAGAGATGTCATCTCACAGATGTATTTGAATAACTTTTCTCGAATAACTACATCACTGGTTGCTTATAAGAAATTCTGCATATACGATCACATTGAGCCTTCTAATATGTGGGAAAAACTTGGAGTATGGGCCTATTTCGAACTTAAAGGTGCTCCAAAACTTATAGCTGCGGATTCTCCTAGACAACTTATTAATGGGCTAACTTTATGGTCCATACTGATCTCGAAAAGCGGCAAAATAAAAAATGATTCTTTGAATTTGGGTGGTATATTCCATAGAATAAAGTTGATTGCAGTACAAAATCATGAGGAAGCTGTGTTCTTATCTTTTATGACCTTTTCATTCATTGTTTGGAGTTTGTTTATTTTTAAATTTTGTATGTTAATGGTGGCGGCAATAGTGATTACACATAAACTTGGAAATACTAGCTTCACTGAATCTAAACAAACATTAAGACGATATGCTCATTTTGCAATTAGGAGAAATATTAACGATATGATTATTAAAAAGTTAGAAAATAGCTTATCAGATTGTGAAAGTGAGTGGAGTGATGGCACCTTTCTGATTAGTGAACGCAACGAAGCTCAATCGAAACTATTATCCTCGATATATACACCATGTGAAGCATACATGCCCCGATAACACCTTCAAACTATGTAGCATTCATATAAGCCTGATTCAAGAATAGATGGCATTTTGTTTGAAATGATAGTTAAATAATTCATTGATATATCATGATAGTAATAAGTATAATTACATTTGTATAAAAAAATTGAAGAAAAAAGCATGTGATAGTCTATGATTGGAATATTACCTTTCAATGATAGTTAACAAAACTAGATGTTTGAATAGCGTAAAAGGCTTTGAGCAAAAATAAAAATCAGTAAAAGGGGAATAAAAGATGAGTAATGGTACGGGGAGATACATTACAGCGAAATGAACCTTTAATGACATGAGATGATCTTGAAAGTAAAATGGAACAAATAAGGTATGTATTGCATAATTTGTTTCTCTATTTTTCTTTTTTCTTTTCAGCTTCAGCAGCTTCAGCTTCAGCCTTTTCTTTATCAGCTCTTGCTCTTCTAATCGTGACTAGTTCAAGAAGCTTTTCATTAGGCTCATAAATTCCGAATCTTCTAAATCTTCTGATCTCCATGTTCATCTTGCCAATGTCGCCGTTGCACTTATCCAAGTTTTCTTTCAGGTTATTTTCCAATTCAACGAAGTACTCCTCACTTAAGACAAATCTCTCATTTTCTTTCATCTCTTTGAAAGTCGAACCAGTAAATCTCTCCTTCAATGGGGTTTGGAAACCTTCTCCATCATGCAATTGGACACCTGGGCTTGCAATTCTCTTAATAACACCAGCTCTATAAGCACGCACTTGACCACCATACTTCTCAAGCATGTGATTGTAGTAGTTGCCTTGGTAAGCGTCAAAAGTAGCTCTTCTAGCACCGATCCAGCCAATGGATTTCAACATGTTCTTGAACTTTGGGTTGTGGACATCAAGTTCGTTTCTCAAGTTCCATAGTCTGTAAGGGTTGAAAGAGATCGGGTTGGCCATACCTGAGTAGAAGAAAGTAATAATAAGAATAATCTTTAGGATGTGGAGCACAAAGAACAACCATTGTGCATCCACACTGGAGAAGTTAACCTGGATTTCAGCTTCCAGCTTAGCGGCCAATTCATAAAGCTCCATTCTTCTCACAAAGGGCAGCAGCATACGGGACAATTGGTTGGTTAGACAGATACCTGGGGTTGGTGAGATGACATCCGGCAAATCTGTGTACAGCCATCCGGCCATCAGGAGAGCGAAAATGGTCACGTATTTCTTGGAGTATCTCCATTGAGGCACAATCAGCTGGCCTGGCCACAATTGCTCAAACAAAGGTTTGTCATAGTCCAGATCCTTCACGTACTTCTGATCCGCAGCATCGTAATCAAACAGCAAGCAGCCACCTTCCGTCAGAAACCCAGGGTGGACAGACTTCTTGAATGCGTAAGGCTTCTTTTCGTGGAATATAGTTGGCCTCAAGACCATAATCTCATTAAGATTAGAAGTAAAGATCTTCTCAACCCGAGTCTTGATCGTATCCTCTTTGTCGACTTGGAAAGCATAGTCGTGCTCGCAGTCGTCATTCAACCTGACGTAAACCTCCATTATAAGTTTTTTCTTGTTCTTATCCTTGTTCCTCGGCAAAGTAGGGGAATCAAAGCTACACTACCGCAAAACTACTAGTATTTATACGTCTTTATACTTTTATTTTTGCCTCCCAGTTGGCAACCCAATTTGTCACTCTCATGTCTTTGAGCAGTGCGTTTTTCTTTTTGTCACTGGAAGGCTATTAGTTAGCAAAGGTTCCACGGAAATCATTAAGGAATTCGCCAGTTATCAAATGAAAAAAAAAGTGGGGCAGGTCCCTTTTCTTCAAAACCTCTGCCTTCGCCTCCCTCCCCCCATTGTGTAATCCCTGCGATTTCGCCTTCTTTTGAAAAAAAATATGATTTCTAATGACAAATTACCAATTCCTTTGCGATGAGCATATTTTATTTGTAATGATATTAGTAATTGTTCTTTAGACGCCCTTTTTTTTTTATAGATAAGCAATAGGGTGTTGGCGATGGAACTGTACCATCTGACATTGCAACGGCAGAGCAATTATGTGCACTCTGTCAAGGGTTCGTTTCTTGGGCGAGACAGCAATGAGCTTGTTGTAGCTACACAGACTCATATAGAGTTGTATGACTTCGCTGGGAAAGTCAGACGGAAGGTGGGCAATGACATTGTTCTTTTCACGTCTCTGTTGGCGCTGGATACCATATGGGACGAGGATGGGCTCGCGCACCTTGTTATGCTGGGCCAGAATGGTAACCTTGTAGTCGCCAAGTTCGTTCTTTCTGGTGACAGGTTACAACTGGACAGTGAGTTTCTATACAGGTTTGATAACTCAGTGGAGAAGACCTGGCTCCCGAAAGTAGTCGCGAATAAGAGCTCCATATTGGTAACTTGGGGTTTGACCCAGAAAATAGTTGTGCCCGTGAGCTGGAGTCAGGAACCAAGGTTCCGCTCGCCTATCTTCTTCTCTAATGCAGAACACTCAGTGGTACTAGAGCTATGTTCGTTGACTTCGTTCGAGGACCACTATGTCTCTTTAGAATTGGATACCCGGTTGAAAGTGTACAAGCTGAACTTCCTGTTCTTCGATCGCAATCTGCAGTCTTTGCTTCTTACAAATTCATACAACCTGAAATCAAACGAAGTCGATGACCGTCCAAATTTCATCACCGATATACCTGACCTAGCGGTCTATGGAGTCCCAACAGCAATAAATAAGTCTACATCGAAGAAGAATCCCTTTGTACTAATTGGATTCAATAAGCACATTTTGATCAAAGACATGATGGGGATCTATAGCTTAAAATGCGAGTTTCCTGCTGATATTATGGAGTCATTACCGATGGATAAGAAGCTGCTGATAGTGGCGTCAGATCTACAAATTTTGAAGAATAATGTGGGATTTCTGTTATTGCTGCAGACAAATACCGGTCATTTATTTAAAGTGATTATATTCCCAAATGAAGAGGATAGAAATAGACCCATTGCAAAGCTTGGATATTTTGACAAAGTGAAACACATTTCAAACAGCTCTAAATTGCACATATTCAATAACGGTTCGATGTACATAAATTCCCAATTCAATTATGACCATGTTTACTTGAATTTTGAGAGTATTGGCGATAATGATGAAAATTACGATAAAATTGATAACGAAAATGAAAGTATATCTGTTATTTCAAAACATACCAATATAAATCCAATAGCTTCAAATTTGTGCCTGATGGAAAATATGCCGTTAACATTCATGCATTTCCAAGGTGGAAATCGAACGACAGATAGTGAAAAAGTGAACATCATAAGAAACGCCATTCCTTTGAAAGAGTATGTTTCCTCGCCACTGCCCCAAGGTGTCTCCAACATTTTCACAATTAAAACACAGTATCAATCTTACCACTCATTTATTTTCCTCACCATGATTAACTTCACCACTGTTATTCTGAAAATAGCTGACGATTCTATCGAGCAATATATTCCAGCGTCGGACACTTTTAAATTGAAAGATGATATGACCATCCATGTCGCCGCTATGGGGGATAATTCCATCATACAAGTATGTAAAGATGAATTCAGACAGATTCTACTAGACTCCAAAGATGAGGAAAACTTCAAAATGAATTTAAAGTGGTATCCACCTGCTGGTGTATCCATCCTTTCTGCCGTCTCTAATTTCTCACAGTTGATCTTAGCTTTGTCAAACAATGAGATTGTTTATTTACAATTAGAAAATAATACGCTGATAGAGTATAAGAATAGACCTGAATTACCGGATGTAATCACATCATTGGCACTACTGAATGATAACACCAAGAAGAGCGAGATTCTGGCTGTCGGAACTTCAGACAATATGGTTAATGTTTTATCTTTGGAAATTGTTGACGAAGCTATCTCGTTTGAAACTGTTGTATTTCAGGCACTGGATGCTATACCGTCATCACTTTTGATTCTTAACCAAGGTCACAAGCTAGTCAATCTTCATATAGGTGTGGAAGATGGGTCATATCTAGTTAATAGGTTAGACTTGCGGAATATGTCTATAAATAACATTTTAAGAAAGCAACTTGGAACCAGATCGATTAAGGCCTTAAATCACATTGGTGTTGACCTGCGCAATGATACTTTACAATATGATGATGATGAAAGTGACAATTCTAAGGAAAATACTTTGAAAAACCGTGGTGAAAAGACATCTGTTGTGGTTATTCATGGCAATAGAACGTGGGCAAATTATTCATCACATTCTAATATGTATATAAGGCCACTATATCTAAAGGATAGTCGAAGATTGATTACAACAAAGGAGTTCTCTTCTGCTAGCATAGATTCTGGTGGCAGCTGTTGTTCTCTTAGTGCATCTGGATCTCTTTTAATTGGTGGATTTGATTTCTTACCATGGGTTGGTAATTGGTTTAGCAAAGATGCGGTAGCAATACAATTATCTGATGATTCCTCAACAGCTGTCTCTGGCGGTGATTCAACTGATGGTAGTGATGATGACGAGGATTATGATGAAGAAAAATTAGAGGAATTTGATATTCACTGTAGGAAATTTTTGAATTTTAATGATCAAGGGAAAAGCACGGTATTGGTTTTTGAAAATACAATTGACGATAAGGCAGAGAGTACTCTTTGTATAATCAACAAGAAAGATATTTCTCCAATGACTATATCTGATGATGGTAAGTCTGTCTTCCGCAAATCATTACCTTTTAAGACTAGAGACGTAGCCTTGAGTAAGCTAGGTACAAAAAAATGGTATCTGTTTGTTTTGTCGACTTCGAGTACAATTTTCACATACGGAATAAAAACCTCGACTGATGGCACGGTGGATCTGAAAATGGAGCTAATTCATGAAACTCATTTTGATAATGAAGTGTTTTGTATAAAAGTGTTCAGAGATATGTTGATTGTACCACAATACAATAGACTATTGTTTTGTGAGGTGGGTAAAACAAAGCTACTCAACAAGATGGTTGGTCCTGCTGTTGACTATGTTGAGAAAATTACTGTGTTGGATTGTTGGGCTGATGATAGAATTGCAATTGGAGACTTTAGAAATTCTGTTAGCCTCTTACAGTTTTCATCCAGTCATGAAGTGAATGTAATAGCAAACGATATTTGTACTCGAGATGTAACCGCCATCAAGTTCTTGGATCGTTCGACTATTATTGGTGGTGATAAATTCGGTAGTGTTTGGGTTTTAAGATTATCAATACAAGATGAGAAGATTCTTCAAAGTTGTGACAATAACAAAGTTGAACTACAACAGCATTTGCTAAGAGAAAAAGGCACATTAAGAGAGAAAGCGCCAAATATCTTAAATACATACTTCAAGCTTGATTTGGTTAACCAGTTTTTTATCAATGACATTGTGACGGGTTTTTCTGTAGAGGAAAGCACACAGGCGAGTGATAGACCTATCATATTTTATTATGGGATCCAAGGCACGATTGGTTGTTTACTACCGTTACTTGTGAAATCAGAAATTTCTAAACTGAGAAGTATTGAACAAATGATGAAGTCCGCTGATGAGACTTGGTTCTTAAAGAATGAACTGCTTAATGAAAAAATAGGCATCGAGCTAGAAGATAAGGAAAATCATGAGTATGATTTGGCTGTGCATTCAGTAATTGACCATGAAGTTGGCCGGACAGCAGGCAACTGGGCTTCGAGTTCCGGATTTATAGAAGGGAAATTCACAACTTTGGATTGTGATCACACTGCTTACAGAAGTTACTATGCACCGGTAAAAAATGTGATAGATGGTGATATATGTGAGACTTACTTAAACTTGACTGACGACCTTAAGGCATACCTCACCAAACATGCATCCCCTGATAATGATTTGACTACCGTTGTACAAACCCTAATGAAGGTGAGGAATAACTTCATCTAGATTGGAATATTCATTGAACTAAATAATTAAATAAAAGGTTTTATAGAGCATTAATTCGAATTTCATAATGAAAGATGGAATATTGACTTGGTATTTATGTGCTCATGTGCTCATTTATCAAAGCGAAAGTCCGCCTCGGAAGTTATTTTCAATTATTACTCCTTCATTTACACTTTGAACTATTTCACTGACATTAAATGGTGTAACTTTTCCAAACCATAATGAATCCACCTTTTTTCTTCCATTTTGATTTTCAATTGGTTTATAAATAAGAATATTACCCGCAAACTTGTGTCCCCCAATATGGGATATTATTCCAGTATTATTTACAAGCGGTTTAGAGTTTGCAGTATTTACAGAGTGTAGTATTTCAGGTCCCATTATACCACATCTCATGTCTCTTTTTTCATGCCCACATACAAATAACCAAGCGTCATTTTTTAGCTCCCTATAATATATTGAGTCGTCTAATGATAATGTTATCTGGTTATTATTCGAGACAGTTGTCGCAGCGGCTTTCCCACTGAGATAATCACTAAAGCTTAATTTGGGTGCTACAGCATGTCCAGAATTAATATATTGAGAGAATTTCTCTATATCTGGTTTCTTTACTCTGTAATACCTCATGTCCGGCATGACTAAAAAGTCGTAAAACTCTAATGAAGTTGGAGCAAATGACTCTAATGAAGAGGTTATGCTGATTGCATTAAATAGGACCCCTGGACCAAAGTTAAGTTTTGAAATAATGTCGTATGGATGCGTTGTATTATTCTCGATTCTGGACTCCCATATATTTTTCCAAACTCCGGGTTTCTTGGCCATTCCTCTATTTATATCCGAGATAAGCATGACGTGCTTATCATAGCTGGGAACAGCAGTTTTTAAAGATATACCAGGGTCTATTTTCTCATCATCAAAATGCAGTTTCGAGTTGACTTCCTCGCAGTAGCAGTTATGTGCTATAATTTCCTCTCTTAACTCTGGGTGTAACACTTTCCTGTATCTAGCATTATAATATCGTTTTGTAAGCGGTAGCAATACCCTATTGCCAATTACCATCGTTTCCTGAATACTGCAAACCTCGGAATCTGTCTAATGGTATCTTCTATTAGCCAGAGCATTGATATGATATTTTGGGTGAACCTTTTTTTTCACCCCGCTAAAATTTCATCCACTAAGCAAATAGTGTAAAGTCGATCTATAATCATATTATTTGACAATTAAGTATATAATTCAGACACACTCATATCAGTTGTTTTGGTTTGCTATTCGATGATCTCTTGCCTTGATAGTTGAATTAGAAGAAACAGTATATTAAAAACTAAAACATAAAGAGAGTATTGTTGATATAAAATTTGCGTAATTACCTTTGCTATATAATTTGAATATAATTCGGATTAGTTATTAAGTTAAAATGGAATGTAAGTCAATATAAGAGAGTTGTGGGTATCAAAAAGGATAGCAGCATGAGTATGTTATCTGGTATGGTCTGTATTTGTTCTTAGTATGCATGTGAGCAAATAGGTCAATGAATGTTTTTCAGTGAAGAAGTTGAATTTTAGACAGACTCTTCATCACCGCTGGAGATCTTTTCAGTTCTCTTTATCTTGAAGAAATTGATGCCGTGGTGGTTAGCCTCGGTGGCTACTGGCTGGGCAGCAGACATCTGTTGAGCTTGTTGCGTTACCACTGGTGGAGTTTGGAATTGCTCGTTTGCGTAAGTTTCTGTGCCCTCAACAGGTGCTGGGACTTCTTGGCTAGTGTTTCTGTAAGAGAAAAGGTTTTGGGTCTTTGCGCTTGGGAATCCAAAGGTCGACTCCTTGAAAATACTCTTTCCTTCTTTCTTTGACTTGATGAACCAGTAGAAGATGGTTACAAATTCGAAGAGCACTAGCACAACACTAGCCCATGCAATACCAAACAGACTTGGTCCGACTTTACCGTGTCTGTCAGCGTCACTGAACGCTTTCTTTGCCATTGCGGCGGCAGCTTGGATCAAGACCACAGCAGTTATGTTGAAGACACAGCCGAAAGTGATTAGGATGAATATAACTTGAGTGACAGCCTTTGAGCACCATGACAGAATGAACAGGATGAAAGAAATACCAACGAAAGCCAAAGCGATCCAGAAGAAACAGAAGGCAAATCTGGACAAGTAATAGAAAGCGTCTCTCTTTGAGATGAAAGAGTGTGGCACATTCTCCTTTGTGTGGAAGTTGTCCACTGGCGATATTGGTGCTGCTGGCTTCAGGTATTCACCACAATCGATCTTGTTGTTGTCGTAACTGCAAGCACCCCAGAATGTCCATCTGGTTAAGCTTGGTGCATTTGGGATACCAGTAGTGTCACCTTCCACCCAGTAAAATCTATTGATTGGGTAGTCGTTAGTGCTACCGGATATGATAATAAGAATCAACAACAATGTGTTACCTGCTAGGAATAGCAGTATCAACAGTTTCAATGATATATGAAATAAACTTGGCAATTTCATAGCTAGTGATGGTAATTCTCTGGTGTGTTATTTACCGACTTGGTTAATGTCGCTGTAGTAGACTAAAAAGTTTAATAGATAAAATATACTTATATAACATGCAAGAAGTTCAACACATGGGGGGGGAAAAAAATTATCGGTAGAGGATTGTTGATAATTCCTTTCTGCTGATCAAAAGATCAGAGAGATCGAGAACCGGGGTAAACTGTCACCCAACAGCAAGTGCTGAGAGAACGTTAGACTATAAAAGTTAACCAAAAGAGTAGGGACCCTTTTACCCTCAATTGCTTGAACAAGGATGTTCTGTAAGCTTTCAATAGCTCATCTCTTTGTAAGACAACTCCCGCATATTGAATGTAGAGTGGGAACATGGATATAAACAAGTTTTTCAAGAAAACAAAGTAAAAAATTCATTTGTGCGGGAGATTCAGTGCTTTTCTATTCAGCTTATTCAGTTTGTTTACCTTTTTTTTTTCCAAGACTTGGGATGGGATCTTGCAGCTAATCATTATCCAAATCAAGTGTAAAGATATAAGAAAACAGACCTAATTAGGAAATCTGTAAATATTAAAAATCCTTTCTCTTAGTACGAACAGTGAATTACCAGAGCAAATCCAGTACAAACGGCATAGTAATGTAATAGTATACGTACAGTTCACACGCAGTTGTTATTTAGTATACATTTCTCATATGACTACTACGTTTGTCACGATTTTATCTTCCCGTATTAAGAGATGTATGGTGTGATTTCTTCTCGATATTTTAAGAGGAGTTTACCGCTTATACCTATATCAGTTGTATAGAGAGTCGAGTTTGGAGTAACTAACAAGCTTTAGGTTATACCATCACACATGTGAGTTGTAGCATTAGTGTTCCCAGCTTCAGGAATATTATTGGGGTTTTCGTTTTAGTTAAGAAATCCACAGAGATTTCTTGATTTGTATAATGTTGTTCGGGGGAAAATTATATCTCTTAACAGTAACATCCGTGTTTTCAGAAATGGTCCCTTAATAATAGATTTGTTGAAGGTTTGCCTTAATGTGTACCTGGGCTTTTTCGTTTGTGTTGTTGGATGGTTTAAATTTTCGGATTTCTTAGCTTCATAGAATTTGTGGAAGAACCCAAACCCTGATATCTAGTTTTCAAAGTTGACACCCGCAACCAATGGTGTGTTATACCTTTTCAAATTTCTGGTTGAATAAAAACTCAATCATAATTAACTATTTTTCATTGGAAGAAACTAGTTATATGCTTGCTGCTCTTCATCTATGGACTTACGTATCTCTTCCTGGATATTATCAGATTTCCAAAAGCTCCTCCAGTATCTCAATAATCATTATAAGTGCTCTGATTATATCATATTTTTTCATTGAAGTACAACTTGTCTAAGGTATCGAGTCATCCAATTTGTTTTTTTATAGCAGACTTGAATGCTGTCAAAATTCATATCTCTCAAATATTTAATTATCATGAAAGAGGTGACGATGCCAACCTATACCTCGGCTATTAAAACATTTGTGGTCTTTTTTTTATCTCCTCACTTATATTTTTGTCAAATGAGCTTAATTAATTAATGGGTTATCTAGTTGTAAAATCAGGAACATATTTTTATCTTAATATATGTCTGCGTACTGAAAAGATCCAGTTTTGTAGATTTGAAATCAAGTAGTTATTTAACTGACAGTTTCTTCATAAACCTTATCCAAGCACTAAATTCACCCATTTTGTTGAGGATAGACGTCTTACTGAGATGTTTAGGGTTTCCTAACCTGTTGGATGATGTCCCCTCTTGACATTGTCATCCGTGGTGTCCTTCGCCCAAACGAACTGTGATCTTATTACTAAAAGAGTTGGTACAAGTTTAGTAAATTTAGCATAGAAATTGTATAATTTACTTTTTTCTATTATATATGAGAAACTGGCTCACTTTTCACCAAATATGATTGATGAGAGCCCTTTTCTATACCATCTATCTTTGCTATTCAGAACCTCTAATTTGATCTACTTTGCAATGATATTCAGGAAATTCTCTTAAAACTGGACAAAAACTTTAAATCCATTAACGGATAAGTTTTTACCTTGTCTTATCTTATCTGGTGTTGCTTTTTACTTCTGTGCCTGTATGAGCGGCATGGTCACACCCACATCCTTGCAGTTGACCACACACATATCTTTCGTGGTGATCTATGTTCCATGTGATTGTCTTCGTTTCAAGTAATAAGTAGTCTCGTGGTTATGTCGTCATCAGCCGGTTCGTTTCTCACTTCACAGCTTACCACTACTACGTCTTCGTGAATGGGCCAATATCTGCGTGCTATAAGTTATCCCAATTTTTTTGTACTGAAAATGAGAAAAGTAGTCTCTACATTACAACGGTACTTGTGGGAACCTAGCAAAGAACCACTGCCTACTGAACAATCAACGCAGTGGGTTCCTTCTTTTGAGGAAATTTCTTTTTAGTTCTTGGATTGTGCCCTACCCATAGCATATTCAATGCTCGTTTCTTTTTTTTTTAATATATTGTAGGACCTATGCTTACTTGCAATTGCTTGGATTTAGGAAGACTGTGTGTATTATATGGGAATTCTGAGATGACAGTATGGATTGAAAAAATTGTTTCTCGAGTAAGACAATGCAATTTAGCGATGCGTTAAATTTTTATATTTTTCAATTTCATTAATATGATTTGTTTTTTTTTTTAATTGCACTTCTTATTTAGGGTTGATTTGGAAACCTTATTGAATACTGTTCTTATATATAGGATCGCTTTATATAGTTGATTGCCTATTGCTATATTCGAAAAAAGCTAGAGTTAAGGGAAGATTATAGTATGCAGATGTACGCACCTTCGTCACCAGTGGTTGCTAATGCAGATGTGAGGTTGATGATGCTGTTGCAACAAGAGCAATTGAAGATGCAGAAGAGACGGATGAAGCGCAGTCATGAGATGTTTGAAGATAACAATTACAAACGGGTAAAGTACGGCTTCCATAACTCCGAGACACGCAACACGTATCCGTCTATTGTACCTGCCATAGGAACGATGAATAGCACCACCAATAACAACGGTAATAACATTAATAACATATCACATGATAGAATGAACTTGCATAATACAGTACAGACTCATGGGCTGCGACCTGAGATGTCTGGCTCGCATAATCCAGATAGTGACTCCGAACCATATGCAGAGATAGAGGAATATATGGTAAAGGGTTATTGTTTGGATGAAACTGTGGCAGGAACACAGAATATAACTATCAATGAACCCTCAATTATGACGGACATGATGGATATGGACTAGTTCAACTGAATTGATAGAATATTATAAAAAGGGCTTTTCATTATTACCGGAAATATGTCATTTATTTTGATACAATTAAAATTGTCATACTCTTAGCTCCATAATTATACTAGGTTGAAACGACAATGATATCAAATAGGGAGTAATAAATGGTTAATGCTTATTTCTTTCACTACTAAATCAGTCCACATAAACGAGTACGTTCATATTTATCTATACTTAAATGCTACACTTATGACAATATATTAATTTCTTCTTTATGTTACAATATAATCTTTTGAAACCCCAGTTAATATTCACATAAATACTAAAAAAATAAAAATGTGAAGTATTAAGTATATAGCGGTTGGTAGTAGATGGGGTTTACTAGCGAATATCCAATATACTACAAATTCGGTTCTTACGAATATAAAAAACAAAGAAATTAAAAAAAATATCTCCCGGGGGCGATTCGAACGCCCGATCTCAAGATTTCAGTGTTGAAATTACAGTCTTGCGCCTTAAACCAACTTGGCTACCGAGAGTAATTAAATTGATGTTATTTCAGGTATGGTAGCTTACCTTCACTCAGTAATAGCAAATTTTGAATATCTATTTATTTTAAGTGGTTTTTAGCTATATTCCCATCAAGTAGAACAGTTATACCTATCTGTATGTTCATTATTACAAAAAGAAATTAGGACTATATCTGATGAATGTTTTAGGTGATTTGTGCTTGAAGATGTAAAGCTGTATCTATTAATTTTGGTGCCATCAAATTGTCTATTATAAATCTTAGATTGATGCAGTTGAGATATAAAAAAACTAACTGTTACTGTTAGCCTGCTTTTACGTTGGTATATGGGCTTGTGCAAACGTGATTTGCTGTAATAATGCTTTCTTGGAGCTCTTAATATTGCTCAGTGGCACGATGCATCGAGTGTATAGAATTTTGTTCTGGATTTTCTCAACTTCATCGAGGAAGAAAAAAAATGTCACCAAATAAGGCGATGAGTTTGGAAAGAGACATCCATACTTACCTTCTGAATATAGTTGTAAATTACGTATATCACTTGTGTCAACCCATTGCAAGTTCTTCTCATCGATATTCCTTAGATATATATTCTTCCTTATCGTACAGTGACTGACTAGACTAGCCCACGTTGTTTGGCCATTGACCAGGGACGTTAAGAACTTTAAAGATCTGTTAGAGAAGCCTTTCCTCTGAGAATGGAAAACATTACTAGTAATGAAGGGATCCCAGATCTTAATGAAGAACTGAACACGATTCAAATTGAAAGTACGAGCAGTAATGATGGACATGAGGAGCTACTTAGAAAGCGTGGCATTATAACTAAATTGATGAAAAACTGTGAATTGTCAGCCAAAGAAGGTGACAGAGTATACATCATCCCTAAAGATTGGTTTGATAAATTCTTTTCTGAAGAATTGAAATCTGAAAATGATTTAGGGCCTATTGACGTTGCATCTATCATTAAAGATTACGAACATTTTGTCCTTGAAGATTATAATAGCGTGCCATATACATCAGTGCCTGAACCGTTATTCCTTCAGTTTCAAGAATGGTATGGTATCACTGACCTATCTCAACCAGTAGTTACTTATCTCATTGAAAATGAAAATGGGGAGTTAGTTACTGAGTATAACAAGAGGATCTTCAGATTGCATCATTTAACTATAGGTGAATCGTCCAGAAATAACTACACTTTGAATCAATCTTATATTGTTCTCTCATCATTGAATCTTTATTCTGACTTGAAGGTTAAGGCTATACAGCAATTTGCAAAAAATCAAAACTATCTTAATATGGAAAATCATGAATTTAGGGTATGGGTTGTAGAGGATAACGAGACAAACTCCGCTAACACGGCATTGAGTAGTTACGAGATTACGCCATTGCAGTTTTTAAGTTTATCATCAAAAGAACTAATAGCAGAAGACATGTTCCATAAACTTCTTAAAAGTACGTCATCCCAGCCCTGCGATATCATAATTGAGACTCGAAATTTAAATGATGGTAAATGGCCTTCCTATTTTTTTATGTATAACAATCCTATGACTATGACAGGAATAGTCGGACTGTCAAATCTGGGAAATACCTGTTATATGAATTCAGGTCTTCAATGTCTGGTACATATCCCTAAGCTAAGAGACTATTTCTTTTATGGAGGCTATGAGCAGGAAATCAATCTTGATAATCCTCTTGGCTACAACGGAACAGTCGCTACTGCATTTGGTAACTTGATACAAAATTTATATTCTTATCATTGGAACCAGCAGCAATATCAGTCCTATTCTCCAAACCGATTTAAAATGACATTAGGTCAAGCCAATAGCATGTTTGCAGGTTATATGCAACAAGATTCACAAGAGTTCCTAGCCTTCCTATTGGATAGTCTACACGAGGATCTTAATAGAATTCATGACAAGCCTTATATTGAAAAACCTACTTTGGAAACTTCTGAGGAATTGGCTGATGAAAACGCGGTAAAGCAACTTGCAAAGAAGACTTGGGATGCTCACCTCGCTCGTAATGACTCTGTGATAAATGATTTATTTGTTGGTATGTATAAATCAACACTGAAATGTCCGACTTGTAAAAATATCTCCATTACCTTTGATCCATATAATGATCTGACTTTGCCATTGCCAATATCAACAGTATGGAATAAGAAAGTGAAAATCTTTCCCCAAAAGTCACCACCATGTATTCTTGAAGTAGAACTCCCCAAGTCAGCGACATACAACGATTTAAAGGATTATGTTGCAACATATTCCAATATTGATTCAAGTTCATTATTCGGTTGCGAAATTTTTAATCACCAATTTTATCGAAATTTTGAGTCCCCCATTTCAGACTCAAACTACTTACCAGTGCAGGAATTGATTTCTGAAACTGATGACATCATATTTTATGAAATTATTATCAATCCGGGTGACATTATCTTACCTGTTATAAATACCAGAATTGAAGAAGGATTCAATAGCCCATCCTTATTTGGAGTGCCATTTTTCGTTACAGTGTCAGATGAAGAGAGAAGGAATCCATTCTTGATATACCAGAAACTGGAAAAATTATATACTAATCTGAGTGGTGGGTATATCCAATTAAGGGAGACTTTAAATAATGAAAATCAACTAAATGCAATTTTCCCAAATCTAGTAGCCAAGTATGGAAAGGAAGATATGGAGCCAATAAACGATATTATTGACACATTATATGATCCAAATGACTCCACAGATGGTATTTTCACTTTGAAAACGATATCAGAAAGCAGAGATGAAATTGAAATTGAATCGCCATCAAAAACCCAGCCTTGGATTCCAGAAAGTAATATTAACTATAAACTTGCAGATGATATATTCAACTTCTCATCAGTGATCTTGAGAGATATCTACTATTATAATAAAATGGAAAATCAAACAAGTGATGCTGAGAACGCTTCATCAACAGATAATTCAAACTCCGAGGATAATATGGAAATTTCTACTGATAGCCCAGTTGTCGATGGGTCTGACTTAGGAAATAGTGAATCTAATCACAAACCTGAGAAATACCAGTCTGAATTAGATAAACTTTGTATTGAAAGCAGTTCAATTTTAGTTTGCGAATGGACACAAAAATCGATTGATGAAGTATTTACTGATGATAAACCTATTGATTGGGAACATCCCGCCCTTCTTGAGAATAAGGAATTGTTACTAGCTCAAAAGCAGAGAAATTCAGCAAGCCCAAATATCATAACATTGGATAGCTGTTTAAAACTTTTTTCTAAGCCAGAAGTTTTAGGAATTAACGACTCATGGTATTGTCCAAAATGTAAAGAGCATAGGCAAGCTACTAAGCAGCTTGAGTTATGGAATACGCCAGAAATACTGCTAATTCACTTAAAACGTTTTGAGAATCAAAGATCCTTCAGTGATAAGATCGACGCGGTTGTCGATTTCCCCATAGAAGGATTGGACATGACACCTTATGTTGTTGATTCAGTTGTAGAGGATGGTTGTATCTATGATCTCTTTGCAGTTGATAATCATTATGGTGGTCTCGGCGGTGGGCATTATACATCTTATGTTAAAAATAACATAGATAACAGATGGTATTATTTTGATGATTCAAGAGTCTCATCAACTGATCCAAAAAAAAGTGTAGCAGGTTCTGCCTATTTGTTGTTTTATTGTAAAAGGGAACAGAATCCTAATGGGATTGGCAACTCAAAGTTACAGGATATTATTATCAATTCGAGAACTAAATATGAAGAAAGATGGCAAGAAATATTAAACTCACAGACTCAACTGTATGAATCTACAAAAGACATAGTAAGCCAAGAGACATCCTTGAATATTGGATATACGCCTGATTCTAAGAATAAATCGTATGAGATTGAACCGAATAACTCACCTTCTTTGACCAACAGCCATTCAGACACCACAGAAAGTGAGACTTTTGAGCTAAAGCAAGATAAAAATGGTTCTGAGTCCAGTGAGGATGATATTTTGTCTCGAAAATCAACTGGTTACAGTACAGAAAGTCTTGAAGTCGGAAATCTTGACATCAATGAGGCAGATGAAAATGGAGGTAGACGGAAATTACGTTTGTTAAAGAAAGTATACGGGTCAGATACAAATCCAGAAGATGAAGACGAGTGTTAACTAATATTGTATAGATTTCATTTTTTCGGATTTTGTCATTTTACTCTATCTTATGCATGTAACTATAATACTAATGATACGCATTTTTAAAGTTGTAAATATTTTAGCATTCCTAGTGTTTAATTCTACAAACGAAATTAAAATGTTTCAAAGTTTATGATTTGGACCAAATACAGAGACATCCTTTCATCAATAACAATAACACGTATCTTATGATTATTGAATTAGACTATTATACTAAAGTATTGGAAAGGCAACGTAAGTGCTTCACAACTCTGAAGTATATTACTAATAAACCTAAGCTGTATGAAAGCGTTATTGTTTGTTAGAAATCCATTAAATTGGACAAATAATGCGATCCATCAAGAAATTAAGAATATATCAAATCAGATGATCAGCCCCTACATCAGAAAATATAAAATAACTGGGCGTGTGGCGTAGTTGGTAGCGCGCTCCCTTAGCATGGGAGAGGTCTTGGGTTCGATTCCCAACTCGTCCATATTATTTTTTGCTTCTACTGCCCGTCTTGTCCAAAGCCACCTAAATGCCATTAAAGAATCGGTATTATAACTATCAAATTAAAGTGCCTATTTACTTTTTGATACTAATTTATATCTAACCTCAAGTTCTTTCTGAGCCTCTTCCAATTCCGTGAGCAGTTTCTCATAATATTCTACCTTATTCCGTATTTCTTGTAATTTATTTTGGTTCTCTATTTTCTGTTCTCCAAGCTGGTGTAGTTCATCTTTATCCTTCAATTGAAACTTCTCATCAATATTTAACAATAGTTCATTATTAGCTCTTGACTTACAGCTGAATAGATTAACAGATTCGCCTATCTCCTTGTCAACAAAATCCTGTAAGGCGTCTACACATTTCTGGACATCCTGCTTGATCATTTGAACACTTAAAATCTAACAAAAAAAGGTTAAGAGAAGCAAACTTTTCAAATCTTCTTATTGTCAGATTTGCCACTTCCCAGTATACAGTCAGTCACAGGCAATATCAAGAATAGATATACTATTTACAACTATGGCTTCTCATATGTTGACAAATGTATTTCTTTGTCAATTTGACATGTCGCGAGGGAACACACTAGTATGGTCGGCTCGTGATAATGATCCACTATTAAAGGGAATTGAGTTCAAAGCGCTACCATCCGGGATTCATGAAGTATCAGACGATGTTATTCGGTTCTGTATAGAGTATGAGCAAACCCAGTACTACGGTATATGTTGTTATTTGCAAAATGCTTTCGAGGTACTGGATAATGAGGGTCAAGTTGATAGATCAAAAGTGAAGATGTACTCCCTGGGAGTTATTGTAGACCCCAGTCAAATATCTGATGACCTTAGAGGGTTCAACTACGAAGTAACAAATCAGTACATCCCAGAGTTACAATCATTGTTAAAAGATTGGTCAACTAATCAGGGTTCAAATTCCAATTCATATGAACAATTAAGCACTTACTATCATAAAAAGATTAGTGGCAGCCTAAATTATGAAGTAGATTACCAAACCTCAATGTTGAACCATTTACCATATTGGCTAAATAAATTAGGGCCACTAATCTTTCCTTTGTTCAAATCATGCTTGCTTAGAGAGAGGATATTGGTTATATCCGCGCCTGGCAATAGCTTCGAGTACACGAATTCCTTACTTTACTGTTTGGCCACCATATCAAGAAATTCGAAACTCAATATGGGCAACACAGGTTCTAAGGGTAGTTACATACCAACTTTGTTTACAGTCGGGACTTATGATATAGAAGATTTAGAGAAGCATGGACAGGAGGGCTTTTTAGCTGTTACAAGTGATGAGATATTGCTATATAAGGAAGAGCTCTTTGATAAGGCTCTGATATTGCCATCAGATTCCCTTATCCATGAAGGTCTTGAACTTCAAGACAACAAGGGCCATCCTGTTAAAGCCACTATTCATGAATCGAGAATATTTAACAAGCTGCTGGAGACATACTGTGATCAGGATATCACGAAGAGGGATTTGGAAAGATTTTCCCGCAATACAGAAACCATGTCATGGCTGCAATATATACTAGATAGTATGCTATTCTTGGCTACAGCAGGCCATATAACCGCGAGGTACAATGAGACGAGGGAAATAATCCAAAAAAGTTTATCTCGAGAAGAGGGTGAACCGGATGAGCATTACGATGCTAGAGGTATTGTACAGTTTTTCAATAGTAGATCAGATGAGTTGCTTGACTATATTCAAAGGACCATTGAAGACAGTAACAACATACTACCGGCCACAATAACGATAGACCTTGATATGGATTATTTTAGTAAACAAGACTATGAATTTTTGAGAATGTTTGCCAAGAAATGGCTAGATAAAGACATTATGTTTAAGACAAATATACTGGGTATATATTGAACATTGAATAGATATAGGAGGATGTCGTAAGAATGATGTGATTGATTTATATATTTCCCGATTTATTGAAGTTCAATGTGTAGAGGAAAGTAATTAATATAAAATTGTAGAAATGCTATTAACTGCTTGCCGAGGAAACAGTCATATGTAAGAAAATAAAAAGTAAAGCAAAAATACATTGGAAAACATAAAAATTGCATAGAAGTGAATTGAAATATCAAAAGTTTACCGATAAATAATATAAAAAGTTAGAAAAAACAAAAAAAAAACAATAACAAGAAAAAAATGAATTGTCAAATTAAAATCAGTAAACTAACCATAGTGCACATGCAATAATTGAAATACCGATGATAGCTGTAATGATACCAGCACCAGCTCTAGAACCACCAGTAATATGAAGAGGAGCCAAGTTGGTTGGATGTGGTTTTGTACCAGCAGCACCATCACCAGTAGAGTTACCACCATTTGTGGCGTTATAAGGTGGTGCTCTCTTTAGAGCTTGTGTGTTTACCATCACTTCAAGGGCAGCCATCTGTTCACCAAGACCGTACATACCGTCCCAGTCGTCGCGGAACCAGTTCAAACCACAGGTGTGTCCATCTGTACCACCGGAGCAAGATTTTGCTGCCGCTAGAGCGGAAGTGTTCAACCAGGTCATGATCTGTTGCCTAGTCTCTGGGACTAGTTCTGCGGTCGAGCCCAGGAAACGGGCGAAGTAGGCCTTAAAGGAACGTTGATCTGTGTTACAAGTGTTTGGGCCTTGACATGCGGCTTCATACAGGATCGAGTTGTTGAAGAAGACACGGGATGCGTTCAGGAAAGCGTGTGTTCTTTCGTGCCACAGATCGGAGCCTGTCATGTTGAACAAGTAGGCAGAGCCGGAAAGCATCAGACCCTGGTTGTAAGTCCACTGGTACTTGGTGACTGTTGTACAGTTGTCGTTTATACTAACACCATCGTACACGTATCTGTATGTGCCGTTATCGATTAGGTGCACGTCTTCCATCCAGTCGTAGACTCTCTCTGCCCAGTCCACGTAACTCTGGTTACCGGTGTACCTGGCCAGTCTTGCGGCGATGTGGAACAGTGCACCGTTGGAGACGGTGTTCTTGTAGTCGTAACCGGAGTTCCACACGAAAATCTGCCATCTGAGACCACCGCCACACGTCTCGGAGTCCCAACGCAGCGCCATGGTGTTGAAAACGGCCTGCGCCAGGTACAGCCACTGCGGCTTGTCATCTGGCGGGTTGGGGAACTTCCTCTCCGCGGCCTGCATCACAGCGATACCCCAGAAGGCCTGGTCATCGTTACCCTCGGTGGTAGACTGGTTCAGAGGCACGTAGTCGTTGTTGTCACCGGTCTGGTGCAGCAGCGCTGCCATGATCTTGTCGTTGTACGTATCGTTCTGCATGAAGTACCAGTAGTCGAGCATGCAACCCCAGGCACCACCGGCCTGCCACCAGTAGTACGGATCAGAAAACATCCCCACAGTCTTACCATACTGGTCACCAGTGTAATAATCCATCAAACCGTAAGCGACTAGCGCAGTCGCATTCTGCAAAGAAGCGTAATCATCCAGATCAAGCTCCAGACCAAACACACTCACAAGGCTCACAAGCCCCGAAAGCAGTGTCACCAATCTCATTATTGGGCGTATATGTGTTTTATCTTACTGGTCTTGTCCCGATACTAGTTTTATTTTTTTTTGAACTCCTTTCCTATTTATATGAAATTTTTTTTTTTTGTCAATTCCAAGAATCAGCCCGTTGTGCAGGGAAGTAGTGGGAGACTAGTAAGTGGGAAATCCCAACTGTCAATCCCAATAAAAGAGGCATCGGCTACGGGGATTGGTGAAGGGGGTGGTGAGATGGGGGGGACTCACAATGGAGGCAGTGGAAGGGGTGAACTCCTCAGATGTGCGCTGCATACGATTCCTCTGATGACGTTCTTCCCATCATTTTCGCGACTCTCACCTGTTTGTGCTCTGTTTGTGCTCTGCTTTGCGCTCTGCTTTGCTCTCTGTACAGCTCTGTGCGGCCCTGCGCCTTCTTTTTTGATTTCAGTTTCGTGTCGTGTGTAGTGTGCGGGACAGGTGCTGTTAAAAGAGATTTTCTTGTCCAACTGAGGTCATGTGGGTTTTACGTGTATAGTGTATGGGTGTATGGGTGTTATTGTTTCTCTGTGATGTGGGTGTGTGGGTGTTATAGTTTGTTTTTTTACTGACGCGTTTCTCTCACGTTACCGGGAATCGGTTTCCCAATAAAAGGACAGGGACCCAAGAATCAACTAACGCGTTATTTTCTTTGTGTGTTTTTCTTACTATATAACCAACCATTTCGCTAAGCGCTGAAACTAACCCAACACCTCCAATAACGACATACCACAAGATGTTTAGGCAGTCGAAGAAGAGGGTCTCTATGAGGCGGAACTTTGCGGAGGACCGAGGTGATGCCTCCGCAATCATTATCGGAGCCACCACCACTGAGGAAGAGAAGAAGCTGTACCAGAGGATATACGAGAACAAGCTGTCCTTTTATGACATACCTCCGCAAGGGGAGATAACGCTGGAGGAGTTCGAGATATGGGCCATTGACAGGCTGAAGCTGCTGCTGGAGATAGAGTCCTGCCTGGCGCGGAACAAGACTTTGAAAGAGATCGAGGGCATAATCAAACCCTTGTTCAAGAAGTACAACATATTCAACAACATGGACACGTTCGAGGACAGAAAGAAAGAGTACTACTCCCATTTCATCCTGAGGCTCTGCTTCTGCAAGTCAAAGGAACTAAGAGACAAGTTCGTGAGGATAGAGACCATGCTGTTGCGGTTGCGGTTCAATATGCTGTCCTCGACAGACCAAGCAAAATTCGTCAAGTCTTTAAACTTGCCCAGCTTACAATTCATCGACGAAGAAGAGAAGGCCGAACTCTCCACACAGTTGTACCAAACCATCTCCAGAGACTTACAGTTCACGTTAAACTTGGCAGACGAACAGCAAAGGCAACTTTATTTCAAAAATGAGAAATTCATTAAACTGCCCTTTGAAAGTGTGATAGAACTGGTAGGGAATAGACAGGTGTTCTTGAAGAACGGTTACGCATACTTGCCACAATTCCAACAACTGAACCTGATAGCTAATGAGTTCTCCACCAAACTACAAGAAGAACTAATTAAAACATACCAATACTTACCAAGATTGAACGAGGACGACAGACTGATACCCATTCTTAACCACTTGTCATCAGGCTACACTATTGCGGACTCAGGTAGTTTCGATAGCCAGTTCGGGAATAACGAAGATAACGAGATAAACGCCAAATCCGTATGGAGTGAAGAAATAAGTAAACACTATCCACTCTCAGTTAAAAACCTATTCTATGGGCTAAAGGAAAACAACCATTTAAGATATCATGGAAGACAACAACTAACTTTGTTCTTGAAAGGTATCGGCTTATCCGTTGATGAGGCACTTAAATTTTGGCATGATGCTTTCACAAAGAACAACAAGATGACAACTGAGAAATTTAACAAGGAATACAGATACAATATTAGACATAGTTATGGTCTGGAAGGTAACCGAATTAATTACAAACCATGGGACTGTAGAACGATCTTATCAAAACCGAGGCCAAATAGAGGAGAATACCATGGTTGCCCCTTCAGAGATTGGAATCATGACCGTCTTACAAGTGAATTATCCAAAATGGGTCTCACGACTCAGCAAATAACTGATGTATTGGATTCATGTGACAAACATGAATACACTATTGCATGCACTAAAGTGTTTGAGATGACTCACAACGTCCCAGAGGGGGAATCAATGCATATATCACATCCAAATCTATATTTTGAAAGATCAAGACAACTTGAGAAGAAAGCAAAGGGTGAGAAAATTTAAAGATATCAGAGATAGTATATACCTAGTATAATACAATCATTTCAATATTTACTATAACGATTCTATCATTTCGGACATATGATGCCACAAATATCAATACAACGATATACCCTGATCAAAAAATATTTATGTAGAAACAATACAATTGTGACATATCGCCATTTGTCGAGATGATATACATTTGTACTATGATCGATATTAAAATTGTCATGACAAGACATTGTCTTACCTTTTATTTATCTATTTTTACCAACTATGCGCCATCGTCATTTTCTTATAATGGAAAACCCAGTAATTTGCGGACAACTATAAAATGTGCCTTTTACTGCAGTGTAATAATCAATGGTGAGCAGCTAGGTAATATGTTGCTATGACAATACCTTTGTCCAGCTAGATGTTCATAGTAGAATGCTGTGAGACGGTGTCATTTTTGTCTGTCTTTCTTTCTTCCCGCATGCCGCCTCAAGATAACTAAATTGCACACATTTTCCTTCATGCAACTCTCTCGTTACTATTCTAGTGTTTGACACTGTTTCACCTACATTAATGCATCCACTAAAACTGTTGAGCTATTTTTATTTCCGGGCGTTTACTGTCATGCACCATTCTACTACATTTTCTCCTGTAACAGCAGAAACGGTTCCGGATGCCAGATAGTTGCGTCTGTGTTGGACAATGCATAAACTGCAGGAAGCATCAAACTCTAGATCCCGCAGTGGCATGTGCATATTCAATGGATATGGCACTTTTTATTAACAACTCTTTGTTGTTGACAATCAATATGCAAGTGCCAATAAATAATAGTATTATCTTTACATTTCGATGACGTCCAAGAAAAGAGGTGAGGTCAGCAATTTTTGCAAAGTACGGAAAAGAAGTGGTAACAATAGGGCATGATGTCATATCGCCGTCAGACGCCCTTTTTTTTCTCTTTCTTCCTTCCCCGCCTTATTTTAATGTAAAGTACTCTGTGTGCGGATGAGTAGATGAGCGTGGGGGGAGGGGCGGAGTTAATAGTGCGGTTCTTAGGTATCCGCGGCACATATCAGAGGTCTCCAGACAATATAGAATTGGATAACACAAATTGTGAGCCCATAGATGCTGACAAGACTAAATATATACACATACGTTCAACACGAACCCTACAATAAGAATTATGAGGGAGATGAGAAGTAACTAAATTTCTGTGTAATAACTTAATGAGGAGAGTAAAATACAAATATTGTTGGCTACCTTTCAAGAATAGAGCGTGGCATAACAGTAGTACTTGAAGAAAAAGGAGTGGTGCCGGCTATGTAGAACTTTTAGGATCAAAATACAGCTGTTAAGATAACAAGCTCGTCATCCCCCCCTCGTTATTTATTGCTTTGTATTAAGTAATGCGGTACTGAAAAACTCCAATTACTTGGCATGCAGTGTGTTTAAATATGATGTTTATGACGATGAGGTTGTGCCCTATTTTCTCTAAACTGTACTCATATCCAAAAATATCTTATGGGGCCTTACAGTAGTTATTTGCTTTTTATTTTTTTTAGAAGTAAGCCAGAATTTATTACTTTATATTCCTTTTGTTGTACAAAGTCAACCAAGAGTTAACTCATTCCAGTTTGAAGAAATCTTTTTCATAGAAAAAAAAAGCCTCACTTGTCCGCCTTATTTGCAGCTGCAATAATATCTTGGGACTACAAGCCTCAAATAATGAAAAGTACATTCTTTATTCCTCAACATTGATGTGGAATGCAAACCATTAAACTATGAGTCTGACATGTCATCGCATTAACAAATTGCATAAACATATAAACAGTGATACTTTCTGTAAAAATTGTGTGGTGCAGTTGTATACAGTAGAATCTATGCAGCCAATCTATTTTTACATTGCATGCACGAAGAAACTGCGCAACAGCAACAATATCTCAAAATGACAGGTTAAATTCATTAAGCCTTTTTATCCTACGGTGTTACCACAGAGAGATGCACCTATTCTGTAGTATGACACCGTGGATGTCAAAATGCATGGAACTTGTTGGCCGATGCAAGTTACGCTTCCCGTTTTCTCTCCGGCCAATTAGTTATGATATAGTTACTCCTTGTGATTTTTATGGACTGAAGATACACCGTACGACTTTCAATTTCGTAGTGACACAAACACATTACGAAGGCAGTAATTAAAGTCGAAAATAAACGTCATCAAGGGGAATGCGACACCAACATACTTAAACTTCTGATGCATACCGCTTACACGGCACATTCATTGCTTTAACTGTAAAGATTAACATTACCGGCTCTTATATCGTATCTCCACCACAGAGATGAGGTTTTTTTATATACCTTAAACATCCAAACCAAAAATACCTTGATTGCTTCCAACGCATTAGCGTAGGCTACTCAAGAGAAACAACAAATTGCCTGCCAGACTGTAAACATTACACTAACTTTACTTTCTAATTATAACTTGTGCTGGCAAACATGTTGACCTATTACGGTCTGATGAGTATAACTAAGCCACACCCGAGGTCAGTAGCGTAGAGAGTATATCTTGTATGGTAAACAATCATACTACACATTTCGGGGTGTGAAAGTTCCTGGGCTAAAAATAGGTTTTACTAATAATATCCATGACGCCCCATGCACGTAATATCCAGCTTAGGATTATAATTACTAAATAACCACGATACCCTTCTTGCAAATTTGCCGTGATCCTAGTGTCGCACAACGAGTAGTAAATTGTTTACCAATATGTGTATGAGGCGTTTGAGCTATATTATAACACAGCGTAATTGTAGAAGCAACTGCATAGTTTGCGCGTACATGGTCGACTGATATTTGCTATGTACCCCCCATAGTTAATGCCGCATACATACTCTCAAAAAGAAATTTGCCAAGGAAATAACAATACTAACCTATGATGATGTATCAGTTACTAATTAATAGTAATATTAACCGACAAATAAATTTGTCTGTATGACATTTACCAAACTGATATTGTAAATAAATACTATTCAAAAGACAATGTCCATGTGTACTATTCCGAGGAGTAACACCAATGAGTAATTGTAACATATTTCAAAGAATGTCAAGGTATGCATTTTTTAATCACTGATTTTCAATTTTTTGTTTTTACGTAAAGTATCATAGAGGATTTGATAATAACATAAACGCCAAGAAATATAATATAAAGTACCACTATGAAGTCACTTATCTTAAGGTTCTCACCTTTTGAACGGATCTCCCTCACAACAAATTTTAACAGGAAATCTCGACTTTAAGGTTGAAAATATAGAAGAACTGAAAAAGCATTCCAGTAATTCACAAGGCAAATCTAGCAATACACAGTAGCTATACTTTATAATTACTAAATCAATTTTGATATATATTTTCGGAAAGCGGGTTTATATGAATTATACTTCTAGTGAACCTTCACAACCCCATACAATTTTATTTAGGGAATCACACGATTGGTAAACCTCAATGTGTTGAATGATGATACCGTACTTGAACTTCAAGTATGTCTTAGATAATTGACATTTGATTGCATACGCTATTTACATATAATATCTTTGGCATAACAATAGCCATATCCATTCGAAAGTTCGGACGATAAAACTAATTAGAGGATCAATGATTGCATTTCTTGTAACCTATCACCCAAACCCACGAAGCAAGTTATTCCAAAGTACTTTTACCCACTGAAGGCGTCAACGGCAGAGCAGTACTTTGTTTAGTAAATGCTAAGAATTTTAACTTTGTGGTCATTACTCCATTTGACATAGACATGTACAAGAATTTATATAGCTAACAAAATGCCGTAGAAAGTTTAATGGTTCTCGCAAACCAACCTGAAAATTGTGTCCCATGGCTGAACGCAGGAGATCATAAAAGTTACACATTATCACTGCAGTGGAGACGTATCAACTGACTGCCACTCCTTTATTTCCCTCATGGCTTTCTCAAAGGACATTAATTTCTGTTAATAATACTGTGGGGTCTGTCCTGAGCTCCAGTGAAACCCTCACACACACCTCACGCACATGGCATTTTCAAGAAGACGTGCTAAAGGAAGGTGATCCTGCAGAATTTCGCAAATCCTCAATGTCTCAAGGCAATAAACTTAGTTCATGAGTGAGAGTCTCTAAAGCAAAGGAATGACCCAAAATGATCACATGGAGCAGCAAAACGTGTAGTTTAGACTTATTTGTGTCTTCAAGAATTGGTAACGTGTTGTCTTCAGGACACTAAGGCAACACAATGGTAGCTCAATAAACATGGCCCATATCATCCAGCACAAAATTTATTCTGGATGTAGTAATACTACGATTGCTATAAATCTGTGTTTTGAATTTGATAAACACAAATATGGTAACAAATACCTGTAATATTGAGTAACAACAACTTCCATTGCGTATAATTGTTGTTGTTTTTCGAGGTTTATTTGGTTCCCTTTACATTTTGTAAAACAAATCTCTATTTCGATTATAATATTGCGCCAGTTACCTGATTTTAAAGACGGAGAATAGCTATTGATTTTTAAATTACCATCGTAATTGGTAATGGTGGATAAGCTCTTGATTACTTTTTAATAGAAACACTATGGAATAAATGTATTGAAAATAACACCGAGCGGTGAAATTTCTACCAACCTTCTCCGTAAATTTAGTTTCCCACAGATATAATAAGAACTATATTGGTTCCATATCTTATAAGCTTTTACGTAAACGGCACTGTTTCTATTTGATCGTCTAAGCCTTTACAAATTTCACAATCTGTGCTGTTCATATTAAGACAACAAATCAGTATTAATGAAATCAAACAAATATGGTGTCTAAGATTTTTAAAGCCGATTCCAACATATTCCACAGCGAAATGGGATCTCTGATTAATGATAATTTGTCTATAGCTCTTTCTTTTAAGACCCGTTGCCTATAATCGCAGACTTCAGAATAGAATAAGGCACCAATAAATTCAAAAATGACAAACCCGAACTTCCTCTATATACAAAACAAGACATGTGTTTGGTTTATGTCATTCCAAAACAAATTATGACTGCCGAACATACTTTTCTTAGATTCAAACTACAAATCAATTATACTAAATTAGGAATGCTTCCTTCTGTATTGTTCTTATAGATTATTATGCCTGAAAACAGCCATGCAATTTTTGTATGAAAAAGATATAATGATGAGGCTATAGTAAAAATTTCACTAAAATAGTTCTTAAAAGACACATGATGACTGCGTTCCAATATGATCCCAAAACCACATATGTGAGCAAAGATATAGCTTATGATCTATCAAAAAAGTAAACATAAATGACTAGCGTAGACCAAACGGTACTAATACTAATGTCAGCTGGTTAGAACTCTCATTGCTGCCAATGTAAATTTTCTAAGTCAAAGCAGCGTAGTTAATAAAACAATTACTAGCTTGATATCAGCCTGGTTTCTTCAATTTCATCATTGAAAGAGCTGATAGTACAAGTTGACTACAGGGTCTATTATGTAGAAGCTCAAATCTATGTACTCCAAAATTCAGCCATTATAATCATAGAGGAAAGATGAAAAAAATACTGTCGGTTATAATAATCGGAGAGTTTTAACACCAAAAAAGAGCCTCTTCTCATGTAATATTGTCGTGATTCACAACTCCTACAGTAATATTCCTATGTATGTACTTTAATCTATCAGCTTGTACACAAGCTAGTCAATTAACTTCAAAGTGTTATGGTCTAGTAGTTAAAAACTTTCCAAACCGAGGCCACGCACAGAAATGTCAGTACTTTTAAGCTAAGACAAACTCTTACGACCCCTCTTGAGTAGCTCTGGTAGATAAATTTGAAGATCCACAATATTCTTGCACGGACAATTTTACACACTGCACAAAACTCATAATTACTACTGCTTGGGCATGTGCTATCAATATTGATGTGAAATTTTATCAGCTTTTCTTGTGCTATTATTATTAGTAGTGTACATTATTACTCAAATAGTTACAAATTGCTCATGAGTAATTGTTAATAATACTAAAACAGGAAGACGAATACTGAGTGCCAATATTAAGAAAAGAACTTCTCTTTCTTATTTTTGTTTTGCTAAAAACTGGTTATATCTAACATTCTACTCTTAGTCCAATCAGATACACTTGTTTTCTATCATAGCGCAGATGTATGATAGAGCGTTAACTCTGATATCAAGAGTGTAGTAGGTAAAACTGCAATATTTGCCCCTTCATCCACAGGTCTTTGTAGACAAACCTAATTAAAGCGAGATTCAAGATGATTTGGCTGTATTTTACATTTTTCTGAGTTCCTTCCTTCTTGCAAAGAGAGAGAATCAACAGGCTGAACGGAAATGCGAAAAGCAAATCCTTAGTAAAAGCTAGGCAGCTAGCAAAAGAATCACCTCAGGAGAATCCCGTATAAACTCCTACAGAAAACTTTCATGTAAGCTTAGTTCCTTTTCGTAAATGATTTGCTCATTTTCAGTTTTGCTTGTATTTTTTCAACTTGCTACAGTTAGTTCTTCGTATTACCAAAATAAAATGTTCTGCTTTTAAGCAATCTTGATTTATTTTTCGCCTTTAAAAAAAAAAATTTGACCTTCATTGGCTTCCCGCGAAAGTTTCATAGGCTTGGTGTAGTTCCTAAACTGTCGTTCTCAATAAAGTTACTTAAAAAAACTGTGTAAAACTTATCGACGGGTTATAGAGCTACCAATTAATTTCTAACAAGCGCAAAGTTTTTCCGGCACAATAGTAAGTTGAACACAATTCTTAGCCTTTTAGTGACCTTACAAATGACAAATTCTACCGAAGAGAGTAGCTTCACCACACCGGCCTTAATTTTTAAGTAGATTTGCCCTGCTTTTTACAGTATAATTGTATTGCCTCTTGAAGGTAGAACCTGCACAGCTTTTTTTTTTGTTATCTCCAATATTTTGCTATTCCCGAGAGGATAAAACCCTGACGAGAAGGAAGTAAGCAAATCCCTGCAGCTGCCAGTAATTTTCTGAGCTCCACAGGCATCATTACTTCATGCTGTAGAATGCCGGAGGAATAAGAGAGGGGTAAGGAGCGGTGAAAATTGTGAAATGTGTACTGAAACCCGAACACTGCAACGAAAGTGAGAAAGGAGAAAAAAAGAAAAGTGATGCGATCTCTGATTTCTGAGCCATCGGTGTTATAAAATATGTAATCCTGTATTTCGGAAAAACTGAGTAATAAAAAATGAAGAAAACAAATTGATGGACAAAAACTACATATATCCAATATGCCTTGTTTTTGCAATATGCTTATTCTACATACAATTCTGACAAGCATATGAAGGATTTCTGAATGGTATAACATACATCCTGTCCTCTACATATACTATGCAATTGAAATGGACAATTACTAGTAGCTTAAAATATGATCACCGTGGAGAAAAAACCAAACAAAATTTGTCCATTGACAGAAATGTATTGACGCACTACTCTTCCTTTAGTTTTGCTGTATTACCAGTTTAACTAGATATTTATTAGCAAATGACATGAAGTAAAGAGGAGTTGTTGTTCATTGACATGTAGGGACAATTAAAGGGTCCAGCAACAATAAACAGACGGTACGTATATTCAAATAGCTACTTGCTACTCAAAAGAAAAACAAAAATTCCGTACATACTATTAAGCTGTGAGGATGCAATCTCCATATCAACACTTCAGATTGTGTTTTACATTTCTGATGTGTCTACTACAATTTGTAAAACGAAACGAAAAAGCAAAAGGAGAACATGCAAAATGTTAATTGTATACAGTTGTTGTGCTTTGTGCGTGTGTGAGTGCATAATGGATAAGGAACTAAAATAACCTGATGTATACTTTTTTCATTATCCATTATTGTGTTTTCATTTGATAGCATTGAAAAAAACAAAAACGTAGCATCTTCATGCATTTATTTCTATTCGATAAGGCCTAAATTCTACTCGAGTTATAGCTAATTGAACTTCATGATCACAAGTAAATGAAAATGAAAGAGATAGAAATGTAAACCTTTTTTCATTAGCACTGGATTCTTTCAGACCTCCCCTCTTCTTCCAGATTCTGGTTCTGAAGAATAAGAAAAGAAGGCGGTATAGAATTTACGATTGCAATGTACTCTGTTAAAGCATCAGCGACAGCTTGTGCTCTTGAGTTATGACAGAATGTGCTGTAGCATCTAACGTTTCCTAATGCACCTTCTGTTATCCTTTAGTTCATTTTGCTTCTTAACGAGATTCAAAATCTTTTTAGAGATAAGTATTAAAGCAATGCAGTGGGCATAGGGAAGTAAACTTATCTTCTTGCTCTCGAAAATAAAGCTATTTTGATATGATGATTGGTATCCAAAGTGCATATCATTTATGCGATTTGTTCAATCGCCAGCATAATGAAACCGAACAGAACAACAATGATAGATAAACGAACCAGAGACTAGTACAAACAAAATGTCCAAAGACATAGAAAAAGAGAAAATCCCGATTCCCGACACAAGCCTATTACCATCACAACACATTAAGGAGACAATTTTACTAAGAACTAAAATCGAGGAACAATGTAAAGGTAAGTACGAGAAACTGTGCGTGGAGATAAAAATTTAACGTTTTTTCACAAATCTCTTCAGATTTTGTCCCTATTAATAAAATTTTCTGGTATGTGATGTTCATGTCTGTTCTGCTTTGATGCACAGTTAGCCAAACAACAAACAGCATGCGTAGCCCTTGAAAAATAGCTAGCAAGAACTATATGTCCTAATAGAAATTGACATGTTTAGGGAGAGAGAGAAAAACCTAGGAAACAACTGGAAAAGAAAATGCGTGCGGGAACATGAGAAGCAATTCAGCCCAATACCAAAATGAGTACATCCCTCCATGTGGAACTAGCAAGTACACCACGCCTAGTAGCGTAAGGAAAGAAATTAATAAAATGTTACTAACTTCCCTACGTCTCCTATTTGAGCCATGAAAAGCCCAGCACCAACTCCATCTGATGGATAGAATTCTCATCCTTTGTACAGCAGTATCTGTCATTCATCTTGTGCGTCTCTGCTCTCCTTAGTCTGCATTGTGTGCATGCCTTTGCCTCTGATGTCCATCCTCCTAACCAACTGAAATCATAACGTGTTAGCACTGAGCATGCCCAAGATGAACTGCCTGACAGCACTCACACGGTTCACATAAGAAATGTCCTAATAGAAACTTAAGGTACATTTTGTATTTCATTGAAACGAGTAAATCTTCGTAGCTCCCAAGAAGATGCAAAAGCTCAAAAGCCCAAAAAAACCCAAAAAAAAAAGGAAACACACTTTGACAAAAAAACTAAAAATGTCAGCAAAGTTAAATTTTAGACAACAAAGGACACAAACTAAGAACTGGACAAAATCAAGCTAGAGAATGAGAAGGACAGAAAGCGAAGAAAAGGAAAGTTATGCCCGTTAATTTCACCAAACCACAGAACTTTGCAAGAGAAGGCTAAGAAAGGGAAAAAGGCAAACTGTTGCACACCTTTTTTCTCTCCTACTGGCAACAGACCAATGCGTACGGATGGAGACAAAAAAGGAGCAAAAGACAGTAGAACACAAGAAGTAGGGAGGGGAGGGGGGGAGGAAAGGCAGAAAGATGTAATAAATTATGTGATTGTTATGTTCTCTAGTTTGTGCATTTTCTTTTTGCACAAATAATTTGTTTTTGTACTGAAGAACACAAGAGAGAGAGAGCAAGAAAAGAGAGAGAGCAAGAGAAAGAGAGAGAGCAAGAGGGAACACAAAAAGAGAAGAGAATTTAAAATTAATAATTGTGTTTATAGAAATCAAAAAGCTAGAGAAACAGAAAGCGAAATGGAAAAGGAAAAGGAAAAAGGAAAAGGGAAAGGAATACGAACAGGAATAGGAATAGGAATAGGAAAAACCCCATATTCTAAAGGAGAAGAATACGTAAATGTATCTGTACTACACAACTTGAATAGTAAGAGGAAAATCAGGTTGTGGGAATTTGCTGTGCAATTTCTCAATAATATGTAAGAAGCGAAAACAAGTTGTAGTAGTAATTTTAATGAATGAAAGAAAACAAATTGGAATATGAAAACGTAACAGAAAAGGTACCGCATTTCAATTTTTTTTGTTGTAATCTTTATTTGAGTAATCTATGTATATAAATGATTCAAAATAACCATGATTTTATCCTTTTCCCTTTCCGATATTTATCTTAGAGGATAAACTGACTCTTAACTTATAGTTTCACTTTGACGATACTTGAAATTTACAATTCTAAAGTTCAAAAATTATTTTTGTGGTTACAGGACAAAGTTACAATAGAGTATATTAATTGTATTCGAAACTATTGAAGAACAAAAGAAACACTAATTTTCTTTTCCCCTCTCATCCATTTTGAAAAACCGCTGTTAGTGCTGATAATTTCAATTTTTTTTTGTGGGATATCCGTCACAAATACAACAAATTATTAAACACATTACAACTCTAAAGTTATCTACACAGATTAACATACATCCTTCAGATATTTATTTTTTTCTTTAGACAAAGAAAAATAAAAATACTAAAAAGGAAGGAATATTTCACTACTAAAACAACCTCGAAACAATAATATATTGTTTCAAGCGTTTTTATCTGATACAGTTACTAAAAAAAAAAAAATTTAGGCTTACACCAAATTACCTTTTGTTTGCAACATAAAAAAAAACATCATCGGTGTTTGCGAATTTTCAATTATTCAAAAATTCGAAACAGTTAATACACCAACTGTATCATAAAATAGCTGGTTTCATTTTCAAGTGTATTTTACTTTTGACCTATATTCATTCAAATCATTTACTGCATATTCTAACTACCTCGCTCTACCAAAATAGAAACAAAAAGACAACATTCTAGCATTTTATTTTTGTTAACTATCATAACTATTCCATTAATTAATCACATTTCCTTTCAAGGCTACAATTAGTTTTTCCAGTTCAGTTCATTTTTATTATTGTGACCGAGGGAAAGTTTGTTCTATTATCATACAGTATTATAGCCATATTTTTTTGGAAGCACAGAAGTAGAAGATCAATTTCATCACAAACGATTTTCATTTTACTTTAAACTAGCTCCAGAAGTATTATATTTTGCATTTGTCAATTTTGTAATGACATCATCTGCTCAATACATCAATACAGCTACTGCCAACACATATTATCAAATGTCATATCCTCCAAACGCGCAACAACATGTGGTATACAGGTACAACCCTTACCAACAACCGCAACCACAACATATACAGCATGTCCAAACTAGCATTCCACAGCACCAACCAATATATTATAGTACATCAGGTAGCGGATATGTTTCCGCTGTATATCAGCAGGGGTCAAGCACACCAGTTACTGCCAGTAGAATGAGCCAAAGCAGTGCTAGTGGTAATGCGGCTGTGGGGAATGGGAGCACGGTTATTACTCAAGGGTCTGGCTTAGTATCAACTACACCTCAATATACAACCTCCACCTCAATTAATGCTCTAAATCAAGCACACCACGTTTATCCATATCGCTCTTCTCCAACCTATCCTACAATAATACCGGCTGGCCAGATAGGCAGCGGATCAAGACATAACTCTGCATCGGAGATAAGATCATCCATAGTGGGACATCAACAACCAACACATTTAACCATCGCTGCTATCCCAGACTCCCAACAACATCATTCTCTGCGGGTACTTTCATCTGCAGTCGCTGGAGATGGTAAGGGTCCAAGAATAATAACTACTATATGGGAAGATGAGAACACACTTTGCTATCAAGTAGAGGCTAATGGCGTGTCGGTGGTTCGTAGAGCGGACAATGACATGATTAACGGAACTAAGCTACTTAATGTTACTAAGATGACCAGAGGTAAAAGAGACGGTATACTTAGAAGTGAAAAGTATAGAAAGGTGGTAAAGATAGGCTCTATGCATTTAAAAGGTGTCTGGATTCCCTTCGAGAGGGCACTATTCATTGCCAAGAGAGAAAAAATAGTCGACCTATTGTATCCTCTTTTCGTGAGAGATATCACAAGCGTCCTAAAAACCTCATTAAAACCATCTAGTCTAGTCATTCCTATGCAAGATAATACAACTGTAACATCCAAGATTTATCAACTTCCGGCAAGCAATCACGTAATAAGTAATGCTACACAATCTTCTTCTGTACATGATGGGTACCACTCTCCAACTTCTCATGTTAGAATGATACCGAAAATCGAGGAACAGCAACACTCGCCAACTTCTACATCTCATCAATATGTTAGACTTCCAACTATCATTAAAAGAGAAGATGAAGAAAGACCAATACTGAAATCATCATCATCAACACCTCCATTAATCAAGTCTGAAGATAACGATTCTAGCTGGGATTCTAGAAGAGCTTCAAAATCAGATGTAACAAAGATTTCCTCTCTTATTAACTCCTCCACGTAAATAACGAATTCAGGCCATTTTTAGATTCTATTAGTATAATCTCTATATCAATTCTGTCATCTTAGACAGGAAAGGCACTAATAATACAAGAAGTTTTTTTTAATTTACCATCTTACCTATGCTTTGAATTATAACCAATAGATAGACAGAGAATATATATTATTCCACATCATACTACACAATAATATGAATCTATAAATGCATTAGTATATCTTAAGGTATGGCGCGCAGTCTATATTAGAATAAAATTCATATTGGTCATGTTCTGATGGGCAAACTTATGGTATCAAGACCATAACGTCATTCAGAAGAACAATCCAGGCTACCTATAGATTATTACGTTATAAAACTACCCAACAGTTCGTTTGTTTGCTTTCTTTTTTAGTTTTGTATCTTGATCTGGATATGTTTTTATTTTTCTTTTGTTGTCTTTTTTTTTTTTTTTTTTTTTTTTTTTTTTTTTTTTTTATAATAAAATATTTTCTTATTTTTTAATTTTTTT
>ERZ1036435.203-NODE-203-length-47658-cov-11.488919_pt1 | contig 47658 bp, 32 predicted proteins | sample MGYA00514223_ERZ1036435 | MGnify/ENA primary metagenome ERZ1036435 (study PRJEB33795, sample SAMN09464927) | human gut metagenome | host: Homo sapiens | place: USA: Stanford, California | collected 2016-08 | study: EMG produced TPA metagenomics assembly of the... | reverse complement strand
CTTCAGAAGAAGGTGGAGAGACGGGGCGGAGAGAGACGGGGAGGAGAAAGTTGGAGTTTCAGTGTACTAATCACTGTGCACGTGAGACTATAAGGTTGTATGCAATATTGTAGTGGTAGCATGGGCCTATGCAAGCAGGGTGGTATTGCTGTTGGTCTGGCGCTAAGGTGTATGTTGTAGTCATGGTATTGGTAGTGTATTTTGAGCGTAGGTGCTAGTTCCATAATGTGCCCACTGCAGCGATAATGACACTTGGTGATCTACCTCGTCTTGTAGTACACATAGTGCAGATCTCATTGCGTAAGAACGCGAGTCTTGCTTTTTGAGAGGGAGGGGCAAAGAAGAAAAATGGGCTATTTAGACTTTTTCTACAGAAAATGGCGCAGGGAAGTTTTAGATGGATCGGGAATCGAGAACTTCCAAGAGCCACACCCTCTGGGGCGTTCCGCTTTCTCTCAGCCTTGCGAGATCGCTTTCGTTGCAGAGAACGTAAATCAGTTCCCTTCTATGCTTCTCTGCCGTGGGGAGGGAAGTCCCAAATAAACGCGGGGGAGGGGGGGGATAAGATAACTATTGTATTTCTTGATAGTGTTACATTTTTGTCCTATATACTGCTAACATTAATGATGGAGGGGTTGGGATGGGGGGAGGAGACACTTACTTCTTTTGAGCTTCTGTGTATATGATGTCTTCCAGGAGATCGCTGACCTTGTTGTCTATGAGATCGCTTTGGTCCTCGCTGCTGCTGACCTGACTGTCCAGCGCCAGCTTGGTCTTCGCCAGCTGGAAGATCTTCTCCTCTATGCTGTCCTTGGTAATCAGCGTGGTCACTGTGACTTCCTTGGTCTGGCCCACACGGTGCGCTCTGTCGGCCGCCTGTCTATCGTCGTGTGGGTTGAAACTTTGGTCGAAGATGATCACATGGTTCGCACACACCATATTGATACCAAACCCACCTGCTCTGGTAGATAGCATGAAGATGGGGATGGTGTTATCGTCGTAGAACTTGTCGATCATCGTTTGTCTGTCGTTCACCTGGGTGGACCCATCGAGTCTCAGAAATTTATAGTTCAAGGTGCTCAATACTTTCTCCAGGATATCTAACACCTGCGTGAACAGTGTGAAGATCAACACTTTCTCGCGTTTCTTGTTAATGATATCATCTAGCAACTTCTTTAGAGCATCCACTTTACCACTATTCATCCATTCATCGTTTTTCAGCTGATAATCACCTAGTGTGTTAGGGAAGTTGCAACATAGCCTGTGCAACTCAAAATCAGTCATAAAACTCATATCCTCCCTGATATACTCCTTATTACCATTCTCCGCGTAAGCTGGCTCATCCAAAATCGCATCACACATCTTGTCTATCTTCGCGTCATCATAGATGTGACGGAACAATAATGGATGAATGGATGCTTTTCTTAGAGACATGATCAAATTCTTTGAGCTGTTGTTCTCAATCTTACTACGCTCTTTCTTGTCTTCAGGTAATGTGCCATCCCTGATCATTTGCTTGTGCTCCATTACAAGCTTCACTTCACGGTTGTATATCTCCCTCTGAGTGTCATTCATTGCACAGTAACTGGTACGGACATGCTTTGCAGGCAAGTGCTTCAACACTTGATCCTTCCTTCTACGTAAAATAAATGGTTTCATCATGGTCTTCGCTCTGGTGATTGCTTGTTGAGCCAACAGAGGGTTGTGTCCCTTGTTATCATCTGATGTCTTTGCCCTTTGTTTGAAAACTGCAGCTAAGGATTCCTTTTTGGATACAAAAAGATTCGGCATAATAAACTCTAACAAAGACATTAGCTCCTTTAAGTTATTTTGCAATGGTGTACCCGTTAGAAGCAGCCTGAAATTAGCATGAATTCTCATCAGCTTATTAAATCTCTCAGACATTGAGTTCTTTAACATATGGCCTTCATCATATACAACTACATTGAAATTTCTGGTCTTCAAAAATGATACATCGTACTTGTTACCTGCAGCAAGGTTATATGTTGTGACAATAACATCATATTTCCCATCATTACGCTCTAATATCTCTCGAAGATCAGCTCTTTCTTGTTGAGTACCGTAATATGGCTCAATTTTTAATGAAGGACAAAATTTTTGGAATTCTCTCAACCAGTTTTCTAAAGTCGAAGAAGGAACCACAATCAAATGCGGACTTGGCTGACCGATTTGTTTCAAATAAGCTAGGAAAGATATCACCTGACATGTCTTTCCCAGACCCATATCATCAGCCAATATACAAGAAATTTGATTGTGATATAATAAGTTTAGCCAGTTGATACCAGTCTGTTGATAGTCTTTCAATGAAACATCAGGGTTTAGAAGTTTTGGTCTCCCTCTGAAAAATTTAACAACACTATTCTTTTTCACAACTTCCTTTCTGAAATTCCCGCCAGTATTCCTAGTCCTTCTTGTTACCGGAAGTTCTTCATCGTATTCCTCATCTTCCTCATCCTCATCAATAAATTCCATTTCTTCATCAGCCTGAAAATCGCTATCTGGATCGTCATTTGCTTTGTCTGTGTCTTCTACCTTGACATTAGCCGTATTTTCTTCAGTTTTTTCAACAGAAGTGTCAGTGGTTTTATCCTTCTCTTCCATAGTGTCAAGCTTAGGTTCTGAAGCAGTTTCAAGTGTGGCTCCATCGTCCTTGTTATCATTATCAGTAGTGCTCTCGAGTTTCTTATTGACATCTTCAAGCTTAATTTCTTTTGAGCCTTCGCTATCTGACATTTCGGGTGCTGGAGTTTGAGCGGACGAGCTAAAATCCTCAACAATGGCGTCACCCTCAGTTTCAGAACCAACATTAATAAAATCAAGCTCTCCATCATCACCATTTTCCGTGTCTACTTTGACACCCCATTTTTTAATTTGAGAGGAGACTAGTTTACCATATTGTGAACATGTCTTGATGACAGATTCAATGGCATTATAACCTCTCATAGCTTGTGAAACTCTATCTAGAACCTTCTCACCTTCCTTTCTTTGGGCAGCTCCTCTTCTACCCCTCTTCTTAGGCTGAGCTAGAAGTTTAGCCTGCTTTTCCTTCTCTTCTTCTGTCAAAAATTCTTGTTGAGAAAACGAATACAAGGAAGTGAAGGGTCTTGCGGATTGAATTATTTTAGCTCTTTCATAAGAAACTTCACCTAAATCCATAATATCATCTATTTCAGAGTTATTCAAAAATTCCAAGATCTGATCATCAATATTAGCCACAGGAGTATGCTCTTCGTATTCATCTCCACTAGCGTCTGAAAAGTCTCCATTATCATTGCCTACTTCCTCTTCATCATCAGAAAGATTGAACTTTTTATTACGACTTTTCAGTAGCTGTTGCTTTGCTTTAGCTAACTGAGAATTTGAGCTATCTACATAACTCTCATCACCAGCCAATTTATCGCCTCTGACAAGCTTTCTCTTCTTATGACTTCCGTTACGTTGCATTTTTTCAAACAGCTCAGAGTTGATTCCACTGTTCTGTGCATTACTATTTACAGCGCTCGAATATCTATCGAAGATAGATTTCTTCTGTTTTTCCAACACAATTTTTGAAGAGTCAGATGTATTATTAATGCCACTTAATCTCCCCGTACCAGTACTAGCAGCCCTGCTTCCACGAGCAACATTTGAGTTTAAATTCTTTGAGCTGACCCAGTTCTTTCTCTGGTTCCGAATTCTTGTAAGCCTTTCTCTAGCAAGAGACAAATCAAAAGAGTTAGATTTGTAGACTGCTTGCACTAGCGTCTGCGAAAAGTCTGGAAATTCAGCCACCAACGATTCAAATGCATTTGGATTTACAGGAGCTGCGGTACCACTTGTGGCAGATGACGCTGTTTGACCTGTACTCGTGATGGCGCTAGAGAGATTATTATTGGGCTTGAAAACAAACTGTTCGCGTAATTTCTGTGCATCCTGAGTACTCGCTTCGGGTTTCAATGGAGAAGAAGACACAGTTTTGTACTGAACAGGAGATAGATTGTTGCCCGGCTGGCCCTCAGTGCCTTCGTTTCCGGACATAACGTTTATACCACTATAAATCTTATCTTGTTGAACTTAGCAACCGCTTAGTTAAAAATCGAATATTTACGATAAGCTGCCGTATTTGACTCTGAGCAACTTCCAATCGTTCCTACTTATTGAAATAACCCCACTGTCAAAGTCAATAACTGCTTACTCCAACTAATCACGTTTTAAATGGTTGATGCCTTATATACACGAAGTTATTTCTTGTAACCTTGCCAGTATTGGAGAGCTAAGGGACTTTGAAATCTATCCTATTTGTTTGGATATGCTATTGTAGCTAAGTGACAATATTCTCAAGAAATGAGTGGTTTCTAAATCAGTATTGAATCAAGCTATTGTTACAATATACTGAATAAATCACGAAAACTATTGTTTGCTAATTTTTTTTTTCACAGAAACAAAAGTTTGCCTTTTTTTTTCAGCTTTCACGTAACGAATTTCAGTAAACTTTGACAAGAGAGATGGACTTAAGTTGACCCGTGAAGTAAGGCGATGAGCACAACTGTCAGTATCACCTAGGGGGACTTCAGAGTGCTGTAGCTGTAGCCGTAGCTGTAGCCGTAACCTTCACATTCTTCATTGTAAAGGGTGTCTGGGAGATCAATATACATAGATTAAAGTTATATAAAAAGTTTTATATATCACAAACTTGTAGTTTTGAACAGATGCACATTACAAACAGGCTGTACCAACCTACCTTCATAGAAAGGCCATTTTTCAGTTGTTATTAGAAGTAGTACAGAAACTGCAGTTAAGATATGTTGGTCTACGGGTTTGGTTCTAACGGTAACTACCAACTTAGGCCTCGATCATGATGAAGACACGATGATACCGATAAAGTCGTTGGACTTGCCGACTGATATAGATGTAACGAAGATAAGTTGTGGTGGTAACCATACAGTGATATTACTCTCCACTGGCAGAGTCTTGGGATGTGGTGATAACTCCCTAGGCCAACTTTGCTCCGATGATCAAGCCAAACAGATTATCGGGTGGAAGGAGATTTGTTCAGGGTATAATGTCATAGATGTTACCTGTTGCTGGGACTCCACTACTATCGTTACAGCCGATGGGAAAGTTTATAGCAGGGGTTCTGGTTTAAAAGGTGAACTAGGGCTTGGTAGTAGTAATCTAGAGAATAAATCCAACTTTGAATTGGTAATGGACTGCTCTAAGTATGCAGGTTACCGAGTTTATTCATCTTTTCAAAACTGCATATTGGTACTGGACAAAAAAGAAGACAATGGTAGCATTGTCTATGCATGGGGAAACAATACTAAATGCCAAATAAACGAACCCAAGGGTAGAAGACTGGCTAGTCCCATAGTAATGTATGAAACCTTTGAAATCAGAGTGGCTAACGTAGTGATGGGCAAAGATTTCAACCTGCTCATGACCCCACAAGGTAAGATCATTCATGTCAATGGTAAAACCCCAGAAGATTTTACTAAAGATTTTGAAACACGATGGAAGTTTGCTAAAGAACTTGAGGTTAAAAGTATGTGGAGTTCTATTCACATTAGAGATAAATCGGTTCCGAATAAGATACACTCCTATGGGAACAATATTCATGGCCAAGTATTCGACCAAAGCCAGCTATCACCTAGTGAATGTATTGCTAATTTCACTACTGGCAGTGAACACGGCATACTGGTATCAAAGGACAGAGACCATAACGACCACGAACTGTATCAATTGAGTTGTTGGGGTTGGGGTGAACACGGTAACTGTGGTTCAGTGCAAGACCATGAAGAAAAGCAATGGGTAAACGACAAACATAATGTCACAAGTCCCTTAAATCCAGTTGCAAAAGCCATTTCAAGACCAATGGTCTATGGAGGCTGTGCAACTACATGGATTGTAAGCAATGACCCATTAGCAATTCTGTAACATAAAAAAACTATAGCTAAATATTCCAAATCTACGTATTTGCAAAATAAAGAATAACCGCTTCCTTATCCTAATGTGAACCAATACTGTACTACTTTTAGAATAAGAATAACAAATCACGATGGGAAATATGTCTTATAGCATCAGGTAATAATCAGTATCACCATATCATATATATACATGTATAAGAAAGAGATGATCAGTGTCCAAGCGACGAATAAACTAAAGTTTACTAATAAGACAGAAACCAATATGCCCGGTATGCGGAAAGCACATTGTATATAGACGAATGCCCACATGAACCGTTGCACGAGCATTTTATTTTACACCACATGACTATTCACGTATTAGTGAATATCGATTGCAAACCACCTCATCTACACAATTCACATATTTTAGAGATTTAAAGTACAACTTTAATATGTGAATTTAAGAACCCAGTAACTTTAGTTGTGTGATTTTACTTCCAATTGATATGTTTCATTGATATATGAAAGGCCGGAAGATGATGAATCTAAAAAGCTGCCGGCTGGACAAGACCATGTCATCTACGATTAGAGATGATTGAGGCGATTGTTAGTGAGAAGTGAGTTCATTTGTTGACCATGAAGGCCTCCATTGACCAAGGGGGAGTAAGTAGTGATAAATGAGAATTTTAGCTTTCAATTTTCATCCGAATCCTTCCATCTGTTACTTTTTCCTCCTGCATGATAAAAAAAATAGAAAAATTGAATAGTACAAAGGTTGATTCTTATAACGGTTGCCTTCAATATTCGCAGTACGCCATCATTTGCCAATAAACTAGAGTAAATATAATCAAAATAGGAACTTAAAGGCTTTCAGGTATTTTTGCCAATTTCTATCTTTAATCAACAGTTGAAACAAAAATTCAAATAAAGGGAAACAAAATAGTTGCCAATTCCCCTCAACTAGGAGTTTACTGTCTCAAGGAATATATTTACAACTTCAAATATATTGCAATTGAATTTGAATTCGTTTTCTTTTCATTAGTTTTTGTTTTCACAAGCAAAAAAGAAAAATAAAGAGAAAATATAAAGTTTTAGGTTTGGATACTTTAAATTTGTTAGGAAATTGACTCTGACTCTTTATGCTATCAAATTCACATCGTGAAACGAACAGAGTATAAAGTCAAACATAGAATATCTGAAAATATATCAATTGAGCACATTTAAATACGAAAAGAACCGAACCAGATTCAAAATTGAAAGAGGAACTGCAAAAGAATTTGAGATTATAAGTAATGAATGACATATCAATGATGGGGTACCCTGGAATGGGACAACAACAGCCGCAGCCACAGCAAGCCCAACAACCACAACAACAACCTATATCAATGCAACCCCATACCATGATGAATATGATGAATACAAATTTGCCACCACCTGGGATGATGATGGGTGGAGCAGGTTCGAATACTGGAAATGAGAACATGATTAATCATGGCTTGATGAGTGGTAACCCAGTGTCTGGAATCCCAAATAATAACTCTCACCAATTACTGGACCAGTTAATCAATAAGAACCCCAACAACATTGGAATTCCTCAACAACAGCAGGACAGTCTTGCGGCTCAAATGCAGTTACCAATGGGTGGGATGCCAATGGGGAATGGTAGTGCCCACAATGGCAATGTTGGAATGAACAATAATAATACTGGTGGCAATAACAATATACCAATGGGCAACGCCAATGTGTTAAGAAATAACAACATCATTGGAAATCTTGGCGGTAGCTCATTGGCAGGAGGCAATATGAATTCCGGAATGCCAGGAATTTCAACTTTCGGAAACACCCCAGGTCAATTGGCTGCCCCACCAATTCAACCTAACGCTAATGCAAACAATCCTATGTACCATCCTCACCTAGAAGACCCCTCACTTATGAACAATCCAATTTGGAAATTACAACTGCAATTAGCTACTGTTTCCGCACAATCAGTTGGACAGCCCAATATATATGCTAGACAAAACGCCATGAAAAAATATCTAGCGACACAGGTTCCACCACAAAATCAAACACAACAGCAGGCTCAGGCACAATCCCAGATTGCTGAGACATCCAAGTCTTTGGTGGATTGTACCAAACAGGCACTAATGGATATTATGGCTCCAGATGACTCCAAACCCAAAGGCATGTCCGCCCCAAATACAGCTTCAACAACAACAAACTCCACTATTTCTACGCCAACAACATCTAAGATAGACATGAATAATTCTCGTGAACAACCTTCAACTCCTTCCTTACTACTACAGCATAAGAAATTGTCTCAATATAGCATTGATGAGGATGACGAAGTCGAAAATCGCATGGTGGCTCCAAAAGACACTAAGTACAACGATCAAATATGGCATGCTATCGATCTTTCCAATCTACAGATTTTTAACATCAGCCCAAATTTGATGAAATATGATTTTTTAACTAGATTGTATCTGAATGGTAATGGCCTTGAATCCATCCCATCTTCAATTAGAAACCTAAAGAACTTGAGAGTTTTAGATCTATCTCATAATAAATTGAAGGAACTGCCTAAGGAAATTGGTAACTGCTATCAATTGAAATACTTATATTTCTTTGATAACCAAATTACAACACTACCTTGGGAATTAGGAAACCTTTGCAACATTCAATTCTTGGGCTGTGAAGGTAATCCGCTTGACAAAGAATTGCTGAAGATTTTGACTGAGAAATCATTTACAGGGTTGATCTTTTACTTGAGAGATAATAGACCAGAGGTTCCATATCCACATGACCGTAAGTTTATTGAGATTAATGCTGACGGTGAGCCAGAAAAGGAATACGATACTGTACAGGAAGCAGAAAGGAACCTATCTAGCGATATGCAAAAGAAAAGTTTTACAATGCTATCTTACAATACATTGTGCCAACATTATGCGACTCCCAAAATGTATCGTTATACACCATCTTGGGCTTTAAGTTGGGATTACAGGAGGGAGAAGCTTAAGGAACAAATTTTAAATTTCAATACCGATATAATTTGTCTACAAGAAGTTGAAGCCAAGACATTTGAGGATTTCTGGCAACCCTTGCTAGAGAAGCATGGTTATACTGGTTTATTCCATGCGAAAACGAGAGCCAAGACTATGCAATCAAAGGATTCGAAGAAGGTTGATGGTTGCTGTGCTTTTTATAAAACTTCAAAGTTTAAGATGTTATTTAAGGAATGTGTGGATTTCAGTGGTCTATGGATGAAACATAAGAAGTTCCAAAGAACGGAGGACTATCTAAACCGTGCTATGAACAAAGATAACGTTGCAATTGTCATGAAATTACAACACATCCAATCTGGAGAAATAATGTGGCTAGTCACTACTCATTTACACTGGGATCCAAAATTCAATGATGTCAAAACATTCCAAGTCGGTGTTTTATTGGATCACATGGAAACCCTGTTGAAGGAACAAAATCCAAAACAAGATGTAAAGAAATATCCACTGGTTATTTGTGGTGATTTGAACTCCTACTTATCTTCCTCCGTGTATGAACTTTTCAGCACTGGCCGTGTACAACATCACCATGATGGTAAGGACAGAGATTTCGGTTACTTCTCGGAAGATAACTTCTCTCACAACTTAGCTTTGAAATCAAGTTATAACTGTATTGGTGAACTGGCATTCACCAATTTCACTCCTTCTTTCACTGACGTTATTGACTATATATGGTTCTCTTCTCAGGCATTGAGAGTACGTGGCCTATTGGGTGAAGTAGACAGCGAATATGTATCCAACTTTATTGGTTTCCCTAATGACAAGTTCCCAAGTGACCATATCCCATTGTTAGGTAGATACGAATTTTTAAAGTCGAATAACACCCAAAATAGCAACAGTGGTAGCAGAAAAGTGTGAAAAACAGGATGAAAAACCCTGAACGTCATTTAATATCGTAACTACCAGATTTTTCATGCTATTTGTCTTTATTGCTATTACATTACGAAAAGTTCATCAGTCTCTTTTCTAAGACCATTCAGAAATCAATTTATTTTTTATTTTTTAGAGTTTTCATTTCTCTCCATGGCATGGCCCAATAGTGAGAGAGTGATACTCAATATGCATGATGTTTATTACTGTTTTTTACCCTTTCATCAATCAAAACAATTTTACCTGTATGATTTTCCACAATGTTTTTCATTCAATTTTACTACTTCCCTTCATTATAAACTACAGAACTTGCTCAAGTTCATAAACGTTCATTTCCAAAATAACTATTGCTTTTTATTTATTCACTTAACACAAAAGAGCCATAGTAATGCTGTATAATAACAAATATCCTATCTAGGTTTAATAAGTATATAAATACCAAAATTGGATATTATTAATTCGTTTCAAAGAGTCAAATGATACCTATCTCCTAATTATATGATTTTGATTCGCATACCGAAAAAGAAGAACTAGCATAGAATATAGCTTATTTCAATTGTTATATTTCAATTACTAATATTTTATATTTAAAATAATAATTAAATTACCTGTAAAACTACTATGTACATGGAGGATATTGTTATTTTCCCAGACGATATTTTTTTTCTCAGCGCAATATCAAGGAATGAAAAGGATGGGTATATATATGCATGGCGAGAATAAACATAGATCATCATTGTGCTAAACTAGACAATCCGATAAAATTAGATTCCGATATATTCAAGCTCAATAATATCATATAGCATATTCTTAACGGCCCAGACCTTGACCCAAAGCAGCGTTTTGTTCTTGGAAACGTTGACCAACTCTCTCACTGTGCTTTAAGAACTTCTCCGAGCACTTTAGAATACAGGATTCTTCCTTGCTGGTCAACTTTGAAGATGTGAAATCGTTAACACAATCAGTGAAACATCTTTCAACTAGACCAGAGTAAAGTCTCATGAAATCCTTCATCTGCTTTTGCTCCACAAGCTTTTGAAATTCTTGTTGTTCCTTGGCATTAAGTTGATCCATCGTTTGAGTATGTTAATTTGTACAAGTGAGTTGTTGTGTATTTCTTTAGCATACCTCTTATCAATAGCTAAACTTGTAAAGTTAATTACTCATTTATTCGAGTATTGACCTTCCTTTGCCAAACTTAGCTTGTACTGCGATTAATGAAAAAAAAATTGATGAAAAAGTTGCAGAGGGGACTTTCAGAAGGTTCAGCTGCGCAGAAGTACCAAGGGAAAGATACCGCACGTGACCAAAATATATGTGATGGCTCACTTTCGGCTTTAATGCAAAGTATATATAAAAGAGTCACGTGTCACGTTTTGATTATAGCAGAGAGGCAGTTCTCAAAGTAATACGTTATACAATTGCATGCCTTTGCAGTCTGCAAATCTGCACAGCACTTGGGTATTGCACAGATTATTTTGCTACTTGTTTCTAATTTTTTTTCTGCTTACAATTTACATTTGTTGCGTGTATTTGGAAAATAGATATATAATATATATTATATGCATTGAAAAACTCTTCAATTGGAGGGAATTGTGAGGGATAGCGCTTATTCTAGTTGGATATCACCATCAGCATCTTTCTTTGTATCCACGTCTTCGTCATCACTGTCCTTGTCTTTCTTCTCGTTGTCGTTGTCGTTGTCACTGTCACTGTCGCTATCACTGTCGTCGTCGTCGCCGTTTACTTCGTTCTTGGCGTACTCAATTGCCTCGTTCAGTATGTCCTTTGGTACCAGTTTATGTACACCGTTAGTTTCCGATACTGAACACCAACTTAGCTCCAGTTCAAAATCTTTTTCCTTGTTGTCCTCGTGGGCCATGTAGATTATACGTGCAGCGTGTTTGGCAGCCTCCTTTGCAGACATCTCCGGAGTCTTATCCAGAAGTTTTTCCAGCTCGGCCTTGGCTGTCTGCCTACCTTTACCAGTGGCGGCACCGTTATATCCCCAGTAAGTACCGCTTGGTTCTAGCATGTACAAGTGGGGGCCGTTCTTGTCGCAACCGCCGAAAATGGCTGTGACACCGAAGGGTCTCACACTGTTGAACAGGGTGTGAGCCTGGACGTACTGTCCGACACGTTCTGCGAATGCATCCACTGGGATAGCTGACCCATACATCTTCCTGAAATTTTGAGACTCCTCACGGGCCCTGTTCACCAAATGACGACCGTCTGGGATCAATCCCGAGTATACCACACCAATGTGCTTGTCTACTGTCTGAATCTTCAAGTTCTTGTTAGGCACCAGAAGTTTTGAAGTGATAATCTTTTCCACAGCGAACACCACACCGTCATTGAACTTGATACCTATTGAGGTAGCCCCATTCTCGACCGCCTTGTTGGCGTATTCAACCTGGAAGTTCCTCCCGTCGGGAGAGAACACACTATTAGATAAATCGTACCCTGTACCAATTGAAGTCATTTCCTATCTGGCTGTGCTTGTTAATGACCGAAATTTACACTTAAGATACAGGCCATTCGATCCTTTATAAACTTTGTAAAGTGCCCACTTGCTTTGAAATAGTAGCAGCTTTGCCGATTTTTTCGTGAGACCTAACCCCCTTTGCCACCTTTATGGAAAGTATAGGTACAAACCTAACACAACTCCCAGTAAAAAAAAAAGATATTAGAATATAGAGAATATAAGCTTTTAAAAATAAGTTAAATGTATATGTTGATTTTGTTTGAAATTCTTACGCTCTCAGGCTATACATAGTTACTTTATTCGAATTGTCAAAGTTGATTATTTTTTGTCTGTAAGGAAACTTGATAGTCAACAACTGCATTCTACACAACCAAAGTTCTCACACAGAAACACTGGGAGGTTGGCCGAGTGGTTTAAGGCGTCAGATTTAGGTGAGTTGAAACACTTAAAGCTTAAATTCTCTGATATCTTCGGATGCAAGGGTTCGAATCCCTTATCTCTCATTAGTTTTTTTTACTTCTCTGCACACAACACACAGCACAAACAACCCATTTCTTTTGTTCCGGGTAATACGATTGCTAGGGTGAGGAAATGCAACGCAGAGAGAGAAGACCGTGGAAGCAGAAAAGACACAAAGCAGGATTTTGAAGTTCCACGCAAAGGCCGCACGGCTAGGAATACGTATGACATCACTGCTCTGCCGGGCGAAACGCTTTACCTTTTCCCAACGGGATCAATGGGAATAATAGCCGTTGTCTCGTCCGCTTTTTTGTTTTGCTTTTCAATCTCTGCGTGCACGGTTTTGTCTGTAGTGAGAGGGGAGAGAGAGTGGGAAGCAGTGGAAGCAGTGGAAGCAGTGGACAGCTGCAGGGAGTAAGAACTCCGTTGCATATGGAGGGACGGGAATAAGATAGGTACAAACCCGTACCAGAAGTTCCTGGGACAAGGGGACCCAGAACAATCGTACGGGAGCTATCTCTCCCAGAATGCTCATGTTTTCCGTGTTTTCCCTGTTCCCGTTCTGAATAGAATATCCATGCAATATCCATATACACCATATCCATGGTATATCCACACAGAGTTACAGGGGTACAAGAGGTACAAGAGGTACAGAGTGTGAACTCAGCATATACACCGCAGCGAGATGCTTCACTTTCTGGGACATTTGATGCTGGCGACATTAGATCCATAAATCTCGCAACATGGCAATCACCTTCTTGATAAATCTTGCGTGTCTGTTATCTGCCAGGGGAAAGGGCGGAGGGAGAAACTAAACTTTCTCCTGCTCTTTCTCTGTACTTCCAGAGCTACTTGACCTTGACCTTGACCTCGAACCGGGGACAAAGGTCGTACTTGACAGCAACGCACGCAGAACAGAATAAACAGTTCATCAACGATCATAGATTAGATAATACGGAAGAAGAATGGCGCGCAGCGAGATTTTCACTGTGGGAATTAGGAACTTTCGTCGATCCCCCTGGACTTGAGCACTGGCAGGGTGCCCTCATATACAAACTCAAATACCTAATGGGCAAACAGACCCAGCTCTGAACTCATTGAACAAACTTGACTTAAGAGGTACTCCCGGGAAATCATGGCGTTGTCTCTCATGGGAGAAAATTCCTTTCGGAAATGGAGGAAGCACGGCGGAAATAATAACGGACATCACCCTTCCCCGGTTTAATATTGCCATTGATTGTTGTCAATTAAGCTACTAGCACTTATTCGATTATATAAATAGGAACACTAACTTGTATCTTTAGCGACCCCCAACAGAAATGTAGCATTTAATAGAATCATATTCATAAAGGTAACAAAACTACACAACAAATTATTAACTATTTTACAATGTATATCGGTGCATTTCAGGACACACTGTTCGTCGATATGCTCGAATACTTCGGGTGGGTAACCGTTGGGAAGGAATATTTAGATATCTACAGGCCCAATGGTGTACCAGTAGCGCCCAATGCGGTGGCTGCGTCTATCAGCGGGAAAGAGGAGATGAAACAAGATAACCAGACCAGTACTGATAGCATGTCTACTTCTACTCAGCAAGAGACCGATGCCAGTAATGAGGACATCGAAAGAGCCATGGATACAGATAATGGTCTTGATAAAGCGATGAGCGGTGGCCAAGGTGTCTTTGGTACTGAAGAAGACGATAGTTCCACAAAGGATGCTAGCAAACCGGAGGAAGCTGACCCATTTTTGGTGGAGTTCCTAGGTGAAGATGATCCCAGAAAACCTTGGAATTGGTCCTTTTCGAAAAAGACTTTCGTTATAGTGCAATTGATGGTGCTAACATGTATCAACTATATGGGTTCCTCCATTTACACACCAGGACAAGAACAAATACAACATGAATTTCACGTCGGTCATGTCGTCGGTACATTAAATTTGTCCATGTACGTTCTGGGTTACGCAATTGGCCCAATTATATTTTCACCTTTATCAGAAGTTAGCAGTATCGGTAGAATGCCCTTGTACTTATGGACATTTATACTTTTCACTATCTTACAAGTTGCATGCGCCTTGGTTAGAAATATCGCAGGTTTGGTTATACTGAGATTTATTACAGGCATTCTGTGTTCACCTGTTCTGGCAACAGGTGGTGCATCTGTTGGTGATGTGTGCTTCCCAAGATATGTCCCAAGATTTCTAGGTGCATGGGCCGTTGGTGCCGTTGCCGCTCCCGTTATGGCCCCAATCCTAGGTGCTGCAATGGTGGTGGCTAAAGATTGGAGATGGATTTTCTGGCTAATGTTGTTCATGTGCGGGGCAACTCTACTCTCCATCATTTTCTTCTTTCCAGAAACATCGCATGAGTGTATATTACACCGCAGAGCCAAAAGATTAAGAAAACTGACTGGTGATGATAGATACTATACTAAAAAAGAGAAGCAAGAGGAAGCACTACCAGTGAGTGTTTTTATCAAGAATACACTTTGGAGACCTATCAAAATGATTGCACTAGAGCCTATTATTCTTGCTTTTGACGTTTACATCGCATTGTGTTATGGTGCATTTTACCTATTTTTTGAAGCTTTCCCCATTGTGTTCGCGGGTATTTACCATTTCACCTTGGTAGAGGTGGGTCTAGCATTTTTGGGCTTCTGTGTGGGTTGTGTTTTCGCATACACAGCATTGATTATCTTCCAAGAGAAAGTCATCCGAAAGAAATTCTTAGAGGGTAAATTCAGACCAGAATTATTTTTAATCCTAGCTATGTGTTTGGGATGGTGCCTACCATTTTCCTTATTCTTTTTTGGTTGGACTGCTAGAATCCATTGGATTCTTCCAATTATTGCCGAATTATTCTTTGTGCTTTCGGTATTTAACCTTTTCCAGGCTACATTTTCGTACTTGGCCGTGTGTTATCCAGAATACGTTGCATCGGTTTTTGCAGGTAATGGTTTGTGTCGTGGTGCATTTGCAGCGGCATTCCCATTATTCGGTAAAGCAATGTACGATAGATTGAGCACAAAAAAGTATCCCGTAGCTTGGGGTTCCACTTTAATTGGATTCATCACTGTGGTGCTATCACTGATTCCATTTGTACTTTACAAATACGGCCCCGCACTTAGAGCAAGATCAAGATTTAGTCCAGATTCATGAAGAAGAGAAAAAAGATAGAGCCTCCAATTGTGCTTACCCCGAACAAATTATTTTCATTTATCAAGGTGCAATTCTTAATAATAGAACATTTATCTTCCTTATCATAAAAGTTGGCCAGGTGATAGTTATTATAGAACTGCACTTGCCCTCCAACAAAATAAACTTTAATGGTGTTTTAAATTTTTCTTTTTTGCCCAGCAGCATATTCCTACGCAGGTTATTGAAAAAAATAACTTTTCTTATCCTGATAGCCCCATCTTAGGCAACCTTATCAGGATTATTTTGAGCATTGTACATTAATTTTCCCCGCACTTCCATAAGTTGCGCTAGCTCTTCATTTAATATAGACACATAATATTTTCCTTCACTTAATTTAATTTAATCTCAATTCAATATTTTGTTAATTCACCTCTGATTTTAAGTAGTCAATTAATGGCGGTTTCTTCGAAATACAGCTGCTCAGGAAGGGACGAATTGCACGAATTTCAAATACTTCACATTAATTTCATTCAAAGAACACCCTTCAGAATTTTTGTCAACATGATAAATACACGTTTTGACAAGATAAGGATTTTTTTAAGAGATGGCAATTTTTAAGGGTAGCATTTGGTAACATGCCAATTGACTAGTGGATCACTATCCTTCTGTTTGATAAGAAGATTACAAATGATAACTTTCACACAAACTAAAACAATATGGACAAGATGTGCATTGCATCTGCTTCCGTGGAATTCAGTGCTACCACCAACCCCAGAATAATCGATTAATGACTAAATACAAATTACGAGAGACTTTTGAATTGGTTTCCCTTATCTTGGTGAGTAAAAGCCACAATACTACATTGTGAACACTGGCAACCACAGAAGATAGTCAACCCATGAACCTATTGCTATGAAACAATATACCATTGAGCCCATGGTGATGTGATGGTGGTCGGGGGGGCATCCTTGCATGCTAAGTTACCAGGATGTCAAATGTGTGAAAGTGCCCCTCAGTCTCTGCATCGGATGAAAGAGCAGAAAGAAATTCCGGAAAAAAGAAAGTCAGAACAGTGAAAAAAATGATAGACCTTGACTTGTACGTATATTCGTAAGCTAAGGCATAAAAAGAAATAAGAGCACTAAGGAACTGCGTAGCTGTGAATCTGTTGTCTATAGAACTCCAGTGAAGGGAAATCAAAAAGAAAAAAGAAATCTTGAGAGGTAGAACTTCAAGATTTGTGCTGACATGTCACTGTCGGGTGAAAGAAAAGCTCTCAATTTCAGAGGCCTCCCCACCTTGCACGCACTCCCAGTGTGAAACAAGTTCACAATCTGATCTTTAGATCTGATTTCATGTAGTACGTTAAAATCTGTGTCGGAATTAGCCAATACATTGATAACTAGCTGGTAGTAGAACTATTGACGAACAGAGTCGGATTAGCCATACCCTATTGTCTTCACAGAATAATCAGTTCGGGTAGTCGCTTTCAATGGCATAAACATTCGGCCGACGTATTGCCATCTACTGTATAATACACTTTAGGAATAATATGAAGTATCGGCCGACACCCACTCAAAGGTCTCAACACAGAGATATTGGCTTGTGGAAGAAAAAAAAGAAATCAGAATCCATCGGCCGAGTAAAGATCCGCTTATTTTTTGCCATTATCCCACATATTTGTAAGCTGAAGTAATAGTCGGCCGACGTGGCCACTCAATGAAGAAAGGACTTAACCAAACCACACAAAGCCTGTACACTTTGGTTTGCCAATGTGCTAATAAAGGACTTTTACTTAGCAATCCTCCAGAAGTCCTTAATTGAAATCAAAAGTCATCAGCGAGATCGTAACTCCGCTTACACACTTCTTGCGCAATTAAGAGAGGGTGAACACAAGGATCGTTCCGATGTCTGTTCTGTACCAACACAGATCCATCTGCGCAGTTTTAGTAATTGAAGCTGAAGTTAACTCCCCTGCAAAGTCAAGATATGGTCCCAATTGATTTGATGATGAATTTTTTTTTTTTTTTTTTTTTATTTTTTCTCATATTTAATATGGGATTTGTGCGGGATAGTTACCTTAGCTAATGTCAATTGTCTTGAAACATACAAGGCAATATAGAATATTAAAGAAATTTATTATCCCTTACAAATATTTTAACCACTTCTGATATATCGAACTGGCGTATATATAAGGGAGCAGTATAACTTGAGAATACTATATCTTGAATTTCTTGAATTCAGTATTTGCAATTGTGAAGAGAGAAAAATAAAACCAATTCTAAAACCAAATCCATATTACAACCCAATTGCAAAGATGAATTATCTTCATAATTTTAAAGATACTTTGTTTGTCGATTTACTTGAGGTGCTTAATATCGTCACCATTGGTGAAGAGCATGTAAACCAGCTTAATTTAAGCGGTGATGCTTCATTGTCGGCTAGCTCAGAGTCTTCGAACATGTCATTTAATAGCGGGTCAGAAGAAAACTCCCAGGAAAAGAGTGTTGAAGATTTAGAAAAACAAAATTGCGAGATTAATATTCATAAAAATTCAGACAAGGAGGCAGACACAAAAAAAGACCCATTCTTGGTTACTTTTAATGGCGAAGATGATCCGCTAATGCCTTACAACTGGTCAACTAATAAAAAAGCCCTAATAATTATACAAACTATGCTGCTTACATGTGTAAATTACATGGGATCGTCAATTTATACTCCAGGCCAGCTGGAGATTCAAAATGAATTTCATGTAGGACACGTTGTTGGCACGCTAAACCTTTCCTTATACGTTCTTGGTTATGGTCTTGGCCCCATTGTCTTCTCCCCACTAACTGAAATATCTAGTATTGGAAGACTACCTGTGTATATGATTACTTTTTTCTTATTCACGATGCTACAAATTGGCTGTGCACTTGCCCCAAACTTTGCTGGCCTTGTGATTCTGAGATTTATTACAGGTGTTCTATGTTCACCAGCGCTCTCTACTGGTGGTGCTACATTGGGTGATATCGTTTCTCAAAATTATTTAGCTCTTGTGCTTGGCCTGTGGTCCATCGGTGCTGTTGCTGCACCAGTACTTGCACCATTACTCGGTGCTTCCATGGTGGTGGCCAAAGATTGGAGGTGGATTTTCTGGTTATTATTTTTTTGCTGTTGTGCCACTATGCTACTTCTAACTTTCTTTTTCCCAGAAACCTCTTCCGATACTGTTCTACATAGAAAGGCGGCAAGAATTAGAAAGCTGACTGGTGACAACCGCTATTATACAGAGAAAGAAAGAGAAGAAGCACAATTGCCAAAAAAGCAGTTCCTAATTGAAACCCTTTATAGACCATTCTCAATGATGATCACTGAACCAATTGTCCTAGCTTTTGATCTTTATATTGCACTATGTTACGGCGCATTCTACCTGTTCTTTGAGGCCTTCCCAATTGTTTTTGGTGGTATCTACCACTTTACATTAGTAGAACAAGGTCTGGCCTACTTCGGATTCTGTGTTGGCTGTATTTTTGCATACATCATCCTTTTGGTGTTCAGCATCAAAGTCGCAGCTAAGAGATTCGCAAATAATACGTTTACTCCTGAAACCACATTGATTTTAGCTATGTGCATTGGTTGGTGTATTCCACTTGCACTGTTTATGTTTGGCTGGACTGCGAAAGTGCACTGGATTTTACCTATCATCTCTGAGGTTTTCTTCGTTTTGGGATGCTTCAATATCTTCCAAGCTAGTTTCTCATATTTAGCAATTTGCTATCCAAAGTATGTTGCTTCAGTCTTTGCAGGTAATGGGTTTGCAAGATCTAGTTTTGCTGCCGCATTCCCTCTTTTTGGACAAGCGATGTACAATAATCTGGGCACTAAGAATTATCCTGTAGCATGGGGTTCTTCGTTAGTTGGATTTTTCACTATCGGCTTATGGGTCATTCCATTCGTCTTATACAAATATGGTCCTTCACTGCGTTCCATGTCTAAATACAACAGGTGATTTCTCAGTTCTCATTCACGTGAAAATCTAACATTCAAGTTCACACTAACATTACACTAAGAAATAACTCATTAAACATAAAATTAGATAACTAAATAATTAAACAACCAGGTAATTTATAGACAATCGTATTCTTTTTCTGTATCTGTTTACAGTTCAACAGCTACTAGATGATTCTGTTTATAACTTTCAATTGCCAATAAAATTATTCACTAACTATTAATTCGAGTATATGATTCTTCCACTAACCATCAATAGAATATTCTCTTAATAATTATCTATTTAATAACTTCTTACTAACCATCAATTTCACCATAAGATTTTTTTACTAACCATCACTTTCAGCACGAGACAATTTTGCTAACCATCAATTTTAGTTTCAGTCTATAATAATAATATTAGATATCGTTGTTAATAGGTAATACAGCTTCATTATTACCCTTGAGTATTTTTTTCAACGCAGCTTCAGCATTTCATAGCAACGGATACATAATGTACCCAACGTATGTGTGAAATACTTTACCAAATGGCTCCGCTAGCTAAATTGATGTCTATATTACAAATTTTAAAACAATACTTTTCTCATTGTAAAATCTATATAAAGGGTATAATTTCTCTCTTTTGTTCTAATTTGTGCATTCATTAACCATTTTAACTCAGATAACACAAACCAAATAATATATCGAAATGGCTTCAAAAATGCTTGGTCAATGCTGCTTTAAAGGATTCTACAGAAAAGGTGAAACCAAAGGTCTGCATAAGGATATTTTTGGTGTTGATAGCTATGTTGTTGGATTGGAAAATCCCAGTGATAAAGTAGTTGTCATCATGACCGATGTTTATGGTAATAGACTAAACAATGTACTTTTAACCGCAGATCAAATCGCAGAAAGTGGCTACCAGGTGTACGTTCCTGATATTTTATTTAATAACCCCGCACTAGATCTCAATGTCCCACTGGATATACCTGCTTGGATGGCATCTCATCCTGTTGACAGGGCGCACAATTTAGTGACAAAATACTTATCTGACCTAAGAAAACACGTGAACCCCAAGTTTGTTGGTATTATTGGCTATTGCTACGGAGCTAAGTTCGCCATTAAGCAAATTGATTCAGCTTCAGGTATTGTCGACGCTTGCGCCATAGCCCATCCATCACTAGTGACTATTGAGGATGTTGCGGCCATCGGGAAACCATTGCTGATTTCGGCCGCCGAGGAGGATGCCATTTTTCCAGAGGAGATGAGACACATGACGGAAGCCAAATTGAAGGAAATTGGTGCTAGATATGAAATTGATCTCTTTAGCGGTGTTGAACATGGATTTGCATCTAGGGGTGATGTTTCCAACCCAGTTGTCAAGTTTGCTATGAACAAGGCGTTGGCTGATCAGCTATACTGGTTTGATCATTTTGCCTCGGGGGGTCAGTAACTGTTAAGAAAATATACTAACATAGAAGTTAACATTTATAATATATAATTTAAATATTTATAGCGAATATTTGACTCACTAAATCGTAACTGTAACCATATATGTAAATGTCGGACGATCGGACCAGTCATCGGCTCATCGATTTATAGACAGAAAAATTCGAAAAAATTCGAGATTATGAACTAAATAAGAAGACATATTTAGCCATTATAAGAAGCAAACTCGGTTAATCAAAACGACACATATCAGTGCGAATTCAAATAAAGATCTGGATCTTTAACAATATAATCTAACCAAAATGCGAGTTGTTCAATTAACTGAGGAATTTACCCGATTAAATGGTGTCAAAGATCAAGCAATAACTAAACCTGTATCACTTGATGATAACACAGGTGAAGTTGTGGTGCGTACATCTACCGGTAAGAGCAAAATACGGAAGGGTCAAACTGAAGAGGAATATCGGCACCAGTTGAAGCTCTACTTTGAAGATGAACGAGGCCCACAAGTTACAGAAATAGGATGGCTCGATGAATATATAGTCGATCAAGACAAAATATTTAGCGAAGAATCTCTCTTCCATGACCTATCAATAAAACATAATAGACAAACAGTAAGTGGGATATGTCACAAACTTTATTACCAGCGTGATTACGAGAATTGTGTATCATTGGCTCAAAAACTGCGAGATCTATTCGAGCCTTACAATACAAAGAACAAAATTCACAGAGAGCTTGAAGAACTGGACTATATGATCAGCAAATGCAATGAGCGACTGGGTTCAAAGGAGTTTCAATAAGCATGAGTCGAAATTACATATTTTGTAGCAATAAGTCCAGAACGATGACCATTGCAATTACATAATTTCTTGTCGTGTGATACCCATTATCTATCACATGAGGGCTCTTCATCTGCAAGATGACCAGGAGAAATGGAAGCCTTCAGATGTCTTCTGTGTAAAGCCAGTCATTTCGTCTAGTTCTTCAATACATCTACAAATTTATCGGGCTGATCCTTAGCGTAATAATATATAATGTTTTATATTTCGAGGAAAGAGTAATAGTTATTTTTTTTTATATCAAGATTTCTCGAAATTTATTACAGAAAAAACAGGTCATCTTTATATTTTTAACTACTATTACACAACTACTAGATGGGTAACGAAGCTTTGATAAACGTTATAATATGATGATAACTATGAGAGCTACTATGAGAGCAAATATGACTATGAGGAGGTTTTCGAGTTGTCGAAAGATTTCTATGACATTTGAAGGCAATACACGGGGTATAGCAGCTACTCCCGAAGAACGTATGCAAAGGATATTTGGGGGCAGATTGAAGGGAGAACCACCAAAATCGACCAGCAGAATATTAACTGGAGGTTCAAAATTGATAGCTGGTGTTGAAGTTCCTGAAAAGCCTGGTCAGCCTGATAATTGTTGCATGTCAGGTTGTGTCAACTGTGTCTGGGAGCTATATAATGATGATGTTAGATACTGGAAGCAGAAAAGGAACGAAGCTGCATTGAAGATTAGGGATTCTACCGAAGTATGGCCCAGCAACTGGGATCCTCCTTTGGATAAGCTGGAAATGAAGAATCTCCCACCCACGCTTCACGGAAAGAAAATGAAATTGGAAGAAGACTTAGCCAAACAACACCAGACTGTTGCTAATTTATTTCCAAAGAGAACAAATCCTCTACCGAAGTCTGTTCAGCAAGCAAAGCAAAGGAACTTGGCGAAAAAGATACATACCCCAGTAGAGGAGAACGATGGCTGGGATGATATACCGGTTTACATTAAGGCGTTTGCTGAATTTGAAAGACAAAGAAAACTGAAAAAGAATAAAATTCAGCCACAAACTTCGCATTAATTTTACATATTCCGCAATATTAACTATTTATCTATATTCCTTAAACAATGCATAGTAATCCTTAACTAAGAATTATATCGGAAAAATACTTGATTATATAGACATACCTGACTTCATCGAAAAACAATAATGTTTTCCATTTCTTTTCAGATGCTAAAATTATTATGATTAATTATACCTTCCTTTGATGGAGATAAGTCTAGATTAAAAAGAGAATAGTATGTCCTATGAGTAATCATAGCAGTGGAATAATTTATTAATATTTCCGTGTTTTCTTTTTAGTTACAACCTGGAATTCCCAGTCGTCACTACTACCTTCAGGCAGAGCCAACACTTCGCTCCAGTTTAGTGGATCCTTAATTTGGCTCTCACACTCAAGTCTTTTGCTAATAAACTCAGTGGCAAACCTTCTTCCATCCATGGTAGCACTGTAGGAGTATATCGTATCCGCAATAATTTCTTTAGCTTCTAATCCGGCTGGAAGACTCAACAGAACCTCTAGAACATCCTTAGCGTTTACACCCTGCTTTAATTTTAGTTGAGTTTTACACCATTTAATGAACTCTTGTCTAGCTGAAATGGAAGAATTTCCTGGATAGAGATTAACTGGCTGTCTTGCCTTCATAATTGGGTTTACTGTGGATGAGCCAATTTGCTTGCCTCTGTTAAGGCTGTTTACAGAGCTCGTAGATGTCGAATTAGCCTTTGAGACTACAGGCTTCACAGGTGGCGTACCGGCAGAGGTGTTTACCGCCTGTGATGATTGACTGGCAACTGTTTTCCATGGGTTAGATCCGGTACTAGTTGCGGAACGTGTTGAACTATTGCTGGACAATAAGCTAGATGTTATATCAGTTTTTTTACCTTTTTGTGGTGCCTTCTGTATTTGTTCCCATATTTGTTTTTGTTCCTCAATAAAAGTTGGATTTTTTAATTCTTCCAAACCACTACCTAAAGTAGGCAACTTATTTGCAATTGGCGCCGGCGAGTTCCTGTTTTTCTTACTATTCTTAACTTGTTCTTTAAGGTCAATACTGGAAGATGGTTGGGAGTTTGAGGATTTATCTGCCCACTTCAGCACCGATGTCATTTTCTCCTTTGATCTTTCTTCCTGCATAATCTCCTCATGCAATTGCAACAATTTGTTACGTACATCTGGATCTTTACTAGATGCTTTCTTCTTAGATTGTTTTAGTTTCTGTAGCTCTTCAATAGTAGGAATACTATCAACTTGAACAGCTGTATTTTTGTTAGCCCAGGGTGCGGGTTTGGTAGTGATCTGTGGTTCACTTTGGTTATTTTCTTCGTTCTGTCTATTAGGAACTTCAATAAGTTCTTCATTCTTATTGTCACTAATGGTTTCAGTTTCTGTAGTAGGTACTAATTTTTGTTCTGCTTTTTTCTTTTGTTTCTTAGATTGCTTTTGCTCCTTCCTCTTTTTGCTTTCATTTTCTTTTTCTTGCTCTTCTAGCAATTTTCTAGCCATCTCATTAGCTTTTTCAATTCTACGCTTTTCTTCTAGCTTATGCTTGTCAATTTGATCAGCATTGTCTTCAGAAGTATTCGAGACAATTTTTGTATCGCTATCTGCTGGCTTAGACACATCCTTGGACTTCACCTTTTCAGTAGTTGTATTAGACTTCATATCTTCCTCAACCATTGGTTTATTTTCTTGTTTTTCAGCATGCTGCTTTTTCTGTGCTGCATCATATTCACCTTGCAGCTTTAGCTGTTCCAAAATACCGAGGTCATAGGTAATTGGAGGAAAGACGTTGTACTGAGTGGTGTTTACGTTTTCGTTTGGATCCAGCTTTTTAATCAAATGCCTATTTACAGGTACACGGATAGTAGTCTCTCTATAGTAATACTCATTATCCTTCTCAGTAGACCTCAAATTTAAAAGTTCTTCAAAATTATAATCAGGACTTTCTATTCTATCAATTGCATCAACAGCTTGTTTCTTAACTTTAATTGTTTGAGGTAGAGGAACCAAGGGCTGTGTTGGAACTTGTTGCTGTTGTTGTTGTTGCCGAATATTTTGACTAACATTTAGTTGTTGGCCAACATTCAGTGCTGGATCTGGATTGATAGTGTTCAAAAAATTGGCGTTCGTTGCTAATCCAGGCGGTTTTGATATATTAGATGATTGTGCAACAATGAAATCAAATGTCTGGAATGGTTCCTGGGCATTGTGAACCTTTTCGATCAAATCTGAAATCTTGATGAATTTGTCATTGATATCCAACGGTTCTGGTGAAGTTGGTACCCTTGCTATCTCCAAGGTAGAGGCTAAGTAACCTAAGTGATACCAGGTTGTCATTTCTGAAGAGCGGAATGGTCCTTGTAATTGACCGGATGGATCGATATATTTCCACTGGGACTCAGTAATCACAAAGTGGGGTGGTGGCGGTGGGGCCATTCCCATATGATTGCCAATTGAGGATTGCGAGCCAATTGCCATATTTGGTTGCTGAATCTGTGCAGAATTATTAAAAGCGACCGGAGTATGCTGCTGAGACAATGGCGAGTACAGGTTTGATTGCTGTGGAAGAACATTTGGTCTTTGCAACTGAGAACGTTGAGGATACTGTTGTTGAAACCAATCCTTCTCTAAAGCCTGTGCATTGGTAGGTGTTGCAGAATTCATGTGCATGTTCATGTTCATGTTCATGTTCATGTTCATGTTCATATTCGGATTCATGGAAGGTACATCACCTGATGGAGACAATATATTATTCCCAACAGAGCTATTCACCGGAGTACTGTTTTGAAACACAGATAAATTGGACTGTGATCTAGCTAAAAATGGAGATGAAGCTCTCTGGACACCCATATTTTCAATTAATGACGAGGTCCTGTTCAGTTGCTGCAAAGGCTGGAATTGCATCTGGTATTGGTTAGGATTGGGTCCTTGCATGCCCAAAGGATAATTTCCAGGTGTGGATGGAGTTGCAGGTGTACCAATACTAGCATTACCATTATCAGCAGCCGTATTACCAGTCTTATGGCCAGGATCATGAGGATTGAAGCCCGTCAAATTTATACCATCAGTACTATTCTGAACAGTGTTGACATCAAGGGAGCGCAGGTTGTATGCTAAGGAATCCATATTAGAATATGACATTATTTTGTATTTGTTCTAGTGAAGTGTATTTCTATAGTTGACTTTTTGTGTTTATTCAATAGAGAAATCGGATTTATGCTATTCCTCACTGTAATGATTTGAAAATATTAAAAGTTGTTAGTCTTTTGTCTATTATTCTTGTTCTTATTAGGGGTAAGTTGACTTATTAATAAAAGGTACTAATAAGGAATTCCGTTGCGGCTATTAAATGGTACAGGTTTTCAATTCAGAATTATTTGATATATTAAACTAAGTTTTTGGTAGATTTCTAGTCAGTAAATTAGATTATTGTGTAAATTCACAAACTGTTAACCAGAAATTATTAGAAGAAGATCAATTGAGTTGCTTTATCTATAGCCAACACCAAAACAAATCTATACAACTATAAAAGAAAACCACTTCCATGGGCTAGCATCTTCTCATACCTACGATTATTACTATTGGAATAGAATTGATCTGCTCTATTTGCGGGCCAAAATCAAAATTTTCCAGCGAAGACCAAGCGATGAAGCCTTGAAAAAACACGTGATATGGATTATCCATAAGGGATTCACTTTTGCTTATGGAGGTACACCTGAGCCTGTGCGAGTCATATTGATGTTAAACCTATTCTCTAGTAGCTACAAGGCTCAATTATTTACATTTTAGTCATTATATGTTTCAAGCGGTGTATTTCTGTAATATACCGTAGGGTTGTGGGTTCGAATTATGTTTGCGAAAGGAGTTAATAGCAAGCTTTTACGGAGATGGTATCAATTGCCAGCGAAGGAGCTCATCAGGGATAAATTTGAGTTTGAGACTAGTAATCTTAGGGTGCGTGAGCTGGTCACTGGCGCGGATATTGTGCTTAATGGATGGATTGACTCGAAACCGAAGAGGATATCGAAAAGTTTGATTTTTGGTCAGCTGAGAGACTCAAATGGCGATCGAGTGCAACTTGTGGATACCAACTCTCTATTAAGGAAATGTAAAGTTGAGGATGTTGTACAAGTAAGAGGTAAAGTTCAATTAAAACGTGAAACTGGAAGCTCAAATCTAGATAATAAGAAGTTTGAAGTGGTGGTAGATCATGTCAAGACTTTGAACGCTGCTAACAAGAAACCTTCAGAGCTCAAAGAGTTAAGGGACACTTCTCCCGAACTGGTGCCACCTGAATTTAGGTATATACAACTGAGAACTGCTAGATATCAAAATTATTTAAGGACCAGATATGAAGTTTCCAAGACGCTAAGGCAAATTCTTGATCAGGACGGTTTCACTGAAATCGAAACACCAACACTTTTCAAAGCTACACCAGAAGGTGCTCGAGAATTTATGGTACCAACGAGAGTAAGTGCAAAAATCAAACAAGTTGATAAAATTGTACCAATGTTTTATGCATTAACACAGAGCCCACAACAATACAAACAACTACTTATGGCTAGTGGAGTACCGAAATATTTCCAATTTGCCCGTTGCTATAGAGATGAAGATTTAAGGGCCGATAGACAACCAGAGTTTACACAATTAGATATGGAAATGTCATTTGCCTCCCAAAAGGATGTTATGTCTGTAATTGAGAAATGCATCACATCTGTTTGGAAGAAATTTAGAACTAAAGAATCCACAGGGCTTTTAACTCTCGATAGGAACCACTCGCTAACTCCAACGGATGCTAGTAATTTATACAGAATGACTTACAAAGAGGCAATGACGAACTATGGTATTGACAAACCAGACCTTAGGGCTCCCTCTCTAAGAATTCTAAATATGAAAGAATTAGGAGCTTATAGTAATATTAACCCTGCGTTCCCAATATTTGAGATAATGATTATAAAGAAAGCATTCACCGATAAGAATGACTACAAGAAGAAATGGTCCTTTTTATCGAATGATGATAACTACAATTATAGAAAGCCTATAGTCGTCCCAATTAGTACAGATTTAGAAACAAAAAATTGGTATGAAAAATTTATGAGAATTGCAAGCTTTGAAAACACTCATATGTTGAATAAAGCGATTAGATTAGAAGTGGGTGATATTGTTGTTGGCTCAAACAGAGAGATTGATACCCGAATTTTTGAAAACCCAACACCTCTAGGGAGAGCAAGGCAGCTAATACTGCAAAATAATGAAACTAAAGATATTGTTAGGGAAACTAATAAAGATGTAGCTGTCTGGGTAGTAGACTTCCCTCTGCTTTCACCAAAAGAAACTGAAATAAAAAATACCAAACATAAAGAGATGTATCCAATTTATGAAGATAGAACTGTTATCTCTACTCATCATCCATTCACGATGGTACAATTACAAGATTACGACAAGCTTACCACCAATCCGATAGATTGTCTAGGTCAGCATTATGATCTAGTTATGAATGGAATCGAATTGGGTGGTGGATCTACAAGAATTCATGATCCTGAGTTACAGAAATTTATGTTCGAAAATGTCTTGAAAATTAGCAACTATCAAATTTTATTTGGTCATTTATTGTCAGCGTTCGAAACGGGAACACCACCACATGCAGGTTTTGCAATTGGTTATGATAGGATGTGTGCCATGTTGTGCGGAACGGACAGTATTAGAGATGTGATTCCTTTCCCGAAAAGTATCACAGGCTCAGATTTAGTAGTTCAGAGCCCAAGCACAATAGCAGAAGATATCTTAAGAGATTATAAGATTGAATATTTGTCAAGGAATTCAGAATAAGTATAAACTACTAGACATCATGTAAATATATGAACTGTAAATAATTTCAGCACTGTAATCATAATGTTTTATACCTTCTTTTAAGTATGAAAACTAAGAGTGAGCGTTACTGTTGTTTGAGAGGACATTTAAGTGATATCAATACGATCATGAATGAATTCAAGAGGAAATATTTACAATGCATAGATATATTTTAACCTAAAGAATTACAATTGAAGGTGAGATCAGGCTATTCGATTTTGATTGTTTTACCCAATTCTGGGCAATAACATTTGTCCCGTATTCCATCAAATTCTGCAAGCATCTCCAGCCTCTCTTTTGGTTCCAGGAAGTATTCACCACTAAGAACAAAAGTACCCCAGTGAACACCAAGAACCTGGTTAGCTTCCATATCTTTCATGATTTTGATGACTTCCCTTGGATTAATATGTCGAGGCTTTTGATGCCATTCAGGACAGTATTGACCACAAGGTAACAGTGCTAATTTACATCCGGCACCAAATCTATCTTTTATTCTGACATATAAATCTTTGACATAGCCAGTATCACCAGCATGGAATAAAATCGGTTTTTTGTTGTGACTTAGCAAAAAAGAGCACCACAATGATTGATTGGTGTCCAGGACTGATCTACCAGACCAATGCATTGCTGGCGTGCATGAAATGTGGTAAATCTCGTTGTCTTTCTCTAACTCGCACGTTTCCCACCAAGACAGCTCAATGTAGTTTTTAATTTTATTCTTATCCATATAGGACTTCAAACCTTTGGGTACAATCCACAAAGTCTCTGAGTTTTTCCAATGCTCAATGCTTTCTTGGTCTAAATGATCAGGGTGATTGTGTGATACCATTATGATATCTGGTTTTGGTACGTCTTCAATATTTGCAGGCATATCAGTGATCCGTTTAGGCCCAAGTTTTTTATGTATTAAATAATCTGAGAATAAAGGGTCTGTTAATACCTTCAATCCGTTATAGCTCACAAAATTACAGGACTGGCCTAACCATGTGCTGTAAACTGGAATATTATCGTCCTTCGAGTCTACATTTACATTCATAGTTTTTAGATCATCATGTTCTGTGAGTAATTGATATTTTATTAATTGTTCATCTTCTATTTTGATCTTGTCCTCCGACCATGTAGGTTTATGCACTGGCATCAATTGATTCATGTGAGCTCTTTCTGCTGGTATACCTCCACGATTTCTTTGAAACAATTCGACAACTCTGTTGATGAAAAATTCATATATAGTTTGAATTCTATATTCAGCAAATGGATTCTCATACCTGCCTAGGACTTGCAAGGGCGAATACTTGATAAGAGTGCCTTGGTAGTTTAACCCATCTTTCTTCTCAACCACTTCGCTTAAGTCCAGCCTGGTGTCAATTTCCGAATAGGCAGACACAGTCACAAACACAGCATAGGCAGTGTAAGGGACTAGAAAGCTCAAAACCGCCAATGAACCATAGCCTATGCGTCTTTTCTCCTTTTTAGTCAACGGGCTGATACTTAACGACCGGGCATGCAATCGGCATCGCTGGAATGGGATACGACCCACAGAACAAAACATTTTCCTTCACCACCAATGCCTTCTATCTATGTGATACATACTTTCCTTATTCAACACAAATCTTCTATAAGTTTCAATTATTTGTGTTCTGTTATTATTGACATATGTTTATTGTTCTTCAAGAACTGCTCTGCGTGTTTGTCTGAGAAAAGGGTGCCAGTTTTTCAAATTTTGCAAAAAAATATGGATAATCGATGAGCCCGATGCCCTTAGTGATGAGCTTCTAGTCAAAGCTTATTAATAGTTGTTTCCTGAATATATAAAACACAACATTTCATATTATATTACAGACCATTGTTTTAGGAAAGAACGTAAAGCGACGAGATGTCATTTAGGAAAAGAGGTGAAGTGCTAGCCGGTGGGAGGTTGCCAAATAGAGCGCCTCTTGTTCCTGGCAGAACACCTGGAGGTACACCTAGTACACCAGGAGATGCTGGTGTGAATAGGTTAAGTGGGCGTATGGAACAGTTGAATTTGAGAGGAGGAGTGAGAGCCAATATTAGTGGTAGGCCTCTGGCTGACGGCAGAACTGCAGCTTCAGGACCTAATAAAGAACCCATTTCTGCCTTCGGTGTGAATCATCCTGGTATTAGACCATCTCCAGCAAGTTCCCAACCCGCTACATCTACCGGATGCTTTGACTTGGATAAGGTTCTAGGGCACATGGGGTTACCACTAGGTACTTCTTTACTGATAGAAGAGCGCAATTTTACCGAATTTAACAGCGTCTTGGTGAAACTGATGTGTTCGCAGGGTATTATACACAACAGAGTGGAGGACAATAAGGAAAAGAATGGTAATACACACCTGATCATACTGAGTGCAAGTCAAAGTCTAGGTAAGGAACTGCCTGGAGTATACAAGGGTTCGAAGAAAGACATAAAGAAGTCCAAGATTTCAGAAGAACAAAAGAAGTTATCAGTTCAAAACTTAAATGAGGAGAAAAGTACTCCATCAAGATATAAGGACTTGAAAATAGCCTGGAAGTACAAGTTTGTGGACGAGCAGAGGGGTGTTAAAAATGCTGAAGCCGGAGATAGTTTGTCTTCTGAATATCCTAACTATAACCACCAATTTGACATCACCTCTAGATTACTACCTGCACCAACCTCCAATGAACTGACTTTTATAAACCCTACTGAACCAGTAGCATCTATTATTAATAAACTGGATAGGACAATCCAGCAACATTCAAATAAGCTGATAAGAATTGTGATACCATCACTATTACACCCTGCGACGTATCCTCCTAGGATGTTTTTATCCTCAGAAGTATTACTCTTAATGCATGGGCTAAGAGGTATATTAAAGAAGTACAGCAGTAGGTGTGTTTTAATGGGTACAATCTCTACAGATATTATTGATTCATTCCTACTAGCACAACTTGAGAATTTTTTCGACTCTGTCCTGAATTTGGAACCATTTGGTCAAGATATGATGCAATTCTTAGAAAGGATATACAAAACACAGCCAGGAAAAATCCAACAGGGCTTGCTGCATATCATGAAACTACCTGTATTTAGTGAGCGCGGTGAAATGCATGTTATGAAATCGGAACTAGCGTTCAAGAACGGTAGAAAGAAATTCGAGATAGAAGAATGGGGTATACCTGTTGATGATGTCGAAGATGACAAGCCTGAAAAACAGAATAACCCAAATGAAACTGATATGTCAAATACTATAGCTGCTCCAAAGAAGAGCACTAAAGTATCATTAGAATATTAACATTTCTATTTTTTCTTTGAACCCCTAAAAATTCAGTTATATATCAGCAATAGGATGGAATATAAATATTCTGCTAGCGCTTCTCACAATTTATACCTGATAAAACAAGACACTTATATACCATTAAATAGTACAAGCTCACTATGCTTCAATTATTTATAAACCATTATTGTTAAGAACAATACCAACATTAGTGTGACTTTATATCACTGAGAACGCCATACTGACGATTCTCAAAAGCGCTCCCCTTTGTCCCTTGGGCAAAGCGAAGCCCATAAACTAAAAATAAAAGGTATTATAGCACTATATGCACACCTCATCGCAAGATTACCCTATTCTTTTTTGTGCCTGATATTAAATCAGGTTGCAAAGGATCTAGTTAATAAGACGGTTACATGTACAGTGATGAAAGTGCTAAGGTTCAATCAGGATGCTAGTTGCTGCGTGGTAAATTCAGGTGCCAATGAATTGACTGTATATAACTGTGATCCATTTGGGAAATGCTTTGAGTTTAACATTAGTAATGTTAATGGTGATAGCAATGATAATGGTATAGGCTATGATAGTTTGGAAGCTGGTTCTTCTTCTATAGAGTCGCAAGTGATTGCCGAAATGCTATTTTCCACAAGTTTGCTGGCGGTGGTCGATAAAGGGCAAGGTATTAACACCGGGAAGAAACTGAAAATTGTGAATATTAAGAAACGATCTTTAATTTGTGAAATTGCATTTCCTAGTTTGATCGTTGATGTTGTGATGAATAGAAAGAGGATTTGTGTTCTTTTAGATAATGACCAAATTTTTATATATGACATATCCTGCATGAAGTTAATGGAAACCCTTGATCTTTGGGAAAGTAATAATGAGGGTAATTTAAATGATCATATTAAAGTAGGGGAAAGAGCAAGTAACATGATAAATGAAAATCTAAAGAATGGCAATGAATTAGATAGGATTAGAAGCAAAAGCAACAATAACAATGACCAAACAAATTCTGACAATGGAAGAAGTAGAACATATTCTATAAACGGCTCTCATAAAATAAAACCTCAGCTAACATTAAGTGGTAATGACAACAGTATCCTTTGCTATAGTAAATACTCCTCATCAAAACAAAATCCGGCTCGCATATTGAATGATATTGTTGTCTATGATGCTTTGAATTTGAAGCCTATTAACTATCTGAATTCTGTACATAAAGGATGTGTGTTGAAGACTAGTGTTAGTATCGATGGTAAGCTCTTGGCCACGGCGTCTGAAAAGGGCACTATTATTCGAATACATAAAACAGGAGTGGATTCGGATTTTGCTTCGGGACCCTTGCTATATAAAGAATTCAGAAGAGGTTCGAGGCCAAGCCACATTCATCAACTGCTGTTTAATAAAGATAGTACATTATTGGTTTGTGTTGGAGATAGCGATACCATACATATATTTAGGACAGACGACGATGGATTGGCATTAGATGGAATAGATGGAGATATTGGGAGCGACAGTGGTGGTAGTTTAGAGTTGATTAAAAATAGGATACCGCATGAACAAGTCAAAAAGTTTTTCTCAAGAAAGATCAAATCCCATATTCCTAATCAAAACCTACATCGAGATTTTGCACATATAAATATGGATAGAATTGTGCACACGGTAGTTGGTTTCCCAGAAGAGTTTGATAACAAAATATATGTCGCATCTGATGATGGTAGTTTCAAAACTTACACGATACCTTCAAAGCATGGACAATGTGTTCTAAATAAAACAAGTCATTTTATATAGATTTCCTGGTAGTTATTAGGCATTTTGCCTATTCAAAATATCCTAACGAATATATCTCCTATAAAAACTTCATGTTATTTTATGATTTGATTCTATTTACAAAGAAATATTTAATTTATGGAAGAACTACCAGAACTTGTACCAGGACTTCTTATTATTGCATGGTGTTGGGCCAGTAGCCTTTTCTTTCATCACGTCTTTCAATGTAGTCTCCAAAGAATCCACCTTATGCTTCAGCTCTACCTCCTTTTTCTCATAGGCTAATTTCCACCATACCAAGTGGGCACCTAGGTAAAAAGTTGATGCCATCAAAATGAATATCCATAGTGGTCTTGTAAACCTCTTCAGCGGTACTTCGTTTAGTCTATCTTGTTCCATTTGCATGCTTTTTAAAAGTTTTAACTCATCTTGAGTATTAAATTCCTGCGTCTTTTCATTTATCAGCCTCTTAATAAGCTCAGGATCGACACCTTCCAAGGTTTCTAGCCTAGTTAGATCTTCTAATGTTTTTATTTTAGAATTGTCGACCTCTGGACTCCTTACCAGAGTGGTGAAAGATAGATTTCTAGCATTTCTGGTTATAGCAAGTCTTAATGTTGAGATTTTGGCAGTCTTAATCATAGTAGTCAGTCGAACTTACTGGTCCTGTGTAATGATGTTAGATTTACAATATTGGTTCATTGCTATCTTAATCTAGCTAAATTTTAAGTTTTTCCCTTTTAAGTGATTCAGCTATGAGGTTTTGATTCAGAACTCGAAATTTGCTAGTAGAACTAACAATATTGTATGTATTTGTATTTCATTATAAATAACAATTAAATGATATTAACAGGTGGAATTATCTTATTTAAAATAGTATTAGAATCTCCAAAAGACTTCTTGAGGTTTTAGTTGCGACTTAGACCGTACAAGTTACGCACCTTCCATACTTCCAATCTTGCTCTTCTCTGTAGATCCTGGGTTTGCTGTAGAGACATTGGCATTTCAGAGTCGCTTCTAATAATGGAACCAATAGACATAAACAGACCAAAAGTTGCAGCTGAACCAGCAATATATTTACCCAGCGTGCGCATTATTCCGTCAGGGCCAGCACCTTGTGTTAAAATTGTGAAGCCACCAAATAAAACACCAGTACATACACCCACTGTGGAACCCATCATCAGACCCATCTTAAACTTGTCCCAGTTGGAGGGCTGTTGCTGTGCTAAACCTTGTGGCATTGGAGGCATGGTTGGCTAATTTGATTTGTAGAAAGATGCAAAAAAGATATCAGTGCCCACTATTGGTATTAAATGTAGTGCTGATAGCTTTCACTTGTATTTGTCAAGCAGTACTTCTTTTATATTTGTTGGAAATGGATTCTAAATACTGTGAAAAGTTCTAGCATTTTGGTCAACACAGAAGGGGATTTTCTGAAAAAATAAGCTCATCGGATTGGATTAAAATATCGATTTAATGGCAAGGAATAAAAAGAAATTGACAGTAACAAAAAGAATCCCATTGATGCAAGAAATATTGGCAATTGGCAACTGATACTACTGTCATGATTCGTTGTAGAATGATTAACTTAAGGAAGGGTAGGCTATTTGTTAGCAATTTTAGGCGAAGTTACAATGTTTTAAGGGAGCTACGAGACAGAGGGCTTGTATCTCAGGTATCAGCGCCTGAGGAGAAACTAGAAGAGCAACTAGAGTCCGGACAGAAGGTTAAGTTGTACTGTGGAGTAGATCCTACTGCTAAATCTATACATCTGGGAAATCTGGTGCCTCTGATGGTTCTTTTACATTTCTACGTTAGAGGTCACGATATAGTGACACTAGTTGGTGGTGCTACTGGATGTGTCGGTGATCCGAGTGGGCGAACCACTGAAAGAAGCCTAATGGAGGATAAAACACGGCTGTCTAATGTGTCAAGTATATCTGGACAATTGGAGAAATTTTTCATTAATGGTCTAGCTTATTACAACACTAAGAATAAGGATAGAAATGAAACATTACCGGGGAAGCATATAAAAGAGAATAATTACAATTGGTGGAAAGATGTTAAAATGCTTGATTTCTTAGCCAATTATGGCAGACATATAAGAGTTCAATCTATGTTGGCAAGAGACTCAGTCACGGCTAGGCTGAACACTCAAAATAGTTTGGGTTTTAACGAGTTCACATACCAGATATTGCAAGCATACGATTTCTTCCATTTGAATAAAACTTATGGTGTCAGCATTCAGGTGGGTGGTAATGACCAGTGGGGGAATATTACAGCGGGTATAGATCTTATCAGTAGACTTTCCTCACGAACCAAACAAGCATATGGTGTTACGGTGCCTCTGTTACAAACAGCCTCCGGTGAGAAATTTGGCAAGAGTGCAGGAAATGCAGTATTTATAGATCCCAGCATTAGTACACCTTATGATATATTTCAATTTTTCTTGAATACGCTGGATGAAGATGTACCAAGGTTTCTGAAGACTTTTTCTTTTTTGACCATTGAAGAGATTGAGTCTATGACTAAGCGTCATAATGAGAAACCTCACTTGAGACTGGGTCAAAAAATGTTAGCTAAGGAAATTACAGATATGTTATTTGGTGTAGGAAATGGGGATAAAGCACAAAGCATTTCTAATATTATCTTCGGGACCATGGAAGATAAAGAGATGAAACTTTCAGGCTTGGAATTAATAGATATGTTCAGAGAAGCAAGGATTTTGCAGCAGGCTAAGAGAGGTGAGTCTTTAGTAGCTTTGGTTTCAAGATTAACACACAGTTCAAAATCAGAGGCTAGAAGGAAGATTGAACAGGGAAGTATATACCTTCACACAAGTCGTGTGAAGATAACTAAGGATATTAATGACTATAATGACTATTTAATTGACGATAAAGTCTTGCTGCTAAGAATTGGTAAACAAAAATGCTTTGTCATTGAGATGCAGTGAGTAATATATGTACATAGAATACTACCACGGGCATTGTGAAGTAGACATAACTGTATAGAGTACTTGTAAATAATTAAATACCCTTTCACTCCTGTTTAGAACTTCCAAACATTTCGGCGTCAATCCATGACTTGACACACCATGACCATAGGGATGCGGGAAGCAATAGAAGCCACTGCCAATAGTAAATCGCCGAAGGATAATACCTTTGGATCAACCAAAAACTTGTAAGCGAAACAAACACAACACCATAAGTGAAAGTCAAAATAGCATATCCTGCCTGTCTCTGATTCATCTGTTTCCTTTGAAACACTTTCCACAGCAATTATTTCATTACTGTCCACTGTTCATTGAAATGCACCTTGACATTGAATACATTTCCTTTACAATCTCATCGCCCTCTTTTAATATTTTCAGTTTCTGCAAAATGCGAATTTCCTAACAAAAGTTAATATTGAAGTGCAATTGAATCACCAACGGTTTAAGAGTTAGCAAACAATTGGTGACCATAAGCAAAGCAAAGACTCTGCCACATATTATAATGGTTGATCCGATCTATGTTGAAGTTGCTGATATGTTTTTAAAGAGATACAAAGACTATGTGATAAATTTATTCAAGGAGCCCGTTCCGCTAAATAGGGTACAGAAGTTATTACAGGAGAACAAATTTGCTGGTGAATTATTTGACATGTCTAATCGATTGTGTACCATGTATGAAAATGGTACATGGCACTCACAAGTGCTAGAAACGTTAGACCTTGACAAAATTTATGCAAATGTTGATATGATGCCTCTTGAGGATGACTCACAATACTCAGACAATTTAGTTAAAGAATTATTACGATACTTCAAGCAAGATTTCTTTACTTGGTGCAATAAACCGGTTTGTAAAAGTTGTGGTGCATCTGGAGACGATATTAATGGTGCTGCTATACAGGCGCCAACTAATGAAGAGGCAAAATTCAACTGTGGCTCGGTAGAAGTTTATCACTGTCAGAAATGTAACTCAGAAGTGCGGTTTCCTAGATATAATGACCCAATTAAACTATTAGAGACAAGGACTGGTAGATGTGGTGAATGGTGTAATCTATTTACCTTAGTCCTTAAGTCTTTTGGGCTGGAAAGCCGATATATATGGAACAGGGAAGATCACGTATGGTGTGAATATTATTCTCCATATTTGAAAAGATGGATACATGTTGATTCATGTGAACAGTCATTTGATGAGCCTTTTATTTATTCAAAGAATTGGAATAAGAGCATGAGTTATTGTATTGGGTTTTGGAGGTACGGTGTAGTTGATGTCAGTAAACGTTATATTTTGCAAAATCAGTTACCAAGAGATATAATCAAGGAAGATGACTTACAGTTTCTGTGTCATGCTCTCACCAAACGTCTAAGAACTGGACTAAGTGATGATGAATCATACAAAATGTATTGTAGGGACGACCTGGAGCAACTTGAATTAAACCCTTCTGCTACTCCAACCAAAGAGATGCAGAAATTGAAGATATCAAAAACTGGGAATAAGGGTAGAATAAGTGGATCTGCAGAATGGAAAGAATCGAGAGGTGAAAATGGGAAATGAAGTCGGATGAATGTGGAGGACTGTTTTCTACTTGGAATCACTATCAATAATTTGATGGGTGTGAGATTCATCGGTTTATCGTCGATGCGTTTTGATTGGAGGGTATCTAACCATTCTTTATTGCCTTAAGTATCACTATTATGATTTGAACTTTATCCCATCCTCTCATGAAGCGGCTTCTACATGTGGTTAACATAGCACTTTTTGCAGATAGGTCTGGATTATCTTTACTCATATTGTACATCGAATAGATAAATCAAAAACTCCTGAACAGCTTAAAAATAATGGCAAAAGTTATACAGCATTCAATCTCTAATATGCATTTTGGATAAAGATTGCTATCCTATCTTTACCCTATTAATATATATTACCTATTGTTATATATTTTAGGCTAATATCAAATAAATGGAACGATAATTTATAATAGTTGTCAAAACTAAAGATGTCTTTCCTTTTAGTTAGCCTTTTCTTTCAGTTTCTTTAACTTTTCCTTCTTTGCTTGCCTCTTCTTTTGTTTCTTCATCTTCTTTATATAAGTGTACGTTTCTTTATCGCCAAAGCCGTAAAGTGGTTTGAAACTGTCGAAGAAGCCACAATCTTCAAACAAGTTAGGGAACAACCAGAACCCGCCCTTTTCCCTAATGAAAAGCATTGATATTAGGAACACAATCAATCTGATAATTGCGACACCGAAGAATACACCTAGGAAGCCGAAGGCAGCCAAGGACAGGTAATATGTACCACGTCTCATAGATGCAGGCCACAGAGGGTAACATACAAATGCTAAAATGACACCAATCACACCAAACACAATTAAATAGTCCGTTAATGTTTTGGGGTTGTAATGCCACAAGTAGTATTCGTTGTCATCTAGTGTAGCCTTGGTGGACATTATTAGATGAGGATAGTCCTTGCTGGGCTTTAATCCGTGTTCTTTACATTCATAACTATGTAGTTTCTGACCCGGTACTACCAATTGGTTTTTGATGAACTCCACAAATATACCTCTGGCTAATTCAGCAAACTTCTCCTCATCCTCCGGTAGAGGTGGATATAGGTCCGGCTGCTTTAGGGATTTCTTCTTATACGCATCAGACTTCAGACACCTCACAAATCTCTTATATCTAAAGAAGTCAGTAGGCTTATCCTGGAAAAGACCCTTCCTGGCTTTCAATTCGCTTCTGTTACGCACAAAAGAGGCGATAGCGAGAACTGCACTTTGATCCATCTTTATTAGTCACTTCACTCAATCAATTCTCCACTGCTCGAGAAAATAACCAAAACAAAAGCAATTAGAGAGTTTAAGATTGTTATGCAATCGCTTCAAATTGAGTAAACTAGACGACTATAACACTCACTCTGACTATTGTAATGCTATAAGCATGCAAGCTTTTGGCAGTTTCTTTTGGTGTTTATAAGACTAAGCTGCAATCCACATGACGTTTGTAATGATATCTAGAAAATTTTTCAGAAAAGTGAAAAATTTCAAGCGATGAGCTGCTCATCGCAAGAAAAATTGTATAGAAGTGGAGCTCATCGCATGTATAATAGAGGAATTTCATTTATTTTGCAAGTGTATTCTCTTTATATTGATTGGTTTTTATTATTTATTTTGAATTTTTATATCTTATAAGGTAAACTATACACCAAGAAGTTACAGAGATGCAGTTGTCTTGGAAGGATATCCCTACGGTTGCGCCTGCAAATGATATGCTGGACATTGTCCTTAACAGGACGCAAAGAAAGACGCCTACTGTTATTAGACCTGGTTTCAAGATTACTAGAATCAGGGCTTTCTACATGAGAAAGGTGAAGTTCACTGCTGAGGGTTTTGAAGAAAAGTTCGATGATATCTTGAAAGGTTTTCCAAACATTAATGATGTGCATCCTTTCCACCGTGATCTGATGGACACATTGTATGAGAAGAACCATTATAAGATTTCCTTGGCTGCTGTTTCCCGTGCTAAGACTCTGGTTGAGCAAGTTTCTAGAGATTACACTAGATTGCTGAAGTTTGGTCAGTCTCTTTTCCAATGTAAGCAGTTGAAGAGAGCCGCTTTGGGTAGAATGGCTACCATCGTCAAGAAGTTGAAGGATCCACTAGTGTATCTAGAACAAGTTCGTCAGCACTTGGGTAGATTGCCATCTATTGATCCAAACACAAGAACTCTGTTGATTTGTGGTTATCCAAATGTTGGTAAGTCTTCATTCTTGAGATGTATCACCAAGTCTGATGTCGAGGTCCAACCATATGCGTTCACAACAAAGAGTTTATATGTTGGTCATTTTGACTACAAGTACCTGCGTTTCCAAGCTATTGACACGCCGGGTATTCTGGACAGACCAACTGAAGAAATGAACAACATTGAAATGCAGTCTATTTACGCTATTGCCCACTTGCGTTCCTGTGTCATGTACTTCATGGATCTTTCAGAACAGTGTGGTTTCTCAGTTGAAGCACAAGTTAAATTATTCCACTCCATCAAGCCATTGTTCGCTAACAAATCTGTTATGGTTGTTATCAACAAGACCGATATCATAAGACCAGAAGATCTAGACGAGGAACGTGCTAAATTGCTACAAACTGTCACGGAACTTCCAGGTGTTGAGATCATGAGTGCCTCTTGTCAGTTGGAGGATAACGTTATGAACGTTAGAAACAAGGCTTGTGAAAAGTTGTTGGCCTCCAGAATTGAAAACAAATTGAAATCTCAAGCTAGAATCACAAATGTCTTGAACAAGATCCATGTCGCTAAGCCTCAGGCTAGAGATGACGTTGAAAGAACTCCATACATTCCTGAAGAATTCAAGAAACTAAAGAAATATGATCCAGAGGATCCAGAAAGAAGACTCTTGGCCAGAGATATCGAAGCCGAGAATGGTGGTGCTGGTGTCTTTAACATTAACTTGAAGGATAAATATATTCTTGATGACGATGAATGGAAGAACGATATAATGCCAGAAATCATGGACGGTAAGAACGTCTACGATTTCTTAGACCCAGATATTGCTGCTAAGTTGCAAGCTCTAGAAGAAGAAGAAGAAAGATTGGAGAAGGAAGGTTTCTACGACTCTGATGAGGATGAAAGCTACGGTGGTTTCGATCAAGAGGAAATTGATGAGATCAGAGAAAAGGCTGATTGGATCAGAAACAAGCAGAAGAAGATGATTGCCGAGGCTAGAAACAAAAAGTCTTTGAGAAACAAGGCCATGATGCCACGTTCAAAACTTGTTAAGTCTTTCGGTGACATGGAAAAGCATATGGCAACTTTGGGTCACGATATGTCTTCTTTGCAAGACAAGCACAGAGCTGCCGCCGAAAAGAGCAGGTATGTTGAGACGGGTGCTGATGTTGTCTTTGGACAAAATGACAGCATGGCTTCTGGATCAAACGGTGGTAAACTAAGACAAAGCGACAGACTATTGGATGGTGTTGCTGATGGTTCTATGAGAAGTAAAGCAGACAGAATGGCCAAGCTACAAAGAAGACAAAGAAACAGAGACGCTAGACAAGGTGAAGCCGACAGACACGCCACTGCTTCTCTACCCAAGCATTTGTTCAGTGGTAAGCGTGGTATTGGTAAGTCTGATTTCCGTTAAGGAAGCATTTATCTACTATCCCCATATATGCTACTTTGTGTGTCTATTGTCACGGTAACTTCATCTACCAGGTAAAGACATTTTGAAGCCTAACGGAATATCTTACTGTCAAGTCTAAAAAAAAATGCATTAACAGAAAGAAAAAAAGGTAAGAATTGGTGAGATTTCTTGGATTCTTATTCAATTTCTTTCCAATTTTTTTTTTTTGTCTTTTCCATAATATTTTTTCTTTTCACTTCTTTCGCACAACGACTTTAACAATGAAGGATGTAAAAGCCTCCCTTCATTTTTATTATTATTGTACAAATTTTTTTATTTTGTTTTTTTTTTATCTCTCCATTTTACATTAACATCATTATAACCGTTATCATTCGAAATTATTTTATTTTTTTCTAAGAAACACTTAGGATTTATAGCCCCTCCATATATTATGTATACTATTGAAAACATTTTGTCAAACATCAAGCCATTCTCATTTATAGAAGCAACGTAAGAAGTAAATATAGCTGACGAAAGTAGAATGTCCGCATCCCACTTTGTCTGATGCAACTATTTCCATTTCATGATTGCATTCTTTACTAAATATCGCAAGAGGGTATGTTACCACTATGCATGAGCCCTCCAAAGCAACCAAAAATTGACTCATAATACAATAACCAAGAGGCTCAAAATAAAATATAATAGTAATTAATTGGCTATTATGGCAAATTATTGTCATCAAATGCTTGACACATTCTGGTTCCTTCAGAGACAAGTCGTACAAGCCCTTCGCGCATTTCATAGAACCGTTCATTTAATTTCTAGAAGGACATAATAGCCGTAACCCCTAGATACGCCCGTGGAAGACGGAGTGGGACCCCCCACTTTCCTTGCATATTACTAAGAATGTGCCGTACAGGCATTTCTTAAACAGAAAAAATCGGCGAAGAGAAAAAATTTCGAATCAGTTTCGCCTCTCCTTCCCTCATCGATTTCTGTGTGATCACTAACAATAACAAAATTAAAGTCCTATCAAACAATAGTGAAAAGTAGCAATGAGCGATGAGGTTTGTCGAAGTTGATCAATTTATTTCGCAAGACTTGACCTATTGGGAGCTGAGGATATATAAGCGCTACTTTAGATCTCTCTTGCTTATTGTTTGGGTATTGGACCATTCGCAAACTACTTTCCCCTTTGTTGGGATCCCCAAACTAAATTAAGTAATAGCAATGCGGCGGTTGATGAAGCAGTTGGTTCGGGACTTTGAGCCCTTTATGTTTGTTATGGTGATGGCCTCTGGTATCTCCAGCAACTTGCTGTATGATTTCGCCTTTCCTTCACACTGGATGCGTGTTTGCTCATACATCATGTTTGGTATTGCCTGTGCTATATTCATCGTGTTGCAAATATACGTATTTGTACATGCATACTATTCTATCAAGAAGGACTCTTTCAAAGTGTATTTTAAAAGATACTATGCCGGCGTCACGTATGGCCCCTTTTGGGGTGCATACCCTATGGGTTTGGCTACTATTATCAACTACATTTCATTCCTTGCAAATAATGAAGCTGCTGGTACTGGCAACGCCAAGCGTCTCATAGTGCTGGCCTATGCCCTATGGTGGTATGATCAACTTATCTCTTTATTAACTGCCTGGGGTGTTTCCTTTCTCATATGGCAAAAGTATGATTTTGACAAAAACGATATTAGTCCCCATGTTACTCCAAATCAGAAATCAGCAGCAGAGACTCTGAAAAGTGTGCTTCTGTTGGGAGTCATACCTCTGGTGGTTGCATCTTCAAGCCTGGGTGGCTTTACAATGAGTCCCATCTTTATCAAATATTTTGGGAGACACATTCAATTACTTAACATATTCGTGTGCGCCTTGAGTTTGTTTCACGCACTGATATTTGTCTTTTTCATTATTACAATTTACATTTGGAGTCTTTATGTGAATAAGATTCCTCCCATGGGCCAAGTCTTCTCGATGTTTTTGATCTTGGGTCCATTAGGTCAAGGAAGTTACAGTTTCTTGTTGATAGGTGAGAATGTTGAAAAATACACCCATTTATATTACAGACCTGGGCATCCTTATTATAACGAACTCCTTGTTGAAATAATTCCTTGGTGCTTTAAGATCATCTTCTTACTGTTGGTGTTAGCCTTAGTATCGTTGGGATATTTTTTCACCTTCCTTTGCTTTATCTCCATTCTTTCTTACTCCAAGACAAAGGACGCCACAGGGCCCAAGGTGAAGAGAATATACACTTTCCACAAAGGTTGGCTGGGAATGACTTTCCCAATGGGTACAATGAGTCTAGCTAACAAGGAGATATATGTTATCTACAACAATTATGTCCCAGTAAAGACATTCAGGTACATTGGTGCTATTTACGGTGGTGTCTGTATCTGTTGGACTATCATATGTTTAACACTGACTCTGTTACAATCAATTATAAAGCCTGTTTACTTTAGATATTCTAAATGGAAGGAAACTGAAGAAAACACAAGTACTGAGAAATCTTTGGAGAGCAGCAATGATATTCAAGAGTCCTGTCAAGATGATTTTACGAGATTGGTATGATAATATACCAAATAAAGTTCATTTTTGTATCATATTGGTTCAGATGAATTCTTATCAATTTCTTTTCACGTTTACAATTTGCATTTCATGAATACCACCTCCCTAGCATTTAGAGGCTAGGATATTAGTCTCAACACTAATTTAATTACACCAAGGTTAAAGAATGTTTAAAAAAAAAAAGAGCATGTGTCGTGTACTTAATTTTTGCTCGGCAAATGTATTGCTATTTTTCATAATTATTATTTCAACCTTTGGTAATACTCTAGATTTTTTGGTCTTTATTTCATGATAAAAGAATATCTATATTCATTTAAGATTGAGCATTTTTCATTCATTTTTAGATACAGCCCATGTCAGTATCTAAAAATGAAAGATTTGCTACCAATCTGTCTATTATTTTCCATTTCTTTAATTTTAATTTTTTGCATTAATTTCAACATATAGCAATAATAGTATTCATTCAAATACATAATCTGTAATCTAATAAAATTTGTCATTATAAAGACTATTATCCTAAAATAATATCATTAGCTAAAATAACGTCAAGTTATCACTCCTACAAATATCATTTTCATCTTCGACGATGGATTACATAGAATAGGAGTTAGATGATCATTAGTGATGAGAGAGGACACTGCTGAATTTACTGCTGTAATGTCCATTAATTGTCACAATTAGCTAATATTTTCCCATCGAAATCCCTTAACTATTTCCATTTTTTTACCATCGTTACAGAGGGATTGTGTAGTAAATTATCTGGCACCCTATCATCCGTGAATCAGCGTGGACTCGGGGTGCTAACAGTTGGATGGCATTATAAAATGAATTCAATTTGTAAAGATTGAGATAGTAGTATTTAAACAACAGTAAAATATTTTTTTTAGGTTTGTTCAATTTCCTTTCCACTGGCAACTTTTTTTAAGTTCCTCTATATATATGATAGTAAAGAGATTATTTAGAACAATGGCTCCAGTTGCAAAGCATTTTGATTATTTAGTTATTGGTGGTGGTTCCGGTGGTGTTGCCTCCAGTAGAAGAGCAGCCTCATATGGTGCCAAGACCCTTTTGATTGAGGGTAAAGCCCTTGGTGGTACCTGTGTCAATGTCGGTTGTGTTCCAAAGAAGGTAATGTGGTATGCTTCTGACTTGGCCACCAGATTGACCCATGCCCACGAGTATGGTCTAGCACAAAACGTACCATTGTCTAAAGAATCTATTACTTTCAATTGGCCGGAATTTAAGAAGAAAAGAGATGCTTACATTCACAGATTGAATGGTATCTATGAAAATAACTTGAAAAAGGAAGGTGTTGAAGTAGTATTTGGTTGGGCTAAATTTAACAAGGATGGTAACGTTGAAGTTACAAAGCATGATAATACTACTGAGGTGTACTCTGCTGACCGTATTTTAGTTGCCACTGGTGGTAAACCTGTGTACCCAGAAAAGGTTCCAGGATTTGAATTGGGTACAGACTCTGACGGTTTCTTCCGCCTGGAAGAACAACCAAAAAAAGTGGTAGTTGTTGGCGCAGGTTACATTGGTATTGAGTTGGCAGGTGTATTCCATGGATTAGGATCTGATTCCCATCTAGTTATTAGAGGTAAAACTGTTTTGAGAAAGTTCGATGAGATTATTCAAAATACTGTTACCGACTATTATGTTGAGGAAGGTATTAATGTCCATAAGGAAACTAATGTTGACAAGGTTGAAAAAGATGAGAAAACTGGTAAATTGTCTGTTCATTTGACCAATGGACAAGTCCTTGAAGATGTTGATGAATTGATTTGGACTATGGGTCGTAGATCATTGCTGGGAATCGGCCTAGAAAACGTTGGTGTGAAGCTGAATGACAAGGAACAGATCATTACAGATGAATATCAAAACACCAACGTTCCAAATATCTACTCTCTTGGTGATGTCTCTGGACGTGTGGAATTGACTCCTGTTGCTATTGCAGCCGGTAGAAAGTTATCAAACAGATTGTTTGGCCCTGAGCAATACCGTAATGATAAACTTGATTACACAAACGTTCCAAGTGTTGTCTTCTCGCATCCAGAAGCGGGTTCTATTGGTCTAACTGAAGATGAAGCAATTAAGCAGTACGGTAAGGACAACATCAAGGTTTACACCAGTAAATTCACAGCTATGTACTATGCCATGTTGGAACACAAATCTCCAACTAGATACAAGATCATCTGTGAAGGTCCAAATGAGAAGGTTGTCGGTCTTCACATTGTAGGTGACTCTTCTGCAGAAATACTGCAAGGGTTTGGTGTCGCAATCAAAATGGGTGCCACAAAGGCTGATTTTGACAACTGTGTGGCTATTCATCCAACCAGTGCTGAGGAATTGGTTACTATGAGATAATAATTAGATTTTCATTTAAAGGTCGTGTATATTAATCATTTTAGTTATTTTAATTGATGGAATCATACATTATTATCATTATATTACGAATGGCTGTTGATGTACAATCATCAAATGAGAGGATTACCTTGACGCATACAGAGACAAATTCGTCAAAGAAATTTATAAGTGTAATTGAATTATTTTGCCTTTTTTATTGATTAAAATACATAAATTTATATGAAAACGATGTAAATTTTATTTCTAGAGTAAATGACAAGGAAACAAACTTTGTGGCATAAAATGTTAGTCCTTTTATTCGTATCTAGATCGGGAGGATGATACTAAAACCAAAATCGAGTCACTGAAACCGATAATTTGTTTTAGATTTGTAATTGATTAATACACTTGATTACTCAAGGTAGAAAAAACCATACGAAGTTTGAAAATTGAAAGATATAATAATAGGAAAAAAAAGAGATTTTAATTTCCTATATTTAAGCCTTCAAAGAAGAAGCTCTTCTCTTTCTGGTTTCAGCCTTTTCAGCCTT
>ERZ1036435.199-NODE-199-length-48364-cov-407.045706_pt1 | contig 48364 bp, 40 predicted proteins | sample MGYA00514223_ERZ1036435 | MGnify/ENA primary metagenome ERZ1036435 (study PRJEB33795, sample SAMN09464927) | human gut metagenome | host: Homo sapiens | place: USA: Stanford, California | collected 2016-08 | study: EMG produced TPA metagenomics assembly of the... | reverse complement strand
CCGGAACAGTGATCGTTCGTTACCCAGATGGCACAAGCGAAGAAGTTCCAGTGAAGCTGACTGTCCGTCAAATAAATGCTAAAGGCACTCCAGAAACACAACCAGAAGCACCAGACTTCACAGGAGGTGTAAACGCACCGGATGCACCAATAAGTGAAGTGCCAGAATACACAGACCCAATTGGATCGACTGGTGTAGATGGAAATGGAAACCTCATCATACCACCAAGTGTAGATATTCCTGAGTTTATGGGTGGAACAAGTACACCGGATGCACCAACTCATGAGTTCTCAGAGTTTAATGGGAACATTGCTATAAATGGTGAACTTCCAGAACCAGCTCAATTACCAAAAGTTAAACTGATTATTACTAAATGGGTTGATGAAAACGGTAATGAGTTGAAACCAGCAGATGCGAAAACTCCTAAAGTATTAGGTGAGGAAAATGAAGCATTTGAACATGGTGAAATCGAAGGTTATGAATTTGTAAGAACTGAAGTAGATGAAAATGGAGAAGTAGTTACACATATCTTTAGAAAAGTTGCCTCTTCAGGAGTAACTCAAACAAATGATAATGTGAAACCTGAACAGACTCCAGATGCTCTTCATATTTCTACAAATGAAACACATGCTAAACCAGAAAAAGATGAAGTGAAACAGAAAGAAACTCAAACAACCTTGCCGAAAACTGGTACGGCAAATAGTTTAGGACTCTTATCTGTAGCAACAAGTTCAATTCTTTTTGGATTAGGCTTCTTCATTTTAAGTAAAAAAGAAGACGAAGAATGATCTTTGACGAAGTTAATGAATACAAGAATGTAAAATATATTCGGTGAATAGAAATATCCCCTAACGGTCAGTAATTGTTAGGGGATGTTGTATTATTAATTTTATTGTATTTCTTTCTCAACTACATAAGCTCCGAAAACTAAAAAGTGATAACCTCTTGATTTTTAAAAGGATTATATATGTAAAAATTGAGGATTTATCTCTTAAAAGAACTTGATTTCAGTGATAATTTACCATAAATATCATAATGTAGAAAAACCAGATCTTAAGATATAAGCTCGTAAAGCTAGCCAGTTCTCAAAACGTTAAGAACCAGCTACAATACAGCATTTACAACACTTCATGGTTCACACCATGGGGTGTTTTTTTGATGATTTTTAGTAAAATTCACACCATTACTTTTTAAGATTGCGATAAGCAATCTCTCCAACAGCCATTGGAATGACATTTGAAGTGTTGACATAAGTCTTAGTTACTTCTTTATCACTGTGAGTTAAAGCTTCTGAAATAGCTTCGAGTGAGAGTCCTGCTTGTTTTGCAAGTGTCGTTCCTGTATGTTGCAGTTTATGAGGTGTAACATGTGCTAGTTCTTTATATCGCTTTCTGATATTTTTCATTTTATTGTTTAGATAGTCAGCATGTAAAGGCTTGTTGATGTTTCCTTTTGTGTCGATATATGTAAAAACAAATTGTTCTGGATTACTGATGATGCCAAACTTTGCTAGTTCATATCTTTGTTGTTTTTTCCAAGAGGAAAGAACCTGAAGTAAGTCATTAGAAAAAGAGAAAATAGGATAGAATAAACTCTATTTCAGGAGAAAATGAAGCAAATATTTCCATAATAAAACGCATATGATCAAGGTTGTTCAGTAAAAGCTTGATAGTATACGTTTTATCCTAGAAATATTTACTGGATTTTCTTTTCAAACTGACTTTTTAAGAAGTTGCCTTATCAACAATTTTAAAGAAATTTTTGGAGCTATGTTGGACTGAAAGATATTGTGCTGATGATAATCTAAAAAATTATCATTTAACTTATCTTTGGAAAAACTGTAGAATTTCAAAAATTACTACAAATCTTGAATTTTACTTATCATTTCAATGATTTAAATTGCTTACATTTTATTTTGATATGTTTTACGGTAATCTCCAGGAGAAAGTCCAGTCCTTTGTTTAAAAATTTTAGTAAAGTAAGAATAATTATCATACCCTACTTGACAAGATACCTGTGATATCGAGATATTTGTTTGGGATAGGAGAGATTTAGCAGCATTAATGCGCTTATCCGTTATGTATTTAACAAGAGTTTCTCCAGTTTCTTTTTTAAAAATTCTAGCTAAATGATCTGCACTGAGATAAACCATATCTGCTAATATAGAACGATTTATATCTTCATAGTAGTGATGATCTATGTATTCGACGATGCGTTGAATACTATTTTTCTGGTTTTCAATGTTTGTTGCAAATTTCTTAGCATGTGACCAGTAATAATCAAAGTAATCCTGAAATGATTCAATTGAATGAAAGCGTCGTTGGAATAAGAAATCATGAGTGCTATTTTGGAATAATTTATGTGCTGAAATTCCATTTTGATCTAGATATATTCCTATTTGTTGAGTCCAATCTAGTAAAATTTGTTGTAGCGTGAAAGTAGGGATTTGAGAATTATAGACGAGTGAATTAATTTTTTCTCTTAATTCATATTCGCTTAAGCTATCTAAAAACGTAATTGAAAGAGTTTCTGTTTTGAAAGAAGTTGGGAAACTATGTGGAACACATATAATAGTATTCCAATAAGAGACATACTGTTCATTATAAGTGTAGAGTTCTTTGGTATGAAATAAAACATCGGATATTTTATGGCAACTCTTATATATAATGTTTGAGTATTTACTAAAGTTATTAGAAATTTGAGAATGAATCTCATATGCCAATTTGTCACTACGTTTGGATGAGTCTACTCTAAAGAGACAAACATATTGATCAACCTGGCTTTCCATCTTGAACAAACTTATCAGCTTATAAGAAGGTTGTGAAATTCTTTGAAGTTCTCTTTTTAGTTGAGAAGTCCATGATGGAGTTTCTGCAGAATAATCTTCTTCATTAAGATTGATTGTTAAAACTGCAAGAAAAAAATACTGGTGTTTTTGAAGAATAAAATCTTGTTTGCTTGCTATTATTTCTAGCTCATCAATGCGAGAAATTTGAGGTTTTCTAAGGTAATCATACCAGAAATTATCTTCTATTTGTAAAAGCGAATCATTTTTTCCATTTAAGTTATGATTCTCAATTTTACTAATGGCTTTTTGAATAATAAATTCTAATTTTTCAAAGTTAATGGGTTTTAGATAGTATTCGAAGCTTTGCAATTCAATTGCTTTTTGAGCATAGTTGAAGTCGGCGTAATTGGTTAAAAAAATTGTTTTTATATCATATTTTTCATTTCTAATCCAAGATAAGAGTTCGAGGCCGCTGCCTTGAGGCATTTCTATATCGCTTATCATAAGATCAATAGGATGCTCTCTAATAATATTTTGAGCTTGAGTGAGGCTATAGGCAACATAAACAATGTCAATGTGTAGTTTATCCCAATTTATTTTCTCTCGTAAAGCCTCAATGATAAAGCGATCGTCATCAACTAATAAAATGTTCATTATAACCTCCGTCTATAATCTTGTATGGAATGAGTAAAAGAATTTTAGCTCCACCTTCTTCATTATTTTCAAATGCAATACTATAGTCATTAGGATAGAGAAGATTTAAACGTTCGATGGTGTTTGTGATCCCAATATGATGTCCATCTTCTGTTATTAGAGACTGTTTCTGATTTAGTTTTGATAAAATTTCTTCAGAGAAACCTGGACCATTATCCTCGATACAAATCTGAATATAATCTGAGTTCTCAGTTTTTACTTTTTTTATCGATAGCAAAATTGTAAATAAATTCTGAAATGAAAAACCGTGTTTGATTGTGTTTTCAATAAATGTTTGTAAAAGTAATGATGGGACAAGAGTATTTTGTAAATCAGAATTGTAGTCTAGTGAAAAGTAGATGCTATTTCCATATCGAATTCGTTGTATTTCTAAATAATCTTTAATATGCTGAACTTCATCTTTAAGTTCTGAAAAATCTTGATTAGCCATAAATAAATGACGGAGATAATTTGAAGTTAGGATAGTTAATTCTTCAATTTCCTTATAGTTTTTTGTTTGAAGCATACTATGAATCATTGATAACATATTTAAGTAGAAATGCGGACGGATTTGGTTCTTTAGATAATTAAGTTCTATCTTCTTAAGTTCTAGTTGTGAATGGTATTCTCGTATTTTTAATTCTTGCATATCAAATATTACTTTATTAAGTTTATCATTTGCCTTATCAATTTCTAGTATACCTTCAGATATAAAAAATTCAGAAGGGGGGATGGAGTCCCCAAGTTGAGAGAGTCGCTCAGTGAGTCTTGTTATTGGTTTAATCATCCATTGACGAATATACAGGATAATGATGATTGATAAAATGGTGATAATGATAGGAACAGCTGATAAAAATACTTCTAAGAGTGTGATATTTCTAAAGACTTCGGCATAATCGACTAAAACATAAATATCGAAAGGTAAATGCGTTTTTTCATTTTGGGCATGAATTAGGTAATTAGAGGACGGTATATTGTTAGGCTCTTTTAGGGAGAGTTTACCATTATTACCAATATTAAGTTTATTGAGAGGTTTTAGGATATCTTCTGAAGATATGACGGCATAAATGATTTTTCCTTCGTAATGAACAGATTTAACTAAGTATTCGCTGTTTTTAGTAGTTACATTTTTCCACTTACGGTCACTTATATCGCTACTTAGTGATTTTAGATATGTTTTTAACAGTAAATAATCTTCATATGGAATATAAAGATTGGAGACATTTATAAAATGATCAGTACTATCGGTTTCTAATAAGAATGTCATATGAGTTTCATTTTGATATTCAAACTCTGTAAAGCTAGTTTGAACTTTTTTAAGATTTTCTTGATACTCAAGAAACGTTTGTACATGATTTAATTTCTCTAAAGATTCATTATGCGTTATTGTTGAATACATAAACCTCTCTGCAGAATGTAATTTTTCATTAACAGAGTCAGCATAAATTTCAATTGAACTACGTAAGTGTACTATATTTTGGTTTTTAATAAAATTTCTGGTTATGTTACTCATAGCAATATTGATTAAAATATTTATCAATAGTAGTACAAGTAGGAGTTTAAAGAAAAAATGAATAGAATGTTTTTTTGATAACTCGCGATTTAATTTCATATACTAGCCTCGTATTTAAATTATATCACTTTGAAAATACGATATCATGTACAAAACAGATATGTTTTATCGAGATGTCGGAAAAGTAATAGTTCTTAGAAATGATAAACTGAAAAATTGATAAACCTAGTCCAAAAAGTTATATTAAGGGAATTCTATACGGTGTAAAATAATCGTAGAAAATCAGATAGGAGGAAAAAAATGAAAGTAGTATCTCAACTTCATAAAATAAAATTAAAGCATAGTATTCCGTTATATATATTGCTTTTTCCTTCAATATTGCTATTAATTTTGTTTTCCTATATTCCCATGTTGGGACTAATTATTGCATTTAAAGACTATTCACCAGCCAATGGTATCTTTGCTAGTCAGTGGGTAGGATTTAAGTACTTTACTCAATTTTTCTCATCATTCCAATTCGGGACAACTATGTTCAATACATTAAAAATTTCACTTTATAGTATTGTAGTAGGATTCCCCTTGCCTATTATACTAGCTATAATTAGTAATCAGTTAAGAGTTGGGAAATTTAGAAAAATATTTCAAGTGACAACTTACTTACCCCATTTTATCTCTACAATGGTTATGTGTGGGATGATTATATTATTTTTATCTCCTACTAGTGGTTTGTTAGCGAATGTATTTAAGTCTGTTGGAATTACTATTCCAGATTTTTTATCAAAACCTAGTAATTTTGCAGGTGTTTATGTTTGGAGTGATGTATGGCAACATATTGGTTGGGATAGTATTATTTATCTAGCAGCGCTTTCTGCAATTGATCCTACATATTATGAGGCTGCAACTATGGATGGTGCCTCTAGATTACAAAAAATTAGGCATATAGAATTACCATTACTTTTGCCAACTGCTATGATTTTACTAATATTAAGAGCAGGTAGTTTATTAAGTGTAGGTTTTGAGAAAGTGTTACTACTACAGAATCCACTTAATTTAGCAGGAAGTGAGATAATTTCGACCTATGTTTATAAAGTTGGTATGGTGAACTTTCAGTATAGTTATTCGACAGCTATAGGGTTATTTAACACCGTAGTCAATCTAATAATTTTGTTATCTGTTAACTGGTTCTCGAAAAGATATACTAGAACGGGTCTTTTTTAAAGGAAGGAGTGCTCAAGGTGAAATGGTTTCATAAATCAAGAAAAACAAACTCTGAATTATTATTTGATATAGTTACCTATGGTTTAGCAATTTTCCTTATCCTGTTAATTGTTTATCCGTTATGGTTTGTAGTGATTGCATCTTTTAGTAATCCTTCAGATGTTGCAAATGGAAAGGTATGGTTTATTCCTAGAGAATGGAAATTAGATGGATATTTACGTCTTATTCAACAACCTTTATTCTTACGTAGCTATCTAAATACCATTTTATATACTGTTGTTGGTACCTTAGTTGCTTTAGTAGTCAATATTCCAGCTGGTTATGCTTTATCTAGAAAAGAATTAGTTGGTAGAAAATGGATGAGTATTCTATACATAATCCCTATGTTTGTATCAGGTGGCTTGATTCCTACCTACTTAACAGTAAAGAATGTTGGCCTAATTGATACATTTTGGGTAATGGTAATCCCTTTTGCGGTTTCATCATACAATATTATTGTTGCTAGAACTTTCTTTAATAATAGTATTCCAGACGGGATGTGGGAGGCTGCGCAAATTGATGGATGTGGTACAATTCGTTATTTTATTAAGATAGTCGTTCCTTTATCAAAAGCTATTATAGCAGTTATTGGACTTTGGACTGCAGTTGGTATTTGGAATTCGTGGTTTAATGCTTTAATTTATTTAACGAATGAAAATTTACAACCATTGCAATTAATTTTACGACGTTTACTAATTAGTAATCAAATGTTACAATCGCAAGCAACAGGAGAAGTTGCATCAGATCTTCGTATCAAAGCCGATATGATGAAATATGCAGCAATTGTTATTTCAACCGCTCCGATAATGTTGCTATATCCCTTTGTTCAAAAATATTTTAATCAAGGCGTAATGATTGGCGCGTTGAAAGAATAGGAGAAAAACATGAAAAATAAATCATTTACATATTTGTTCTTAGGAACAGTTACACTTGCTGGCTTAACAGCCTGTGCAAATTCTAATAATGCGAATAAGGATGATAAGTCTGGAGAAGATTCTTATAAAATCACAACTGTTCGTTGGTCTGACTGGGGGGAAGATTATCATAAAGGTTTTCTAACTGATTCTGCCAAAGAATCAGGTATCGATGTTAAATGGGATACACTTGTAGCTGCAGATTGGGCAGATAAGAAATCTGTGTTGGTTGCTAGTGGAGATTTACCAGATGCATTTTTAGGTTCAAATGCTTTTACAGATTCAGAAATTGCTCAGAACCAATCTTTATTTATTCCATTGGAAGATTTAATCAAAGAAAACATGCCAAATTTAACTAAGGCTATGGAGAAAGAACCTAAGATTAAAGCTATGATTACTTCACCAGATGGTCATATCTACAGTCTACCTAAAAAATTACCGATGCGTCCTACTGTAGCTAATCAGCTATTTATTAATAAAAAGTGGCTGGATAATTTAGGATTAAAGGTTCCAGAAACTTATGATGATTTAGTAAAAGTACTACAAGAATTTAAGGATAAAGATGCGAACGGAAATGGAGACGCTTCTGATGAAATTCCATTCGGAGCAGGAAACTTTGATCCAACATTCTCATATATTCTTCCGTTCAATAATCGTTTAGGGGCAGATAATACATATGAAATGTCTGTAAAAGATGGAAAACCAGTCTACCTTCGTACAGAAGAAAGTTATAAACAAGGGATTGCAGCAATGCACGAATCTTATAAAAAAGGTTTGATTGATCCGGAAATCTTTACAGAAGATACCTCTATGAGTGTAGCAAAACGTATGGATAAGGGAGTATCTAGAGTAGGTGTTTCTAGTGGTTGGACAGCAGATGCAACGTTTGGCTTACATTCAAGTGAATATATTGCTCTACCTGCTTTAAAAGGTATGGATGGTAAACAATATGTCTTTTCTGATCCAGATCATTACAACTATGGTCGAAATGAAATTTTGATTACAAATAAGAGCAAAAACCCTGCTAAATTATTGAAATGGTTGGATAAATTATATACAGATGAAGCAAGTATTCAGAATTTCTATGGATCATTTGGAATAGCTACTGAAAAGAATGGTGATAAGTTTAAAGTGTTACCTCCTAAAGATGGTAAATCAGCTGATGAATGGGCATGGATTAATTCACTTCGAGATTTTGGTCCTAAATACGTAAGCGATGATATCAATAGTCGCGTAGAAATCGATCAAACACAAGGTGATGGATTGAAATTGAAGATGGACCAAGATTTGAAACAATTTGCGTTGCCAGCTTACCCTAATGTGATTTATTCACAAGAAGAACTTAACAAATTATCATCAATCTATGTTAGTATTGAATCTTATGTCAAACAACAAGCATCTAAATGGGTAGTTGAAGGCGGCATAGAAAAAGAATGGGACTCATACAAAGAAACTCTTAAGAATATGGGATTGGACGAATTTATGAAGATTCAACAGGAAGCATATAATCGTTACCAAAAAGAAGTAAAAGAGTAATATTTTATATGAACTCTTGGTTGTATGAACAAGGGACTAGCTAATTATAGGAAGCGAGACTGATAACATCAGATTATCTCGCTTCCTTTATTCTAATTTTTAAAGAAATTTGGAAATGTTTTTTAAATAATTTAGGTAATATTTTTGTACAACTGACATTATAAAATATAGAGTTAAGGCAATCGATTTTATGGAGATATCTATTATGCAAAAATTATTTTCATTAGATGGAAAAATGGTTAGAATTTTAACTTTTTTGACAGATTTAATTATTTTAAATACTCTATTTATTGTGAGTTGTATTCCAATAGTTACAATTGGGGCATCACTAACTTCTCTTACGACAATGTGGTATCGTATTTTAAAAGGTAAAGATACCGATATTGCTTATCATTATTTTCGGATCTTTAGACAAAATTTTAAACAATCAACTTTTATTTGGTTGTTTATCCTCCTAATAGAATTACTTTTATATGTGAACTATTGTCTTTGGGGCTATTCAAGTTTACTTTCAGAGTATAGTTTATTGTTAGTGTTGCCCTTTTTATTTGTTATAATACTTTTTATGAGTGTTGTTTTTCCCTATATTGGTCTATTTAAAGATAATCTAAAAAATAGTATTGTAAATAGCGTATTAATTTGTATTTTAAATCCAATACAAGCTATCATGTTGGTTTTATTTAATATTTCTGTACTGTATATGAGTTTTAGTAGTCCAGAACGAGTTTTAACAGCTATTTACGTATTTACATTTGGGGGATTTGCTTTTTGCGGATTGATGAATGTAACGATAACAAATAAAATGTTTGATAAGGTAAAGAAATTTACTAAAAGGAGGGAAACAAATTGAAAATTTTTAAGGGAGAGTTTTATCGAATCTCTGTATTAACAGACAAGTTAGTAAGGTTAGAATATTCTCAAACTGGAAGTTTTGAAGATAGAACGACACAACTTATCTATAATAGAGATTTTGGTCAAGTTTCGTTAGATTATATCGAGACATCAAACGTACTAGATATTATGACGGACTATTTTCATCTGCACTTTAATAAAGGAGAATTTAACCCCGAAAATTTATTTATAGAATTAAAAGGAAATTTTGCCGTATATGGTAGTCGCTGGTATTTTGGTGAATCTATTGAAACGTTAAAAGGAACAGCTCGGACTCTGGATAAGGCAGATGGAGCAATCTCGTTAGAAGATGGAATTATTAGCCGAAATGGTATAGCCGTATTGGATGATTCTCAAGGATTTATTTGGGATGAACAGTCTGGTTATATTGAGAGAGAAAATCAAATTGACCTCTATTTCTTTGCCTATGGGCATGATTATAGAGGAGCAATCAGAGACTTTTACCATTTGACTGGTTCAACACCCTTGTTGCCACGATATGCTTTAGGAAATTGGTGGAGTAGGTATTGGCCATATACGTCAGATGAATACTTGAATTTAATAGACAGATTTAAAACAGAGAAAATTCCATTATCTATCGGTGTGTTAGATATGGATTGGCATATAACTGACATTCCAGCCCGTTTTGGAAGTGGGTGGACAGGATATAGTTGGAATAAAAACTTAATACCTAATCCAGAACAGTTATTGCAACAACTTCATGATAGAAAGTTAAAACTCTCCTTAAATGTCCATCCTGCTGATGGTATACGAGCCTATGAAGAAGCTTATCCTCGGGTCGCAAAACGATTGGGATTAAATGTAGAATTAGAGGAACCTGCTATTTTTGATTTTTTTAATCCATCTTTTAGAGAATCCTACTTTAAAGATGTTCATTATAAGTTAGAAAAGCAAGGAGTAGATTTTTGGTGGATTGACTGGCAACAAGGGACACAAGGCATGTTGGATCCACTGTGGCTTTTAAACCATTATCATTATCAGGATAGTTGTAAAAATGCAGAAGGTGGTTTGATTTTATCAAGATATGCAGGGCCGGGTAGTCACCGATACCCTGTTGGTTTTTCAGGGGACACTATTATTAGTTGGAATTCCTTAAGATTTCAACCTTATTTTACAGCGACAGCATCAAATATCGGTTATAGTTGGTGGAGCCATGATATCGGTGGGCACATGCTGGGGGATTATGACGAGGAGCTACAAACTAGATGGCTACAGTTTGGCGTTTTTAGTCCGATAACTCGATTACATAGTTCTATAAGTCCCTTTAATAGTAAAGAACCTTGGTTTTTTTCAGAAACAACATCTAAGATTATGAAGAAATACCTTCGTTTGAGACATCAGATGATTCCATATCTATATACCATGAATGTAAAGACACACGAGGAAGGTACCCCATTAATCAGCCCAATGTATTATTTCTACCCAGAGAGTGATGAGAGCTATAATGTTCCAAATCAATACTTTTTTGGAACAGAACTGATGGTGGCTCCCATTGTAGAAAAGATGGATTTGGCATTCCAATCTGCAAAAGTAGATGTATGGTTCCCTGAAGGTGAATGGTATGACTTCTTTTCAGAGAAAAAATATACAGGTGGTGTGAAGTTGAGTGTTTATAGAGACATTTCGACTATTCCTGTGTTTGCAAAAAGTGGTGCAATTATTCCCTTGGTTGGATCTGAGATAGATATGGGTGTTGATTTACCTGAAGTTGTAGATTGGTATGTATTCCCAGGCAAACAACATTCTTTTGAAATGATTGAAGATCAAAATGGTCAAAGATATAAAACTAGATTATCAATCAACTGGGAAATGGGGATGGTAGAGTTAACATTACAAGGAGATTCTAGTATCGTTCCAAGTAATAGAAGGCATAGAATTCATTTTAAAGGAACGAATGTGTCTATAATTGAATTGCCAAATAAGAATGATACAGCTAGATTTGAATGTAAAGATCATAAAAGGACATCCCTAAATGACGAAGTTTTTAGACTACTAAAGACTGCTTCTCTTCCATATGAATTAAAAGATAGATTGTTAAATCAATTCATCAATGCCAAAAATTCTCATGAGTTAATGAATATCTTGCATCATCAGGATAAGGAATTGAGAGGGCGTTTGTTGGAAATGATATTTACTAGCGAAAACTAATTGAGACATTTCGTACACAATTTCAATTATTTAATGTGTAATGGTTTTACATCTCTATGCTTATTGGCTTGTATTTTAGTAATTACAAGTTTGGCATAGGGATGTTTTTGTTTACTGAAGAGGAAAGGATAAGTATGTTTCAAGGTTTGGAACATTTTTAAACTAAACAAGAGCAAATTTTTAAAGGTGATTTTTCAAAGTAACTTCCACTTTTCATTATGATTTATGTGCCGATTTTTGCGTGGTTGTGGGGGAAAATGGGTAATAAGCAACCGTCCTCTTCTAAGAAATTTGCTTACGGTTTATTTGCGGCAGGTCTATCCTTCTTGTGGATGATGTTACCAGGGATGCTCTTTGGGGTAGATGTTAAGGTCAGTCCTTTCTGGTTGATTATGAGTTGGGCTATTGTGATTGTGGGGGAAATGTTGATTTCGCCTATTGGTCTATCAGTCACTACTAAGCTAGCACCAAAATCCTTCCAAGCGCAAATGATGTCTATCTGGTTCTTGAGTAATGCTGCTGCCCAAGCTATCAATGCTCAAATTGTAAAATTTTATACAAGCGAAACTGAAGTCGCTTACTATGGAATTGTTGGAGGAATTACGATTGTATTCAGTATTATCTTATTCTTCTACGTTCCACGTATTGAAAAGCTAATGTCTGGTATCAAATAGAGAAAAACTGGAATTGCCGTACGGATTTTAAAAGTTAGAGCAATTATTTATTCAAAGGATTTAGTTCTGTATTGTATAGGGCTAAGTCCTTTTAGTTTGATTAATACTCTTCGAAAATCAAATTCAAACCGCGTCAACGTCGCCTTGCCGTACTCAAGTACAGCCTACGGCTAGTTTCCTAGTTTGCTCTTTGATTTTCATTGAGTATAAAACTCACGATGTTTCTGATTTTCCTAGTGGACATTTGTCCACATTTTTTATATAATAAAATTAAACCAAAATGGTTGATTTTTGAAAAGTAGCTCAACTAAATATTAGTCTTTCTAAGGGAGATAATGTCCATTAAAGCATCATAATAGGAGGTGAAGTATGTATCAGCCAGAAAAATTAAAGGCTCGGAGAAAAGAGTTAAAACTGACACAGAAGGAAATTGCAGAGCAACTTGGGATTAGTTTTCAGGCTTACTCGGCTTGGGAACGTGGAGTCAAGGAACCGTCCAAGGAGAAGGTGTCTCAGCTAGAGAATATTTTAAAAGTGCCAAAAGGATATTTTACTCAGATCGAGATTGTCCGTCTCTACCATAGCCTCTCCAAGCAAGGGCAGGAGAAGGTTGTTCTCTATGCTCGCAACCTATCTCAAGAGGAGCAAGCCCACAAAGTGACAGCTATGCCAGAGCGCCTCTACGAGTACCGTGTTTATGAACGCATGTCAGCAGGGATTGGGGCTTCGGTCTACGATGATCAGAATTTTGATACGGTTTACTTTAATGAGGAGTTGGCTCATGATTTTGCGTCATGGGTGTCTGGGGACTCCATGGAACCTAAATACCAAAATGGTTCAGTAGCTCTGATTCGAGAGACAGGATTTGACTATGACGGGGCGGTTTATGCAGTGGTTTGCAACAACCAGACCTATATCAAACGGGTCTATCGAGAGGAGAATGGATTGCGTCTGGTCTCTATCAATCCTAAATACAAGGATATTTTCATCTCCTATGAGGAAGATCCTCGGATTGTGGGGATTATCGTTGGGAACTTTGTGCCGATGGAGGGCTAGCCAATGGGCTACTTTGATTATTCCAGAGAGCCCAAAAGTGACATTGCCTTTGTCGATATGAAATCCTTTTATGCCAGTGTTGAGTGTGTGAAAAGAGGATTGCATCCGCTGAAAACCTCGCTTTGTGTCATGAGTCGCGCGGATAATTCAACTGGTCTTATCCTAGCCTCCTCTCCCATGTTTAAGAAGATTTTTGGCCAGTCAAATGTTGGTCGGGCCTATGATTTGCCTTTTGATATCAAAACGCGAAAATTTTCCTATTACAATGCTCGAAAGCAAGGGCTACCGACTGACTCGGACTATGTTCGCTACATCGAAGATTGGGCTCAAGTGACCTTGATTGTCCCTCCTCGAATGGACGAGTACATTGCAGTCAATATGGAAATCCAGCGAATCTTTCAAAACTATGGCAGTCCAGATGATATTTATCCTTACTCTATCGATGAGGGCTTTATTGACCTGACTAGTTCGCTCAACTATTTCATCCCAGATAAGAGTCTCTCTCTCAAAGACAAGCTGGATATGCTTTCTGCTCGTATTCAGAGGGATATTTGGAGGCAGACAGGGATCTACTCTACAGTAGGCATGTCCAATGCCAATCCTTTACTGGCCAAGTTGGCTCTGGATAATGAGGCCAAGCACACTCCGACCATGAGGGCCAACTGGTCTTACCAGGATGTGGAAGAGAAGGTTTGGTCCATTCCCAAGATGACCGACTTTTGGGGGATTGGCAGGCGGATGGAGAAACGCTTGAATGCTCTGGGGATTTTTTCCATCAAAGAATTGGCTATCAGCAATCCAGACCAGATACAGAAAGTTCTCGGTCAGGCTGGCCTGCGTTTGTGGTTTCATGCTAACGGGATTGATGAGAGTAATGTTCATAATCCCTATAAAGCCAAGTCCCAAGGTTTGGGAAATTCTCAAATCTTGCCGAGAGACTACGTGAAGCTACGGGATATCGAAATTATTCTTCGAGAAATGGCTGAGCAGGTGGCTATTAGACTGAGAAGGGCGGGCAAGAAAACAACCCTTGTCTCTATCTATGTCGGTTTCTCTAAACAGGAGGTCAGGTCGTCTATTCACACACAAATGAAGGTCAAACCGACCAATAATACAGCTGTCTTAACGGATTATGTTTTGAAGCTATTTCATAACAAATACACTTCTGGAGCGGTCAGAAGTGTCGGAGTTAACTATTCAGGCTTTGTAGACGAGTCCTTTGATTTGATATCTCTCTTTGATGATGTTGACAAGTTAGAAAAAGAAGAAAGGCTCCAGACGGCCATTGACTCCATTCGGGAACAATTTGGTTTCACTTCCCTTTTAAGAGCAAATGCACTGGAAGAAGCCTCTAGGAGTCTTGCCAGAAGCAAGCTGATTGGGGGACATTCTGCTGGAGGATTAGATGGATTACAATGATTGATCGTTCTTATTTACCTTTTCAATCCGCGCGAGATTATCAAGATCCAGGTATGCAGAAGTGGATGGGATTTTACCTCTCAGAACACACCAGTTCGCTCAGTGAAGAAAAAAGCCGTGTTGATTTTTCGACGGATTTGACTCCAGATGAGAAGTTGCACTTGCTTTCTCAGCTTTATGTTGGCCAACTTAAGGGAAGTTTTGTGGTAAAGGAAAAGAAGCAGAAAATCACCATCATCGGTGTGGTGAGAGAGTTATCACCTCAGACTCTATCTATTAGGACAAACGAGGGATATAGGTTGATAGAGGTTGCAGATATCCTAGAAATTCGGCTGTGGGAGGAGGGAGTTTATGACTAGAAAAGAGCTGTATGAAAACAAACTGCAGATGGATTATTTTTCAGATGACTATATTCGTTTTGAAGAGGATTTTCAAAAATACTCTGCCATGAACGTACCCTTGACTTTCTTGATTGATGACATCCTACGAACCATGGCGATGAATCAGAAAAACTACTTTGTCTTAAACAAGGAAAATGCTAAGGATGGGCGGGAGCATAGCTTTTATTTTAGGGTGGTAACGGAAAAAGCGTGTCCTAGAAATAGGACCTATACATATTCAGGAGTCAAGAATAGCAGTCAGTAGTGCCTTGTCTGCTATGAATGTATCATTTTTATAACACTTCATGTTTCATATCATGGGGTGTTTTTTTATTTGAGTCACAGCCAATCAAAAAATCTCACTATTCATTAGGCTAAAGGAGACCTAATCATAGTGAGATTGTGAATTATAGTAGGGTTTGTATGCCCTCTTCAATTTGTTTTGGGTCTGTTTTTGAAGAGAATCGTTCAAATACCTGTCCATCTCGACCGATGAGAAACTTAGCGAAATTCCATTCGATTCGTTTTCCTAGTGGGCCAGATTTTTGTTCTTTCAACCAAACATAGAGAGGGTCTGCTTCCTTACCGTTGACCTTGATCTTGGCAAAACGTGGGAAGGTGGTTTGATAATGTAGGCTACAGAAGGCGTTGATTTCCTCTGCGCTGCCGGGTGCTTGTCCCATAAACTGATTGCAAGGGAAGTCTAAAATCTCAAATCCCTGATCTTGATAGTGATCATAGAGTTCTTGCAGCCCTTTGTACTGGGGGGTTAACCCACATCCGGTAGCAGTGTTGACAATCAAGAGAACTTTACCACGATAGGCATTTAGTGAAGTTTCTTGCTTGTCTTGGTTCAAGACTGAAAAATCGTATAGTGAAGTCATTGCTTGCTTTTCTCCTTCTGTTTGGTATTTTTAGGAGGTTTCTCCTCCTGTAGGGATAGAAATCCGTAGGTCAGAGTTCCAAAAATGCTACCGATAATCAGGCCATACATTAGGAAAGGACCACTTTTATCGAATTGCATGAGTAACTTCACAAAATCTGGAAGTGACATCTGCTGAACGAAGACTTTATGAAAGATGAGTAGGGTAAAGAGGCCAATCTGAAGGCCAATAAACACAACCCAGCTTCGGAATTTGATTTGGCTCTTGCTGTAGGTTTTAAGGATGATTTCTGACTTGTCATCTTTTTCCAGATGGAGTTCTTTGACGTTTCTTTGGGTTTTTAAGGTAATGAAATATATAAGGCCAAAGAATATGTAGGGCATGGCATAGCGAACCACCTCTATGAAGCGTCCAAATAACAGATAAAACAAGAAGAGGAAGAAGGAAGAATAAACGATTTGAACCATGGAACGAGCGCAAGCCTTGTAGATAACCTCTTGACGGCATTCATCAAAAGGACCCTGAATGTGAAAGAGATTTCGAAGTAGGCGAGTGGTTAAGTCTTCTTTTTTCATGCTAGTAACCTCCTAAATGAGTGGTTTTTGATTGACTTCTTTAACGAGTTGATAGAAAGTATAGAAGTAAATCAAGCTAAAAATGATACAGGTTGTTAGAAATACTAGGTATCTCCAATCTGCAGGACTCCTTAAAAGTTGTGGGAAGGATACGAGAATAAAACAGAGAGATACGTTTAGAAGGCGTATTTTTTTGGATTGGATTTTCTGAAGTATTTGTCCCTTGTTCAGCAAAGGAAGAAATAAAAGGAAAATGATCAAGAAAGGACGCGTAATATGTCCAGAAAACAGGACGAAGGTAATAAAGATGCTGACAAAAATATGACTGAATAGTAAAGTTACTAGTGATTTCATAGGGCACCTCCTAATCCTCATCTTGATCTTTCTTAGCTTTTTCAATGCGACGGGAGATGAGGAACTGTATGCTCGCTCCGAAGAAGATAGAACCGAGAATGCTTGATACACCATTTCTTATAGTGAGAAGAGAATGAAAATAGTCCGGATTTTCACCTATGAGTATACCGAGAAGAGGAGTTATAAAAAACATCCATAGACCAAAGAACAAACCTGCTTTCAGACCAGGGTAGTGTAGTTGCTTGCTTTCTTTCTTACTCAGCATATCTGGTTCAATAGTTGTAATCCCTGTTTTTTGCATTTGGTAGGTGAGATAGCTAGCAACGATGAGGGCAATCACTAAAATCAGAGGAGGATAGACCAGAGCCACTAGTTGAGGAAATTTATAGGCTAGAACGAGTGGAATAAGATTTCCGAAAATCATCAGATAAAAGAGGATGATAAAGACTTGGTTACCGATACGATCGGCCTCGCGCCGCTTGTATTCGTCAAGGGGCTCAGAAATGCCGTATGTGCGTTTGATCAGTTTTTCAGTAAAGGTTTCTTTTTTCATGAGTTGGCTCCTTTTTTAAAAATTATCCTCCCAAAAGAGACTGTTTAGGTCAGTTTGGAGGCTGCGGGCGAGATTGAGACAGAGTTCCAGAGTTGGATTGTACTTGTCGTTCTCAATCATATTGATGGTTTGTCTCGAGACACCGATATCCTTGGCGAGTTCGAGCTGGGAAATGCCCAGTTCCTTGCGAAATTCTTTCACACGATTCATCTGGACTCCTTTCTGATTTGTGTCGTATATATTTGACTATATTATATTCTTCTATGGAGTAGATGTCAAGCATATTTGACATATTTCTTAAAGAAATCTTACTTGTTTTTGGCCTATTTGTCTGACTAGTGCAAGCTAGTCAGATTTGTGGTAAAATAGATAGGATATGACAAAAGAATTTCATCATGTAACGGTCTTACTCCACGAAACGATTGATATGCTCGACGTAAAACCTGACGGTATCTACGTTGATGCGACTTTGGGTGGAGCGGGCCATAGCGAATATTTATTAAGTAAATTAAGTGAAAAAGGCCATCTCTATGCCTTTGATCAGGACCAGAATGCCATTGACAATGCGCAAAAACGTTTGGCACCCTATATCGAAAAAGGGATGGTGACTTTTATCAAGGATAATTTCCGTCATTTACAGGCACGTTTGCGCGAAGCTGGTGTTCAGGAAATTGATGGAATTTGTTATGACTTGGGAGTGTCTAGTCCTCAATTGGACCAGCGTGAGCGTGGTTTTTCTTATAAAAAGGATGCGCCACTGGACATGCGCATGAATCAGGATGCTAGTCTGACAGCCTATGAAGTGGTGAATCACTACGACTATCATGACTTGGTTCGTATTTTCTTTAAGTATGGCGAGGATAAATTCTCTAAACAGATTGCGCGTAAGATTGAACAAGCACGTGAAGTCAAGCCAATCGAGACAACGACTGAGTTAGCAGAAATTATCAAGTCGGCCAAACCTGCCAAGGAGCTCAAGAAGAAGGGCCATCCTGCCAAGCAGATTTTCCAGGCTATTCGAATTGAAGTCAATGATGAACTGGGGGCGGCAGATGAATCTATCCAGCAGGCTATGGAGATGTTGGCTCTAGATGGTAGAATCTCAGTGATTACCTTCCATTCACTAGAAGACCGCTTGACCAAGCAATTGTTCAAGGAAGCTTCAACGGTTGAAGTTCCAAAAGGTTTGCCTTTCATCCCAGATGATCTCAAGCCTAAGATGGAATTGGTGTCCCGTAAGCCAATCTTGCCAAGTGCAGAAGAATTAGAAGCCAATAACCGCTCGCACTCAGCTAAGTTGCGCGTGGCCAGAAAAATTCACAAGTAAGAGGAAAAAATGGTAGATAAGAAAGAAACAACCAGTCAATTCTTGCAGAATCGTATAAAAAAATTCTCACGTGTGGAGAAGGCTTTTTATCTTTCCATCGCTTTTACGGCTCTCGTTTTAGCAGTGAGCATTATCTTTATGCAGACACGGCTCTTGCAAGTGCAAAGTGATTTGACAAAAATCAATGCGCAGATAGAGGAAAAGAAAACAGAGCTGGACGATGCCAAGCAGGAAGTGAATGAATTGATTCGTTCAGAGCGCTTGAAAGAGATTGCAGATAAAAAAGATTTGAAATTGAATAACGAAAATATCCGAACAGCGGAGTAAGATATGAAATGGACAGAAAAAATAACCCGATTTGCGCTAAAAAATCGTAAATCTCCAGCAGAAAACCGTAGAATAGTCGGCAAGTACATCAGTTTGTTAGCTGTCGTACTTTTCGCTATCTTTTTGGCTAATTTTGCGTATATTATCGCAAAAGGTAATATATTTGGTACTGACTTGGTTAAAGAGGCTAAAAAGGTTCACCAAACAACCCGAACAGTTCCTGCCAAACGTGGGACTATCTATGACCGAAATGGAGTGCCAATCGCTGAAGATGCGACCTCTTATAACGTCTATGCTGTTATTGATAAAAAATACAAGTCAGCAACTGGAAAAATTCTTTATGTAGAGGATTCGCAGTTTAATAAGGTAGCTGAAGTCTTCCATAAGTATTTAGACATGGATGAAGCTTATGTGAAAGAGCAATTAGCTCAACCAAATCTGACCCAAGTTTCCTTTGGTGCAAAAGGAAATGGGATTACCTATGCCAATATGATGGCTATTAAAAAAGATTTGAAAGATGCTAGTGTGGAAGGGATTGACTTTACAACTAGCCCTAACAGAAGCTACCCAAATGGACAATTTGCTTCTAGTTTTATTGGGTTAGCCCAACTTCATGAAAATGAGGACGGCAGTAAGAGTTTATTAGGAACTTTTGGTCTGGAGAGTTCGTTAAATACCATTCTTGCTGGGACAGACGGTATTATTACCTATGAAAAAGACCGTGTAGGAAATATCGTACCAGGAACAGAACAGGTGTCGCAACAAACTGTGGATGGCAAGGATGTTTATACAACATTGTCTAGCCCGCTCCAATCTTTCATGGAAACTCAGATGGATGCCTTTCTAGAAAAAGTAAAAGGTAAGTATATGACCGCGACCTTGGTCAGTGCAAAGACCGGTGAAATCCTTGCTACCACCCAACGACCTACCTTTAATGCAGATACTAAGGATGGTATCACCAAAGACTTTGTTTGGCGTGATATTCTTTATCAAAGTAATTACGAACCAGGATCAGCCCTGAAGGTCATGACGCTAGCAGCTTCTATTGATAACAATACCTTCCCAGGTGGAGAATACTTCAATAGTAGTGAATTAAAAATAGCGGATGCGACAATTCGAGATTGGGATGTTAATGAAGGTTTGACGACTGGTGGGATGATGACTTTCTTACAAGGTTTCGCTCACTCCAGTAATGTTGGAATGAGTCTACTTGAACAAAAAATGGGAGATGCTACTTGGTTGGATTATCTAAACCGCTTTAAGTTTGGGGTTCCGACGCGTTTTGGTCTGACTGATGAGTATTCAGGTCAATTGCCTGCAGATAATATTGTTAATATTGCCATGAGTGCATTTGGTCAGGGGATTTCTGTAACGCAGACCCAGATGCTACGTGCTTTTACAGCCATTGCCAATGATGGGGTTATGTTGGAGCCGAAATTTATTACGGCCTTGTATGATCCAAATGATCAAACTGCTCGGAAATCACAAAAAGAAGTTGTGGGAAATCCTGTGTCTAAAGATGCAGCGAGCTTGACGCGAACGCATATGGTTTTAGTCGGTACCGATCCAGTATATGGAACTATGTATAATCATAAGACAGGGAAACCAACTGTCAATGTTCCAGGACAAAATGTAGCCCTCAAGTCTGGTACGGCTCAAATCGCTGACGAGAAAAATGGAGGCTACTTGGTTGGTTCTACCAACTACATTTTCTCGGTTGTGGCTATGAACCCTGCTGAAAATCCTGATTTTATCTTGTATGTAACGGTTCAACAACCTGAACATTATTCAGGTATCCAATTGGGAGAATTTGCCAACCCAATTCTTGAAAGAGCTTCAGCTATGAAAGAATCTCTCAATCTTCAATCTCCTGCTAAGAATTTAGATCAAGTGACGATAGAGTCTTCTTATGCAATGCCTAGCATCAAGGATATTTCACCTGGTGATTTGGCGGAAGCCTTACGCCGAAATATTGTGCAACCAATCGTTGTAGGTACTGGAACAAAGATTAAAGAATCATCTGTAGAAGAAGGGACCAATCTTGCACCAAACCAACAAGTTCTCCTTTTATCGGATAAGGTAGAAGAAATTCCAGACATGTATGGCTGGAAAAAAGAGACTGCTGAAACCTTTGCTAAATGGTTGGATATTGAGTTGGAATTTGAAGGTTCAGGTTCCGTCGTTCAGAAGCAAGATGTTCGGACTAATACAGCTATCAAAAACATTAAAAAAATTAAATTAACTTTAGGAGACTAATATGTTTATTTCTATCAGTGCTGGAATTGTGACATTTTTACTAACTTTGGTAGGAATTCCAGCCTTTATCCAATTTTATAGAAAGGCGCAAATTACAGGCCAGCAGATGCATGAGGATGTTAAACAGCACCAGGCAAAAGCTGGGACTCCTACAATGGGAGGTTTGGTTTTCTTAATTGCTTCTGTTTTAGTTGCTTTCTTTTTCGCCCTATTTAGTAATCAACTCAGCAATAATGTTGGTATGATTTTATTTATCTTGGTTCTTTATGGTTTAATCGGATTTTTAGATGACTTCCTCAAGGTCTTCCGTAAAATCAATGAGGGCCTTAATCCCAAACAGAAATTGGCTCTTCAGCTTCTAGGTGGCGTCATTTTCTACCTTTTCTATGAGCGTGGTGGCGATATGCTTTCTGTCTTTGGTTATCAAGTACATCTAGGGATTTTCTATATTGTCTTCGCTCTTTTCTGGCTAGTCGGTTTTTCAAACGCAGTAAACTTGACAGACGGTATTGATGGTTTAGCTAGCATTTCCGTTGTGATTAGTTTGTCTGCCTATGGAGTTATTGCCTATGTGCAAGGTCAGATGGATATCCTTCTAGTGATTCTTGCCATGATTGGTGGTTTGCTTGGTTTCTTTGTCTTTAACCATAAGCCTGCTAAAGTCTTTATGGGAGATGTGGGAAGTTTGGCTCTCGGTGGAATGCTGGCAGCTATCTCTATGGCCCTCCACCAAGAATGGACTCTCTTGATTATCGGAATTGTTTATGTTTTTGAAACAACTTCGGTCATGATGCAAGTCAGCTATTTCAAACTGACAGGTGGTAAACGTATTTTCCGTATGACGCCTGTGCATCATCATTTTGAGCTTGGAGGATTGTCTGGTAAAGGAAATCCTTGGAGCGAGTGGAAGGTTGACTTCTTCTTTTGGGGAGTGGGGCTTCTAGCAAGTCTCCTGACACTAGCAATTTTGTATTTGAGATAAGAATGGCACCCTGATATTTCAGGGTGTTTTTGCTTTTTAAAAAATATTGGTCAATTAAAGTCAAATCTCTTGACCTTTTCTGACTAATGTAGTATATTATGAACGTAAGGTAAATGAAAGCCTTACTAGAACACTTATTTAAAGTAAAATAGAAAGAGGTGGGGTCTATGTTTAATCTAGAAATCTTCAGAAGTAAAGATAGTCTACCCCTGCTTGAAAAAGAAAAACCAGAAATAGTACGTAGAGTAGCGATTTAGCTAGTCTAAATTTTTTAAAACAAAGGTCAAAGATAGTCAATATCAGTAATAATAAATAACAAAAAGAGGTAAAGAATATGAACAACAATTTTAATAATTTTAACAACATGGATGATTTATTTAACCAATTGATGGGTGGTATGCGAGGATACAGTTCTGAAAATCGTCGTTACTTGATTAATGGCCGTGAAGTGACACCTGAGGAATTTGCTCACTATCGTGCAACTGGTCAATTGCCAGGAAATGCAGAAGTTGATGGAAAAATGGCACAACAGACATCAGGTATGAAGCAAGACGGTGTCCTTGCTAAACTGGGTCGAAACTTGACTGCAGAAGCACGTGAAGGTAAGTTAGATCCGGTTATTGGACGTAATAAAGAAATCCAAGAAACATCTGAAATCCTTTCACGCCGTACCAAGAATAATCCTGTTTTAGTAGGAGACGCAGGTGTTGGTAAGACAGCAGTTGTCGAAGGCTTAGCACAAGCTATTGTGAATGGTGATGTTCCAGCTGCTATTAAGAATAAGGAAATTATTTCCATTGATATCTCAGGTCTTGAGGCTGGCACTCAATATCGCGGTAGTTTTGAAGAAAACGTTCAAAACCTAGTAAATGAAGTGAAAGAAGCAGGGAATATTATTCTCTTCTTTGATGAAATTCACCAAATTCTCGGCGCTGGTAGCACTGGTGGAGACAGTGGTTCTAAGGGGCTTGCGGATATTCTCAAGCCAGCCCTCTCTCGTGGTGAATTGACAGTGATTGGGGCAACGACTCAAGACGAATACCGTAACACCATCTTGAAGAATGCAGCTCTTGCTCGTCGTTTCAACGAAGTCAAGGTCAATGCTCCTTCAGCAGAGGATACATATAAAATTCTTCAAGGAATTCGTGACCTCTATCAACAACACCACAATGTTATTTTGCCAGATGAAGTCTTAAAAGCTGCCGTTGATTATTCTGTACAATATATTCCTCAACGTAGCTTGCCAGATAAGGCTATTGACCTTGTGGACGTAACGGCGGCTCACTTGGCAGCCCAACATCCTGTAACAGATGTGCATGCTGTTGAACGTGAAATCGAGGTAGAAAAAGACAAGCAAGAAAAAGCAGTTGAGGCAGAAGATTTTGAAGCAGCTCTAAACTATAAAACACGCATCGCAGAATTGGAAAAGAAAATCGAAAATCACACAGAAGATATGAAAGTGACTGCAAGTGTCAACGATGTGGCTGAATCTGTAGAGCGAATGACCGGTATTCCAGTATCTCAAATGGGGGCTACGGACATCGAACGTTTGAAAGATATGGCTCATCGCTTGCAAGACAAGGTGATTGGTCAAGATAAGGCCGTAGAAGCTGTAGCTCGTGCTATCCGTCGTAACCGTGTTGGTTTTGATGAAGGTAATCGCCCAATCGGTAGCTTCCTCTTTGTAGGTCCAACTGGAGTTGGTAAGACTGAACTTGCTAAACAATTGGCGCTAGATATGTTTGGAACCAAGGATGCGATCATCCGTTTGGATATGTCTGAATACAGTGACCGCACAGCCGTTTCTAAGCTAATTGGTACAACAGCAGGCTATGTGGGTTATGACGACAATAGCAATACCTTAACAGAACGTGTTCGTCGCAATCCATACTCTATCATTCTCTTGGATGAAATTGAAAAGGCTGATCCTCAAGTCATTACTCTTCTCCTCCAAGTTCTAGATGATGGTCGTTTGACAGATGGTCAAGGAAACACAGTAAACTTCAAGAATACGGTGATTATCGCAACTTCAAACGCAGGCTTTGGTTACGAAGCTAACTTGACAGAAGATGCGGACAAACCAGAATTGATGGACCGTTTGAAACCATTCTTCCGTCCAGAGTTCCTTAACCGCTTTAACGCAGTTATCGAGTTCTCACACTTGACGAAGGAAGACCTTTCTAAGATTGTGGACTTGATGCTGGCTGAAGTCAACCAAACCTTGGCTAAGAAAGACATTGACTTGGTAGTCAGTCAAGCGGCTAAAGACTATATCACAGAAGAAGGCTATGACGAAGTCATGGGTGTTCGCCCTCTCCGTCGCGTGGTTGAACAAGAAATTCGTGATAAGGTGACAGATTTCCACTTGGATCATTTAGATGCCAAACATCTGGAAGCAGATATGGAAGACGGTGATTTGGTCATTCGTGAAAAAGCCTAATACTCTTCGAAAATCAAATTCAAACCACGTCAACGTCGCCTTGCCGTATATATGTGACTGACTTCGTCAGTTCTATCTACAACCTCAAAGCAGTGCTTTGAGCAACCTACGGCTAGTTTTCTAGTTTGCTCTTTGATTTTCATTGAGTATAAGACAAAATTTTGAGAATAAAAAAGAAGGAACCAGCTGAAAAAACTGGTTCCTTTTTTGTGTTTAAATCACATGACGCTCAAAGGCATCATCTGAGATTCCTTGTTCCAAGATGAGTTTAGCCCATTCTTTAGCAGAGAAGAGGCTGTGGTCCTTATAGTTTCCGCAAGATTCGATGGTTGTACCAGGGACGTCTTCCCAAGTAGTAGTTTCAGCGATTTCCTTGAGCGAATCCTTGATAACAGCTGCGATTTCAGCACTAGTGTGACGTCCCCACATAATCATGTGGAAGCCTGTGCGGCAACCAAATGGTGAACAGTCAATCATACCGTCAATTCGGGTACGGATGAGTTTGGCTAAGAGGTGCTCGATAGTGTGAAGGCCAGCGGTAGGGATAGAGTCTTCGTTTGGTTGTACCAAGCGAATATCATAATTGGAGATAATGTCTCCCTTTGGTCCTGTTTCTTCCCCAATCAAGCGAACATAGGGTGCTTTAACAATGGTGTGGTCAAGTTCAAAACTTTCAACAATAACTTCTTTTGACATGGTAAATCCTTTCAGTTTTCTTCTTTCATTATAACACAAAGCTGGCTCCTGATATAGAGAGAAAACCTCTCCAAGAGTGGAGAGGTTGAAATCTTTATTTACGATACAAGCGGTCGTATTGGTAGTAAGGGTCAAAGGTTACGTTGATACCCAATTTGCGAAGGACATTCTTGTCTTCATCAGTCAAGATGATGGTTGAGTGGGCTTCGCTTCCTTTGAGGTTACCAAGCTCTTCCATAGCACGAGCAGCATCAGGATTTTCTGTAGCTGTGATAGCAAGTGCAATCAGGATTTCATTTGAATGAAGGCGTGGATTGCGGCTACCGAGATGATCGATTTTAAGACCTTGGATTGGTTTGACGACTTCGGGCTCGATTAATTTTACTTCTTTAGCGATGTCAGCTGATTTCTTGATGGCGTTGATAAGAGCAGCTGCTGTAGGGCCAAAGAGCTCTGAGTTCTTACCAGTAACAATTTCCCCACTTGGCAATTCAAGGGATAGGGCTGGTCCACCAGTTTCTTCTGCTTTTTGACGTGCAGCAACAGCAACCTTACGGTCTGCAGGTGTGATGCCGAGGTCGTTCATGAGCAACTCAATTTTCTTGACAGCAGCTTCGCCAACTTTTTCGGCTTTAAAATCAAGAACTGTTTGATAGTAGCGGCGGATGATTTCTTGTTTAGAAGCTTCGATAGCAGCCTCATTATCTGTAATGGCAAAACCAACCATGTTGACCCCCATATCTGTCGGAGAAGCGTATGGAGACTCTCCTAGGATACGTTCTAACATGCGCTTGAGCACTGGGAAAATCTCGATATCACGGTTATAGTTGACAGTGGTTTTTCCGTAGGTTTGGAGATGGAAGGGGTCAATCATGTTGACATCATCAAGGTCAGCGGTGGCAGCCTCGTAGGCCAAGTTGACTGGATGATGAAGGGGAAGATTCCAAACTGGGAAGGTTTCAAATTTAGCGTAGCCAGACTTGATACCATTGATTTGGTCGTGGTACATATTGGACATACAAGTTGCCAATTTTCCAGAACCAGGTCCAGGAGCGGTTACGACGATCAAGTTACGACTGGTTTTGATGTAGTCATTTTTTCCCATTCCTTCTGGAGAAATGATGTGATCCATATCTGTCGGATATCCTTTGATTGGATAGTGAAGATAAGAATCAATTCCGTTTTTCTCGAGTTGGTTGCGGAAGGCATCTGCAGCGGGTTGGCCAGCGTACTGTGTAATGACCACTGAGCCGACAAAAATTCCTAATTCATTGAATTTGTCAATCAAACGAAGAACTTCTTGGTCATAAGAAATACCCAAGTCACCACGTGCTTTGGAATGCTCGATATTGCTAGCATTAATAGCAATCACAACCTCAACCTGCTCTTTCAATTCTTGTAAGAGCTTGATTTTGTTGTCAGGCTCATAACCAGGAAGGACACGAGCGGCGTGGAAATCTTCTAACATTTTGCCACCAAACTCCAAGTAGAGTTTGCCGTCAAATTGGTTAATACGCTCCAAAATGTGGTCGCGCTGTAGATTCAAATATTGTTCAGAACTAAAAGCTTGTTTTTTCATTTTTTTACCTCTGACCTCTATTATAATAAAAAATTGGAAGTTAGGAAACTATGGAGTTAAAAAAGGAATCAAAAAGATTAGGCAAACGCTTGCATAAAATTTTAAAAAGCGCTATCATATACTATAGATTATTAAAATAATGAGGTAAGAAGATGCAAGAAAAATGGTGGCACAATGCCGTAGTCTATCAAGTTTATCCTAAGAGCTTTATGGATAGCAACGGAGATGGAATTGGCGATCTGCCAGGAATTACCAGTAAGTTAGACTATCTAGCTAAGTTAGGAATTACAGCGATTTGGCTTTCTCCAGTTTATGACAGTCCTATGGATGATAATGGCTATGATATTGCTGATTATCAAGCGATTGCAGCTATTTTCGGGACTATGGAAGATATGGACCAACTGATCGCAGAAGCTAAGAAGCGTGATATTCGTATCATTATGGACTTGGTGGTCAATCATACCTCAGATGAACATGCTTGGTTTGTTGAGGCCTGTGAAAATCCCGACAGCCCTGAACGAAACTACTATATCTGGCGGGATGAACCCAATGACCTAGATTCTATTTTTAGCGGATCTGCTTGGGAATACGATGAAAAGTCAGGTCAATACTATCTCCACTTTTTCAGCAAGAAACAGCCCGATCTTAACTGGGAAAATGAAAAACTTCGTCAGAAAATTTATGAGATGATGAACTTCTGGATTGATAAAGGCATTGGTGGTTTCCGCATGGATGTCATTGACATGATTGGGAAAATTCCTGACGAGAAAGTAGTCAATAATGGCCCTATGCTCCACCCTTATCTCAAGGAGATGAATCAGGCGACCTTTGGAGATAAGAATCTCTTAACAGTAGGGGAAACATGGGGAGCAACGCCAGAGATTGCCAAGCTCTACTCGGATCCAAAGGGGCAAGAATTGTCTATGGTCTTCCATTTTGAACATATCGGTCTTCAGTATCAGGAAGGTCAGCCTAAATGGCACTATCAAAAAGAACTGAATATTGCTAAGTTAAAAGAGATTTTCAACAAATGGCAGACAGAGTTAGGAGTTGAGGACGGTTGGAATTCGCTCTTCTGGAACAATCATGACCTTCCTCGTATCGTCTCAATCTGGGGAAATGACCAAGAATACCGCGAAAAATCTGCCAAAGCCTTTGCCATCTTGCTTCATCTCATGAGAGGAACTCCTTATATCTACCAAGGTGAGGAGATTGGGATGACCAACTATCCGTTTGAAACACTGGACCAAGTAGAAGATATTGAATCCCTCAACTATGCGCGTGAAGCTCTTGAAAAAGGTGTGCCGATGGACGAAATCATGGAAAGTATCCGTGTCATTGGACGTGACAATGCCCGTACCCCTATGCAATGGGACGAGAGCAAAAACGCTGGTTTCTCAACAGGTCAACCTTGGTTGGCAGTCACCCCAAACTATCAAGCAATCAACGTTCAAGAAGCACTGGCAAATCCAGATTCTATTTTCTATACCTATCAGAAACTGGTTCAAATCCGTAAGGAAAATAGCTGGCTGATTCAAGCTGATTTTGAATTGCTTGATACGGTTGATAAGGTCTTTGCCTATATCCGTAAGGACGGTGACCGTCGCTTCCTAGTTTTGGCTAACTTGTCCAATGAAGAGCAAGACTTGACCGTAGAAGGAAACGTCAAATCGGTTTTGATTGAAAACACCGTGGCGCAAGAAGTCTTTGAAAAACAAATCTTGGCTCCATGGGATGCTTTCTGTGTGGAAATGACTAACTAAAAAGTGAGAACCTTGAGCCTTAGAGTTTGAGGTTTTTTGCTAAAAGTTGTGTAAAAAACTCTTTTAAAAAAAATTTGTTAGAATTTTCTAAAAAATCTGTCAAAAGCTCTTGCATTTGTAAAAAAATAGGGTATAATAGTGAAAATACTATTTTGAAGGAGATTATTTATGCAATCGAAAAAGTGGCTCTTAGGAGCAGGAGTGACCTTGAGTACAGCCATTCTTTTAACAGCTTGTGGGAAAAGTGAAAAGAATGCAGACGCTCCCAAAACATTTTCTTATGTTTATGCTGTTGATCCATCATCCTTGGATTATAGCGTTACAAGTAAAAGTTCAACTTCTGACGTAATAGGTAATGTCGTCGACGGTCTTTTAGAGAATGATAAATATGGGAATCTCATTCCTTCTCTAGCAGAGGATTGGTCAGTTTCTAAAGATGGCTTGACTTATACTTACAAACTACGTAAAGGTGTGAAGTGGTATACTTCAGAAGGAGAAGAGTATGCGGAAGTTAAAGCTCAGGATTTTGTCACCGGATTAAAGCATGCAGCAGATGGAAAATCCGATGGTCTTTCTTTGGTTGAGAAATCCATCAAAGGATTGGAGGCTTATGTTAGTGGTGAGACAAACGACTTCTCAACTGTAGGTGTGAAGGCTCTTGATGATTATACGGTAGAATATACCCTTAATAAACCGGAAAGTTTTTGGAACTCTAAAGTAACCACAGCAACCATGCTTCCTGTAAATGAAGAATTTTTGAATGCAACAGGCAAGGATTACGGAGCGCCAACTCCATCAAGTATTCTTTACAATGGCCCATATTTTTTGAAATCTTTGATTTCTAAATCTGTGATTGAATATGAAAAAAATCCTAACTATTGGGATAAGGACAATGTCAAAATTGATAATGTTAAATTGACATTCTATGATGGTTCAGACCAAGAATCCTTAATTCGTAGCTTTACACAAGGTGCCTATACAACTGCACGTCTTTTTCCAGCAAGCTCAAACTTTGAGTCAACTAAGAAAGAGTACGGAGATAAGATTGTCTATAGTCCACAAGAGGCAACAAGCTACTACCTCACTGTGAACGTAAACCGCCAGTCTTACAATAAAACAGCTAAAACAGATGAGTCACAAAAAACATCAACAAAAGAAGCTCTTCTCAATAAGAACTTCCGTCAGGCTCTTAATTTTGCATTTAATCGCCACGCCTATACAGCTCAATTAAATGGCGAAGAAGGTGCGGATAAGATTATTCGTAATAGTCTAGTGCCAGATAACTATGTTCAAGTAGCTGGGAAGACTTTCGGGCAGCTGGCTCAGGATGAACTGCTGAAATATGGAGAGCAATGGAAAGATGTGACTCTCACAGATGGCAAGGATACAATTTACAATCCTACAAAGGCCAAGTCTGCGTTTGAGAAAGCGAAGTCAGAATTGCAAACAAAGGGAGTAAGTTTCCCGATTCATTTGGATGTACCAGTAGAACAGACGGATGTAGTTGCAGTTCAACAGACAAATTCATTAAAACAATCGATTGAAGAAACATTGGGAACTGAGAATGTAATTATAGATGTTCTTCAAATGACAGATAATGAGAAGGAAAGTATTACTTCTCAAGCTAAAGTTCCAACCCAAAAAGATTATGATTTGAACGGAACAGGTTGGGGACCAGATTACCAAGATCCAGCAACCTATCTCAATATTTTAGATGCTAAGAAGGGTTCTGCCTTGAAACATCTAGGTATAACAAAGGGCAAGGATCCTGAAGTTGTGGCAAAAGTTGGCTTGGATGAATACAAGAAGCTCTTGGATGATGCGGCTTCTGAGACAAGTAATCTTGATAAACGATACGAAAAGTATGCTAAAGCACAGGCTTGGGTTACTGATAGTTCACTTCTTATTCCAGTTGCTTCTTCAGGGGGCTCTCCTATGGTTAGTCGTACTGTTCCATTTACCAAAGCTTATTCACAGGTCGGTATTAAGGGGGATCCATTTATTTTTAAAGGAATGGAACTTCAAAATGATATTGTGACAACTAAAGAGTATGATGCGGCCTTCAAAAAGTGGCAAAAGGAAAAACTGGAATCGAATGCTCAGTATCAAAAGGATTTAGAAAAGCACATAAAATAACGTGAATGAGATTCTTGCTTTCGTTAGGTTATCAGTTAATTCATTGATATTTAAATGATAAATCGCATAAAAACAAGGGAGGACTGTATGAAAGACAGAAATCCTTTGTTTTTTTATGACTAAAGTTTATAAACTTTCATTCTAGAAATTCAATTAACTTTACAAATTCCCACTATTTTGGTAAAATAAACCTATGTTATAAAAACTAACATAAAGGAGAAAGAAGATGACTACAAAAAAGCGTATCCTTAGTGCAGGTCTGACTGTTGCAGCTGCCTTGCTGTTAACTGCTTGCGGACAATCAGGTTCAGATACAAAAACTTACTCATCAACCTTTAGTGGAAACCCAACTACATTTAACTACTTATTAGACTACTACGCTGATAATACAGCTATTATTACTAACCTAGTTGATGGTTTGCTTGAAAATGACAACCACGGAAACCTAGTTCCATCTTTGGCAGAGGACTGGTCTGTTTCAAGCGACGGTCTGACTTATACCTATAAACTGAGAAAAGATGCCAAATGGTTTACGGCTGACGGTGAAGAGTATGCCCCAGTCAAGGCACAAGATTTTGTGACAGGGATTAAGTACGCAGTGGACAATAAATCCCAGGCCATTGACTTGATACAAAACTCGATCAAGGGCTTGAATGATTATATTACAGGAGCGGATTCTGACTTTTCTAAGGTTGGAGTGAAAGCCATTGATGACCATACTGTTGAGTATACTTTGGCGCGCCCAGAACCTTACTGGAACTCAAAAACAACCAACAGTATTCTTTTCCCAGTGAATGAAGAGTTTCTAAACTCAAAAGGGAAAGATTTTGGTACCCTATCTCCAGATAGCATTCTCTACAGCGGACCTTATTTGTTAAAAGATTTCACATCAAAATCATCGATCGAGTATGTGAAAAATCCGCATTATTATGATCATGACAAAGTATCGATTGAACACGTAAAATTGGCCTATTTTGATGGTTCAGACCAAGAATTGACCATCCGTAACTTTGAAAGTGGAGCTTATTCAATCGCAGGTGTTTATCCAAATAGTTCTAACTTTGCTAAGACCAAGGAGAAATATAAGGATAATATCGTCTATAGCTTGCAGGACAAGACTTCTTGGTATTTCAATTTTAACGTCAACCGTAAGGCCTACAATCACACTGCTAAAACAACAGATGAGCAGAAGAAGTCAACTGAGACAGCTGTTTTGAACAAGAACTTCCGCCAAGCGGTGAACTTTGCCTTGGACCGCACAGCCTATTCTGCTCAGTCAAATGGGGAAGAAGCGGCTAGCAAGACCCTTCGTAACACCCTAGTACCTCCTACATTTGTCCAAGTTGGAGACAAGACTTTTGGAGAAGTAGTCGCTTCTAAATTGGTCAACTATGGCACAGAATGGTCAGGTATTAACTTGGCAGATGCTCAGGATGCCTATTTCAACAAAGAAAAAGCCCAAGCAAAATTTGCGGAAGCTAAAAAAGAATTGGCAAGTCAAGGTGTGACTTTCCCTATTCACTTGGATGTAGCTGTTGATCAAACAAGTAAAAATGCTGTGACAGGCATGAACTCAGTTAAGCAGACCCTTGAGTCAGTTTTAGGTGCTGATAACATTGTCATTGATGTTCAGCAACTTTCAACAGATGATTTTAATAACGTAGCCTTCTTAGCACCAACACCAGCTGATCGAGACTATGATTTGAGCTTTGATGGTTGGGTAGGTGACTATCAGGATCCATCAACTTATCTCAATCCTTTCAATGCAGAGGATGGATTCTACCTCAAAATTTTTGGTCTAGATGCTCAAGAAGATAAAGCTAAGATTGCTAGCTTGGGGCTTGATACTTACACCAAGATGCTCAAAGATGCAGATAGTGAAAATAAAGATGTAGCCAAACGCTATGAAAAATATGCTGAAGCACAGGCTTGGATGATTGACAATTCTCTGATTATGTCAGCCATGTCAAGTGGTGGAACAGCATCTGTAACCAAAGTAACGCCATTTACAAGAGGGTACTCAATGGTCGGTATCAAGGGTGATGGCAATAACTACAAGTATATGAAACTGCAAAAAGATACTGTGACAATCAAACAGTTTGAAGAAGCTAAGACTAAATGGGAGCAAGAAAGTAAAAAAGCAATCGAAAAAGCTCAAAAAGAAGCAGAAAATCATGTCAAATAGATGAGCGAGGTTCCGTAAGGGACCTTGTTTTGATGTTTATATAGTAAATTTATTGATGTAATTGGTTGCAAGTCAAAAAGAATGTTTCGGAAAGAAGATGAGAACGCCTTACTTAAGCAGATGCAGGCCACAAGTGTAGTTTTTTATGATATAATAAAATGAAATAAAAATTGATAATAGAGGTATATCGTGAGTAGATCTTCGAAGCGAGCTCGTCAGGGTAAAACAAAAATATTGATTAGTTGGGGGTTGCTAGCTATCTATGCAATACTAGCAGTCTTTTTATTGTTTTTGATTTTCAAGTACAATATGCTAGCCTTCCGATATCTGAATATAGTAGTTACCGTCTTAATTGTAGCCTTAGCCATCTTGTGCTTCTTTTTAATTCGGTCCAAGAAAGCTAAAAATCTAACGCTGATTTTATTACTGCTTGGTGTGTTAATCAATGGAACTTCTCTCTTTGCTGTAGGGCAGTTCATTGGATTTACCAGTCGCCTGAATGCGACATCGAACTACTCACATTATTCGATGAGTATTGCGGTATTAGCAGATAGTTCAATTGATAATATCAGTCAGGTAACCAGTGTAACGGGGCCGACTGGGACGGATAAGGATAATATCCAACAGTTGATGAATGATCTTAAGGCTAGTCAAAATAAGGAATTGACAGTCGAAGAAAGCAGATCCTATCTTGCGGCCTATAAGAGCTTGTTAGCTGGCGATACAAAGGCAATCATTCTAAACAGTGTCTTTGAAAACATTATCGAATCAGAATATCCTGACTATGCTTCAAAAATTAAGAAAATCTATACCAAAGAATTAACCAAGACGGTTGAAACTCCAAAAGATGTCAAGGGTGACAGTTTCAATGTTTATATCAGTGGAATTGATACTTATGGTCCAATCAGTTCGGTTTCTCGTTCGGATGTCAATATCATTATGACAGTGAATCGCGAAACTAAAAAGATTCTCTTGACAACGACACCTCGTGATTCCTATGTTCCAATTGCAGATGGTGGCAACAACCAAAAAGATAAGTTGACTCATGCAGGGATTTATGGAGTAGATGCTTCCATTCATACCCTGGAAAATCTTTACGGTATTGACTTGAACTATTACGCTCGTTTGAATTTCACTTCTTTCTTGAAATTGATAGATCTTCTCGGTGGAGTTGATGTTCATAATGACCAAGAATTTACAGCTCATACAAATGGGAAGTTCTATCCCGTAGGAAATGTTCATCTTGACTCGGAGCAAGCTCTTAGCTTTGTACGTGAGCGTTATTCATTGGAAGATGGAGACCGAGATCGTGGTCGCAATCAGCAAAAGGTTATTGTCGCTATTTTGCAAAAGCTAACCTCGACAGAAGCTTTGAAAAATTATGACAGTATTATAAAGGGACTACAAGATTCCTTACAAACCAATATGCCACTTGAAACCATGATGAACATGGCCAATGCCCAACTTGAGAGTGGTGGAACTTATAAGATTAATTCGCAAGATCTTAAAGGAACAGGGCGTATGGATTTGCCATCCTATGCCATGCCTGATAGCAACCTTTACATGATGGAGATAAGTGATAGCAGTTTAGAGTCAGTCAAGGCTGCAATCAATGATGTGATGGAAGGAAAATAAGACAAAATGATTGATATTCATTCGCATATCGTATTTGGTGTGGATGATGGTTTAAAATCTAAGCAAGAAAGCAAGGTTCTTTTGACAGAAGCCTATGGACAAGAAGTACGGACTTGAGATGTAAAACATACAATTGTAACATCGATTAAAGTTATCCATCTTGTACAATTGCTACAACAGTTTGTTAAAAAATAAAAGGAGGGGGTTATGTACGATTATCTTGTCGTTGGTGCTGGTCTTTTTGGTGCAGTATTTGCCCATGAAGCAGCCCTAAAAGGAAAAAAAGTGAAAGTCATTGAAAAACGGAATCATATCGCGGGTAATATCTATACTCGTGAACAGGAAGGAATTCAAGTTCACCAGTATGGTGCTCATATTTTCCATACTTCTGATAAGGAGATTTGGGATTATGTAAATCAGTTTGCAGAGTTTAACCGTTACACAAACTCTCCAGTTGCAAATTATAAGGGAGAGATTTATAATCTTCCTTTTAATATGAATACCTTCAATAAACTTTGGGGAGTTGTAACGCCAGCAGAAGCACAGGCTAAGATTGATGAGCAACGTGCTGTTTTAAATGGCAAAACTCCTGAAAATTTGGAAGAACAGGCTATTTCTCTTGTAGGTACAGACATCTACGAAAAATTAATCAAAGATTATACAGAGAAACAGTGGGGCAAGCCAACTACGGAACTTCCAGCCTTTATCATTCGCCGTTTGCCAGTACGCCTGACCTATGATAACAACTATTTTAACGATACCTATCAAGGAATTCCAATTGGTGGCTACACTCAAATAGTTGAAAAAATGTTGGATCATGAAAATATTGATGTAGAAACAAATGTTGATTTCTTTGCGAATAAAGAACAATATATGAAGAACTTCCCTAAAATTGTCTTTACTGGTATGATTGATGAATTCTTTGACTATAAGTTGGGTGAACTAGAGTATCGTAGTCTTCGTTTTGAAAATGAGACCTTGGATATGGAGAATTACCAAGGAAATGCAGTTGTGAACTATACGGATTCAGAAACTCCATATACTCGCATTATTGAACACAAACATTTTGAGTTTGGGAATCAAGCAAAGACTATCATTACTAAAGAACATTCTAAAACATGGGAAAAAGGTGATGAGCCTTATTATCCAGTAAATAATGATCGTAATAATCATTTGTATAAATCATATAAAAAATTGGCTGATGAGCAAGGGAATGTTATCTTTGGTGGTCGTTTAGGACACTATCGTTATTACGATATGCACCAAGTAATTGGAGCAGCTTTACAGTGTGCAAGAAATGAGTTAGATTAAACACCTAGAACTGTTATCAGTTGCTATTTACAAATATGATCAATAATTCCTTGACTACGTAATGTAGTTGAGGGGTTTTTGATATTATTCATATTTTTGCGAAGTTATTGTTTAAAAAATAATTTTCAAAAATTCAGAAAATTGTATTGACAGGACTCAAAAAAGGGGCTATAATGAATAAAAAAACAAAGGAGAAGACTATGAAAACAAGGAAAGTATTGGCTTTTGCGGGAGTAACTTTATTAGCAGCAGGTGTCTTAGCGGCTTGCTCGGGTGGTTCTGCTACTAAAGGTGAGCAGACCTTTGCATTTACATACGAGACACATCCAGATAATCTCAACTATTTGACAACTGGTAAGGCAGCAACTGCCGACATTACTAGTAATGTGATTGATGGATTGCTTGAAAATGATAAATACGGGAACCTTATTCCCTCAATGGCAGAGGACTGGTCAGTTTCTAAGGATGGCTTGACTTATACTTATAAGATTCGTCAGGATGCCAAGTGGTATACATCTGAGGGAGAAGAGTATGCTCCTGTTAAGGCTCAAGACTTTGTGACAGGTCTTAAATATGCAACAGATAAGAAAGCAGAAGCCCTTTACTTGGTACAAGATTCAATCAAAGGTCTGGATGCTTATGCTAAAGGGGAAATTAAAGATTTTTCTCAAGTCGGGATTAAAGCCCTTGATGATCAAACAGTCCAATACACGTTGAACAAACCTGAAAGTTTTTGGAACTCAAAAACAACCATGGGTGTGCTTGCGCCAGTTAATGAAGAGTTTTTGAACTCAAAAGGGGATGATTTTGCCAAAGCTACGGATCCAAGTAGTATCTTGTACAATGGTCCTTATTTGTTGAAATCCATTGTGACCAAATCCTCTGTTGAATTTGCGAAAAATCCGAACTACTGGGATAAGGATAATGTGCATATTGACAAGATCAAATTGTCATTCTGGGATGGTCAAGATACTAGCAAACCAGCAGAAAACTTTAAAGATGGTAGCCTTACAGCAGCTCGTCTCTATCCAACAAGTGCAAGTTTTGCAGAACTTGAAAAAGAGCTGAAAGACAATATTGTCTATACTCAACAAGACTCTGTTACGTATCTAGTGGGAACAAATATTGACCGCCAATCTTATAAATACACATCTAAGACCAGCGAAGAACAAAAAACATCTACGAAAAAGGCTCTTTTAAACAAGGATTTCCGTCAGGCTATTGCCTTTGGTTTTGACCGTACAGCCTATGCCTCTCAGTTGAATGGAGAAACTGGAGCAAGCAAAATCTTACGTAATCTCTTTGTTCCACCAACATTTGTTCAAGCAGATGGTAAAAATTTTGGCGATATGGTCAAAGAGAAATTGATCACTTATGGGGATGAATGGAAGGATGTTAATCTTGCAGATTCTCAGGATGGCCTTTACAATCCAGAGAAAGCCAAGGCTGAATTTGCTAAAGCTAAATCAGCCTTACAAGCAGAAGGAGTCCAATTCCCAATTCACCTAGATATGCCTGTTGACCAAACAGCAACTACAAAAGTTCAGCGCGTGCAATCTATGAAACAATCCTTGGAAGCGACTTTAGGAACTGATAATGTCATTATTGATATTCAACAACTACAAAAAGATGAAGTAAACAATATTACATATTTTGCTGAAAATGCTGCTGGCGAAGACTGGGATTTATCAGATAATGTCGGTTGGGGTCCAGACTTTGCCGATCCATCAACTTACCTTGATATCATCAAACCATCTGTAGGAGAAAGTACTAAAACATATTTAGGATTTGACTCAGGGAAAGATAATGTAGCTGCTAAAAAAGTAGGTCTATATGACTACGAGAAATTGGTTACTGAAGCTGGTGATGAGTCTATAGATGTTGCTAAACGATATGATAAATACGCTGCAGCTCAAGCTTGGTTGACAGATAGTGCTTTGATTATTCCAACTACATCTCGTACAGGGCGTCCAATCTTGTCTAAGATGGTACCATTTACAATACCATTTGCATTGTCAGGAAACAAAGGAACAAGTGAACCACTCTTGTATAAATACCTTGAACTTCAAGACAAGGCAGTCACTGCAGATGAATACCAAAAAGCCCAAGATAAATGGATGAAAGAAAAAGAAGAGTCCAATAAAAAAGCGCAAGAAGAGCTCGCAAAACATGTGAAATAAGATAAAAAGAAGTTAGTTGTTCGCTAACTTCTTTTGGTTTATCGAAAATGAATTGGTGCCGATCATCGCTTTTAGATATGATAGATTCTATTTTGTTGAAGAAAAAATCCTGAGAATAAAGGCTCAGGATTTTCTTTCATCTCACTGTTGTGGTTGCTGTTGAACTTGTGGATTTTGTGGCGTTGGTTGTACTGATTGTGTCGGCTGAACAGTCTGACCAGCTTGTCCTTGATTAGGATCGGTTGCTGGAGCATTATTGGGTTGTTGACCAATCGTAGTACTTGCCTGTGTAGTTGAACTTTCAGCTGTTGAGGATTGTTGAGTAGAGGATTCAGTCCATATTGGGCGAGCTCCATTTTTGAATACAAATTCCCCGTTTCTGAAAAGTCCGTCTGGCATCGTCCAGTCTTCTGGATGAGTATCTTCTGATAGATACGTTATCATTGAGCGATAAACTTTAGCTGCAACTAGGAAACCATCTCCAACGATAGGAGTTAAACGATTCGAATAACCTGTCCATACAGCCATAGAATACTTACGAGTATAACCAACAAACATTTCATCTGGAGCTACATAGCCAGTGTTCTTGATGTGTTTCTCAATTTCATCATCTGTGTAGTTAGAAGTACCTGTCTTACCAGCTTGCGCTAACCATGGGAGATAGGCTCCACGACCAGTTCCGTATGCCAAGACGGTTTTCATCATTTCGGTCATCATGTAAGCAGTTGTTTCTTTCATAGCTCGTGTACCAGCATCTGAAAATTCTTTTTCACTACCGTCACTGAAGACGACCTTATTGATATACATGGGTTTGTGGTAAATTCCACCGTTGGCAAAGGCAGCATAAGCAGCAGCCATTTTTTCACTGCTTGCACCGTATTGTTTGTTAGATTCAGTTGTATTACTTGAAATGGCGTTTGCATAGTGGATGCTTGGATAATTGATACCTAAGCCATTTAGGAAAGTTTTAGCTCTATCTAGACCGACCTTATTCAAAGTTTCAACGGCTGTGACATTACGTGACTGTTGAAGTGCATACTGGATTGTAATGTTTCCAAAGTAGCCTTTATCCCAGTTGTAGACGGGAGTATCAGTACCTGGATAGTTATAAGGAACATCATGTACTATAGTTGCAGTAGAGTCATAGACTCCATATTCTAAAGCGGGAGCATAGTCAGTGATTGGTTTCATAGTAGAACCCCAGTCACGGTTGGTTTCAACGGCTTGGTTGATTCCGAAAGATACATTACTTGATTGGTGACGGGCACCTAACTGAGCAATGACTTTACCATTTGTTACATCAACGATAGTAGAAGCTACTTGAAGTTCATCATCTGGATAAGCGACATACTCATCTGTGTTATAAACATCCCAAAGTCGCTGCTGAACATCTTTGTCGACATTAGTATAGACTTCCATACCTGTAGTAAGAAGGTTGTAACCAGTTTCTTGTTCAACTTGGTCGATTACTTCTTTGAGGTAGTTGTCCATATAAGCTGGATAACTATTGGCTGACTTCAAACTTTGGAGACCGTCAGTGACGGGAGTATTAATAGCTTTTTCATAATCTTCTGCACTAATGTATTTTTGCCCTTTCATTTCTGAAAGTACCAAGTTACGACGCTCTAGAGCAGCTTCTGGATGGGAATAAGGATCATATTGGTTTGGAGCTTGAGGCATTCCAGCCAAGAGTGCTAACTGTGGCAAGCTTAAGTCCTTCAAGTCTTTTCCATAGTAATTTTGGGCTGCGGTTTGCATTCCATAGTTACCGTTGGACATGTAGACTTTATTGATGTAATAGGTCAGGATTTCTTGCTTGGTTGCTTTTTGCTCTAGTTGAACGGCTAGCCAAGCTTCTTGAGCTTTACGTGACAAGGTTTGATCAGCAGTTGAAGTAGAAAAATAAGTCAATTTAATTAATTGTTGTGTCAAGGTTGAGGCACCTTGTAGACCTCCTCCTTGTAGATTTCTTAATGCTGCCCCCATGATACGAATAGTATCAACACCTCTATGGTCAAAGAAACGGTGGTCTTCGATAGACACAATTGCCTTGACTAAGTCAGTAGGAATTTCATTTGCCTGAGCATTTACGCGACGTTCAGATCCAAGGTCAGCAATCAGTTCGTTTTTGTTGTCATAAATCTTGCTAGAGGTTGTCGCAACTAATTTACTTTCAGATAAGGCTGGAGCCTTGCTAACAAAGTAGAGGAAGGCACCTCCACCTAATAGAAATAATGCGATAAATAAGGTAAGAAATGTAATTCCAATATACTTTAAGAATCGCAGAATAGTTTGTTTATTCATCTTGTTTTACCACCTAGTAAATGTTCTTTGATAATATCGAGATAGGGAATTTGAGGGAAAGCTCCTTGATTTACTAAATATCCGTATTCTTTGATATATCCAAGTGGCATTGATTTTTGGCCCTTATCTTGATGATAAAAGCGAATCAAATCAAGTGCCGGCAACAAATAAGTTTCTTGTTGAGAAGAAAAATGAAGTAGTACGAAGCAAATCCCCTGCTGTTTTAGAACTTGTTCCATATGTTGAATCTGGTGAAGATGGAAGTTTTTCATTGGAATAGCATTCTTTTGTCGTGTTTCCTTGGCTTCAAAGTCAATGTAATGTCCTCTATACACGCCAGAGTAATCTGTTGTGGAAGCTTGTCTAAAATAGGCTTCTACAATTTTGGCTCGACTACGTTGAGGATAGTCTACTCGAACAATCTGAACAGGCGTTGGCTTTTTATGGATAACTGCCATGCCATGCGTAAGATAGTAGTCGTTTGTGGCGTTGATCATCTTTTCAAAAGTCATTCCTCGATTTGCGAAATTTTTTGGTTGAGAAATGGATGTTTGGCTTTTTTTTGATGAAATTTTATGAGGATAGTTGACCATATTTCTCCTTATTGGTACAATAACATCACTCTATTATACCATAAAAATAGAAAGAAAGGTGTAAAAATGACTACAGCTTTAATTATGGGCTATTCTAATTTTGACTTGGGTTTGTTTAATGAAAAAGATATCAGGTTGAAAGTGATCAAGAAAGCCATTCGCCGTGATTTAGAAAGTTTAGCAGAAGAAGGGATTAAATGGCTGGTCTTTACAGGGAATTTGGGATTTGAATCCTGGGTTCTGGATGTCGCAAATGAAATGAAAGAAGAATATGATTTCAGCCTAGCGACGATTTTTGATTTTGAAACGCACGGGGAAAATTGGAATGAAGGCAATCAGATGAAACTTAGCCAATTTAAGCAGGTCGATTTTGTCAAATATGCCTATCCTAAATATGAACATATGGGGCAATTACGAGATTACCAACGATTTTTACTGGAAAACACTGATTTAGCTTATTTTTTCTATGATTCAGAAAATGAGACCAAATTAAAATTTATGGATAACTTGATGAAAAATCAGGAAGGTTATCGCATAAAAAGGCTAACGTTTGAAGACTTAAATGAGCTAGCAGAAAATTTTTCTGAAAAGTGAGCCTTTGACCTTGATTTTTGTTTGCCTTTTTTTATATAATAATACTATTAGAAACCGAGAATGGAGAGAGAGATGGCAGGTATTATTTTTTCAGCGAAAGATATTTTTGAGCAAGAGTTTGGACGTGAAGTCCGTGGATATAGTAAGGTTGAAGTTGATGAATTTTTGGACGATGTCATCAAGGACTATGAAACTTATGCTGCCTTAGTCAAGTCTCTCCGTCAAGAAATTGCAGAGTTGAAGGAAGAATTAGCTCGTAAACCGAAACCTTCACCAGTTCAAGCAGAGCCTATTGAAGCGGCAACTACAAGCTCTATGACGAATTTTGATATTTTGAAACGCTTGAATCGTCTTGAGAAAGAAGTATTTGGTAAACAAATTTTGGATAACTCTGATTTATAAGAGCTCGTTTGAAATGTGCAATTTTTGGATAATCGCGTGAGGAGAATTTCTTCTCATGAGGAAAGTCCATGCTAGCACAGGCTGTGATGCCTGTAGTGTTTGTGCTAGGCGAAACCATAAGCCTAGGGACGAGAAATCGTTACGGCAGTTGAAATGGCTAAGTCCTTGGATAGGCCAGAGTAGGCTTGAAAGTGCCACAGTGACGGAGTCTTTCTGGAAACGGAGAGAGTGGAACGCGGTAAACCCCTCAAGCTAGCAACCCAAATTTTGGTCGGGGCATGGAGTACGCGGAAACGAACGTAGTATTCTGACTGCTATCAGCTAGAGCTGTTAGTGGTAGACAGATGATTATCGAAGGAAGTGGTCCTAGTCACTTCTGGAACAAAACATGGCTTATAGAAAATTGCATATAGGTTGGGGCTGAGAAAACTTTCTCAACCTCATTTTTTAAAGTGGACATATAGAAAGGTCTTATAAGACTGTAACATGAAAAAAGAATTTAATTTAATCGCTACTGCTGCAGCGGGTCTTGAGGCTGTCGTTGGTCGTGAGGTGCGAGAGTTGGGCTACGATTGTCAGGTTGAAAATGGACGTGTTCGTTTTCAAGGAGACGTGAGAGCCATTATCGAAACCAACCTCTGGCTTCGGGCAGCAGACCGTATCAAGATTATCGTAGGAACTTTTCCAGCTAAGACTTTTGAGGAGCTCTTTCAAGGAGTTTTTGCTCTAGATTGGGAAAATTATTTACCACTTGGAGCTCGTTTTCCGATTTCAAAAGCCAAATGTGTGAAATCTAAACTACACAATGAACCCAGTGTTCAGGCTATTTCAAAGAAGGCCGTTGTCAAGAAATTGCAGAAACACTACGCCCGCCCAGAAGGTGTTCCTCTGATGGAGAATGGTCCAGAGTTTAAGATTGAGGTTTCTATTCTCAAAGATGTAGTAACTGTCATGATTGATACGACAGGGACTAGCCTCTTTAAACGTGGCTATCGTACCGAAAAAGGTGGGGCTCCTATCAAGGAAAACATGGCGGCAGCCATTTTACAACTCTCTAACTGGTATCCAGACAAGCCCTTGATTGATCCGACCTGTGGTTCAGGAACTTTCTGTATCGAGGCAGTTATGATTGCTAGAAAGATGGCTCCTGGTCTTCGTCGCTCCTTTGCTTTTGAGGAATGGAACTGGATTAGCGATCGCTTGATCCAAGAAGTTCGTACTGAAGCAGCTAAGAAAGTGGATCGTGAGCTTGAGCTAGATATCATGGGCTGTGATATCGATGCTCGCATGGTGGAAATTGCTAAGGCCAATGCTCAGGCAGCAGGGGTTGCAGGAGATATTACCTTTAAGCAGATGCGCGTGCAGGATTTGCGTTCTGATAAAATCAATGGAGTGATTATCTCTAACCCACCTTATGGTGAACGCTTGTCAGATGATGCAGGGGTTACCAAGCTTTATGCTGAGATGGGTCAAGTATTTGCTCCTCTGAAAACCTGGAGTAAGTTTATCCTAACTAGCGATGAAGCCTTTGAGCTCAAGTACGGTAGTCAAGCGGATAAGAAGCGTAAGTTGTACAATGGAACCTTAAAAGTTGATTTGTATCAATATTTCGGTCAGCGTGTTAAACGTCAGGAAGTAAAGTAGAAAGGAAAAACTCATGAGTAAGAAAAGACGGAATCGTCATAAAACAGAACATAAAGAAGCGCAATTTGATTTTGATGATGCCAAAGAGCTAACAGTTGGAGAAGCTATGCGAAAAAATGAAGAGGTGGAAGCAGGTGTATTGCCTGGAGATTCTATCTTGGACAAGTATGTGAAACAACATAAAGATGAAATTGAAGCAGATAAGTTTGAAACACGTCAGTTTAGCAAGGATGATCTAGTTGAAAAAGAAGAGGTAGAGGAGACTCAGACTCTGGATAATTTGCTTCAAGAGCTTCGTGAGGAAACGGGAGTAACTTCTCCAGCTCCAGAAGATGAATTGAGTCAGTTTGATGATTTAGAATTAACACGAGTTTCAGAAGCTCCTCTTGTCGAAGAATTTGAGACTGAAGAAGTACCATTGGTAGGAGCGGAAGAGGCTCTCACACGTTCTCGAGTATCAGATAATGAAGATGGAAACAGTAAGAAGAAATGGGTGCTTTACGGTATTCTAGCCGCATTAGTGGTTCTTATCCTTGGAACTGGTTATTATGTTTATCGTCAAGTGGCTCGTTCGACCAAGGAAATCCAAACTTCTCAATCAACTACAAACACGCAGTCAGATGTGGAAGAATTTAATAATTTATATGATGCCTTCTACACAGATAGTAATAAAACGGCTTTGAAAAATAGCCAGTTTGATAAACTGAGCCAACTAAAGACCTTGCTTGATAAGCTAGAAGGTAGTCGTGAATATACGCTTGCCAAATCTAAGTATGATAGTCTAGCAACGCAAATCAAGGCCATTCAAGATGTCAATGCTCAATTTGAGAAGCCAGCTATTGTAGATGGTGTCTTGGATACCAATGCAAAAGCTAAATCTGATGCTAAATTTACAGATATTAAAACTGGAAATACGGAGCTTGATAAATTACTAGATAAGGCTATTAGTCTAGGTAAGAGTCAACAAACAGCTCCTTCAAGTTCAAGTTCAAGCTCAAGTCAAGAAAGTTCAAGCTCATCAACAGAGAGGGCTGCAGACAACACAAGTCCATCTTCAAGCGCCTCATCAAACAATTCAGTTTCTGCACGTGATGATAGCCATGGCGGTTTATCAAGTTCTGGAGTTGACCTGCAGAGAGCTTCAAGTCGTGTGCCGTTCAATCAATCGGCTGTTGATGATAGCAATAACTCTGCCTGGGATTTCGCGGATGGTGTTTTGGAACAAATTTTAGCGACTTCACGTTCACGTGGTTATATCACTGGTAACCAATACATCCTTGAACGTGTCAATATCGTTAATGGCAATGGTTATTACAACCTCTACAAGCCAGATGGAACCTATCTCTTTACCCTTAACTGTAAGACAGGATACTTTGTTGGAAATGGTTCTGGACATGCGGATGCTTTGGACTACTAAGCAGTCGTTACAAAATTCTTTCTTTTCAAAAGTAAAAATGATAAAATAAAACAAATTAAACAAGAGGAGTGTCAAATGACAAAAGCTAACTTTGGTGTTGTTGGTATGGCCGTAATGGGTCGTAACCTTGCCCTTAATATTGAATCTCGTGGTTACACAGTTGCTATTTACAACCGTAGTAAAGAAAAAACTGAAGATGTAATTGCTTGCCATCCTGAAAAGAACTTTGTACCAAGCTATGACGTTGAAAGTTTTGTAAATTCAATCGAAAAACCTCGTCGTATCATGCTGATGGTTCAAGCCGGACCTGGTACAGATGCTACTATCCAAGCCCTTCTTCCACACCTTGACAAGGGTGATATCTTGATCGACGGAGGAAATACTTTCTACAAAGATACCATCCGTCGTAATGAAGAATTAGCAAACTCAGGTATCAACTTTATCGGTACTGGGGTTTCTGGTGGTGAAAAAGGTGCCCTAGAAGGTCCTTCTATCATGCCTGGTGGACAAAAAGAGGCCTACGAATTGGTTGCTGATGTTCTCGAAGAAATCTCAGCTAAAGCACCAGAAGATGGCAAACCATGTGTGACTTACATCGGTCCTGATGGAGCTGGGCACTACGTGAAGATGGTCCACAACGGTATTGAGTATGGGGATATGCAATTGATCGCAGAAAGCTATGACTTGATGCAACACTTGCTTGGCCTTTCTGCAGAAGATATGGCTGAAATCTTTACTGAGTGGAACAAGGGTGAATTGGACAGCTACTTGATCGAAATCACAGCTGATATCTTGGGTCGTAAAGACGATGAAGGCCAAGATGGACCAATCGTAGACTACATCCTTGATGCTGCAGGTAACAAGGGAACTGGTAAATGGACTAGCCAATCATCACTTGACCTTGGTGTGCCATTGTCACTCATCACTGAGTCAGTATTTGCACGTTACATCTCTACTTACAAAGATGAACGTGTACATGCTAGCAAGGTTCTTCCAAAACCAGCTGCCTTCAAATTTGAAGGAGACAAGGCTGAGTTGATTGAAAAGATCCGTCAAGCCCTTTACTTCTCAAAAATCATTTCATACGCACAAGGTTTTGCGCAATTGCGTGTAGCTTCTAAAGAAAACAACTGGAATTTGCCATTTGCAGATATCGCATCTATCTGGCGTGATGGCTGTATTATCCGTTCTCGTTTCTTGCAAAAGATTACAGATGCTTACAACCGTGATGCAGACCTTGCTAACCTTCTTTTGGATGAGTACTTCTTGGATGTTACTGCTAAGTACCAACAAGCAGTGCGTGATATCGTAGCTCTTGCTGTTCAAGCTGGTGTACCAGTACCAACCTTCTCAGCAGCTATTACTTACTTTGATAGCTACCGTTCAGCTGACCTTCCAGCTAACTTGATCCAAGCGCAACGTGACTACTTTGGTGCCCACACTTACCAACGTAAAGACAAAGAAGGAATATTCCACTACTCTTGGTATGACGAAAAATAAGTAGGTCTGCCATGGGGAAACGGATTTTATTACTTGAGAAAGAAAGAAATCTAGCTCATTTTTTAAGTTTGGAACTCCAAAAAGAGCAATACCGAGTTGATCAGGTTGAGGAGGGGCAAAAAGCCCTCTCCATGGCTCTTCAGACAGACTATGACTTGATTTTATTGAATGCTCAACTTGGGGATATGACAGCCCAGGATTTTGCAGATAAGCTAAGTCGGACTAAGCCAGCTTCAGTCATCATGGTCTTGGATCATCGTGAAGAATTGCAAGACCAGCTTGAGACAATCCAACGCTTTGCCGTTTCTTACATCTATAAGCCAGTAATTATTGATAATCTGGTAGCTCGTATTTCAGCGATTTTCCGAGGTCGGGACTTCATCGACCAACACTGTAGTCAGATGAAGGTTCCAACATCTTACCGCAATCTGCGTATGGATGTAGAACATCATACCGTTTATCGTGGCGAGGAAATGATTGCTCTGACTCGTCGTGAGTATGACCTCTTGGCTACTCTTATGGGAAGCAAGAAAGTCCTGACTCGTGAGCAGTTGTTGGAAAGTGTCTGGAAGTATGAAAGTGCGACCGAAACCAATATCGTGGATGTCTATATCCGTTATCTACGTAGCAAGCTTGATGTAAAAGGTCAAAAAAGCTACATTAAAACCGTGCGTGGTGTCGGTTACACCATGCAAGAATAGAAAAGCAGTTGCAGTTATGTAACTGCTTTTTATAGGCTCTTTGTCAACTGTAGTGGGTTGAAGAAAAGCTAAAATCTAGAAAGGACACATTTCGTCCTTTCTTTTTTGATATTGAGAGCGATAAAAATCCGTTTTTTGAAGTTTTCAAAGTTCCGAAAACCGAAGGCATTTCGTTTGATAAGTTTGATGAGATTATTAGTCGCTTCTAATTTGGCGTTGGAGTAGGGTAGTTGAAGGGCGTTGACAATCTTTTCTTTGTCCTTTAGGAAGGTTTTAAAGACAGTCTGAAAAAGAGGATGAACCTGCCTAAGATTGTCCTCAATAAGTCCGAAGAATTTGTCTGGCTCCTTGTTCTGAAAGTGAAAAAGTAAGAGTTGATAGAGATGATAGTGGTGTTTCAACTCTTCTGAATAGCTCAAAAGCTTGTCTAGAATCTCTTTATTCGTTAAGTGCATACGAAAAGTAGGGCGATAAAAACGTTTATCACTGAGTTTACGACTATCCTGCTGGATGAGCTTCCAGTAGCGCTTGATGTCCTTGTATTCATGGGATTTTCGCTCAAATTGATTCATGATTTGGACACGAACACGACTCATAGCACGGCTTAAGTGTTGTACAATGTGAAATCGATCTAGAACGATTTTAGCACATGGAAAAAGCTGTTTAGCCAAGGCATAATAAGGACTAAACATATCCATCGTAATGATTTTCACCTGACAACGAACGGCTCTATCGT
>ERZ1036435.198-NODE-198-length-48437-cov-10.975156_pt1 | contig 48437 bp, 23 predicted proteins | sample MGYA00514223_ERZ1036435 | MGnify/ENA primary metagenome ERZ1036435 (study PRJEB33795, sample SAMN09464927) | human gut metagenome | host: Homo sapiens | place: USA: Stanford, California | collected 2016-08 | study: EMG produced TPA metagenomics assembly of the... | reverse complement strand
AAAAAATAAAACGTATGTAACGATGAATGTTACAAAATTTTTTTTTTTTTTTTTTTTGAGAATTTCGTCTTTTCAGCCCAACGGGAAGCAAAACAAATTTTCTTTTGCGATGGGAAGGGATAGTGAACTGAAAAAAAAAATTAGTATATAACAATTAGCAAGACTTGATCTACTTGTTGGATCTTGGAGTGTATTTGCGTTAAGTACATTTTACAGACAAGGATAACTAACACACAAAAAAAATAACAGTATAAAAACAATGAGTGCTGAAGTTCCTACATTTAAGCTAGTTTTGGTTGGTGACGGTGGTACCGGTAAGACCACTTTTGTCAAGAGACATTTGACTGGTGAGTTTGAGAAGAAGTACATTGCCACCATTGGTGTTGAAGTGCACCCATTGGCCTTCCACACTAACTTCGGTGAGATCAAGTTTGATGTCTGGGATACCGCTGGTCAAGAGAAGTTCGGTGGTCTAAGAGACGGTTACTACATCAACGCCCAATGTGGTATCATTATGTTCGATGTTACTTCCAGAATCACTTACAAGAACGTTCCAAACTGGCACAGAGACTTGGTCCGTGTCTGTGAGAACATCCCAATTGTCCTATGTGGTAACAAGGTCGATGTTAAGGAGAGAAAGGTGAAGGCTAAGACCATCACTTTCCACAGAAAGAAGAACTTGCAATACTACGATATTTCCGCCAAGTCTAACTACAACTTCGAAAAGCCATTCTTGTGGTTGGCTAGAAAGTTGGCTGGTAACCCTCAATTGGAATTCGTCGCCTCCCCAGCTTTGGCTCCACCAGAAGTCCAAGTCGATGAGCAATTGATGCAACAATACCAACAAGAAATGGAACAAGCTACCGCTTTGCCATTGCCAGATGAAGACGATGCTGATTTGTAAGTTTAGATAATATAATATACCATCATGTAGCACACCCCCTCATCCCCCCTCAAGAATAGAAAAGGAAATAATTTACACAAACTCCCACAAAATAAATACAACTACATTAAATATAACAGTCACCGATCGTATACGTCTTCATGTATACTATTAAATTAGGAAGAGACAATATTCGGTTAGACTTTATAAATAAGCAAACGTATGTGCTCGAGAACGCTTATGATCAATTGAGATCGATATCCGACCGGTACATACTCGTTGAGGCTATCAAATATTGATCTGTCCTTTCCCCTTTACAAACCAAAGTAGAACTTACGATTGATCTTCACCGATGAACAACTACTCAGATTTGAGATATACCTCCGAAATAGTTTTACCATAAATATAGTTTCCTTACACATAACTATATATATTATTAGAATCGAATGCCTATTATGGTGTTTATATGAAGTCATTAACTACGACTAATTAAAAGGCTACACGAAGCTCGAAGTGAAGCGATCTCTCAAATACTACCATATAATAGAAACTTAAATGCAACTTGTTGCGAAAAGGTCCACATCAATTTCTCGATCATATAGTATTGTATTCAATAACTAGACAATTATACTTGGTTACAACTTCCAAAGGGTACATAAGAACGATTAAAAATGGCTTTGGTATATGATGAAAACAGCAAGAAGATATCGGTAGACACTGAAGAAGAATCAGTTTTAATAAATGTCGAGCAAATTAACAAATTGACACAAGCACTTATTGGTACAAACAAACCAAATCTGACACCGGAACCTAGCAATGAATCTACGAAGATGATTCAAAACTTGTTTGAAAATGGTGCACAACACGCTAAGATGAAGAAATTTCCTGAAGCCTTGAAGAGTGTGACACTAGCCATCGAGATGGCTCAGAGAAAAAGAACTCCATGGGAAGCATTTGCAGTTCAACTAAATGAGTTACATTATCTAATGCGTAATAAGGTTGACCTGTCTCTGACACAGCAGAGATACTTGGAAGCTCTACAAGATTTGGAGTTTCTTCTCAACACTGCTTTGATTCACCCAGAAACTTTCATTAGAAAATGTGATGCTTTAGTCAATCTAGGTCAACTCGAAGAAGCCCGTATTACATGTGAAAGAGGTCTAAGTTTAGCACCAGAAGATACAAAATTAAAGGCCATGATGTTTGAAATAACTAGAAGATTGGCAGATTACAACGGCGAGATCTAAGAAATGATCACCACCTACCACCTCTTATTCTAACATCACCTATAACTTAACAAAGACAATTACTTATTGGTGCAATTTACTTCCATCTGTACATTACTTCAAAAATATCTTGGGGGGAATTAGCATTGGTCATTTTCATATAGAGTATGATATATATAGATCTATTAGATAAATATAACTAATAAATTTCGGCATAAGTTTGACAATTAGCTATGCTATATGCTATAATACCAAGAATCGTAATTCTAAAATTTCTACTGTGCTAGATGTCATTAAAATCAAATAAAGTTGATTACCTTAAAATTGGAAACATTAAAACTTAGGGAAAATTTAAACTATAGTAGGAGGCTTCTAAGTTTATCTTATACAGGCTGATATTTGGTGGACAAAACCTCAGAAATATTTGATTAAAATATGCAATCGTTGTTGGTCTTTGGAGGCAATGGGTTTCTAGGCAAGAGGATATGTCAAGAGGCGATTAGACAAGGATTGAAGGTAACATCAATAAGTCGATCAGGACAACCACCGAGTAGCTCCAATGCTGGTGATTTAAAATGGATAGAGAAGGTCAATTGGAAATCAGCCGACATTTTTGAACCCGAAAGTTATGCCAGTAGTTTGCGTGAAGCTGACCATGTTGTTCACTCTATGGGTATCCTGTTAGAGAACGAAAACTATAAGAAACTATTGAACGGCGGAAGCTTTGAGCTAAAATTTGGAGCTAACCCGCTTGAGAAGACCGACTCAGGAAATTTTACATATGAGAGAATGAATAAAGAGAGTGTTCTTATACTTGCAAAGGCTTTTGATACAGTAAAGAAAGCCAACCCAAGGACGTCGTTAAGTTATATATCTGCAGATAATTGGAATCCTATAATAACAGATGGATATATAAATTCTAAACGTGAGGCAGAGAGAGAATTACTAAAATTCAAGTCATTTAGGACAATTGTTGCTAGACCTGGATTCATGTATGATGAAAATAGGAATGCAAGTGATAAGCGACATCTAGTTCAATCCACGCTAGATTTCTTCAATTGGACAAATAAAACTTTATTAGGCAACTCAATAAGATGTGTGAATAATATGATAAGACCAACAATATCAGCTCAACAGGTGAGTAGGGCTTTGGTTGCCAAGATAAATGATCCATCATTTAGCGGCATATTATACTTGGAAGACCTTTTAAAGAATTAGGAAGAATACATGAAAAATAACTAATGTATTATGCTGATTCCGTTAATAACGAATATGATTTATATATATGTACATGATTTTCTATTTAATGGCAATTGTTATTATCAACGTTTCAAAAAGGCTTGATATGCCTCTTGGTTTATTTGTACTCTACCAACCGATCTCATTTGTTTTTTACCTTCCTTTTGCTTTTCAAGCAACTTCTTTCTTCTGGATACATCTGAAGCATGCAACCTTGCAAGAACATCCTTTCTTCTAGCCTTTATTGTTTGTCTAGCTACAATCTTGGTGCCTGCCCTAGCCTGGATTACAACTTCAAATAATTGAGACTTAACATACTCCTTGAACTTTTGCACCCATTCTCTACCCACTTTTTCAACTTCAGTTCGATGAAGCACCCTTGCTAAAGCATCAATACTTTGACCATTAACCAAAAGCTCTAGTTTGACTACATCAGATTCTCTGTAGCCAATATCTTCATAATCTAAAGAGGCATATCCCTTAGACGCCGCTTTCAATTTTCCAAAGAAGTCATCTACTAGATGAGCCAATGGCAAATGGTATTTCAAGACAACTTGGCCTCTTGTATTCAAATAAGTTATTTCCTTCTGTTGACCTCTATTGGCATCACAGAGTTTAATGACATTTCCCAGAAATTCTTGAGGCAATGTTATGGTGGCTTCTACAAAGGGTTCCAGAAGTTCTTCAACCTTCATTCGCCTTGTAGCGCTATCTGGAAAGTCATCAGGATTTGTAATAATAGACTCTGTACCATCTGTCATTCTTACCATATATGGGACCGTGGGTTGTGTGATAATTAGCTTTGAGCCGTATTCCTTTTCTAGTCTTTCTCTAAATACAGATGCATGCAAGGAGCCCAAAAACCCTAATCTCCATCCTTGCCCTAAAGCATTAGATGTTTCTCTTTCCAGCGTTACCGACCTATCATTCAGAACCAACCGGTTAATATCATCGTCCATTGCCTTAAATTCAGTTCCAGTAGAGGGGAAAGCTCCAACATAGACCATTGGTTTTTGTTCCTCGAATCCAGGTAGAATATCTGTCACACTCTCTTTTCCTACATGCATTAATGTATCACCTACATGGGCATCTGAAGAGTCTTTCATTCCCAAAACGACATACCCTACTTGACCCACAACCAATGAACCGGTTGGAACTCTATCAGGATACATAATGCCAAGTTCTTTCACCTCATACTTTTTGTTAGTATGTGCACATAGTACCTTTTCACCCTTTTTTAATTTTCCGTCAACAATATTTACTAGAAGTATTACTCCTAAGTATGAATCATACCAAGAATCCACCAATAGTGCGCGGAATGGTTTCTTCTTATTACCAGTAGGAGGAGGGATTCTATCAACGATGGTAGGCAGAAGCATCTCTTTGACATTAAGACCTGTTTTAGCACTCACACCAATTATTTCATCTCTCGGTAGCTCAAAATTGTCCTCGATTTCAGCTTTAGCTCTTTCGACATCTGCAACATTTAAATCAATTTTGTTGACCACAGGTATAAGTTTTAAGCCCATACTATAAGCAAGATAAAAATTAGCAACTGTTTGAGCTTGAACTCCTTGAGATGCATCAACAAGCAATAGAGCTCCACCACAAGAAGCATAAGACCTCGAGACTTCTCCTCGAAAATCAACATGACCTGGCGTATCGACTAAATGTAGCAAATAATCTTCTCCATTACGCTTGTCATGGTAGAACATTGTACAAGTCTGAGCTTTGATTGTAATACCTCTTTCTCTTTCTACTTCTAATTTATCAAGCACTTGTTTGTTTGAAGAGTTCTTGTCTATGACTCCCGTTATCTCTAACAATCGATCACTCAAAGTCGATTTCCCATGATCAACATGGGCGACAATCGAAAAGTTTCTATAGTTCTCCTGTGGTATGTTCTCAATTCGTGCCTGTATCTCAGCATTACTTAAATGGTGATTCCATCGTACTCTGACCAACGACAATGTGTATTTATTAATATTGGGATGCCTTCGAAAGCCTCGACCACCAAGTGAAGGGCACAAACTTCTTAAACCTAAGGTCTTCAGCATCTCATTATTTGCTATTTCAAAGTCACTGTACCTGCCCTTATAAATGGTTTACTGATTGTAAAAGGTTAGCCATCAAATTTCACTATTCTTTTCAGTCATTCTGATTGAAATTTTAAGGTAAACTGAAATTTTCACAAGTAAAGGTCGAAAAACCGAAGATATAAGCAATTTAGCATTGATTTACAGTCATAATTTACTTGAGCAAGACAACAAAGATCTAGTATAATTGACTCAAAAGTTTCTAACTCTTAGGGTGAAACAAAAATAAGTTGTTAATATATTCTAATATTTCAAACACTGGTACAAAAGAAGAGTTTGAGACCCAGAGCGTCCCTGAGCAATTTTCCGAATTTATTTGACAATAAGGATATAGATATGCTACGAATAATAAGGCCAGGTACCTATGTGATACAGTCGCTCTGCTTTTTACATGTATTCCACACATATTTCTATGAATTTACCGAAACTAGAGGTGAATCGATGCTGCCCACACTTAGCGCTACCAAAGACTTTGTCCATGTAGATAAGAGATACAGAAACGGCAAGAATGTACGGCTAGGAGATTGCATAGTGGCTGTAAAGCCAACAGATCCTACACATCGTGTATGCAAGCGTATTAGCGGCATGCCTGGTGACCTAATACTGGTTGATCCCGGCGTCAAGAAGGACCTTGTCAACTATTCTCGGAGTGAAGAAGCGATGGATGATAATGAGGAGTTTCGAACATACATCCGTGTACCGAAGGGGCATGTGTGGGTCACAGGAGACAATCTATCACACTCTTTAGATTCAAGAACATATAACGCATTACCAATGGGTCTCATAAAAGGTAAGATAGTAGCGGCAAATGATTTCAACGAACCATTTTGGAACCCAAAAACTAAAAAGATATGGGGTTTCCGTAAGATACCCAACACATATGAGGATTTTTTGTCTGTTGATTAATGGTATTTATAGCTATAAAATATTGATTGGATCATATTCTAGCGAACTTAGAACGTGTAGTAGTTTTACAGGCTATTTATTCCAAAAAATCAGAGAATGGATTCTATCAAAAATAGTAGATGTATCAAAGTAGGCTACTTACATATTTGTTATTGCATTATTTCATTTATTCTGTATTTATTGAACTAATTTACTCTTTGAAAAAAATATCTTACAATGGTTTCTCGACTGATCTTAAGAACTTAGCACTAATCCAGATACCTGGGACACCCAAGCAAATAGCCCTGTTGATAGTTTCAAAAATACCAGTGCCCAATTGATATTGAGTAAAGATATATTCAAATCCGACGATTGTGACAACAAAACCAATAAAATAGATGAAGTTGCCCTTTGGCATGTTACCGAAGTTAACTGCACCAGCTGCAAACCAGGTGATGACTAAGGCGGCAAAGGTAGCTAGGATGATGAGAGCGAATAATTGTGCGAAGAGCTTAGGAGCATGGGTTGGAGGCTTGTTGAAGGTATGAGCCAACTCTTTCTTAATGGCTAGTTCTCGTTGAGGAAGCTCTTCGGTAAGCATAGATTCCTGCAACTGCATGTAGAATAGAGTCTTTAGAACGCCTTCGCTATCATCTTTGCTCGCAGCGACAACAGTAACGGCCAATGGTTTGTTACCAAGTTCCTTTTGAACCGCCAACAAGTTCTTGTCTAATTTGTCCATATTAATCTCGAACAAGTAGATATCACCAGCCCTTTCTTTGATTGGATAAACAACTTCTAGACTCTTGTCTGGATGACCTAGGTAGACATTAGCCTGATCTAGAGGGGTCTCGGATTTGAAAGTGACGAGGTAAATGGCGTCAGGGATTGTGACTTCGATAACCTTCAATTGCTGATCGGTGACTATATCTGCGCTTACTTCTTTGAACGTTAACAGTTTCTTTTCATCGTCTGTGTAGTTAATAACATTGACGTCGGTCAATCTCAATGCCAGTGTGATGTAACTGAAGATAGAGAACAGTGCCAATTGACTCCAGCGCATTCTTGTATCTATATATGGTTATTCGATTTGCTTCTGGTCGGGCAGGTGGGGGAACAAAACAGAAATGTCTGAGAATCCTATCTTTTCAATCAATCCTGACTCTGTATGATCACACAAATGGGAACCTTCAATGGCAAGTGGAAGCGTTTACCCGTTGCTAATACACAAAAGAAGGTAAAACGAAGGCGGAAAGCGTTACTGCTTTGCAAATCCAATCCTTGGCTACGTTATTGACAGGTTTCCAGCACACCACTTTGGACACTTTCGCAGGAAGAAGGAAGACAACCAAAAACTTTCCCCTTCGGTGCGTACAAAATGGCTTCAGAGTGGGCCCGAAGAGGAAGAGGATTAAAGCGACACCTGAAACAGCAACCGTATGAAGGTAAACCAGGATCGAGTGCTGAGCACACGCTAGACGAAAAATCACATGACTAACAGTAGAGATGTGGGGGGGGGGTGCAATGGTAAGTACCATAAAACCTAGTAGTTGCGCCTAGAAATGGGTAAATAAGAGAGTATACGTATGGAATCAATGAGTATAAAGCAGTGAATCCAGGTAATTTTTTTATTTTCTTCATATCCGTGTCTCCAGTGACCTTGCGATGTTGTAAGTGTGTGAGTTTGTGTCTGTCTTTGAGTGCATCGAGTGCATCGAATGTATCGAGGACAGAACAGGCGAGACCTGCGGACTTGAGGCTGGTTGCAACACCCTGAGGTCAAACTTCTTGTTACGTGCTCTTGGCGAGGGCTTGGCTACAGCGAGTGCATGAGCCTGAGGATCGTCAGTTGTGTACTTGTTATCCATGAACGTGTCCGACTTCAGGTACAAATACGAGGCTGCCCTGTACAGCGCGTCCGAAACCGCCCCGCACACCACGACGCACAGCGCAAACCACGTAGCACCCACCAGCAGCGGTACTACCACCAGACTAGCCACGAGCGGCACGATAAGTCTCCCTTGCATTTGTTCTCCTTCCTGGCCTTTTTTTTGTCACATTCTTTTATATTTAATCAAGTTCTATACACTTTTGTCATGGAGCCAAAAAGGGCTATACTAGAATAACCGCCCAGCTGTCCTGTTTACCACCCCCGGCCAGAAGAGAGAGAAAAGTAGTTACCCGGATTAGTGTAGTGTGACACCACGTGAGAGATCTCAGATAAAAAGGAAAAAGCACGTGCCCTCCCCACAAGGCCAAACAGAGCCAAACAGGGCCATCAGGAAGTGTTGTTCTAGAACCCGCGCTGGTGTTTCCGTAAGAGAGTAATCCGATCTCGGCGAACAGCTGGGAAAGCCTGGTCCCTAGAGAGTCCCTAGAGAGTCCCTAGAGAAGTACCTAGAGAAGTACCTAGAGAAGTACCTGGAGAGTAGTCCCTGCCGTGGTCGATTGCCACTCCCTGCAGGGTCCACTAAGGAATTCCGATAATTTTCCCGGTTTTTTCTCTCAAAATCGCTGTATTTGCGGGTGTTTCTCTACGTTGGGGGAATCCAATTTTCCCGCACTCCCCTGCGTTGTGCTTAGTGCTGTGTGTGCAAGAGTGGCCCCCCCCGTTCCTACCTGTACTGCACTTTCACTCGATCTTCAGTTTGATGCGTAGCACCTAGGCAATACACTAGCTCCCTACTCAAAACCCCGCATTCCACTGTAACACTCGCACTAGCCCTAAGGTTCAAAGGGTTATTCCCGATAGACTGCCTCATCTCTCTCCACTCTCCCCCCCGAATACTGACTGCGGTAATAATTTGACAAAAAAAAATTTTTTTCTTCAGACTATATAAGAATAGTTGTAATCTTAGCCCAGCGGTAACATATAACATACACTCCAACAACAACACAACACCCCCCAAACAATGTTTGCTAGAATCGTCTCTAGGAGGTTGATGTCCTCCACGGCGGCACGTCTGAATAGCGTGCCTAAGGTCGCCGCCAAGCCCAAGAGCTCTTTTTTCAGGACCATGGGTAAGTGGTCTCTGCGTGCCACTCTATACGGTGCCCTGGCGGGCACCGGTTACATCAGTTACTCTCTGTACAGGGAGTCTAACCCTTCGAAGCAGAAGCCGCAGTCGGACACATTCCCCAATGGTTCTAAGCGGAAGACGCTGGTCATCCTGGGCTCTGGCTGGGGCTCTATCTCTTTGCTGAAGAACCTGGACACCAACATCTACAATGTGATCGTGGTGTCGCCCAGAAACTACTTCCTGTTCACGCCATTGCTGCCATCCACCCCAGTGGGCCGTGTCGAGCTGAAGTCCATCATCGAGCCCGTCAGGTACATCGCCAGGAGGACTACCGGCGAAGTGCTGTACTATGAGGCCGAGGCCACGGACATCGACCCGCACGCCAAGACCGTGAAGATCAAGTCCAACTCCCAGAACAACGACTACGAGCTCGACATCAACTACGACTACCTGGTCGTCGGTGTCGGCGCCCAGCCTACGACATTCGGCATCCCAGGTGTCTACGAGAACTCCTCCTTCCTGAAGGAAATCTCCGACGCACAGGAGATCAGAATCAAGATCATGCGTAACATCGAGAAGGCCGCCTCCTTGGCGCCAAACGACACCGAGCGTGAGAGATTGCTGAGCTTCGTGGTGGTCGGTGGTGGCCCAACCGGTGTCGAGTTCGCCGCCGAGTTGAGAGACTACGTCGACCAGGACCTGAGAAAGTGGATGCCCGAGCTAAGCAAAGAGATCAAGATTACCCTGGTTGAAGCATTGCCTAACATCCTGAACATGTTCGACAAGAAACTGGTTACCTACGCACAAGACTTGTTCAGACAAGAGAAGATCGACCTAAGACTGAAGACTATGGTGAAAAAAGTGGACTCCACTAAGATCACCGCCAAATGTGAAGATAAAACCGAATCAATCCCATACGGTGTCCTGGTGTGGGCCACCGGTAACGCACCAAGAGACGTGTGTAAAGGCCTGATGCAAAAGATACCAGAAACTCAGAACTCAAGACGTGGTTTACTGATCAACTCCAAGATGCAACTCTTGGGTGCTGAGGATTCAATTTATGCAATTGGTGATTGTACTTTCTACCCAGGCCTGTTCCCAACTGCCCAAGTGGCCCACCAAGAAGGTGAATACTTGGCCAGAGTCTTCAAGAAGTTACACAAAGTGGATCAATTTGAATATATGGCTAGTAAGAACAACCAAACAAAGGAAAACATCAAGGACTTGACTTCTAAGATCAACAACTTGAAAGCACAAATCGAGGATTTCCAATATAATCACCATGGTGCTTTGGCCTACATTGGCTCTGAACAAGCTATCGCTGACTTGGCTGTAGGTGAGGCCAAATACAGATTGGCAGGTTCATTCACTTTCTTGTTCTGGAAGTACGCTTACTTAGCAATGTGTATGTCATTCAAGAATAGAATTTTGGTGGCCATGGATTGGACCAAAGCTTACTTCTTGGGAAGAGATACTTCCGCTTAAGCATCCAATCTACACCTAATAATTTTTGACATTTATTCATTTTTTTTTTCCTTTGAGTTTCTCTAATTTAACATTCCTTTCTTATTCATTACACATTTTAATTTTGATAGATATTATTCAATGAGGTCAGATTTTATCCAAGGTCCGATTTGAAGAGGAGCTATGTTATGAAAAGGAAGTTTCTCAAAACAATTAATTGTGTAATTTTAAATGGTCAGCTTTGATTTTGTTGAAACAATCTCTTCAGATCATGGAACATCCAAGATCCAAACAAAAAAGTTTGCATTGTAGTTTGGTTGTACTAACTTGACCGTTTAATTTGTGGTATGATATTGATAATATTAATTTATAACGACGTAGTCGACATTTTATATTCAAGTAATTCTAAAATAAAACATATCATTTACGTTCAACTTGTATTACAGGAATCTTGTTCAGTACATTTTTAAAGGCAAAGTAATTAATATTTAGATTTCAGAACTTAATAGCCGTCACGGACAGGAATTCAGTCGAAAACATAAAAATATCCGGTTAATAGAATTTTGGTGCTATTTACCAGCAAATATGAATTGAATGCTATAAAATACGTACATATATTAACATCATTATGAAATATCTTTCACAGAACCATCTAATGTATTAAATCTTTTCATTACCGGAAGTTTAACATCTAGTTTCATCTCTGGTCTGGGAATATTTGGAAGAACTACTCTTAAACTATGCAATTCCTCTTTTTTGTTTAGTGGTAGTATCGGTGCTAAACTTCTAGCAAATGTCGGACTTCTATCCATTACTTCTTGATTAGAGGATTTGACTTCACTCTGTAAAATAGTTCTATTTACAGAGTCGTCTTCCTCTATTCTAGTTTCATCACCATTTCCGGAAGTATCATCGGCCTTGTTTTCATCTTTTAGAACATGAGAGGCCAGCATACCTAAGGCATTTAACATATGTGTTTCAGTTTTAACTGGTTTGGCCTTTCGCCCGGAATCTGTTATTGGTATGGTGGTATCAGCTTCTTCAGTATCTTCTCTTGCATTTGAAATCATCGAACTTTCTGATTGGGATGAATCCAATAGCTGGGGTGTTTGATTCAGTAACCTCATCAGTTGATTAATGTGTTTGTTCTTGGCAATGATTTTCTTCTTGTATTTTGTAACTTTGTTCTCTTTAATATGGAGCTGCTCATTCAGGTGAACATTTTCAACATACAACTGACTCTTGAGTTTCTCAAATTGCTGTGTTTTCAAGTTTTCCTCTACTTCATGTCTCATCTGATTTTCATTAGATGTCTTATTCGACAACAATAGATTCTTATACTTGAGTTGTTGCACCTGCTTTGTAGATTCATTCAGCCTATCCGCCAAAGTTCTGAGTATATCAAGAACATCTTTCTTCACAAATCCATGGTCTACAGTGTCCATGCTCTCCAATTGAGTTACTATCTCATTGGCACGCTTCAATGTAGTTTGCATCGATCTTTCGCTGTAAGCTTCATCTTGCTTTGTTCTGCTGGTAGAGCTATCCTCCATAGGATTTATGACAGACTGAATATTGCTCATATTTGTTTAAGGATGGTATTCTATGTCTGCTGAAAGAAATATACCAATACCTAAACACCTTTTATATGGTCTAACTATGCAATGTCCTGAAGATGAGCGCAACTGTTGATCCAACGACTGATATTACTATTTTATACTCCACAAAAGGGTGTTTATGTTAATGCTTCTTTGTTTGATCAAGTATAGTAACGTGAACTACATTTTAGCAATAAGAAATTGTACTACAACTTACCCATTTCTGGCAGGCTAGGCTATAACGTTCGAAATGCATGCACTTGTCTATACTTACTTCTACTCCAGTTCCGAGTAATAATTCGAATTATAGTGGGAAACCATAATACCGAGTCAAAACTCGTAGAACCAATTTATTTACTGATTTCCTAAACAAGTTTGTGCACCATGACACGTAGATGGCCTAAACTAATTCTCGAGAATTCGTGAATATCATTTCATCAAATAAAACACTGATTTTGGTGATGCCTGTTGCTTGCGAAGTTACCTACACGAAAACATTGTAATTTGGAGCCAGTTGTAGTTAAAGGTTCGGAGACAATATATGTCAGTAATTGCATACTAATGACCATCTGACCAACCAATTATTATAGATGACATCAGTTGTGTATTGTCCACTGATGACTGTACATAAAATGAAATATATTGGATAATATTCTCTGACCACCGCTACTGACTTGGCAAGGCTTATTTTTTTTTTAAATTTGTAAGCGGATACTATTGTTCGAAGTTTTATTGTTGCCTATATAACAATCTAACTGCTTCTATAACAAGTACAAATACGGCGAATTAACATGACGCACTGCCATTCTATCTTGATTAATGAAATGGTTATATTTTGAAATATATATTAGTTTTTTTATATTTTCATAGAAATTATGCCATTGAGAAAAATTTCAAAGATATAGATAAACAGTGGTTTTTTTTGAAAAGTATAATATACGATAAAAGAAAAATTGGATGGATAATGTGAATGGGATGGGATATCTTAACGGTAAGACTTTTGGAATCTAGCACGGGCACCCTTACCACCGAATTTCTTTGGTTCTGGTCTTCTGGCATCAGCGATCAACAAGGTTCTGTCGTAAGAGGTGAATGCCTTCTTCAATTCGTTCTTGGATTGTTCATCGACGAACTTTTGGTGGTAGGCAACCAAACCCTTAGCGATAGCTTGTCTGATGGCGTAGACTTGGGAAACGTGACCACCACCGGTGACTCTAACTCTGATGTCAATGTTGGCGAACTTGTCCAAACCAACCAACAACAATGGTTCGTAAACCTTGAATCTCAAGATTTCTGGTTCGACCAAAGTGATTGGAGAACCGTTAACCTTAATCAAACCCTTACCGGCCTTAACGTGGGCAACGGCAGTAGCAGACTTCTTCTTACCAAAAGTCTATTATTATATTAAAAACTCATATCCATAGAAAACTAGTAATACAGTTCGCAATGCCAAATATAGCTTCGTCAAAAAAAGTCAAACACAAAAGAGTAACAGAATGACTGTTCTCATTCGGAATAATATTCAAATAAACTAAGCCAATTTTCAGCAATCGACTGCAAAAATATCAAACGGATAGGAAATTTAGAAAGATTGTTAGTAACAGGATCTAATCGATAACAATAATCTTAGAATAGATGGATAATGGGAAATTTACTTTCATTCACTTTTAATAAGCTGTTCGCTTTCAATTCTTTTGTTTTAAGTGTTCTTTATGATAAAGTGAATACTAAATCAAAGAGCTCGCACTGTCATTGAAGTTCCTAATCAAGTACTTTTATTCATAATTCTCTGCAAATTATTCATTAGGTGAAAACCTCATAAGATTGTGGAATATGGAAAAACTTTTCGTTCATATAATAACCTCTGTTCTCATATTATAGATAACTTAAACCTTCAAATGCTGCTCGTTTCAAATTGACATAATTATCGCATCGCTTTCGGATTGTTAATTAACAGGACCACTTAATTGCGAGCTACTGGTAGAAATATTCTTGTTTTCTAATCTCGGTTATTCCAGTACAATCTTTACTTCCTGAATATGCAAATTTCTCATATAACCACTATTAATTCATTAAAACTGGGATCATTAGGACATACTTGGACACTTGGGACGGTGGACATCTTGCGTTTGGTTCTATTGTATATGCGGTTTGTTATTGAAAGCGGTTAAAAGTTCAAATAGGCGTTTACTATGTACTGAATTTAAACCTATTTTCTATATAGCTCTGCCCATATCATCCTACAATTTTGACAAAATTGTTACAAAATTCGACCTGGGTAGCTTGGTTTCAAGATGCCACCACCACGCTTGGTACGGTTTGTTCTCCCTGCACTAACGACATGGGCAGTATCCTACACTAAGCAGTGTCAACAGACTTTCCACTCAGTATCAGGACTGTCTGCCTAATTGGAGATCAGCCTCGGTGGCTGTCTGCCTAGCTCCCATAGCTAACGGGCTAGCAGTTCGGCTGAGCGGTGCCAACTAGGCTGGTCTATTCCCCCCAGGTATTTGCAAGGCCGGTCCTAGACGCACGAAAGTCTCAACCGTGTTCCTGTGGCCACAAAGTCGAATGAGCTCACAACGATCTGGTTGAGCCCAGCTCCCTCGAGGTGAACCCACTGACAATACCTACTCAGAGGACTGGTTAGGCTTCAACCCGTTGTGTTTCCTTTCAGTTTAGGCTCGAGACCTAGACTTAGAGAGTTTTTCGGCCCAAACGGATTCGCATTGAGTAAATGTTAGACAAGAAAACTAAAAAAGTCAAAAAATGTATGGGTGTTGTAGAACAAGAAAGTCACAAAACTACTCTTTGACTGTATCAAGTGATGTCTACCTGTAAACTCATATGTCTTTCAAACATTGCGAACCTAGTTAAGTACACTTATGTATCGTAATAGTTGAACAATAATGTTGAGGCTACGTTAACCGCTTGATAATTATAAGTCTAACTAAAGGTTATTAATTCAAAGAAAAAAAAATATCTAAATGAAGTAAGTAAATTTCAATATCCTTTTAAAAATAATACTATTATTATGTATATAGAAATTATTACTATGCAAAGTTATGGCAAAAAAGTGAAGGTTTATATTAGGAGAGAAAAGTCATCTTAAAATAGAAAATGTAGATAAAAATATGTTATTAATTAACAATTTGTAAATGCGAGATCTTTTTAAGATGCTTAGTCGAACAAACCGAAACCCATGTCGTCATCGGATTCTTCCTTGGCTTCTTCTTCCTTTTCTTCAGCAGCGGCAGCATCACCAGCGGCAGCGGCACCAGCGGAGGCAGCACCACCGACAGCAGCAGCTGGACCAGCGCTGAAGTTGACCAACAAGCTCTTCAAATCTTGACCGTCCAAAGCCTTAGCGAAAATGTCAGCCCAGATACCTTCAACTGGAATGTGAGCGGCACCAGTCAAGGTGACCAACTTCTCAGAGGTGATTTCGACCTCAGCGTCAGCCAAGATCAAAGCAGCGTAAGCCAAAGCGGATTCAGTAGACATTTCTTTAATTATGGTTTATTGGTCTTTGCAGAGATAATCAATTTAAGCTCCTGTGGTTCTTTGTTTAAAAACACGATCAAAGCAGACTATTTCCTTGGCGACTTAAAACTTCAATTACTGAAACAAAACACACGTTGAAACAACACTTAAAAAGACAAGTCAATAATTTAAAATTTCATCTATCTTTTTTGTACAAAATGGTTTGAAGCCAAGATTGAAAAAATTTTTTTTTTCCATAACCAATGAACCAAAACTTCCCACGAAAAAGTGAAAAAATCTCATTTTCCTTCAAGGATTCCCTCCCTCATTGTTGCATAATACGAGATGGTCATATTTAATTATCGTATGAAAGTAGTATATAATAAGCTGACTATTTCTATTGCATGTATATGTGAAAGGTAATATCAATTAGGCGCAGCCTGTAGTTGTACCAAAGCTTTTTCCAATGCATAGTCTAGTAGATTGGCTAGAATTGCTTTTTAATTAAAATTGCATCGATTCCAATGGGTCATAGTCACTATGTTACAGGCATGATATTATTTAATATTGTAGCCTCAAATAATGGTTTTAAGTATTATTGGGCAAATATTTATAAAATATAGTCATATTTCTTTTTACACACAGGCGTAAACTCTATTATCGATTGTTCCTAGGTAACTAACGAAACAAATACATTCCCTTCAAAAAAAAAAGTATGGAAGTAAAGGAAATAGTTACCTTTTCGCCTTTCTCTTTTCGTCTTGCAGACTTAATCGTATAGCTTCATCAATCATTTGTTTTTCTAACTCTTCTAGTGTAGAGTTTGCGACTCCAGCAGACCTACTATCTGTCGAACCTGCTACTCCTGGTGAGTCTTCATTAGCGAAACTGCCAGTTCTTTGAGGACCAATCAATCTATTACTTACATGAATAGCGGTAGCATTAGCGGACCTCCTAGCCAACCTTACCCTCTCTTTATTTAGCTTCGTTTCCCAGTCAGGTCTAATATCATCAGAACTTACAGTATACGTTGGTGGGGCATTTCCAGCATTGCCTAATGGTTTGTAAAGATTTGGAGCTTGCCCCCCTATGCCAACTTTTCTACCAGTAGGCGGTGTATACGTTATACTAAAATTAGGCGTAGCACAATATGGACAATTAGCTGGCTCAGAAATTAATAAGTTTGGATCTTTCTCGTTCTCATCCTTCTGAGGTTGTGATGGATCCACTTCGTCATGTGGAAAGTGAGGTTCACTCCTTTTAATTTGAACAAAGCACTCAGAACATATTGGCTGTTGACAACATTTAGAATAATTTAGTGGCATTGGAAGATATAGAAAACAGATTGGACATTCTGAGCCCTGTGCATATAAGTCATATTTCAGATCGTCATTTGGTAGAAAACTGCTTTTCGGAATATCATTGTCTCTATTTTGTAACTTCTCTTCCAAATATGCATTATTTTCTGATTCTTGCCATCTTAAACGCTTCCTATACAAACGTGCCTTGAAGATTAAGGCATGCATTTTCTTTTGCTCTTTCTTAGATAGTTTCTTGTCAATCAGATAATCAAAATGAGGTTCATTTAAATCACCTACTGGAACGTCTTCATACTCCTCAACATGTTCATTAAATGGTGCATGAAGAGGAAGTGCATCCACAATTTTTTTGACTTCATCTTTAGTCCAGCTATCGTCAAAGTCTTGTAACGGAATATAGAAAGGTGCAAGCTTTCTCTCAATTATTAACTTGCGTACTATGTCACTGTCGTAATCCATTTTATCTAGCGAATAACATCCATGAGGCGCCAGATAACCACCATCAACTGTTTCATTATATTTTATAACTAATTTTTTGGCGTTTTCTTCCTTTAAAAGTTCTCGTTCCTTAGTACCCCTTTTCTTGGCGGCTGATAATTGTTTCTTGCTTACCTCCCCGGTTGTGTCATTTCTCGAGGAAGTAGGGCCATTCAGTATATTGCCAACAAGGGAAGATGTACGCCTTCCCCTTGCCCTCGTCTCATCCATTGTTCCTCCTGCACCTCTAAAGGCTCCAACTCCACTTGCTGATGAACTATCAGTATAGGTCGATCGACCAGTATAACTAGAAGCATCCTGATCGAGCTTTGCTGGAACGTTACCCATCTTTTAAACCTTATGAAATTATTAGAGGTAATATATCTGTTCTTTAGGAAAATAAAAGGTCGTTAAATTAAGATATCTTTATATGCCGCCAAAGCGATCTCCTGAGATAGCTATCAGTAATAAACTTGTATAAGTTGAGCAATCAGGCAAAAACCAAGCAACAGTAAACTATTGTTGCAATGAGAAAAAAGATCGATCCAAATTAGTATTCGCCACAGAGATTTCAAATTACAGTATCGCAATCAAATTAAAGGATGGAAAAGCACTGTTTCTTCTTCAGCTGATCTTCAGGTTCCTTTCTGTTATGAAATATACTAAAAATCTGTAGACCCTTCAAATAGCACAAACTATATTATAACCTCGAATCTTATACTCTCAGTCCAGACTATCAACACTAAATTACTACTGAAGACTAGCCTTACCTGAGCCTACTTTGCACTATAGAAACCTTCAAATCTGACAGGTTTCCCCTTTGCCTTAGCTGACTTCCCCGGCATTAACGACTCACACTCGTCATTTGTGATGACAATAGCTTATGTGTAGGAATCTAGTGTATTTGGGACAATATTACGATCTATTTAACTTCTTATATGTGAGGTACTGTTTGAAATGACATTATACAAACCAAAGAACAAATAATTACTGTGTTCTATCTTTTCAGAAGAGCTCCGTGCTCTTGATGCGTATTTTTTTTCTGGGATATACCTCTTCAGGTATACATTAGATACTTTCTTGCAAGTTTCATTCACAACTTCTACTCTCTGTCAACAATCATTTGTGCTAAATTTTCAATGCCTGCGCCAGTCTTCCCGCTACATAGAACATAGTGGCCTATAGAGCTCTCACCAACAGACTGTCCATGATGCAGAATATGTTCAATTTTTTGTTCTATATCATGCGCATAGTGTTCTAAATCTGCTTGTTCTACCAAGTCAATCTTATTGATAGCCACGACCAACTTGCATTGATAACCAATTCTATCCCTATCTTGCATTACCAGCTCTCGCAACTCATTGAATGATTCGTCAAATCGCAGTGAAGAGGCTATATCAACACACCAAAGTAATACGTCTGTTTTGTCAAAATAGTTATCCCAAAAGGGTCTTAATGTACGCTGTCCTCCGATATCCCATAGATTCACTTTGTATGTCTTACCGTCCTGAGCACTCTCTACTACAATGCTGTGTATCTGAAACCCCACAGTGGGTGTGATGCTATTGCATTTCTCCGACTCAGGTAATAATCCATTGACAATCGTAGACTTACCAGAATTATCTAGCCCTAAAATCAGGCACCTTATCTCCCTGTCTTTCAGTTTCTGTTTCTTAATGATGGTCAGTAAACCCATTTATATCATTTCTCATAAACTAGTTTGCTTATCGCTTATAGTATTCGATTTCAATCACCTAAGACCTCGGTTCAATGAATTAATCTATCTGTTCAATTATTACCAATATACTCGATTTCTAGTGTCCATTATTTGTACTTACTACCTCAAATACCCATCCATATCTTGTTATTTATTACCAATAAAATATCAAAAATATGAATCAGCAAGCTTGTGAAAAATATCAAAATCGATGCGATGGCAAAACAAAAAGAGGACCTCAAAAGTTGCAATAGAAAGTGTTGGAAACTCTGATACTTAGGATTCAGAGACTGGTACTCAATATAACATCTGCTTTTATTATAAAAGTATACTTATTTTGGGAGGAATAACTGGTAGTAACACAGGTAAACCTACACATAGAGAGGGATTAAAAGAAGTAGAATAATGACTATACGTTGATGTCAAAGAGACGATCTTTACTAGAAGTCAATCAACGAGAATTACTTCAGAGGACACGAGGTGTTGAAAATGGTAGAATAAGATATAGATCATCCAAAAGGATACATGTCCAGGAGCAAGCAAAAAAGCAGAGAACACTTACGGAGTTTAACATTCCTACCACATCGGTCCTGACTGTGAAGAATAAGAGACCAATTTCTGAAAGGGTAACTGAGTCTATTGAACTTCTCAGTGATGAAGAATCGCTTAATGGTACCGATAAGAATATACAAGCATTCTATACACAGGAAACTAATACCATTGTCATTGATGTAGAAGATGGAGATAGTAGTTTTTCCACTGAATGTAATGTGGTAGATAAGTCGGAAGTGTATGACGGATGCAGTAAATCACTAAATCTATCAAATACAAAACCATCTCAAAGGGAATGCTATAATGATGATCATCTCAAAATAAAATCATCAACTGGGAGCATAAACCGGGGACATAACTTGAAGACTAGCAACAGTAATTCAGAGAAGGGTGAAACAAAAACACCTAATACTAGCCTCATGAAAACAGATCATAGTGATCGTGATATAAAAAACATTCCCCAGCGAAACATAACTACTAAACCAATACTGGAATGCCCTATTTGCTCTAAGAATCTGACTGGTATGGAACTTTTTCAACGTGAAGCTCATTGTGATAACTGCTTTGAACAAAAACCATTATCAAATTTCATTGAAGGCAGATCTGTCATGGTATGTCAATCTAAAAAGATTCAAACTCATTTGGAATCTACAGTAGAGAAGGAAGTGGGTGATAAACCAAATCCTATAAGTAAATCAAAGAATCCTCGAAGAAATAGGATCCCAGAGAGTTTTAAAATTTTGACTTTTACATCAGGTTACCAGATTATCGTGGATGGTTTCACCTATCCTTTAAAGGAGGATAATAAGATAAAGGATTTCTTTCTATCACACTTTCACTCAGATCATTACATTGGGTTAAAAAAATCATGGACCTCAGGCAATTTGTACTCATCTCCAGTTACTTATGAGCTTTTAAAATATAGGTATACACCTAAGAGAAAAACTAATGAAGATAATGAAAATATCACAAATTGCTTAAAAGCATTAAAACCATACAACCGGGTATGGCTAACTGACACCATTAGTGTAACAACCTTGGATGCAAATCACTGTCCAGGTGCATCTCTCTTTTTGTTCGAAGAATGGGACTCTATGAAAACTGGAATTTTGAAAACAATACTTCATACTGGTGATTTTAGAAGTGATGACAAACTAATTGAGGAAGTCCTTAAATATACAAATCATAGAGAAATAGACGAAATTTATCTTGATACCACGTATCTTCTCTCAACGTTTACCTTTCCTGCACAAGAGGAGTTACTCAATATGGTTGCCAGGTTTATTGAAACAATCAATAACCCAAATTTCCGACAATCTTTCTTTGGAGATAAACAAAAGTCCATATTCCATTTTATGAGTTTACCATCATCTATAGATAAAAAATCAGAGATACCTATGCTTTACTTAGTTGGTACATATTCTATTGGGAAGGAAAAACTGGCAATCAAGATAGCGGAAACCCTGAATACTAAAATTTATGTACAATCTAATTCAATCAAGAGAAAAATGGTAAGCATATATTGGGACCAATGCTTTGACAACTCTCTACTGACTGACGATCCATCTGAATCACAAATTCATCTTGTTTCTTTGAAGGTACTACGTGATTTCAATGCTATTGATAACTATTTGAAGACAATCAAAGAACTTACTGGTAATAAAATAAAATACGATAATGTATTTGGTTTTATCCCAACTGGCTGGACGTTTGGAAATAGGTACAAAAAAGACTTTCAATATGATGGAGAACTGTCTTATGATGATAACTTCAAACTCAGGGTAAAGTATTGCATGGATTTGTTAAAACAAGATGAAGCTAGGCCAACCCAGAATTTTGCAGACGTAAGTAGCCTTGAATGGTTGCGAATGCAATACAAACCCAGGGAGAGGTACCAAATTTTTCGGGTACCCTATTCGGAACATAGCAGCTTTAGGGAGCTCCTAAAGTTTTGTATTTCAGTGCCTAGTAAAAATATCATTTCAACAGTCAATGTTGACAATGGTGTCAATAGTGCTGAAACCAGTGAGTGGTTTAAGGCGTTCAAATATATTCGTAATAAACTTAGCAACAATTAAATCCTTTCGAACTATAGACAATAGCTTATGAGAGAAATGGGTATTAGTTTATAGCAACAATGAACTCATATTAATAGTTGCTTGAATTTAATAAATTAAAACATAATATTACATAATCTTGACAAAAGGGAATATAAACATAAACATGCTCCGCATCTTAATTTCAACTTATTATTTTAGTTCTTATTACAATCGCTTGATATATGCACTTCCATAAATAATCCAAAGAATGCAATTTTTAAAACTGAATAAAGGACAAAAGAAAATAATAATAATAATAAAGACAGTTTAACTTCAGTGCAGAACATATATGAAAAGTTCTAATAAATAGCCTTCCCTGGGCAAATCTGAGATGCTATGTGAAGATATCGTTTAGGAATATTTGTTTTAGAGAGATATATCTTCAGCGTCCATTAGCTATGGTACTCACAATGCCCAAAGTACGTGCATGTGTATGCGGAAGCTATGACTTTTCTGTTACAAGTAAGATAGAAAATAATCAAAGAGATAAGAAAAAAATTACCAGCTTTCAGCAGTTTGAATATTCATAAAAATAAAAAAGAAAGTTTGCTTGACCTCGAATACGATCAATTAAAGATAGTAGTGATCAAAACAAACTCTCATAACAAAAAATTAGGGCTATTTTCATAATAGCATATTAAAAATTGATTAAAATAATAAAATCTCAAAGGCATTAGAATTTAGAACCAGAACTAATATAAGCTGACATTATTGAGTTTGATAACCACCTATAGAACAATAATTTAAGAAGTTGTTTACTCTTCTTTCCTTATGGTGTTGTAGTTACTATCAAGAGAAGGATCTGCATCAAACTCTTCAATTATTCCGATAGGGATCTTCAACATCTTGGGTACCCTTCTATTAGCAGTATTGCTTATACGCTTTCTGTATCTTAATAATAAGTTAGCATTTTTTACCCCAAATTTGGATATCGCTTTTCTGTAAAACAAACCGCAGGCATTACAAAGTGTTCTATTTCCGTATGGCCCTCTTCTCCATTCAGGAGTGTGATTCTCACCACAATGTAAACATGAAGTCATTACTACAGTGCCCGCACTGTTGTTAATGTTTTTTGAGAGAGAGTTTATGTGTTGTGGTTTGAGAGTTTCTGCATTTGCTAACGCCAAGGAATGGGGAATTGGTAAACCTGAGCTGAAAGATGATGATACTATACCTTCTTTAATTTTCTTTTTCCTTCCCCTCTTCTTGGGTGCAGGATTAGTTACAGAATAGGAATCAAGCACATTGCTCAAGCTAGGTGATTTATCGTTTATGATTCCACTTGCTGGAACTGCACTCATTGCATCAGTCGTAGCGGACTTATATCCTGTCATTGTTGGAGATCCTGCAGAAAACTGGTATGAACTGTGGAACAAGTTCCCACCTATCGGAGAGTGTACAGCATAGGACGTTGGCTGTAAGTTTCCGTAGGCTGGGAAGGGCAAGCTACCTCGGCGGCTATCCATTAATATACTGGCGACGTTCAATGATTTGCTTCTGTTCTCATTTCCTACTTGGAAAATCTGGCCTTCTGAGTTTCTTGTGTTTTGATATGCATTTACGAATTGTTTTTGGTATCCATATGAAGGGTATTCTCCTTGAGTGTATTGTATGTATGAATGTTGTTGTTGAGCTGGGTTGGCCAGTTCGTTGGGCCCTAGTATCTTTGTCTGGTTAGGGGATTTCAGTTGCAGAGTTCTGTTCGATGTCGGCACTAGCGGACTTGATACTGGGTTTGATAAAGAATGTATTGAGGGTATCGAATGAGACACTGGTTGTCTTTGGTACGCTGAAGTCTGTGGTACTGTTGTTGGTGACGATATCTGATTTGGTGACGATGATGTAGTGTTCTGTTGTTGTTGTTGTTGATGCTGTTGCTGTTGTGGTTGTGAGGCCAGATTTTTGAAAGAAGGCAGGAATTTCTGTTCTGGTGATACGTACGAGCTTCTGGAAGAGCTAGAAGGGTACTGGCATGCGAGGATTCTGATTTTCTCCTGTTGTGTTGCTATTTCGTAGTCATGCTGCAACTTGGTTATTTCGTCTATCGATTTCTGAATCGATATCAATCTGTCGCTGAACTCCTTGATGAAATCTGATGACACCAGTGAGTCCTTTGTCACTGCTTTATAGCTGTCCAGCTGTTTGCTAATCTCGTTTTTCTCTATCATCAGTTTCTCTAAATTGGTAGAGCATCTACTGTAAAACTCCGCTTCTGTTATTGTTGTGTAATTGCTGGACACGCCGCTGGAACTACTGCTCTGGGTCAAGTCATGCGAAGTGATGCTTGTTCTTGGGGAAGTCTCTAAGGAATCAGAACCATGCGACGACAGCATCGACAGCTGTTTGCCCTTTGTGTACCTGGGCGACGTGACATCCTCGTCATCTCTTCCCTTCAGTATAGACCATATCGGTGGTATCGAGACCTTTGACATCATTTGCATATTCGTATCTGAGTTCATTATGTATATGATGTTGCTAGTGTTAGGGCTTTCAAAGTATATGAAATCCTAAAACAAGTCTTGGTAGTCAAGGTACGTTATAAGCAGAGAGGGTGGGGGTGGGAACAGTGGGCCGGTAAAAGAGTGGGCACAAGTGGAGGGGTAAGATTCGAAGAGATAGAGATCTCGCTTTAATTTATATAAAGATTGTCAATCCTTTTTCCTTCGCTGTCGAATTATTTTTGGACTTTCGACTGACGTTGGGATTGTCCTTTGGGCTTTTTTTTCCCTTTCGAATGTGCGTATGTGTGAGTGTTAAGTGTGTGTCTTTGTGTGTGACCGTAATGAGCCGGTTGTTTCTCGGGATAGGCAGGGGCCTGGGCCTTAATTGGTGTAGATTTGTCTTGTAGGAGAAAAGCAAGAGAAAAGATAAGCACGCAGACTGCAGGAATTGTGAGTATCGCAGTTGAAAAAAGACAATCTATATTTGGGTTGCCCGGTCTGTTCTTCAGTTCTTCAGTTCTTCAGTTCTCTAGCTTTTGATCTCTTCTGCGTTGTCTGTGTCCACAAATGCCAGATGAGTCGTAGTGGATACACCGAGATGCTGTAGATTGTTTTTCTTTGGGAGGGAGAACTGCTCTTCTTTTCGGTGCTTGTGCAGGGATCTCTTAGAGGGATGTGCGTTTGTGTATCTTCAGTTTCTATCCTTCCTGTTCTGTATCTGTATCTGTATCTCAGGTCACTGCTTTCTGTATGTGTGACTTTTTTAGGGCTGTACGGTGCTGAGAGACTGGTGTAGTGTAGTCGTTCTTTTTTAAGTGTAAATTACAAGCTTCTTGCTTGGTGGAACTTTGCGGGATGTCTGCGGGTGTTTGTGTGAGATACAAAAAAAAATTAAATACCGACCGATAGTGGGACGAGGCTGTCTTCTGATATTTTTGTTTTCTGGTCCTTCTCTATATTTATTGGGATTCTTAGAGATTCGTGTGCTCTTTTTTTGTCTGGGGGAGAACTGTGGGTCTGTTGGGGGAAAGAGAAGAGCTCTCTGCAAGGATGTCAGTACTGGAATTAGAAAAAATGGCCTAATCTGTGCTTCTGTGAAACAGCCGTGGACGGGTTGAGGGATTAGTCAAGTTCTAGCGATGCAATTTAGATGATTCTGATTTGTACTTCTTTCAAGAAGGGCTCTGTTTGCTTAGAAACCAGGGGAGAGAGAAGTTTCAAAATGGGATCGAAAATGAAGAATTGAAAAATAAAAAATGAAAAATAAAAAAAAGGGGATTAAGGAGATGGTTGAGTTACGCTTTGCTATGCGCCTTTCTCTGGGAGCTAGTGGTGTGTGCTGATATAATACAATAAGCGTGAAAGCTTTTGTACTTGCAGTTCTGAGAGATTTGGGGGCTCGGAAACCTGGGAGTTCTTTGTCTTTCAGAAAAATATGATAAGAGAATTGCACGCTACTTGAACTGGAAGTGCACTCAGTTCTACAGGCCTTTCAGTGAATCTGTGGAGGAAATTCCTCTCTCTGTATTGTGTGTCTAATGGACTGTATTCGGGTTTATAGCCTGTGCTTGTGCCGTTCTTCTCGTTTGCCTTTGTGCGGATGCTTCTTTGGCTTTGGCTTTGGCTTTGTGCTACGATCTTGCTTTTCTTTCTCCTTCACCCTCGGGGTTCGCTCTCCTCTGAGAGCAGTTGTCAGCAGGTAATACCTAGAAAAGTACGCTTGCAGGTTGTGAAAGTGACTGAGACTGAGGAATAGAAAATGCTTTTTTGAAGGGGGATGACTATCCTCAGAATGTAGCGTGGGATTGGGGGGGGATCGGAGGGACGCGAGACAACAATTTTCGGGATAGAGACTCCTGAGATCGAGATCTGTATGCTACCCACAGAAGTGTTTATTTTCTTTCAATGAACTTCGTACTAGTGTTTCAGTACTTCAATTTGATGTGGAAAGAGATAAAACCCGTTGGCAGAAAGAAAAAGTGGAAATTGTACGGGGATTAGTATGAATGGGAGTGTGTGATGTGTGTGTTTTTCTTGTTTATTCCCGAACGTCTTCTTTCCGTTGGTACGCTGTTTTCTGTTCCAAGATAGCTTATTCAAGTGAACAAAACACAGAAGATTAGCAGTCTTTTAGCTATCTAAGGGGATCCCCTTATTCTAATGTAAGTAGTAACTGTGCTGCTTCAGAAGTGATTAGCTGAAACGGACTTAAACACGATAATGGAGAAGCAACGGCTTAAGTCAACTCCAACTTTTTTTATCTTAAATCAAGACTAACAACTGTTGGCAAAAAGAAATTGATAAAAACTTGTGGGTGTGAATATATTACTGGCAGCACGTATACTTTTTTTTTTTTGGCAACGAGCTTTTCCAGTAACTAGTGAGAGATCTTCAAGGGCAGAGTTCTAATGAGTGGGAAAAGCGACCGCGGATGGTTTGATAGTGTACTTCCGATGCTCTTCCAAGAGAACCCTCGGTACAACGGTACAACGGTATAACTCTTGCTTTGTTCTTGTCTTGCTTTAGATTGCAACAGAACTAAACTTTTTTTTTTAGAATGCACCAATATCCAGAGTTAAAAAAAACCCCTTTGATACACAGATGAACAGGTACAAAGTGTGAAATCCAGATACCAAAATAAGACCAAAAAAAAATGAAATAGTGCCTTGCCACACACACAGTAACTTATTTCTAAACCCTCTCTGAAAGAAACCTGAGGAACTAAAGGGATAAAAAAATAACTCAACAGTTTTAGAGTTATCTTACTGTAACAGGGTACAGAACAGAGATCACAGAGATCGCAGGGAGAGAGAGAGAGAGAGGACTAAAAAATTGCCTTCTTAGTAATACTCGTAGTTGTAGCGGCCACAGGGCTGATTATTCCGCAAATGACTCCCTTTGAAATTTCTGAATCACTGAAAGTGGTCAGAGAACAAAGGACAAAGGGGAAAGAATTGTAAATCAAACAGAAAACAATCCCGACACAATCAAAAAGTACGAGAATATATGAAAATTGCTTAGAAACAGCAGTGGACGCAAAAATTAGAAGAAATACCAAAGAAGAAAAAAAGAAAATGGAAGCTTATCGAAACAGAGGGTTACGTGGTGACCCAATACTCCAGGAAGTGTAGAGCAACTAAGTTTAAGAGAGCCGATTAAAAGATCGTAGTGCCGAGGAACTTTATATTCGGACAAACGGAGATTTTCCTCGAATAGAAAGGTATAGTTAGAAAGAATCAATCGACTTTTAAACAAAGTCCCACAACAAATTATGCAGCGCTAGTAGTTTATCAATCTTAAGAAGGTGGAGGGGTGCGTTCAAACCATTACCAATAGCCTGGGTATAATCCAATCGAGTTTCCCCAGCAGGGAGCTTCCATTGTTCGTACCCGAGTTTATTTTAGCCAAATATAAAAACAATGGGGGAGGAAGAGAAAAGAAATTCACAATAAAATAGCGCTGCTTCCTTAGGTATTTTCTCTGTATGATACGCAGATCGAGATTAAAGTAATAAGAACCACAGGGACTACAATAAATTATCAAATATTAGTAAGTTCTTATAACTTGGGATTATAAATAGATGATAGAAGCACACCCTACTCAGAAAGCCTTGTAACAACTGGGAGAATTAATAATAGCGATTACCTAGTGTGATTAACCGTGAGTTGCGATCCATATATCCAGTCCCACGCCATTGTTTGTTTTTCGCTAACAAATGATCGTAGCTACAGTATGAAAATTTCAAATTCCTACTTTCTTTCTTTTTTCCCCCTACCATAATATATACTTCTCGTACTTTGCTGAGAATGCGCCGTAGCACATTTTGAAAATACCATGAATTACCAATTAGCATCTCAGCTACAGAGAGGGATAGCCATAGAAATATCGCAGACCGTGCCGTCAGCAAGAAAAACCACTGTACAATAGCTATTCATGGTCGTGTTTCACTGTGTTCCTGCCCCAGAGGTCTCCATATGAATCTTAACAATACAGTCCTCAAAGAAAGCTAGCCATTTATTACTTTCCTAATCGGGACATTCTATCCTGCATGGATAGTGATGTGCGCTGAACGATTGAACACAAAACGAAAATCACTTGCCCGTAAAGGTACGTACGGCCATTTCTTTGTGGTTCTCAGTATTCATGCCTCCCCGAGACTCTAAGTGATGCTTTCTGGATCTTGCGTTTAAGTAACATTTTTGCATCAGCTGGGTGCTTTAACGAGATGAGTTATGGGCCCAGCTAGTTCCAAGAGCTGCAGATGCTTCGAGTAGTAGTCTCGAATTGGGGGCTATGTGATGCAGCAACCACCAAAAATGGCAAAGACGGCATTCGCAGCAAAGGGTAATTCAAGCTCGTTTACCCAGGGCCAGGGATTTTAAGCCCAACAAACGAGGAAGTGCTGGGCCAGAATGTTCTGCATTTGAGGTGACACTTCCAGAGCTCAAATACTAGAAATTCACGCAAGTGAGTGCCTCCATAAAAGGTTTCCTGAGGTATAGCTACGCAAACAAAGTTGTGACCGCTTCGAAGAAATAGCCTAATCCCTATTGTTAATGGTAAGGTGGTTGAAAGAAGATTACTTGTGTCCGTTTAAGACGGAACCGAACAGGGATTGCAACTAAGCTCTGGATGGCTTATTTGTCTAGAGTCCTACATACACAACTCGACTATCGAAACAATAATATGGATGTTATAGGCAGTAAGGTTCTCCGGACTTATGTGCTACGAAGAAAAAGACGTCTAGATAGCCTCCGCCTCCTGTGGCCGTGTTTAGTGTCAATACTGCGATGAGCACCTTAAAAGTGAACAAATAACTCTTCTGAATGCCAATGTGTTATACATTGAAGGGCTCCTTCTTAGACATTATATAGTCTCCATATCAAAATATAGAAAAATAATGACCTTAGAAGGCTATGTTGTGAAGCTTAAAGATTATGGAGCTTGTGACGTTTCAGATGGATTGCTCCATTACTGTAAAATTGATGATGGGGGTTTCTTTCCTGACTTGATACAAAGATCAGGACCACACAAGACCATAGTTGGTCCCGCATACACAGTGCTCTTTGCTTCAGTCGATGACCCCCGGCCTGAAGTGAACTACATTGACAATATCCCTGCAGGAGCATTCATGATCATAGCGCTAGAAAAGTCATTACAGGAAAAGCCTGAGCAAATCACGCAGGCGCTTTATGGTGGATTAATGGCCAATCGTGCGCAATATCAGAATTCTGCAGGTACAATTGTGTTTGGTCGGGTCAGAGACTTAGGGGAGCATAAGGAGTGTGGCCAACCATTGTTTAGCCTTGGTGTTGGCACTTGTGCACCCAAGAAAGCTGTAAAACCAGTGGCTACAAATGTTTCACTACCTATCCTATTACCGAATGGTTGTACCAGTGCCATTAGTCCAGGCGATGTTGTAGTAGCCGATGAGAATGGGGTTGTGCGCATCCCAAAAGATACGCTGTTGGAATCAGGTGATAAACTGATCAATTACATTGAGCAACAGATAGCAGCTGATACTTTAGTTATGGAAGATATTAGAAATGGTATTCCTGCCAAACAGTCTCAAAAAGACAGAAGGGCCGCACTGAAGCAGTTACTCTAAGACTTTGCACTTTGAGAAAGCGCAATAACATAATTACTTTTTCATATATTCATATATTAAGTTGTGAACCAATATTCTATAGCTTACACATTATATTTGTAGTTGCTGATCTAAAAATGTATACATTCACGGATAGGAATCTAAAAACATACTCAGTAGGAACCTGAAAGTGTTTCTATATCTTTCCTACATCTCATTTAAGCAGAGTAGTTCAAACGGAAAATGTCGTTGAAGACATAGTAAGAGTTACCATCTGGTATCAAGTGGAAAACTTGAGAGAAACGTTGTGGGTTTTGCTCATCATCAATCAACAAATCACCTGTGATCATAACTAGAACGTCACCATTTGGAGAAGCTGGTTGAGCATCCAATGTAGTGATTCTGTGAGCAACTTTTTGGAATGGCAAAGAAACCAACTTTTCAACGATGCTCTTGGCACCTTGTAGCTGACTGGTCTCAAAAGTCAACATGGACTCATCTCTGTACAAGTTACCCAATTGACTTCTGTCAGAGTCAAATTGGTTATAGTAAAATTCAGTAAATTGCTGAGCCAAAGCGTTAAAATCCATAGACATCTCGATATGTAGTTCTTCTTGATAAAAAGCAGTCCCTTTTGTTCTCTTACGTTGTACCGCTAAATAAAACAACCAAGTATTCTTGTCTGTGAAAAATCGATCTGCAACCTCATCGCAAATACCTAACCAAACTATCCTGTTACCACTCATCGAGCACTCTCTTTCGAATTTTGTCAAGTCTTGTCATTATTACCAATTCATCTCGTTTTAAATGATTATTGAATAGGGAAAGTTCTGGGCGTCCCTTTCCCTGATTGCATTTGTGAAGTATAATAACAAGACGGATAGTTGGTAAGGTGTTCGCGCATCGCTTATGCAGTGAAGAATCAAGTGACATCTATCTAACTTGAGTAATTTCTTCTATTTTGTAATTGTTTGGACAGCCTCATTAAAAAGAGGTGATAAGGAGCTTGTATTACAAGGTTTGAGATTGGCATTGCCACATTAACATTTGCACACATACTCCTTTGAACAATGAAAAGTGCTAGATCTCCATTTAAGAAATTTGGTCACAGTCGGGAAAATTCAACTGATGAGACTAAGAATGGTGGCCACAAGAGGACTGCATCGGGCCACAGCGGCCATAAATCACATTCCAGACAACCTAGTGGGTCAAACATACCGCCTGTCGCAGGGAATAACAATACCAATGGGCACAAACACAATTCATCTAGAGCTTCAAACTCCTCACAGAACTCCAATTTCTTGGCGGATCAGTATGAAAGAGACAGAAAAGCGATCATAAAGTATTGTTTCTCCAAGCCTGATCCAAAGACAGGTGTACCACCGAACAATTATATTACTCATGTACGAATAATAGAAGACTCCAAATCTCCAAATATGAGACCACCACCTGATTCCAAATTGGAAAACAAAAAGAAACGTGTTCTAATAGTGAGTTCGAAAGCTAATAATACAAAAGAGGTCCAGCTGCACAAAGCTCGTGAAAATAGTGACAAATCGTTTCAAATTGGAAGAACATGGACTTTAAAAGAGTTGGTCAAAATAGAAGCTGACTCTGTTGTGCCTGAGGGGTTCACATTCACTATGGGAAAGGTTTATTATTGGGAAACAAATACCGCTAAAGAAAGAACAGTGTTTCTGAAATCAGTTGTATCCCTTTACATTCAAACTTTTGAAGGCAAAGTGCCGGAGTTGATAAACCTCGACCTATCCCTATTTTATCTAGATGAGAAGAGTTATAGCAGAGCTGTAATCACGAGAAGCCCTAGCTCTAGTTTACCATCCAGTCCATTGAGAGCAACCCCAAATCTCGGTGCTAGTCATGGCAATTCTGGTATACAGCAGCTACAACAAGCAGCAGTTACAGCACCAGCGGCAATACCACCAATGAATAAGGATCGGGTCTTGAAAGGCTCAAATGTTACACCAATCAATACGAGCATTTCGAACGTGATGACTATGGATCCACCTATGAGGTCTCCAAATAGACAAACTTCAAGATTGAGTAATGATACAGGTGGGCTATCCAAATCACCATATGCCAACAACACCACAATTAATGATGTTCATAGAAATTATGGTGCACCTGCGCATTCAATAAAAAGTGATAGGCAAGACTCACTTGTCGACAATTCAAGTGGCAAGTTTTCTAACTCTGAGCTTGGTTCTGATAAAGTCATAGCCAACAGTTTGTCCAAAAATTCAACAAATGATAAAGAAGGTAATGAAATGGTATCACAACATAGCCGCGAATCCAAGGGCTTCAAGCTGCCAAGTGAGAAAAGATGGTCATCTAATTTACCCGATGACGATTCTCGACCAGATTTTGATGACTCTGAATATAACAAGCCACCTCAGAATAGGCCACCAGATCTAACAAACCCAGGTATGCCAGAATACTTGGATAAGCAGAACAATTCCTTAAGGGATAGACCCAAAGATAATTTACTAGAAGATTTGAATGCTGTTTTGGCTAGCGACGATTTTAAGGCTCCTAAAACTGCTATGTATGCAAATGAAGATCTCAATAGCAGTGTAATAAGCGAAGATGGAGTGGCTCCTTTGAATTTAGCTGAAGTCATACCATTACAGACAAAAAGTGTTGAAGCATTAGCTGAACCAATAGACCTTAATGAATCACCTAGAATGACTGACGACTACCCAATAAGAGAAGACGTTACAGAAGATATGACTGAATCATACTTAGATGATACAAAAGAAGATACCACTGAGATGTCATTCGAAAAAAATGATGAGGTTAGATATAGCCATGGCTACGAACCTCAGATAGAACATGTCTATCACGAAGTATCTACTATTCAAGAGGAGCCTGATTTAGCAAAGGTACCAGCTAGGAACACTGATAGGCTTAAAAAGGTGGATGAAGTCCCACCAATCAATGTAAATATAAATGATGAGGCTTTAATGGAAATATTAACAGATATACATTGGGATGTAGAGAACGATGATGCTGACACACTGTTGGAGAAAGTCAACACCAACCTTTCAAAAACAGAGTACATGTTTAACACTAGTTTACTCACATTGAGTAAACTATCTAATAATCTTCAACCTTACGAAACTAACGTCAACAAGGCTTGCGATAACATTAATCCTACATTTTCATTGTTTTTGATGGAGATGAGTAACTGTTCTGAAGACATAGATTATGTCGAAAGTCAGAACAACGGCTTACAGATTGAAAGTGCTAATAAAAAGCAATTATGGTCAACTCTTGATAATCTACTGAAAATAGTTTCATTAGACGAGGAAACATTAAACAAGCTATTAAATTGTCCCATCAGAGAAAAGAACCTACCTTGGATAGAAGAACAATTAGATGCTATGTGCAAAGCATATAATGCAATAGAGGGTGCTAAGAATAATGACGAGTCAAATTTGAGAGACCTTGAGGCATTGAGACAAAGGCGTGAATTTTATGAACGTGTTACAAAGTTATTGATTGATAGAATGGTTGATGAGTTAGGAAGACGCTTTTCAAATCTTCACAATTCTAGCACATCGAGTGAACAAGTAATGAATATCCTGAACAATTTACTTGTTTTTTCTCCTTTAATTCTATTTTGTAAAATAATGTCCCCAGAGTCTTATGAAAAGCTATTGGAGTTATGGAATGCCAATTCACAAGCCATTCATAAAACCATATGGGATAAGGAATTTGCAAAGCTTGACAAGAATGAAATAATGGAACTGAAAGCCAATCATGCAATATTGATGGAGAAAGGTACAGAGCAACTATTAAAGCAATGGAAGCATTTTAAAACTACCAGGAAAACAACAACAGATGAGCCTATATACGGTGATATTCTGGTTTCAGTACTTGAAATGTTAGAGTCTCTCCAGAAACAATGTATTTATTACCAAAATTTTATTGATCTCTACTTTCACATTTCCTCTACACAGAACTTCACAGAAGCCATAAAAGCCAAGTACTCACCAGAGTATAATCATTCACTTTTAGCATCAATTCATTGCATAGAATCAGATAGGGAGGCGGCAGTGAAAAAAATGGATATTGTTTCAAAGGCTTTCCAATCTGTTGTTACTTCTATTTCTGTTAAAATCTCAGATATTTTGAAGGAGGAAAATAGTGTCGCACCTGCTTTGATGTTATATCTTGAACAAAAAATAAAGGAATTAGAATCGACCAATCAAGATTATCTGTCCTCGGCATACAATAGATTACTTGCTCAAATAAACCAAAGCTGGTCTGAATTCTTAGAGGAATCTTTGGTCCAAATGGAAAGATCATTCCATGGTGCATCTCTTTCGGATGCTTTAACGGTGATTAACAATACTGCGGTATATATGAAAAATATTCAGGACCTCTTTGAATACATTCAGAGTCAAATGAAGATTGAGAATACTAACACTTTTGACACTGTGTCCATTGTGGAGACAGGATGCACGACTTTAACACTAAGAGTATCGAAAATACTGGATAGAAAGAATGATGGGGGAAGCATTATCAGTGGGATTCAAGGAAATAATAGTCAAGAAGACATTGAGAATACAATTGCACTAATTATCAACAGTAATTCAATGGTTGAATTTCTGATGGTATTGAACAATTATATGGGGGGAATACTAGAAAGCTCATTACAAGAATCGAAAAATATATTTGATTGTGAAAAGGAAATATATGCGGCATATATTTTACGCGAAACTATGCCTAAATTAACTTCGTTTGTTAATGGTGCAACCAATATGTTAAATACACAATCTGCTATGAATAATGCCAGGTTTGCAGCATATAGCAAGCATAACCTTCAAAACATACTAGCAGGTTACTCTAGCAAAGATATTGGTGTAATAATCGAGAAATTCCATCAGCGTATTATTGAACAATTCAATCCCAATGGTGAGCTTAACCCTATGGAAATAGTACTATGTGATAAACTTTGGTCTTGCTTACAAGGTAATACGGTTTCGCTGTATTTAAAACTTCAGACATTAATTGAAAAAGTTTATCCCGGCGTTTCCGCGAAATTCACGAAGAATGACATTATTAGTGCATTTGAAAAGTATAGAAAATAGGCATTCTAATCTAGAGATTGAATATAAATATAAATTCTAATGGCATTCTGTATGATTGTTGTTTGGTAAATAAAGGATGTTACATCAGGTTGACGTGAATCTTACCACCATTAGCAACACCGTAGTCACTTAAGGGAGAAAACTCTCTTGACATTGGTATTAAAACTCCAGGTGTGGACTCATATTTTATGTCTATTTGATAATACTTCATATTAAATTCATCAGAAATTAGCCCTTTTAAGTAACGAATACTGTACTTGTCATATATTTTCATTTTAGAGTGCATTAGTTCATCGAAATAGATTATTAAGGAAATTGTTATAATATTAGTATTCAACCAGGAATGGTTTTCTACAGTTTCTATTGTATTATAGAATTTTTTGACTAATTCTTTCATTCTTAAAGTGAAACCTTCCAATTTCAGAGCACCCTCTTTCAGCTTGCATTCCAGATAGTAGTCTGCGTCTTTTCTCATTCTTCGATCAATTATTGTTCCGTTAATGATGTTTATATGCCTTAGTATAGCTATGAGAATGAATAGCTTGGAATCTGGAAATTGGGCATCTATTGGTGGGAGCCAGTTGAGAGAGCATCTTATTTCGCATAGACTCGGAAACATTATATTTATTTTATCTACTAGGGTCCAACTGTCTAATCGAATGTGTGTCATATTCAGGAAAGTTATGGAGTTACTTTTAATATCGCTCAACTGGATTTTGATGTCAGTAGAAGAGATATCTAATTCGGTCAGGTAAATTAATTTACTCAAGTCAATATTGGTGATGCAGTTATTAGAAACCGTTAAAGACTTAAGATTGGGAAGGATCAAATGGATATTAGCTAGGTCATTGCCGTACAGCCTATTACCACTTATATCTAGATTCTGCACATTTGGAAATACGGCTAGTATGTCTTGTAAATTGTTCATTGAAAGATAGCAACTTCTAATTTTCAATGTTTTCACAGTACAAAATTTTATAGTTTTGTCGAACAGAAATCGTAAAAATCTGTTTTCTGATAAGTCTAGACAGGCTACTGATTTGAAGTTATTCAAAATTTTCGCTATCTCTTTGAAATCAGTTATTAAGTTTCTGGAAAGGTCTAAGTCCTTCGTTGTTATTGGTTCTGTAGAAGGGTTATCTCCTGCGCAAAATATCTTTGCTGAGGACAAATCAATTATACCTAAACTATTCCATCTTTTATTTATTAGATTAAGTTTATCAAATCCTAGTTGTTCGACCATCTTGGTACCAATATTAACGTTGAATTGGTCTGAGGCAGTGTTACCATACTTCTCACAAATACCGTCATAAAAAGATCGTCTGGGATCAGCACTTACATCCACTTTTGAAACTTTAAGGAACGAACCAGACTTGGGTCTGATGGTGTTAAAGTACTGTATGCCTCCTAATTTACCATTGTGCTTACCTCTTGTATCATCATCCCACTCCACCCCATAAGCTATTTCACCGGGCCATACAGATATTTCGCCAACATATAGTATTGTACAGTTATAATCGCTATATGAGATTCTATCTCCTACCTTGAATTTTGCACACATAACCATGCCATGATAAAACCTCAGTGCTTTCACCAATTTTATGTGAATTTATTTACTCTATCTCATTGAGTTATATCAAAAGAACTAAGGTACAATTTCTAAGATTCCCATCGCTTTGAAAAATAGCAGTTGGTAAATTGTTCACAAGCATTAAGTGGTGATCATTGAAAAATAATTTAATGTACAGAGTTATATGTTGGGTAAAGATAATAAAATTATAGACTTTATTATGACTATTGAATAGTCATGTATGTATCTGAAGTCAGATAGTTGAGGAATATTGCAGTTAAACTGATGCATAAAAATCTATCAGAATTATGATGTTGTAGTGGAAGAGTATGATATAAAATAATTGTATATCAAATTTAATCTTGCATGGCTTGATCCTTACTGTCTTGGATTGCATTATCCAGAGTGCTGAATAATCCGTCCAGATCAAACTCCTTAGACCAGTCTGACACAATAGTAGTTTGCTCAGATTTAGCTGGTGCTGGTTGTGCACCAGATGATATGGTACTCTCTTGCACGGAAGGCTCGATCGTATTATTCTTCGATGCTTTTGGTAAGACCCAACCAAGAATCTTACCATCCCTCCAATCATTTAGCACAGAAATACCAGCACTACTTAGGTTTGGAACACCACCTTTTCCAAGTCTACCTCTCTTCCTGGCAACGTGGATTAAGAAATGTTTAGTGAATGTCTCTGGATCACCAGATGGGATTGGTGGAAGTTCATAGAATTTCTTAAAGTTTTCAGTCATTTCATCAGAGCCTGCGATTCTTTTAACTAGTTTTAAAATAGCCGGATAAGGGTCAATTTCGTACTTTGGTGGGAGGGCATTAAGCAGTGCAAGTTCGGCTTCTTGTTCAACTTTAGACATTGATCGATTTTCTCCAGGGAAACATATACCAGGTGAATCCAAAATTTTCAACTTGTTGTCTACTTTGACTTCCCTTAGTGAAGTTGTAACACCAGCTTGATTTCCTACTGGACATGCTTTACTTGTGCCACCTCTATGAGATAGAAGACTGTTTATGACAGAGGATTTACCAACATTTGGATAACCAATTACACCAACCACAATAGATCTCTTAAGTTTGCTATTGTTAGCATATGTTTTTAGCGCATCCATTAAAGCATTGGCAGTAGCTGATTGAGTTAGTTTCTTGTTGAAAGTGCTTTTGTTTGTGGCGCCTGGAGCAGCTCTAAGAGGAATAGTTGGAAAACTCGATTTAAGGACATTCATCCATTGTTCCAAAACATGTGGTGGAACAAGGTCAATTTTGTTCAAGATTAAAAGCAATCTTTTACCTTGACTTTGGAGAACAGCTTGTTCGACTCTTCTAGACCTGCTACCCTCAGGATCTCTGGCATCCAAGACATATAATATAACATCAGAAGCATCAACTACAGTTTTAAAGATTTTGTCGTAAGCCTTTCTCGATTTCTCTAGCTCTGAGTCGTTATCATTGTCAGCATCTGTGTAGAAGTCAATATCATAATCGATAACATCAACTGGTTGAGACTGAAGTTCTTCTGAATAAGGATGACCATCGTACTCTTCAGCGGCAGCCTGTGCAGATTCTACAAGAGCAGATAAGCCGTTAGAGTCATCTTCATCATCATCCATCATCTCTTCAGTAACACCAGCTTCCATGGCAGCTCTCTTGGCTTCAAGTCTTTGCTGCTTAGCTAACTCTCTTTCTTCCATTTCTCTCATCTTTTTTGCCTCGATTTCTTCTAGAATTTGGGCTTTATATGGAAAACTAGCTGGGATGCCGGGATCTTTCTTACTTCTTGATTTCCATGTTATGTCTTTTTTAGCCATCTTTTTCTCCTTTCTTCTCTGAGCAGTAGCCTTCTTCTTGATCCCCTCTCTCATACGAGTGGAGGTTCTCTTAGATGTCTTCTTTCTAACTCTCATTTCTCAAATTCGTTGGTATGTTGTTTTCTTTGTATTATGAGCTAGAAATACTGCATTAAAGAATCATATTAGTGAGAAAACATTTCTTAAATAAATATTGTGCTACTCATCTCATCGCAAAAGCTCATCGCAAATTTTTGAAAAACTTTCGGGATGTGAAATTTTTCACTTTGTTACCCGGAGGCTTACCTGAAAGTGGTTAACACGCTTGTCAATATGGTTAACCAGCCGAAGTGTGAAAGATTTATGTAAATTTTTCCACATGCAATAATTGTTAAAAATATCTATATTTCTCGAAACAATAGTAAATAATATATACCTGCCTTCAGTCCTTACTCTGTAAACCTTTCATCTTTGAATTTGCCAAAGTCCGAAATAGAAAACGCTGTTCTGGTTGCCGTGCCTGGCACACTTGGCGACGATAAATGAGAACTACTTGGTGACTTTCCTGTCTTATATATTTCCCTCTCTAAACGCCTTGATGAGGAGCCGGTTCTAGAATAACTTGGTGAGGGATTCATCTCAAATTGTTCTCTGAATGCTCTACCGTTTGGAAGCCCTTCTTCTAATTGCGATAACTTATCCTCAAATGCCGGCGCACCTCTAAAAAGTGACTTTACACTTGATATAAATTCACTATTGTATTCAAGTATTTTACTGGAATTAATCAACCTTCGCAGTTTATTTTTGAAGACAAAGGCATATAGCAAAACAATAACCATCAAAAATAGGAAAATGCTTCTCAGGAAGTGCGAACTCTTACTATGGTAGAAGGATGAGTTTCCAATTAAACCACCTGGAGAAAATGTCTTACCAAGTTTTTCCATTTCCAGGGAACTTGGTAACACACCTGCCGTTATACTCTTACTTCCCGCAGTAATAGTGGAAGTTGCATAGAGAAGGATTCTTCCTAATGTCCATGAAAGTTCTCTTTCATTTATTCTTTCAAGACTTTGAAATATTGGAGTCTCTTCTTCAATTTCCTGTGATAGTTCCTTCTCAAAACCAAGCCGCGGCAATTCAAAACCTTCGTGTAATATATTTAGTACCCAATTAGCCTTAAAGCAAGCGTCTTTAAGTAAATTCTGTGGCATCCCGTTGAAAGCACCATTATCTGATTTATTCTTTAGTGTTTGCCAATCACTATTACAGAATTTTATTACTTGTTCGTTGAATTCCTGAAAATTATACTCTCCGCCTAGCTTGAAAACATCGTTAGCAGTATACCAGTATTCAGATGTACCAATAAATCTGTCCTTCTTAAAGTCAATATGTGGAGCATGAATACCGTTAAATAGGCATGGTTCGTCTGAACAAGGTATATTCTTTAATAAAAGAGGGTAAATGGATTTTGAACACTGCTCGTAGTTTCCTGATCCTAAAATTTGGAACTCTTTATCTTTGAACTCAAATTTGATTTTGGCGCCTTTTGGAGTACAAGGATCAGTCAATTTTCTTGTTGTAAAATCATCGTCATCGTATTTGTTTGTATTTTCTGGAAGTGCATTAACTAGCTGTGCAAAATATCTATTTCTAGCCTGGTTAGCACCAAATCCTAGCCATGTGCTAACAAAAACATTCCATTCTTGAACATCACCATTAACATTCTTCAGGTAAACTGTTGCTATATCTTCCTTGTGTTTCGCAATATCGTCAGCACTGCTCGGTACAAATGCTATTTGCGTCGACGCTCCTCCCATATCCATGAACCCAAATGTGAAATGTGAGTTCGCATTTACTTCGTATTCATTAAACTTACCAAGCAAATAATTTAAGCTTAGCCAGCCATATAATCCTTCTGTCTCGCCATCAATGACTTGAACTTGGTAATCGCAATCTTCTAGCAAGAAGTCTGTATGTTTCGTTATACCATTACATATCTCATGTAAAATTTTTGTTCTTTTATCTTCCGGAATCAATCTTAATCCTGCAGTTCCTTGAATAAAAACAGGAGTTTCTTTCCTTTTATTCTCTGGTATTATATCCTCAGCAAACTCTAGTAATGATTTGATGTGTTTTTTAAAGGCTTTGCCTGGTTTGTGTTCAAAACTGGAGAGACCCGGAGATATTTTCTTTGTCCATGATGGATCTTGCCTTATTTCAGGAACCGATCTTAATAAGGCAGGAGTACTATTCTCACTTTCTCGAAGAACGTTTGGATCATCCCATTCATACACATGTACACGCGATCCCGATGAGCCCGCATCAATCACAATACCGTACTGTTTAGATGCCATTTCTAGAGTATAATGCCTTAATGTTGTTATCGGGGACTCAATTCTTTATTGCAGTTCCTAAACAAACACGATTAATAAGGTTAACCTTATAAGAGCAGTAAGAAATTCTACAGAATTACTTTATCATTGTTTTTGTCAGCTAACTTATCTTGCAAAAAATGTTGCCGAATGTCAACTTGAAGATGAAAATGTTGTCTTAGTTGGGGGATTGGCAGTATGTCAATAGACAAATCTAGCATCCAATAAGTCAATGATTGTTATAAAATATTTTGCATAGATCAAAAATATTATGAAGTATAGAATATAAATATTAGTTTCGTAACTATTTCGTTCATGTGGTACTAATGGGGATCTGATCCAAAATTGCATATATCAATGAGAATTATACATTAGGGATTTCACTTAGGAATTATTTTTGAAGTTGTCTACTAACTCCAAAATTTCAGAACTTCCTACATACCTTACTGTAGGTGATTCGGTGTTCTTCTCAGCTTCCTGTAGAGCGGCCTGCACACCTGCAATCCCTACTTCTTCTCCTTGAACTGGGTATCCCATAATGCTTTGCAACCTTGACCTGTAAAAGCAATTACCAATCTTTACAAAGAGGTCATTACCAAACCCTTTATGGTGATCTCTTCTATCTCCTAAAAGGGCGCTGGGACGCAAAATGATCGTATGTTTGAAATTTAATGCAATGATATCTTCCTCAATTTCACCTTTCATTCTAAGGTAAGGCATCCACGAATTCTTGTTAGCACCAGTTGAAGATACGAGGACAATGGTTTCACAACCATTTGCCTTACTTGCTTTGGCTAATTCAAGATTAAGATCATGATCAATTTGATATTGCTTATCAAATCCACCAGCTGCCGCTCTGGTTGTAGCCAATGAGGTAAATAAAAACTTAAAATTTTCCTTTGGTAAAAGGCTTGCCCAACTACTTGAATCTTTATCAACAATTTGTTCACAATCGGCAACGTAAGGTAATGATCTTCTACTAATAGAGTATACCTTTTCGAACGCTTGTGAAGCGACAGCAGACTTCAAAAGATGTTCACCACATAGGCCAGTAGCACCTAATACAACGGCTGTTTGTTTACTCATTTGGATAGAATTATTGTATATTTACCTGATCATTCAAATGTACAACTATTACTATAATTAATTATTTGCACTAAAATATATCATATCTTCAATTTGTGTTTGTGCAACTGCAAAACAAAAAAATGCTTGCCACCAATAAATAAAAAATCAAAAAACGCGTAACTAATGATGCAATTTTTGTTTTGTACACTAAGATTCTATTTCGGAACTCTTACCCATGTCATTATTTACTTTATTTTCATTATTGTAATTTTTTAAGCTTTTATTATGAATTATTTAAATGCAATTGTTTTTGATCATGTGACAGACATCACTGAAAGATGTGCTCTGCGTTATTAGTCAGATTGAAATATACATTTTCATGTAGATATGATGTTCTTACTTTAAATGTTGTTCCATTTGCTAGCTTAAATAGACGATATTATAAATTTAAGTATTCACTAAAAATCTGACCCATTAATGTTAGAATTAGTATTATTTTTATGTGATATTACATTTTTATATTTTGGATTTCAACCAATGCTCTGCGATATGATTCAACAGAATAATTTGTACAAGCTACTTTAATTCATATATACTAATAGATTCACTATGTATTTTCTAGAGGGAATAATTTAAGAAGAATCGTATGCGTAATATCATTAAACAATTATTTATTTGAGACAAATTTTGAATACAGAATTATATACCTTTCTTCGCTATCTTGTCACCCAGACAGTCTGCATAATGCATGCCAAATACAGACCAGTGTAAATTAACTACAGTATATAGATGACGGAACACATTTCCGAATTCCTCCATCTCAGTCACAGCATAAGTTGCCATGTTTCTTCTCATCTCATCGGTTAGCGGATAAGCAAACAGAGAGGAGTTTTTGATACCTTTGACTTTAGAGTCTATGTTCAACGTTTGACCACTATTTTCCATCGCTGAGGTATCACCTTCTGTATTCTGTGATGGATTAGCATTATACAAGTAGACAAAATCCTGTTTTACTCTTCCCTCTAAGGTGCAGGATGATCTACGGTATATGCCATCTTCTAAAAGTTTGAAGATCCGATTTTCAAGTACTCCATAAACATCACTTAAGGGTTGGGTTTGTTTCCCTAACCAAGACTTCGCAAAGTTTATCTTATTAGTATCCAGTTTGGTAGAGGCTGCAGATCTTGTATTGGCAATTGAACCTTGCCCTTTCGCATTGTTTGTATATTCCAGTTTTAAATCTGAAATCACCTTACATAAATGAACCGCTATAGATAGCGTGTTCTTAGTCCATCTGCAATTGCCATGATCATCTGTGATGATACTCACAATGTCATTAACCAGTAATTTGTTGCTATATTTATTGATGATATAGCTTTTGGCCATTTTATCAATTGAATTGTCATTTGCGACTAGCTGTTGGAACAACAGTCGACAGACTTGCAGGCACACAATTTGACGAATATCTGCCCTTAGTAAAATCAGTCTTGCATGGTCAAATGAAAGACTGGTAGGGTATTCCCTTACCATCTTTCTACATGATAGCAAGCTTATGATACTTTTAATGCATATCCGGTATACATCTGGAATTTGAATGTTATTCTCGTTAAATTCATTATTCTTGACATATGAATCAAATTTCTGAGAGAACCATTTCAGTGACCCCACCAAATCGATCCGTTTAGAGTTCATAAGAGTATTGAAGTATTGTTTTTCAAATTCAACTGCATTACTTAAAAGTGCAGGTCGCAATATTCTAATTTGATGATTTGCTATATCTAATTTCATAGTTTCAAGAATCTGAAAAACAATACGTAGACCATCAATCAATTTTGATAATGAGTTTTCTGTTTCTGCTTCTTTGAAGGTAGCACTCATTTTATCAACCCAGGCGTCCCTCATAGGGGCACAATGCCTTTTGAATAGCTCTGCCAGCCATTCCGAAAGATTTGTCATAACTAGAGACCCCTTTAAAAGTTCCTGCATGTTAAGCTCTGTGTCAAGTACATTATTTATTGTTGTAGCCTCTTTTTGTGGGACTATTGTAAGTAATACTTCCTTTAGAGTATCGAATAGAGGGACCAAACGAGTCTTGCCATATTCGAATAATTCTGGTCTCTCTTTGTACACTATTATCTCATTTTCAACATCGCTCCAGTAATTCGCTGCCAGTTGTCTCTTTTTCACACCTCTTTCACCATCTAAATTGGGCCTGAATTGCAATAGTGGATCAAAAATTATATCATGCCTTAGCTGGGGGTTCTTCATAATCTCATGCAAGTCAATCTCTTTCAGACCTTGTAAATTTATTGGTGGAAGGGGTATAACATCTCTTGTCCTCTTCAAATATTCAATTCGTTCGTCAAGAGATGTTGTCGGCAGTAACATCTCATTTTCAGTAATATTTCTTTTTGATGTTTCGTTGTGGAATTGCTGACTTAAAATCATAGCCTTCCTTAAAGCCACCATGGATGAAGATGTCATATTGTCTGCTTTCAATCCCCTCTCGTCCATATTTTTTTGATAAACCCCTTCTCCCGCAGAATCCTTACTTATTATAATGCCACCTTTGGAAAAGTTAGTTGCCTTGGTAGATGGCTGATGATAAGCTGCATTTGTTTTGAAGGGGTAGATGTCCTTGTTGACCACAGGTATGTTAGTTGTGGTCATCCTCCTTAATGATGAATGTAAGATGGTAGGTACAGAATGTGACCTTACTTTATGACTATTGTGGTGGTTCATGAAGTCCGTGAGAACCACAGGGGTATCATTAGTTGGTTTCGAGTTGACATTATCCTCGTTAAGTTGTAAAGCACTGTTTTTATTATGCTTATCAGTAGTATCAGTCCTTTCGGTATGCGAAAGGTCATCAGGAGAGATGTTATTTTCTTTTGTGATGCTCCCTTGGTGACTTTCATTAGATCTGTTATTAGCACTGGTAGTACTTTCTTGCTCATTACTATTAGAGTCGACTCTTAAAAATTGTCCTGTTTTCATATCAAATGGTTTGAATATATTTTTGTTGTTATGTTGTTCTTGGGATTGTTGCACCTCTTGGTCAACTAATTTTGAGAGAGGCGTTACAGAATTTAGCTGCTGTGAAGGTACTGCTGTGCTCATATAATCCTTCATATCAACATCCTCATTGAGGTTATTTCTGTCTTGATTACTAACCGAGTTGGGGAATCCTAAACCATCAGTATTTTCAGTTTCATTATCTTGGTTAGATTTGAATTTCTTGGTTATACCCTGTCGTTGTTGTGGCTTATCAAGCATGTTTATGTCTTCATCCCCAGAACTCATCTCTGTATCTGGCAAGTCCGTGGAGGAGTTGCTATGATCATGGTTACCAATATCTTCACTGCCATACATATCCTCATGTGTTCTCATAGCCATTTCAAACTGCTGTCGGTCTATATCAGAGTCCCTAGTACCGGCTGTAATAATCGATGATGGTTCCTCCTTCAACTCAATACCAGCATCAACCCCTTTGTCGCTATCTCCTGATGTCACGGAGCCCGCAGAATTCGACGAAGTATTTAGTAGTGAACTTGATGTTGATGTTAGCGATACCGGTGGTGGCACAGTAGATTTCGGTGTTGCAGTCGATGAAGAATGGCGAGTCCTAGTGTGTGTCCTTGGATTATCCATCAAAGCCAATAGGTTCCTTGGTCTTTTTATGTAGTAATGATCGGAAACACCCTCTTCTTCTTCTCCAAGCCTTTTTCTATTCTCGGTTGGCCCGGAAGTATCTGTTTTTGAATTATTTCGTCTCACTTTTGATGTTACCTTCCTTTGAGGTTGGGTGTTGATATTATTATTATTTTTTTTTGTTTTTGGTTGTTTTTTGTAATCCCTTTTTGTTTGAATTTGGTATTAGTTATAGTAGTTCCCCAGAATACTGGTTTTGCTAAAGTTTTGAACTATGGCACGTACGAGTATAATATAAAGTTCTGGTGTCCCTAACAATATGCAGTGATCGTCCTGATACTAGAAACTTCCTAAGCGTTATGATGTGAAAACTGCCAAGAGACTCTAGCGAGTTGGTCCACGATGCACTTTATACTAATCTCTGACTCAAAACTCCTTATGCTTTTGGTTATCGGGGCTAGTCTTGTTTAAGTAAATCCCTCCCAGATAGCAAATAGATTTTCCTAGCGATGATGACTTGTTGTGGGTTTTGTTTGTAGTTTTGTTATAACTTTAAAAGCACTGTCTGTCCGTTATCAATAAACAAAAACTCATTACAAGGTCTAATAAAACTATATAGAAATGCTAATCTCTCGACTAGATTAGAAGAGAAATTATATTGAAATTTGGTATTATGGAGGAAAAAAATTTCTTTAATACATTTAGGGCTTAAGGAGTACTGCCTGGCCTTTGTGCTACCAGATATCAAGAAGAATAGAGGCAGAGAATATTTTTAATGGGATTAAAGAGAAAGGGCAGATGAGCATCAATCACCGTGAAATAAAAGAGAGTCCCCATCCCATCTTCCAAAGGTAAGTCCTTCATCTATTGCAAGAATCAAGGAAAATGAAAATTTTTTGCCCTCATCTCTAAGATATCCTGTACAGATGGCCATTATATGGACATGAGTATGAGTACTTCTGGGAAGATAGTGGATGGAGAAGGCAGAGAAAGGGAGAAGAGGGAGAAGGAGAGGGACCTACAGGATTATGGAAATATACTGGCTTTCCAGGGATCAGACTTTCTTGGGATCGAAGCTTGGGACCTGTAAGTAGAGAATAAGCTCGGGGGGTCGGGTTTCCGGTTCTTCTTCCTCTTGATGGCAAGAGGACACGGGAAGTGGAAAGCTTCGATAGAGGCAGAAAGGGATAAGAAGTGGGCTGTGTGTTGCTACGAAGAACTCAAATGAGAGGGACGATAACAACGAAGATAGTGGGACTTACACGGGATTTAATGATAAAAAAGCTTCTAAAAAGCATAAAAGTTTCCAATTCTTGAACATGGTAACGATGTAGCTTTGGAGGGCAGAACTAGTTGAAAAAAAGAAAGGTAGGGGAAAAATACTAAAAAGCAATGTTTTCTAATTGAAGGTGAGTATAATTACTTTTGTAGTGTGCTTGATCCGTGGCCAATAGATGGACAAGGAAGATCCCAAGATTATAATAAAATGCTGAGGTGCCCAAAAAAAAAAGAAACGCCTAGTGCCATCTTTTGCGGGAAGAAAAAGAAAGTAATCGCCCAATGGATCCTACATTTACATCTATTTAACGTTTTATGATAGAATAGTACCTATCTAGTAAAAAGCTGAGACTCTCCTTTCATTGGAAAAGAACATGCTGTCGACTTCCCGTCTGTGGAGGTCTCCTTCAAAAGAAAAAAAATGCTAAATCTGGAGAGCCATCGATCTAAAGCTGGGCCCGTTGAGGAACGGATATGCATCGAATGCAAGGATACTATCGCCCGATTACTTCCCTGTGTGGTGCGCTAAGTAGACCCTGTCCTTAGCTAATTATCTGTACCGAATACATCTTGAGCCTTAGTAAACTTGTCTACTATACCGTGTACAGTACCCAGCTTACTATCTATACATGTATCGGCATACATGCACTGACACTGTGCAGGCTACTTTGCGCTGAACCAGCAATACACTGTCTTATTACTCTACTTAGTCTATAGGCTGGATCACGTGATTCTTCTATTTCTTCCTTCACTTGGTGGCAGAGGAGGCTTCTATATGATCCCATCTGATCTTCATTTGGGCACAGAAAGCACTGCAGAACATAGGGAGGGGAGGGTCTTCGGTGTGTGCTGCACCGTCACGTCTTCTCTTCTTGCTTTTCTTCGAATTTATTTATAGTTTGTATCAGTCGCTCCGTGCGGGTGTTTCTGTGGGCTTCTAGATTTCCTGCTGTGCCATCCTAAGCATTCTTGTAGAGAATATAAACAACTGAATGGCGGAAATTACGTCATTTTGTGCACCAGCGGTGTTATCTGGTGTTTCTGCCTTGAGAGTCGATATAGTTCCGGTGCTAGTGTAATATCGTATTCGTAGACTATCGTAGCAGGTTCGTGTAGGAATTGGAATAGATAGATGGATGGCAGTGCACACCATTACTGTAGATTATATATGCTAGTTGACGCTGATAGCAGCGTGCTTAGCATGTGGATATACCAATTCACAATATTGGGAATAGAAAACAGAGTATGAAATACACCTAAAAAGTAATATTGGGTTCCGAATAATTAAAAAAATTATATATATTTGAAATAAAAAAGATTAATAGAAACTAGAATACAATCCCGTCTCTTCTACCCATTGGAGACGGAGCCAATTTTATTATTGCCTTTCTTGATATTCTGTAAGCTGCAAGCCAGGTGGACACAGCATTACAGGAATGATTTTTTTTTGTTGCTCATGAGATAAAATAAAAGATAGATTAGTTTAGAAAAAAAAA
>ERZ1036435.197-NODE-197-length-48487-cov-746.012967_pt1 | contig 48487 bp, 59 predicted proteins | sample MGYA00514223_ERZ1036435 | MGnify/ENA primary metagenome ERZ1036435 (study PRJEB33795, sample SAMN09464927) | human gut metagenome | host: Homo sapiens | place: USA: Stanford, California | collected 2016-08 | study: EMG produced TPA metagenomics assembly of the... | reverse complement strand
GGCGTTCTCCTGAGTAGCCGTTTCGGCGTTCTCCTGAGTAGCCGTTTCGGCGTTCAGGTTCTCACCTTCCGGGGTTTCCTCCGTACCAACGTTCGCAGACAAAATCTCCTGTGGCATATCTGTATTCCTTTCATCCCCATTCCGGGGGTTTAGCGAGAACCACCTGCGGATTCCTTCACGCCGGGATTCTGCATCTGGTGAGCCGTCCAGTCGCGCATGAAGTTCTTCTTCCGAAGCATCATCAAGCGTGATTACTGAGTCGGCTTTTATGTATTCCGCAAAACCCTTTCGGTCTGCGGGGTCTGGCAATGTGCGGGTAACCCACACGTCTTTCTGGGACCCCCGCAGGTGCAGGCTCTCTTCCAGAGCCGCCCTTAACACAGAGTCTCCATCAAGTAAATCCAAGTCTATAATAGCATCCCCGGGCTTAGCGTTGTCTCGAACATATGTACTCTTGCCGCTGGCCGGGGGGCCTGTAATCAGTCGAATCATGAGGCATACGCTTTCGCCTGGTGTTCCCAATACGCGATGCGGTCTTCTAGAACAGATGTTCGAGTGCGTCGTGGCTTAGCGCGCTTACGCCGCAGGGCGGCCAATTCGTCCCGCGCGTCGATAGCCTCTTCCTTGGGTGTATGTACGTAGGAAGCACGGTCGGCGTCCTCCCCAGAGAGCGCGTACTTCTCGTCCTTCGGGGTAAGTCCGCTCTTGGACTTCTGTACTCGTCGCGCCAGGGTAGGCCCGCGCTCCCCCGAGACATACTCAGCAATGCGCGTGTTCGATAGTTTGCTGGCAGTATTCCCACCCGCAACCCGGTAGATATAATCCAGGTCTTCTCGGTTCAGCTTCAAGCCGGGGTCAGACGTGTTCGTGACGGGTAGAGTTTCGCACTTGCAGTTATCGTGCAGCGGGTACAGCTGGTTCGTCGAGTACAGACGGTCAGCCGCCACTAGGCAGAGACCGCAGGTACCCGTCTTAGACAGCTCGGGATGTATGATGCGCCGGTACCCGATAACCCCCTGCGGCGCGGCTGCTTCGTATACCCGCGCGGCACGTTCCCTATTCGCCATGCGAACATCCGCGTCTGCCAGCTGACGAACGCGGGCTAGAGTCTTGAGCATAGCCTCTTGGTGGGAGTCACCACCGTTTCGGGCGACGCGATATTCCTTGATGGGGCGCTCCCACACATCTTCCGGGAGAATGTTCTTGCGTGGGTACGAGCCGTCCCGTGCCGGGGATACGTCCTTGGGGAACTTCTTCCCTTCGGCCTCTAATGCCTCTTGTAAGAACGCATCCGCGTCAGCACGGGTTTCGTCCATAATCTCTAGAACCTTCTCGACGGTATCATCCACTAAATCATCCACTGATGCCGACGTGAGAGGGTCTGAGCGCCAGCGGGCAAAGAGCCACTGCACCAGAATCTCAACCAGAGACTTGTTGCGCTGTGACTGAGCTTTAGCCAACTTCCCATAGAATCCAGAGGTAGCCACTAGACGGCACCACCGTTACGTTGGTTTGACAAGTTAGCCTCAGGGGAGGTGTTGTTCAAGACCTGGCGGTTCTTCGGGTCGGGTTCCTCCGTGCCGGGTTCCTCCGTGCCGGGTTCCTCCGTGCCGGGGGTGGGTTCTTCCTGCTCTTGACGGGCTAGGTTCTGCTGCGCGGTAGCATTAGCCACCACCAAATCTCGGAGCGCCTGGTTACCCTGCACCCGCTCAACCTCAGCAATATCCAACGCTGAGAATCCGCCGAACTTACGCAGTGCCACTGTCAGAGGCACACCTGCAGAGGTAGCCAGCTGGACGGCGGACATGCGCTCAACGTCCGAAGGGCGCTTCGGGTTCACCCAATCTATGTTTATCTTCGTAGCGTCCGCACGCTCAGAGTCTCCCCGTGCCAGCATTGCGTCTGCGAATAGGCGGCGAAGCGTCGAAGTAATTCGCATCTCCAGGGACTCAATGTCGAAAATCAGAGGCTCGTTCTGCATGGATGCGCCCTCCGCCGAAGACGTGGATGACTCCGGGGAGAGGATGTAGAGAGGAGTCTTCGACTCGGCGGCAAGAATCTTGATGTTATCCAGCACGACGTTTCGGATAGGGTTCAAGTCTGTAGCGGAGGACTCCCAAATATCAACGCCGTCAGGAAGCATCAGCAACGCGTCCGGTGCTGTCTCGAACATGTCTGCTGAGTACTGAATCTCGTTGCCTTGGTTGTCGTACTTAGGCAGGTTAGACAGAACCGTCTTACGGAATGCTTGCGTGGCGGTGAGAATGCCTAGCTGCAAGATAGTGTGGTTGATGCGCGAGAGCGTGGGCAGGTGACGGTAGATGATGCCATCACCGTCAGATAGTTCGTATATCGTGACGGACTCACCCTCTACCGTTACCGGTGCTTCCCACTCCCACTCCCCAAGAATCGGAGAGAACTCCGCCAGGTCTGGGCACGCCCACTCGCCGGTGGCCTGGAGAGGTACATTCAACTCAGCCCTCGCCAGACGGTAATACCCTGGCCGGGCGAAGAGCATGATGCGGTGCTTGCGGTCGGCAGATGCGTACATAGCAATGGCCGCGACGGTGTTACCCGCCGCGTCACGGTCGCAGTATGTGTGGCTTGGGGGGAGGTGCATCAGCCCGTCCTCCGTCAGCGCGAGATACCCCTTGCCGGAGGTGAGCGTATCTCGAAGCGCATCTGTAAGTTTCAGTTTGAAATCTGACTCCTGGATGAATGCCTCAATCTCGTCATCACCGTCTGCCGAATCATCCAGCGCGGACTGCACGCTGTGTACGCCAATTCGGGGTAGGCGGGAGTCCACCAAGAGACAGGCCGCGTTCACGCGGGATTTCTTCTGCAGGTTATACCACGCCCGCTGTACGTCAGCGTTAGTTCCTGAATTATCTGGTAGAGGGATAGGCGCGCGCCCCGAGTACCAGCTGTTCATGTCCTTTATGTGCTTACGTCGGCGGCTGAGCTGGCTGTACAAAAAATTGATGTACGCCAGGTCTTCGTCAAACGGTTGTATTTCCAAAGTATTACCTCAATCGCATAGGGGCGGCAGATTCACGAGCCGGGGCTATAGTGTGCCCCTTCGCGCTCACACGTAGCTTGGACTGATACGCCAGCATGAGAGCGTAAGCCGCGTCAATCTTTCTCGCGGACGACGGCGACTCCTTATACATGATTTTACCCGCCTTTGTCTCTCGGTACTGAGCGTTATTGAGGTGACGCATCAACACGCCGGGGCCTGTCAGCTTCACCTCGCGTTCGTACAGGGCGACTCGCAGAGAGCGGGTGGCTTCGGCAACCCTGTTCAGTTGGTTACCGCGCCAGAGCATAGACCCGAAGCCATACTTCGAGCCTCGCCGGGCTGACGCTCTCTTCGCGTTTATCAGAGACTCCCACTCAGCGGCTAAGGACTCCCACCCCGCAGGGTCGAACAACCCATCTACCACATTGAAATCCTGGATGAACTTCCGCATCACGTCGTCAATCTCCGCACGAGGTGGCTCCCACCCGCGACCGGATTCATCGTCCGGTTGTTCCCAGACGCGCACAGCCCACGCCAGGCCGTCGGATACCCTCATGGCGACAATCGCCGTTGCGTCAGTAACACCGCGCGAGCGACCCCACGAGCCGTCGAAGCCCACCACAATCATGTCTTGCCGGGTGATGGGGTCAATGCCGGAGGCTTCCAGGTTCTCGTGGGTCGTTGCCTGCAGAACGTCGTAGGGGATGAACGCGTCGGCCGAAGCGTGTGGCTTGTTCCCGAAGTACCGCGCCGCGTCTGAGAGCGTCGTGGCGGGGTCAAACACATCATCCAGCACACCGTTGATGCGCACCCACCCGCCGGGGTAGGGGGAGCCTTCCACGCCACACGGCGGGGTATGAATCTTGCACCCGGTGGGTGACTTCAAAGAATCCCCGTATGCGTGTTCCAGACCGGAAATGATGCTGGACGGGTCGGATAAGTCGGGGTCTCCCCAGTCCCTCGTGTCATACAAGATGTTGTTACGGAACGACTCGCCTGCCATACCCTTCTGCCACGCATTCCAGGTCTGCTCCGCGAAAGAGCCTTCACCGGGCACGAAAGCGTTCGGTGCTTCCAGCAAAGTTCCATCTGCCTTGGAGAGGTTTCGCTTCGCCACCGCCCCGAGACGGTCACCGCCGTTTGACGGCACCCACGTCTCCGTCTGGTCCGCAATCGTGAATTGGTTCGGCTTACCTTCAAGCGACCGAGCCGAGGATGTACGGGGCGCAATAAGACCGTTGTGCGGTAACAGAATACGGGTCTCCATCACTTCCACGCCGGGGTATTCCCAGAGAAGATGCTCTGACGACATCATTTCCTTCATAGGCTCGAAGGCGTTTCGGGTCTGCTCTTCTGAGACTGCAAGCAGGGTTATTTCTACCTTTCGCTCCGCGTTCCAGGGCTGCCCAACAGGTCGTCCGTTTGAATCCCATCCCGCGAAGCGGCATGGGCCGAGAGCTTCAAAAGCTGCGATAGCGGCTAGGAACGGACTCTTCCCCCATCCTTTTGGACGCTGTATAACACCACGCCGGTACACACGCTCCCCCGTGATGGGGTCAATGCGGTACCAACGCAGGATGAACTCAGCCTGTTCCCGTGTCGGGCGAAACGGTTCATCCCACGTGACGGTGGGGCGGGACAAGTACGTCTCCATCCACTCAAGGGCAATATACCCAAGAGTAGGCACCTCACCTTTGTACCGTGGCTTGAATCCCGCACGCACAGGGGCGTTAGCGAATGTATCAAGCATGCCGGGTTATGCCTCTAATCGCAGCTCGCCATAAGTAGCGTTACCCTCTACATGCCGGGGGGTGGGCGCTTTCTGAGTGTGCTCCGCCAAGCGGCGCTGCAGTTCTTCTGCAGTAAGAAGCTCAATCTTGGCTCCGGCGATAGACTTCGGCGACAGGATGAACTCGCGCGCACTGGAGACTGCAACCTCAACGGAACGCAGGGTGGATACACCACTCTCGAACTTACGTGCCGCCTCTTCAATAGGCATGATGACCGACAGGATGAAGAACTGCCATTGGGTCTTCGTAAGGTTCTGCAGAGTCGGGTGCTCTTTGAGAGAGTCCCAGAACTCTACCGTGAACGCGTGCCAGTCAAAGTAGTCGGGTAGCTCGGGCTGCGGGACGGGGCGGTACTCCAGAGGCGTAGCCTGGACGACCTCATACTGTCCGCGCTTGCTGCGGCTGCTCTTGTTATTCCCCTTGCCGGGCATAGATATTCTCCTTTTTAGTCAGTGGCTCCCAATTAGCAAGCTCCTCGGTGTGCCTCTTCAAACGCAGGCGTTGCATGGGACTCAGCTCTTCGTAAGGAATCGCATTCAGGGTCCTCAGGATGCGTCGTAAGTATTGCTTCCGTCGTCGATGTGCAAACCCGCACTTCTTCGAGCAATACCTCCGTGGCGCGGGGACTGCGCTATACTCAAGAACAGGTTTGTGGCATCGAAGACATTTTCGATAACCGTCAACAGATTCGAGTTTATGTTCCATAGGCTCTCCCGGGGTTAAATTTATTTAGGGCCCAATGTTCCTTAAGTTGACGCGCTTCTCCCCCAGTATACAGGGTCATTCGAGAAGACCCACTAGCCGGGTGCGCGGCGTTGCGTGCCGGGGGCAAAAATTATTTCCTATGATTTTCATCACACGTGTACAGGTGAATATCTATGACCGCACACGCGCTCGCAAAATAGAACACATTTTCTAAGCCCGTACTTTTCGAGATGGTTCAGAGCCCGAGCGACAGAACCCGGCGGAGGGGGTAAAGCGGGCGGGGGTACCACCCCTCCCCCTCGTTCGAACACGTGTTCTAATGAGCAGATGCAAGCTCGCATAGCCATGCACACGCACGCATACGTATGCACATGCGAATAATGGTGATGATTTGACTTGCTTCATCACATGATGTACTCACACGCACGCACGCACACATGCACACACGCACACACGCACACACGCACACACGCACGTACGCACACACACGCACACACGCACACACGCACGTACGCACACACGCACACACGCATGTACCTATGTACCTATGTACCTATGTACATATCCATGTGCACGTACCCACATGCACGTACCCACAGGCGCACTATCATATGATGTGACTCAACTCATACCGTTTACGTTTGACAAATTATCAAACCATAGTGCATTATGGATATATCAACAAAACGAAATAGTGATAGCGAGTCAGGTAGCCAAAGGGTTACCAAGAGCTTCTAGAGGCTCTAGGGAGAGTAGCCAATACCGCTAAAGCGTGAAGTGAAAAGCACGGTAAAACGTGGATGACTAGACCAGAAAGAAGATTTGACAAATCATCACAAACAATGTAGAGTTGATACCAACAACAAAACGAATTGCTCTTTGATAATCAAATAGAGGACTGTGAACAATGACAACTGATTACGTAATGACGTGGGTAGCATACATGACTTCATGGGCAACATATGCACATGAAAGCCCTATCGCGTGGGTAACAAACTTGCTCAACCCACTCATGAAAATTGCAGGTATGTAAACCTGCCGCATACAGAGAGCCAGTCTCCTAGCCGGGTGCAATTCCCGGTGTATGCACGGGATACCCCGATAACGGGGAGCCTCAACCACACTATGAAAGGAACCTTGACATGAACAACAAGGAAGCCCTGGAAGTTCTACTGAACAACTACAAATCGGGGAAACTGGAGCGCGTCGTCAAAGAATACGGCGCTGATGAAGTGGTAATCGAACTCGCTGGGACTCTGGAACTTGGTTCCGGGGAATACGACGCGTGGGTAATATCAGGTGTTGAGATGAAGAAGCTCAATCGCGTATACAAGGCGGTGGGACTTGGGGATACCCGAAACTTCATTACCGGGCATTCCTACCTACCCACAGAAAAGGCTTTCATGTTCCTTGCGCCTAAGGGTGAAGACATGGACATATCGCACAACCTGTTTGGAACTTTTGATATGCGGGCTGTGATGGAAAAAGCTGGAACTCACATCTACTTCATTCAATAACCCGAAACCACGAAACCACGAAACCACGAAAGGACATGACCGAAATGCTCAACCCCAAAGAACTAAAAGGAGCCCTAAACCGACACTTGGAAAGCGGGGAATTGACACGCGCTCTTGAAAAGCACCGCCTCAAGAACCTTGCGGTGTTCTTCCTGCGGGAAAACCCCGTAAGCGGCATGCGTAGCTGGGCTATCTTGGACATGCAGTACCGCCGCCTCAACGCGGTCTACGAAGACCTGGGCTTGGGCGAACTCAAGGAATACATGCGCAAGTACCGATACGACGAAACGAAGGACATTCACAAATTCTCCACCGGCGGCGGATACAGTATTTTTGATGCTGACTTGTTCGGGGGAGATGCAGACGGGCGTGTTATTAAAGCGTTCAAAAACGCCGGGCTTGTTATCGACTAACCTTCAACTGACTTTCACCCAACAAATAAACACCGCACATTTTCACCGATAATGCGGTCGCCCGTTATGGTAACTTGCCGGGGTTCGATTCCTCGGGCGGGCACATTCTATACACATCTCAATCTGAAAGGTAACCGGGCATGAAACACCTGAAAACCATTGCAACTATAGCCGGGCTTTGGGTAGCCGTACTGGCAACCGGGTTCGCGTTCGCGTATCAGTACACACTACTAGCCGAAACCCTGGCATGGGGTATCGGGGCATGCCTAGCTGGGCTTCTGATGTTCCTGCCACTCATGCAGGTAGCTACAGAGCCTAAAGGTAACCGGGCTTCCAAGCCTGTTGCAGACCAGGTGAAGGCTTTGGATGCTGACACCGCTGACATTCTCACCATCAACCGCCGTGCACTGGCGTAACCGAAAGGAAACGAGACAAATGGGAAACCCTCAATACATTCAGGATGCCGTAGACGACTTTGAGAGCCTTTACGGGAAAGAGTTGACCTCTCAGCAACGACATAACCTTGTTGAAGCGCTAGAGTATGGGGAAATCTCCTTAGGTGTTGATGCAGACCTCGCTACAGACGCGCTCATGGTATGGGGGTGACTACACCGGGGATATGGAGAGTGCGCTAGATAGCGTGGGAGATTTGAAAGCCTTGCTAGATGGATACCTTGGGGGTTACGACTACCTGGAAGACTTCTTAGCGAATTGGTACGTAGAGTCCTTAGGTCTTTCAAACAGCGATTTAGCTTCATACGCCGCTAAATTCCTGGATGTTGAAAAGTATCAAACCCATCTTGAAATCGATGGATGGGTGTTCGCGTCTTACGCCGCTGACACAGTAACTCATGTATTCGCTTTGTAAGAAAGGCTTATATCTGTGGCAACTTTAGACCTATCCAAACCAGAATTGACCCTGCAAGAGAGCGAAGACATTCGCAACGAAGTGGCACGCTTTGAAAAGCTGTGCCAAGAACGCTACAGCGCCCCGACCCCGCTTCAAAAGGCAAATCTAACCCATGCCTACCGGAACGCCGTTGAAGCAGGTATCGGGCTTGAATGCCCGGCGGATGCCCTCATGTCTTGGGGTGTACACACAGGGCTACTCTTTGACGCGCTTGAAGACAGGCATGCTATAGAGCGTCTGCTCTTCGATTACGACGGCGACCATGAAGACCTTGATGAATATATACGCGAGATTTACAGTCGGTACTTCCATGTGGACGACGCTAAAGCACTACGATTCGTAGACACTAAGGCGTTCCGGGAAGAGCTTGAATATTGGGGGTGGTGCTTTGCACCCTCTCTAGACGGCACTATGTTCTTCGCATTCAACGACTAAACAGAAAGGAATACTTGAAATGGCTTTTGAAGGTACCCTGCTTGACGACGACATAACCGCAGACAAACTAGCCGGGTGGCTGGATGACGCAAGCGCGCTACACGACTCTAAGGTGGACGAACTCTTAGTTAGGTTAGATGATTTCCCTGTACCCTACGATGAAGGGGGGGAGGTCATCCCGGATGTGGTAGAAGACTACATTGATAGTCTTCATGCAGGAATAGACAAACTGCTAGATACTATTCAGCTATTGACGCTGCGGATGTCAGACCGCATAGAAAGTTTCCATGATGATGCTGTGGAATCGCAAGACGCGCTAACGGTATTCCGTGAAGAAGTAGAAAAAGATTACATAGAGCGTGCAAGCCTTGAACCTCTGTATGAGCAGGTACGCGACATGCGGGATGGATACCACGACGACATGCCGGGGGCTATCGAAAAACTTTACAACCAGATAAAAGACTTGATGGAAGGAAACTAACCATGACTGCAATAAAGAAAGCTCTGCTAGTTCCTACGGTGGTATTCCTAGCCGCCGTGGCGGTAATGATACTTGGTATCTTTTTAGTAGTCGCCCCAGTTACTCTTATGGGGCTGGAAGAATACAAACAATTCGTTCGGGATTCTTACGCGGTGGTGGGTACCGTATCAAGTGTGACCCTACCTTTCGCCGTCACCTTCCTGATTATCAAGGTATCCGAAACCGACTAACCTGCTGGAGGTTGAAAATGACTAAGAAACTTCGCGCACTAACTACTGTGGGCGCTCTGGTACTAGCCGGGGCTTTCGGTACTGCTGTTGTTCTCACCGGCGGCACCGGAAACGGGGCTACCCTGGGGCTGTTCCTGTCCGGGGGGTACGCAGCATATCAGTTTATGCGGGGTACAAATGGGTGATGTTGAAGAAGCTTTAGAGTTTCTGGAACTGATAACCGGACGCTGTTATTGCCATGAGCTAGACGCATATGGGTGTGAAGAGCTGGAAGCCTGTTGCTTCATCTGCGGGGGTGATTATTAACGGTGAGTAATGACATATGGAAAGCCCTTGAAGCCCTCATGATACGACTTGAGGGCGCCGGGGCAGACCCGGAACACCACTTACATAAGCAGGAACGGCTTGAACGATACCGCGAGCGCCTAAAGGCGGACTCAGATATGTTGTTTGAGCTGTTTGAACTGTTTGAACCGCTGACACAACATTGTTCTGTTATCAGGACTTCATTACCAACAGCCGCGCTGGGAGAACAGCGCATGATATTCATCTTTTAGGGAGAGGTATACGACATGAACTCACGGCTTAGCAGGTTCCAGCAAGAGAAAATCGAACACCGGAACGCAATGTACAAAAAGAACCGCCAAGTAATACGAGGCCTCAAGGTGACCCCGTTACGCCTTCCTTACGGCGTGCAACAAGAAGTATGCGGCGAACTTGAGCGGGCACTAGAGTACAAACCTGATGGGTGGGATGTTTACTTACAGGTGTACACTGAGCGCGTGCCAATGAAAGGCATACAGTCAAAGTTTGAGATAGCCGGGCGGGACGAAAACGGTAACCGCTACCCGGTGTATAAATCTGACGTCTTTGAAATGCCGGAGAGCTTCTCACATCCCGCACTACAAAAACATTGGTGTAGCTTCAAGTGGTACCCCGGCGGAATACACGCCGGGGGCATCTCCAAGTTTGAAGCGTTGCACATAGAAGCTAAAGATGTATTCACGCGTGAAGGCTATGCGCCGCCACTACATGATAAGTACTACATCTTCGTACCGAACGTACCAGAGAGCGAGCAAGACTAATGACCGCACAGATTATCAACGAATTGCTTCTAGCTGGGTCTGCATTCCTGTTCATCCTGACCGGTGCTATAGCAATATACGCCAAGCGCTCTGCATGCCGGGATAGGGCGCGCTAAGCACGGCGAGAAGAAAGGTAACCGGGAATGGCAAACCTAGAGAACGTATTACAACCACCCAAAGAAACAAAGCCCCGCGCGCACTACTCGGTACAGTTTGAGCATTACGCCGTGGGAGACCGTGGCGGCATCCTAACCTGTCTTATTAGAGATAACCGGGCTGGCAGGTTCGTAGGCGCATCATCCATCAAGTACGAACAGGGCGCCCCGCATGGTGATGTGAAACGCCGCGACGCGCTGAGCTTCGTTATCGCGGACAGTATAGGAACGAGCGTGCGAGACGGGGGTATTCCCCTCTTCAAGAGCTGGGAGCAGGTACGCCAGAGCGTGCACGCGCTTGCTGTATCGGACGCGCGTAGCAACGGGCATCACATGGTACTTGTGGAAGGCGGTGACATGTAATGAAGCGGTTAGCATTCGACGTGTTGCAAGGTGATACGCTGGTAGGTTTCGCTACCTTGCCGGGGGTGCTACAGGCAGTACCACACCCAAGGTCAAATATCGTCATGCGGATTCGGCGGGGGGCGTTTGTTGAACCGGTGTTCTATGTGCCGGGGGGACACGAAGGGAAAGCAACCCCCGTGTGGCGACTAACAGATGTTGACGAATGGGCGCAGAACAACCCGTACCGTGCACCCGGACGGAAATAACAGGGGGATGACATGAAGGACTTTACAAGGGGTATAAGCAACCACGCAGGACCCGACCCTAACCGAATATTCAACAGTTATAGGGGCGCATCCAACGGTGAGAGTAAGAAGAAGGACAAGAAGAAGGACAAGAAGAAGGACAAGAAGAAGGACAAGAAGGGCAAGAAGCCGAAGGTGGGTATCTGCCCACCAAAGGAAGAAACCTTAGCCTTCTCAAACGACGTTCTGAAATTCATTCAGAAACGCCTCAATCCGGGGGCTGGTGTTGTTATCGCGGCGGGGGTATCACCTGTAGGCTTGCCCATCATCAAGGTGGGTATCGGCAGAGTAGAGAACATAACTATGGCGTGCGAGTTTAACTCAGATATCCCGTTCGTAGACCTAGAGGTCTATATGCCACAGGCTAGGTTTGTTATGGATATTAGTTCTGATGACGAGAGTGGGAAGCCATGAGCAAACGTACCGGGTGGAAAAAGAAGAGCGGGCTGACCTACAAACAGTCGCCCCGCTGGAAGCAGATACGCCTTGCCGTCCTCAAGCGTGACGGGTTCCAGTGCACCGCTATCAACGGCAACACCAACGAGCGGTGCACAAGCCGGGCTACTGATGTAGACCACGTGAAGGGGCACAGTGATGACCTGGATAACCTAGCTTCGCTGTGTGCCCACCACCACCGCATGAAAACTAGTTCGGAGACCTACGAGAAGAACAAGGCTCGCCGGGATGCGGCAATGCTACGCACTGGGGAGGCGGTGCGCTCTCTAGCCGGGGGTATAGTACCCCGGGAAAAAGGAAGTATCAGCGCCGGTATCGACTGGAAAGCGTTCCGGTCGCTGTCAGAAAAGATAACCGGGATTTCGGATAATTAAATCTGCGAACCGTGTGTACCGAAAGGATGTGTTAGTAATGGGAGAAGAGCTTATACCAGACGGGCTTCGTAAGCTGACTGAAAAGGTGTACGACGTGCTCGTGCCGGGGGTAGGTAAGAACGAAACCTACGTGTTCACCGTATCAGGAGGCTTGAACGGTGACCCTTGGGTGCATGGTTTTCATGTTGGGGAAGGGGGTGTAAACGTAAAGGTGTCCGCTAAGGGAAACATATCTGTTACTCCCGAGACTACACACTGTACTATTGCGTATAAGCCGCAGTGCCCCTCGCGCAACACCGTTGATATAAACGGTATGTGGACCGCCCTGCAAGGTACTCATGTCTTCAAATGCCTTTATAACCTCAACGGTGCCAGTGAGGAATACGACGGCGGACGCTTCTACGATAACCCGAATTTCGGCGTCGATATGTACGTGCCAGGGGGGCGGTGCGATACTGTGGCTGATACTTTATTCCTGTGTTTGGTGTGGGGCTACATGTACTCCCTACCCACGGAAGACAACCAGAAAACGGTAGTGATTACTATGACTGCGTTCCAGGAGCTTTCTCCCGCAGGAACGGAGATACCAGTAGCCATGTCGAACGTCGAAGGTGCTACGGTACTAGCCGGGTTTGAGATGCTGACCCGAGAGCTTCAAGACCGGGGAGTGTTTACCCGAAACAAAACCCTCAACGACATGTTCGGCTTCGAGTTCAAAGGCCTCTAGACGGGTAAAGAAAACCCCGGCGCTCTTAGTTGAGTGCCGGGGTTTTCTTGTGCAAACACCGATAAATGAGAGTCCTATATACGACAAACTTCGCTATCTAGTGTAGCACACCTTGCCGGGGGTTAGTGCCAAAAACTGTAGAAAGCCCACATGATGGGGTACATGGCTAATTGCACAGCGCTGTAACGTACTAACATTCCGGGGTCTCCTTAGTGCCAAAAATTGAAGATGTTCATTGCCATGTGGTAGAACGCCAGCGACACTACTGCCCAATGTGAAGGTGACATAATGGTGTGTTCCTTATCTCTGAGTTGTTAGGTGTATCTAGCCGGGGAAGTATCCGAATGCGCGGAAGAAGTCAGCGTAGTAGTATACGTGTCCCAGAATGAGGGAAAGCGCAGTCATTGGTTTTGTTCCTTTCGGTTAGTTGCAAGAAACCCTATACACCACGTGGCGGGGTGTATAGGGTTTCTGCATGAGAACTGTGACACCGCACAGGGCGGATGTTATCAGTATACCAGGTTTAGAAGAGGCTGTGTGCCAGCCAGTAACCGTTCTGCAGGAAGAAGATAAGGTTATTGAGTACTTGGTCTGCTAAGTGGATGCCGGTCATGCCGGGGTCTCCTGTCTGTAGTTATTACGAAACAGTTAAAGTATACTCCGTGGCGTGGGCGTTTAGTAGTGGGGACACGCCGGGGCGTTTGGTTTGGGTACTAGAAAAGCCCCTAGTTGAAACGGAAGACTAGGGGCTTTTCCACTGTGTTATGCGCTGGTGCAGTGTGCAATATGTAGTTATGAAAGGCTCCCGAATGAATCATCATCATTCAAGGTATGTACTCAGTGTAGCACACGCCGGGGGTGGTGGGTAGGTGCGCCGTGCCGTGGTGAAAGGGTGCTGTGTGTTTTATTGTAAAAATAAATGTATTTAAAGTTTGATAATTTGACAAACTGAGCGCTCCCGCGTACACTTGAGGTATGAACAATGACTCTGAGAAAGCCGTCGAATCGTACTTCAGACGGCAAGTTGTTAGCCGTGGATGGGTCACCTGGAAAATGGCTCCCACCGAAGTCGGGATACCCGATAGGGTAGTGCTCATACCCGGCGGCGCTGTATGGTTCGTTGAACTCAAGCGGGCACGTGGCGGGGTCATATCCCCCAGGCAGAGAGTCGTACATTCTAAAATCTCCCGGGGCGGGCACAACGTTGTTGTTCTTGCCGGGGTGAATGAAGTCAAGATGTGGATTCGCGAGCGCGAGTCTGAACTAGAAAATGAAACGGATAAATAAGCAATGACGAAATCAAAAAGTCTGACACGCAAGCCGTGCAAAGAATGCGGTCGCCCCTACGGGCTGGAAGACCCTATCGAATGCCGAACCTGCGGCGCACGGCTACGCAAGCGGTACCAGGACGCCCGCCGATACGCGACGGTGACTAAACCCAAGATTGAGGCTGACCGTGAGCGCAACAAGCTAGACGCCATAGGACGGCTTCGTGTTGCGCGGTCGAAGTACAACCTTGGCACGCCAGAGGCAGTAGCCCTCATGCACGAAGAATACCTAGAGAACCACCAACGAGAGCTTGAAGAAAAACGCGCGGAGTTGGCGGCTAGGCGGGCTGCAGAAGATGCGAAGCCCAGGGTTGATAGGCGCGAAGCTGTTAGCATCTACGCTCCTCTGAACTTAGGTGAAGGTGTCGAAGGCGAGATGGGCAACGTGATACAGGATGGAGGGTTGTTGTACTACCTGAGGGGGGCGTAGGGCGCGGCTCTCACGTCTAGCCGGGGGTAGTAGTGCTGGTGCTGGTCGCCGTGCCGGGGTGAAGGGCGCGTTTGTGCCCGCGCCGGGGGCTAGTGCGTAGTGATGATGCAATTAGATATGAAAGGCTATGGGTTTTCGGGATGACGAAATCAGCTCTTGAGATTGGGTTCTCCCTACGCGATTACCAGGTAGAGGCGATGCAGTTCCTCCGTGCCGGGGGTGGCGGTAAGGCTCTGTTCCTTGATATGGGTCTAGGTAAGACAGCTACCTGTTTGAGCGCGCTCACCGAGGAGCACTTACCGGCTCTTATCATTGCGCCTAAGCGCGTTGCCGAGCACGTCTGGAAGACCGAGCGGGACATCTGGCGACCTGACCTGTCAATAACGGTGGTGAAGGGTAGTAAAGATAAGCGCATGTCCCTTGCCGGGGCTAGGACTGACCTGACGGTCATCAGCCGCGACAACCAGGATGATGTTCGACCCCGCGCCATGACGGGCGGCTTCAAGACGGTGATTATTGACGAGCTTTCCGGGTACAAGAACAGGGGTACCAAGCGCTGGAAGGGTGCGCAGGATATCGTGAGTCGTGCGAAGCACGTCTGGGGCTTGACGGGTACCCCCACACCTAAGAGTCTGATTGACCTGTGGGCACAGATGTACCTGCTCGATAACGGTGAGTCTCTGGGCCGGACGCTCAGCGAGTATAGGCGCAAGTACTTCTACGCGGCGGGGCAGTTGCCTAGCGGAATTGTCACCAAGTGGTTACCCCGTGCCGGGGCTAAGACTGAGACCGACATCTATGATGCTATCGCTGATAGGGTGTTGGTGCAGGGAACGGAAGGGCGCGTGAAGCTGCCACCGGTGACGTATGTACCGCAGGTTGTCTCCTTGCCGGGGAAGGTACAGAAGCAGTACGAGACGTTGAAGAAAGACCTGGTGCTTAGGTTGTTAGAGAGCGGCGAAGAAATCACCGCCGCTAATGCCGCCGTCGTCTCCGGTAAGCTCGCTCAAATCACGGCGGGGTTCTTGTACCACGACTTGCCGGGGGGAGAGGGTGATGCTCGCCAGTGGGATGTTCTGCACAAGGTCAAGCTGGATAAGCTGGAGGACATCATTGAGGGTGTGAACGGTGGCGGAGTGCTGGTCTTCTACCGATTCCAAGCCGAGCTGGAGGAGTTGAAGAAACGGTTCGGAGACGATGTGCACACCGTCAAAGAGAAAGACTTTGTTGAGCGTTGGAACGCTGGTGACATTCCTATCCTTGCCGCGCACCCTGATTCTATCGGTCACGGCTTGAACCTGCAGAAGGGTGGGAACACTGCCGTATGGCTGTCCTTGCCGTGGTCTTCGGAGGCTTGGTTACAGTCGAACAAGAGGCTCGCTCGTAGCGGGCAGGAATACCCTGTAAACATTCACATGATTATGGCTGAGGATTCTATCGACGGGCATGTGTACGAGTCCTTGACGGGCAAGGTAGACGCGCAACAGCGTTTGCTGGACTACTTGAAAGAGGAAGCCGTGTAAGATGTAGAAGCCCCGCTGTCGGGCTTTCATGGATATGGGATAACCCCCGGTTTGGTGTTTAGGCACCTGGCCGGGGGTATTTCTTTGTCCTCTTGCGGAGGCGGTTGGGTGGATATGCCGGTTTATATGCGGTTGCACCCAGAGGTGGATTGATGCGGTAGCGGGCGAAGCCCCCGGCGAGAGCGAGCGAAGCGAGCGGTAGCAAAAATTGGTGGGGATAGGACATCCACGTGCCGGGAAATATGGGGTCATCTGGGATGTGATTTGTGTCATATGTATTCACTGAACAGTGTTTGTCCAGGTCGGTAGTCCCGTGCACCTCTCTAGAAATTAATTAGGCAACAATTCCGCGTAAATAAAGGGATGTTGCCTAAATTGAACAGCGTGATTTAGGGCAACACATCGGAAAATTAGGGTAACAAAATGGGTAAAAGTGATGCAGCCCACTAAAATCGGGGGTTTTGGGAGAATTAGGGCAACATCCTGTGTCCCCCATCACAAAAATCCATGATGTTGCCCTAATAGGGAAACACGTTGCCCTAATTTAATCCATGATGTTGCCCTAAATTACCCCGGAAAATCAAGGAACAGCCTTTTTTGTTGCCTAATTCAATATACCTATATATAGAGATAACCTTCCGCGCGCGCGTGATACAGGTATACGGTGTTAAATGTCAAGGGTATGTGCTGAACGTCTCAGTGCCTCGAAAAGGGCAAAACAAAACCCCCGGCCAGAAAGGCGAACCGGGGGGTCTGTCCACTTGCTCACACCCAAGAGCGGGTGGTAAGCTGTGAGTAGCTCAATACAAAAAATACTACCAGAAAGGCGGTCCCGTGGCGACCCCAGAAAAAACTTTCCCCTTCGAGTTCTCAGAAGGTACCAGCCCTCAAACCTACAACAAAGCTCTGACACTCGATGACATAGCAACGATGCTAGAGACCCCCGGCACGAGGAAAAACGAAAAGTCATACTTGCCGGGTGAGCTGAAAGATAACTACCGCAAAAGCGTGAACATTATCAGCCGTTCTGTTATCACCCTAGACCTAGACGGGGCGTTAGAAGGTGGATTCGAGGCTATGTGCTGCTTTCTCAGCGACTTTTACTACCTCTGGCATACAACGTATAGCCACAGCGATGAAAAGCCCTCGTATCGCTTTCTAGTCCCTCTGGCCGAGCCGGTCACGCCTGGGCAGTACGGCGACTTGGTTCGACGGATTATCGCCGCTAACCCGAACGCTTCGATAGACGTTGCTAGTGCGAAGCCCGCGCAGATTATGTTCACCCCGGCGTGCAAAGACCCCTTCAGCTACGACTTCGGAGTGCATGAAGGTACGTTGGCAGACGGGGTTCAGTGGCTCGCAGATACCAACGGAGGGGAAGCGGTAGTACCTTTAGCACGTGTACAGCGTCGTGTCGCCCCTGAGGATGCCCCGGGTATCGTAGGCCAGTTCAACAGGGCGTATCCCGACCTGGATGAATTGATAACTGCTTTTGAGTTGCCCTACGAATACGACGGAGCTACCGGGCGGTACCGTTACACCGGCTCGTCTGCATCAGCTACCCCCGGCATGCGGGAGATAGAAGAAAACCCCGGCTATTACTACTCCTGGCACGCCCATGACCCGGCCTCTGGATACGCACAGAACGCTTTCGACCTAGTACGCATCCACAAGTTTGGGCACTTGGATGAAGACTACAAGGGGCCGGTAAACCGCGCGCCGTCGTACACCGCGTGCCGGGATTTCCTGGATAAACACGAAGGCTTCACCAAGCGTGCTGTCGCTCAAACCTATGAAGCTGTGACTAATAACCTGCGCCCTGCCACCGAATCCGGCAACACAGAGAATCCAGCCCCGGCACGTGAGACGCATACATCGGTTGAGGTGCTGACGACCGAAGAGATAGACCACACGCAGTGGGTATCCCAGCTTGAGGTAGACCGGAAGACGGGAAAGTTTGTCGATTCTCTTCGTAATCTGACGTTGATTTTCGACAACGACCCGCACATGAAGAGTGTCGGGTGGTGCGAGCGCGGCGAGTACTTCACGGATGCAGACCCGCATAACTGGCCGGACACGAAAGAGTCACCCAAGCTGACAGACCAGAAAAAATGTCTTATCCGCAACCGCTACGAGAACGTATATGGAATGAAAATACCGCCGGAACGTTTATCGCAGGTCTTCGTCGAGCGCCGCGAAGTACGTAGTTTCGACCCCGTGAAGGTTTACCTAGAGTCCCTGCAATGGGACGGTATCAAACGCATGGAGACCTGCCTACCCGGCGTGGAAGATACCGAATACAATCGCATGGTAGCCCGCAAAGTTCTTATCGCGGCAGTAGCACGCACTTTCGAGCCGGGTGTGAAAGTAGACGAGTCGCTTATTCTTGTGGGTCCTGAAGGAACCGGCAAGTCTAGCTGGATTGAAGCTATGTCTAAAGGTTTCACCACTGAGTTTCAGAACCTCGAATCAAAAGATACAGTTCAGAGTCTTAGTGCGACTTGGATAGCGATGGCTGAAGAGTCTGAGGTTGTCGCTAAGTCGGACTTCAACCGACTAAAGAGCTTCCTCACTCAGACCTCGGATACGTACCGCGTGCCGTATGCTGTCGAGCCAGAGACCCGCCTCCGCCGATGGGTAGTGTGGGGTTCCACAAATGACATGGAACTTTTGCGCGAGCGCGACGGCAACAGGCGCTTCCTCATGGTTGAGTGTGTCCGTCCACGAGACTTTGATTTGCTCACGCCTGAGTATGTGGACCAGATATGGGCTGAGGCCGTGCATGCATACCTCATGGGAGAGTCTCATGTGATGAACAGCTACGAGCGCGAGCTTGCACGCTCAGCACGCGAGATGCACATCCACAGTGACGCGCTCACCGAGTCTATCGCAGAGCATCTTCGCTTGCCGATTACGTCTGACTGGCACGAAAAGAAACCCGAGACTATCCGCACCATTATTGGGCAGTGGAACGTAGACATTATCAGCTCAACGGGCGATAAAGAACGAGACTTCATCACGCCTAAGGAAGTGTGGGTGGAAGTGGAAGGCCAGTCACTTGCCGACTTCACGTTGCGGGAACAGAGCCGCGTCAAAGATTCTCTGCAGGCGCTGGTCCGGCGTGGTGTTCTTACCAGGTCTGATACTAAGATTCGCGTGCCGAACCAGGGTAAGCAATTCCTGTACTTCGTAAACCACGACAAACTAGAAGACTAGGAAAGGGTACACATGATGCACGAAGCAACTACTACACCACTATGGGTCCGCGAACTGGAAACAGATACGCGTGGAGTGCCTAAGAACACCCTTAGCAACTTGGACATCATTTCTCGGAACGACCCTTTTTTGAAAACGCTAGGTTTTTGTACGCGAGGAAGGCACTTTGTAGAGAAACCGGGGAAGTACCATATCACCGACGGCCCGATTCCAGAGGTGGACGAGCAGAAGATAAGTACAACTGCCCTGCGTCAGTATCTCAAAGGCACGTACAAGTTCAGTACGTTCTCTGGAGACCGAAGGCAGGCTATCCTCAGCGAGATAGCGGTTGAGAGGGCTTTCGACCCTGTATCCGATTACCTGACTAGCCTTCGGTGGGACGGGATATCCCGGCTCGCTACCGCCTTGCCGGGGTCGGAAGGTACGGAGTACGACTACGAATTGGCAAGGAAGATTTTTGTCATATCGGTGAGAAGGGTCTTCGACCCCGGGTGGAATTTACGCCGCCTACCTATTTTCCACAGCGACAACGCGGAAACTATGCGCCGGTGGCTTTCTCTGCTAGGCCGGGGGTACACCCAGTACTTTTCGTCCTACGGGAAAGGTGTTGCAAAAGATGCATCTCGCGGCTGGATTGCGGTGTTTGACATCAGCAAATGTAAATCCTTCGACCAGGTTATTGATTTCTGGAGATTTGCCAACCGGCACGTAGATTTCTCCCGTGGGCGATACCAAGAGAGCTTGTACCGAAACTGGGATGTGTGGGCTATTACTTCTCGGCCCGAGTTACTAGAGGAAGAGTATAGCCCTGGTCGACGGTTCTCCATCAAGCTACCTGCGAATATCGACTTTGCTAAGTACACGTCGGGGTACATCAACCAGCTCTGGGCAGAGGCCGTCCATGAGTTTCGCAACGGGTATAACGATATGTTGTATATCGAGGACTTGAAGAAGCCCGGAGGGAAACTCGGGTATCTGTAATTTAAATCACACGTGTACAACTTGACGGGCGCACACGCGGTCACCTATAGTTATAAATGTGGTCGCAAGAGCGGTCACTAAGACAAGAAACGGAGACAATATAATGGACTCGAAACGGATTGAGGAACTCGGAATTGAACTCGGTCGCTCATTGGCGGCAGTTGTACAGCACGCGCTGAGCATTGCGGCTGAGGCGTCTAAGGGTGCGCCACTGTGGGTAAACGTTGGTACTGCGGCACAGTCTTTCACCAAGCCGGTTGAGACTGAGCAGGCCAATGAAGAGAAACCCGCTAAGAAGCCTGTTCACAAGCGTGCTACCAGCAAGCCGGCAAAGACTGAAGAGCCGGCAAAGACTGAAGAGCCGGCAAAGACTGAAGAGCCTAAGGCAGAAGAGCCTAAGAAGGCCGACCTGCTGGCAATCAAGGAAATCGGACAGAAGATTATGGCGTACAAGGGCGAAAACCCTTGGGTTGAGGAAGAGTGCGCTAAGGCTATGGGGGGTAAGGTTCTTGCGACTCTTCGAGAGAGCGAGATACAGCCCGCGTATGATGCCTTGGTTAAAATCCTCAACAAGCTAGAAGGCAACGAAGAGTCTAACGGCGGCATGTTCGCATAGGTCATGCCCGAGGTACACGCTAAACTCTCACCAAGTTCCGGGGAGCGGTGGATAAACTGCACTAAGAGTTTTTCACTGATAGACTCTTTGGACTTGCCGGAGCCGAGGACATCTCTAGCCGCCGAGGAAGGTACTCTAGCACATTCCGTTCTAGAGAATGAAGCTAGGTACCGTCTTGGGTGGTATGGCAGTGAGGAATACAAAGCACGGCGTTCAGAGTTGATACAGGAATCCCGGGGGCTTCTCGGTAAGAATGTCTATAACGAGATGCTGGAATACGCACAGCAACATCTTGATTTGATATTCCACCTGACCCGGCGAGGGTTTTTGAAAACAGAATATGAAGGCCTGGTGTGGCTGGAGACGCGGGTATACCCTGGCATTGAAGGATGCTTCGGTACAGCGGATACTATCGTAGCCCTTGAAGACGAGCTGCATGTTATCGACTTCAAGTACGGGCGGGGTGTTCCGGTATCCCCCGTTGAGAACACTCAGTTGAAGCTCTACGGCTTGGGTGCTTACGAAGCGCTCAAGATGTTCTGGGACTTCAAGACGGTCACACTGCATATCGTCCAGCCGCGAATACACAACGTGGATTCATGGGAAGTAAACCTAGAAGACCTGCTGGCGTGGCGAGAAGACGTAGTAAAACCCGCGATTGAAGACATCAACAATGGAACTGGGGTTTTCGCCCCGAGTGAGAAGGCTTGCATGTGGTGCCCAGCCAAGGCGTTCTGCACAGCGAGAGCAAGAAATGTATGGGAAGGAGTTAGTATAGCATGAGCAATTTTGACTTCCTTGACGAGGGTATCGAGTACATGACCTTGGAGGACATGGTATCGGTAGCCCTGCGTGCAGGGGACATTCGTAAGTGGCTCAAGGACGTAGAGGAAACTCTTATAGACCTAGCTTACGAGAAGGGCGCGAACGTGCCCGGCTTGAAGGTGGTTCGTGGTTCAGGCCGGCGAAGCATCAAAGATGCGGATGCGTTCTTGAAAGCCCTTGAAGATGGTGGGTTCATAATCGATGGACTGTCCACCACAGTGACGAAACTAGCCAGTATCTCCACCATTGAGCGCAAGCTCAAGGTGAAGCTGGAGGACTCACCGGGTGGCGAGTTTGTCACCAAGAGTCCCGGCTCGCTGATGCTGGTACCAGAGGAAGACCCACGAATGGGGGTGAGCAAAGCTGACGAATCAGCGAACGCTTACGCAGAACTGTTTCAATGAGGTGTATGTGAACCCCTACGCGTGGGGAAAACAGAAACTCATGAAGGACACCGGCTCGCACCGGAAACTATCTAAACGTTTAGGGTTCTCCTATGAAGGGGCTGTGCAACAATTCGTGTCGGGCTACCGCCCGGTGAACGCACAGTTGATTTTAGGGCTTCAAGAATTGGGGGTAACAGGAAGAGTAACTTTTATACCCCCGAACCTGAAGAAGCGAGAAGAATACCTCAAGAACTCTGATGCTCTGTTCTACGCAGTGCATCCTAAACTGAAAAACTCGAAGAAACTGAAAGAAAAGGAATAACTGAAATGGCTGTAACTCTTGGTAAAGTACGTCTCTCTTACGTCACTCTGGTGGACGCTAAGGACTCAACCGACGTGGAGCACCCGAAGTTCGCTTCGCTAGACCAGCTTCATGAGATGTTGGGTGATGCTATCCGTGCCGGGGAGGTAGGTGACTACAAATTCTCCGTGAATGTCATCCTTCCCAAGGACGCTAAGGTTCCCGGCACAAACGAACTTATCATTGACCGACTGGAGAGGGCCGTCATGGATGCTATCGACTACGCGGCATCCGACCGTAGCAAGACTAAGCTACCCGCCAAGTACGTACCCACCCTCAAGAAGCTGTGGAAGGACTCGGGTGCTATGCTCACCGAGACTCAGAACGTCCTAAAGACGGTGGTACGAGACGGCGATACTGACGAGCGCGCGCAGGATAAGCCGTACTTGCACGGCGCGTACAACTTCACCGCAGACCAGCGAGCATACCGCCGTAACCAGCTCTCACCTATCCCGGTCTTCGCGCCGGGGGCTGGCCGTCCAGTGGAGCTTGACCCCAGTGAAGTCCACTCCGGCGATTACGGTTTCGTGAGCGTCACGCCATATGTGTACAAGTTTGGCAAAGCCTACGGCATCAAGTTCTTCCTGGAGTCTGTGCTCAAGACCGAAGCCGGCGAGCGTCTGGATGGTACTGTATCCGCCGAATCCGCATTCGGGGATGTGTTGGAAGCCTATGCAGAGCAGAGCCAAGACGTGTTCGGTGAGGTGGCTTCTCAGGAAGCTGAGTCCGGTAAATCAATGTTCGGCTAAACGCAGGTAATAAAACCCCGGCAAGAGAATATTCTCTCGCCGGGGTTTTCCTGAATCGGAAACGGAAACCAAAACGATGCAGAAGAAATTATACATAGACTTCGAAACATTCTCGGATGTAGACCTGAAAGCGCGAGGTGCATACAACTACATGCGGGGCGCTTTCTGGGAAGCACTTATCTGTACCTACCGTTGGGGCGAAGATGGGGAAACTCAGATTCTCCAGGGCGCGGATATTATTCCTTTCGTCCGGGAAACACACGATGATGAAGATGTAGTGTTCATAGCCCACAACGCCAGCTTCGAGCGCCTGGTGTACACCACCATCAACGATTACCCTCTTGGAGAGTTTATGCCACCGGAGAGGTTCATAGACACTATGGCAATGGCGCGTTGTTTAGGTTTTCCTGGTGGTCTAGGAAACCTGGCGAAAGCCCTTGGCGTGGAAGAGAAAGACTCTGCAGGTACTAGGCTTATCAACATGTTCTGTGTACCTGACAAGCGCGGACACTGGCACACCCCGCAGACCCGCCCTACAGACTGGAAGCGGTTCTGTGACTACGCGGTGCAGGACGTGGATACTCTGGTAGCTGTGCACAAGGCTATGGAAGAGCGATACGGCGGCTTCCCTCCAGGTGAGCAACAGGTGTGGTACGTAGACCAACGCATCAACGACAGGGGCATCCTAGCCGACGTGAGCCTGGCACGCCGGGGCATTGAGATAGCAGAAGACATCAAGAATGGTTCTCTGCGAAGTATTGAGCTGTATACGAAGCTGGAGAACGGACGCTCTCAGAAGCAATTCTTTGGGTGGGTTGCGGACCAACTGTTACGGGGCGGCATCATCACGCAAGTTGAGGAAGGCGTGTACATATTCCCAGACACCGGTGAGCCATTCGACACCATAGATAAGAAGATGGTGAGTTACCTGCTTGAGCGCGACGACATCTCAACGGCGGTGCGAGAAGTGCTCAACCTCCGCACCATGTCTAACGCTGCTTCGGTGGCTAAGTTCAACGCATACCTACGGCTTGCTGACCCGTTTCAGCACCGTGTCCGTGGGGCGATGCAGTTCTTCGGAGCACACACAGGCCGGTGGGCAGGGCGTGGTGTTCAGTTTCAGAACTTGCCACGGAATACCGCCGGTGGCGAAGAAGAAACGGAAGCCTTGGTAACTAAAGCTATGTCAAACAAGGGGCATGAACTCACTCTGGACGATTTGAAGCCTCTGATTAGGGCTTGCGTGACGGCGCCAGAAGGTAAAGAGCTTACCGTGTGTGATTACTCAGCAATTGAGGCCCGTGTTATTGCCTGGCTTGCTGGGGAAGAGTGGGTACTCGAAGCGTTCCGTGAAGGGCGAGACATCTACGTGGAGACCGCGAGCCGTATGTTCCATGTCCCTTACGAGGAAGCTAAAGCCCTACGCAGTAAGGGCAAGGTCGCTGTTCTCGCTTTGGGCTATAACGGCGGCGTGAATGCCTTACGCGTCATGGGTGGCGAAGGTACTGACGACGAGCTTCAAGAGCTTGTCAGGGCATGGCGTGCAGCCAACCCGAACATTGCTAAGTTCTGGAAAGACCTTGAGAGCGCATTCCGTCTCGGATACGGGAAGGTAGGTAAGTTCCTTGAGGTACAGTCAGGTGCCAACAACGCGCGCCGGATAGTCCTACCCTCTGGACGGGCTATGTATTATCACGAAGTACATACGCGGCCAATGATGAAGTTCGGTAAGGTCTTCCAAGTCCTGCACTTCAAAGACCCGAAGAACATTTCAGGTGATGCGTGGCTTACCACCTATGGAGGGAAGCTCTCGGAGAACGTCACCCAAGCCGTGGCGAGGGATGTTCTAGCGAATGCTCTTATCAACCTTGAAGAGAACGGCGCTGGGGTTGTTGCTCACGTCCATGACGAGGTTATCTGTCAGTCCGGGCTATCCGTCGATAGGGTAGCTGAGCTGATGGGTGTGAGCGGTTCTCCTTTCTTCCCGTCATGGGCGGAAGGGTTACCCCTCGCGGCGGCGGGTTACACCTGCAAACGGTACCGTAAAGAGTAAGATACATCATGGAGAATATACGCACACGCGGTTGCAATTAGTGACCGCGTGTGCGTATACTGTAGGTACAGCAAATAGAAACGGAGGGTCCAGAGATGGGCATTTTTATGAACCGCCGAGATGCAGCTGATTGGTTCAACCATCAGCAGACGGCGAACCAGCAAACCAACCTGCAACAGATGGTCTACGAGCAATCGCAGTTGATTGGTGCACTCATTGAAGAAGTACGACTCCTGCGCGATGCATTGGTAGAAAGCAATATGCGAGGTGATAAGTAGCATGTACGTAGTACCGAAGGTACCCCTAAAGTACGTCTTGCCGGGGGTCATGGTCCACATGTTCAACGGGCCTACCCTACATAGCATGTACGACGTGTTAGGGCTGCAACACCCATACTGGATTAGGGAAGCGGTCAAGTGGGAGGATGTACATATCGAAGACATGCTAGATGATATGTACGGTTCATCACGCGAAGGAGAGCTGAACATGCTGATGGGTGACGATGATGCGAGTGTACTGTTGTACGACGGCGAGCGCCCGCATACTTTCAAGCCGGTGTGGGTTTCAAAATATGACCTCGGGCATAAGATTGAATCTGTTATGTACTCAGTCCCCGAAGGTAGCGTTATCTATGAGGGTGCTAAAACACTACTCGATAGGGTTGAAGAGCTTCCCAGGTGCATCTACAAGGACAATGAAACTCTGGTGGCTGCGTACCTGGATAGCGGGCTTACGATTGACACCTCAATCCAGGCCAAGGGCGGAACTGCCTACATCGCACGGCTTGAACTGCAAGAATTTCTCTCTGTGGACCTGAAAGGAAACCTCAATGACTACTACGCCTAATCACTACGAATCCCAGAACGGTGTAGACCCGACATCCGTGGTGGATGATTTCGGGTTCTGGGCGCGGAACTTTTTCAAATACGCTTGGCGCGCGCCATTCAAGAACGGCACTGCCGATGTTGAAAAAGCTCAAGACTGCCTAGCTCGTATGTGGGAGATAAACCCGTCGTGGTTCCTGCTCAAGACGCGCACCAAGCTGTCCGGTCTAGAGGACAACGAAGGCATCAAGAAGATAGCCTGTGGCGCGCTCACGACGGCTGACGGTGGGGCGGCACGAGCACGAGCGCTAGTGTACTTCGCCAAGTTGTGTACCGGGCAGGTCCAAAGCCTCGAGCGCCGAGTGGTAAACCGGTACGGGGAACTACCGGACGAGAAGAAAGCCTGGGCTGTTATGGACCGGTTACAGGAAATCCTCACCGATTATTATCTAGCTGAGATGGGTAGGCGTAAGGCAGTGGAACAGCGAATCAAGTATGCTTTAGGGGAGGTGTAGACTATGGACTTCTCAACAGCTAGAGGCGTGTTCCACCTGGCACTACCGGACGGAAGAGGGGGTGTCGAACCGCTTGAAGCTATTCACATGCTTGAGAGTATAGGTGACGGCTTCCCGAAGACGTACAAATATGACAAGGTACATGCGAAGATAAGCGCCCTCAAGTTCCGGTATTCCACACTGGAATCCCACGGGGAGAAACTAAAGCGCGACACGCTGGAGAACGATTTATCAGCTTTGGCAGACATTACCAACTATTGTGTTAATGTAGGGTAGAGGAATCCCCGGCACGGATGCAACGACGTGCCGGGGATTTTCCTGTTCGCTTACTGATTCAGGTAATCGTCAGAAGCGTAGTACGAAGAATCAGCGGCGTGTTCCGCCGGAGCCGCCGAGGACTCCTGGGGTTTAGCCGGTTCGCTAGGCTGTTCCTTGTACTGAGTGGGGCTTACGTTAATAAGCGCCAGCACAGCACCGATAACGCCGGTAACGCCAGCAGAGATGCTTGCCCACTGCTCAGCGTTGATAACACCGAATGCAGTCAGTCCTACACCGGCCAGGGCTACGAGGCCGTACACAATTTTACGGACGGCTGCCCATTGCTCAGTTGTCAGAGCCATGTAAATTCCTATCGTTCAAGACTACTGTATCCACAACACGGTCGAGCCGGGTCTGTGTGTGCCGGTTGTCGGCACGTAGTCCGCCTATATCTTTCTTTAGCTCGGACTGGTCGTCCAAGCTGCGGGTAAGTGTGTCCTCCATGTCGCGCTGCTTCTTTCCCTGGTTAGCTTGCTCGCGTTGGAGGTCGTCTAGCCGGTTGCGGATTTCAAGCATTGCGGTATTCGAGTCGCACATACCCTTCTCTATTGTAGAGAGCTTGTCCCGTATAATATCCAGGTCGTCCCGGAGGTTCGTGCCGTGGTCATTCTTGACCTGATGTTTAGCTTCGCGCGCATCATTTCCGACAAGATGCACTGCATGTTGTAGCTCTTCAATCTTACCTGAGATTACTTTGCTCACGCGTAGCCCAACTATAGCAGCAATCACGAGACACACTAGGATAATCACGAATGCGTCTACCTCAGGGTCTCCGGTCTTAGGTATCTCAACCACGTCATGCCCCTAGTTAGGGAAGTTCATGAAGCTAGCACGGGTATCATTATCGAACTCTTCCTTGCGGGCGTTGCCTTGGGTGGCTTCGTTATATCCCAGAAGCTCGCGGAGCTTACCTGCGACCGAGCCGTCCCGCATCCGACCGGGAATGCCGATACGGAACTGATTGAACAGAGTCTTCACCATGCGCAGGGTAGACCACTGCATAGAATCCTGAATCTTCACCATGTCTACGAGGGTGCGGTTACCCCACTCGGGACGGGGGGTATAGAAGAGCACTTCTTCAAGTTCTTTCTTGGTTGCCATGTCGAACCAATCTCCTGTTCCTGCCGGGGCTTGCCCAGCGAGTAGTTTGTTTATGTTGTCGCGAAATGCGTCCATGTCAATAAAGGACGGGTCGATTTTCCCCTGCGCTGGTCCTGCATATTCTTTGTGCGCAATCTGCAGGAAGTTGGGGTTACCACCGCCGTAGCCGCGTTCCAGCGCGGCGGCGAGGATAGGCATGTATTCCATCTGTGCGGCGGTCCAGTCTGCGGGCGCGACACCCGAGGACTCCATCTCCACACCGATAAGGAACTCATTACCCCGATTTACCGGTATGCCAGGGGCTTCACCCTCCCCAGCGTGGTTAGCCCACCCAGCAGCGATTACGTAAACTTCCGCGTTACGTCCGAACACAATGTGCGCCAAAGGCCCCGGCAAGTCGGAGCGGCCATTGATACACATGTTCAGTGTAGGTGCACCCTCAGACCAATAACGAGCCGATGCGGTAGCGGTATGGTGCCAGAGAACACCCTTGACCGCATCCATCTGCCACCCGTTAGCGGCCTGATATCCACGGTATTTCCAGCCTTGAACCTCAATAACGTTCAAGCGTTTACCGTTCGGGGCGGTGTACGCGCGGAGTTTGTCTGCCAAGTCCGTAATGAACATTGAAGAACTCCTTAGTATTTAGGCGTAGTTTAGAACAAATCTACGATACAAGTATAGTACCTGTGGTACGATAGACATGCCTCAGGGAGGTTGGCGCGTCCCTACTGTAGGCATTTTCTCCTGCCCCGGCGAGATTGTTAGTCATCTTGCCGGGGTTTTCTGTATCCCATGCCGGGCATAGAAATACCCCAGCACGTCGTGACACCCGTGCCGGGGTATTTCTATGCTGGGGTTCCCACCCCAACACCTCAACCACATTCTGAAAGGATAACTATATTATACCCTATGCCCCTCGGGTGAAAAGCGGGATGTTGAGGATGTACCGGCGACCGCGAGCAGAGGCTCCGAACGACCAGAACTTTATATCCCTGGACCCGGCTTCAACGGCAACAGAACCTTCATTCTGCTGGCCGGGGATTACCTGAATCTCACTGAGCGACACCGGCGTGGGTGCTTCCGGTGGGAGACGGAACACCGTAGCTCCACTAGGCGGGACCGATACCATATCCAAATCCATGTGGATAAGCGCGTGACCTGACGAACGGTCTACGCTCATGGACTGAGCTGCCGCACCGGACCGCAGGTTGATGTCGTTGCTCACCTTCGTCAGCTGATACGTCAGCACCCCTGAGGTTTGGTTCAGAATCTCCGTCTTGACGGCTTGCAGACGCTCTTCACTCACCCCCGAGCCACCACCGCTTGCCGGGGCTGGATAGCGGAAGTTACCGACATGCAGCGATACACCGTCACCTTGGGGGTCTTTGTACCTAAGAGGCACAGTTGCTTGCGTGTACCCGCTGGGAACCGGAGTATCCAGGGTGGTACAGTTCGCAATCGTCAGACCCTTGAACCAGGACTCGATGTAATAGCTCCAACGGGCACCACCACTAGCTGGGCGTGCCTTACGCGAAGAGCAACCCTGCAAGACGGTACCGTCCGTACCTGAGTTACACAGGTAGAAGTCCGCACTAGAGTCTTTACCCGCCGAGCCGTGGGCAGTAGACCCATAGGACGAGGATTCCCCCCGGCACGCGGTGAACACGTTATCCCCGAACTCGATGAAGAATCCGTGCCCGCCGTTCTCCTGGGCTTCGCAGGTAGTGAACGCACATTTGGTCGCACGGATGCGCCAGCCTGCGCCGTTGTACTGAGATGCGCGGGCGTTACTACCCGGAGAACCGGCGGTAATGTCCGCACCGGGTGCGGCGTTACCTGCGATACCGTAGAGCTGACCGAACGATGCACCAGAGTGCGTGTACCAGGACGTAGACAGTTCGAACTTCGTCTGGGAGGTGTAAATCTCAACCCCCGCGAAGTTCCCGCGCCCCTGGTTCGAGCCGCCAATGTCAGCCCCGAAAAACTTATTATCTGCGGCACCGCCAGAACCTTCGCCATGTCCAGGCGGTTTGCCAACGATAAGCCCTGCTTGGTAGCTGTTACGCACTCGCAAGCCGAAGGAACACATAGCCTGGTCGTCGTTACCGATGATAGCGATACCAGTCTCCATATCCCATACGGTCAGGTTGTTCAGCTTGGGCACCGAATCCGGCTCGGGTGGGTTAGCACCCATGTCAGAGTTGAGGCACACGCCGATGGTATTTGGAATGTAATTCTGGTGCTGGCGGCCAGTCTTACGTGCGCGAATCCACAGGTCGGAAACACCGAAGTGCATCAGGTCGTTAGCCTGTTTGCGGGTGTTCCACGTGCCGGTGTGGAAGATACCAGTGCGCTCTGCTATCGCCTTGGTATCTGTGGCAATAATCTCAGTAGCCCGGTCATCCCCGTACACATGCACGAAGCCTTTCAGCTCAATGAACGGGTAGCTGACAAGGTACTTACCAGCGGGGATATAGACCGAGCCGCCACCGAGTGCGTACACGTCATTGATAGCATCCTGAATAGCCTTCGTAGCGTCACGCTTGCCGGTCGGGTCAGCTTCATATGGAGCATGAGTAACCGTGACGGCGTAAGAGCTGTTCTTCACGATGGACGACGAAGCCTGCGGCGCAGGCGGATGCTCAGTGAGGTACTGCTTCACCATGTTCTGAATCTGTTCATCCGTGACGGTTGGTGTAGTTACCCGCTTACGAATGGCCGCGTCAGGCTTGCCGGTGTAGTCTCCAGAGAATGCTGGAACGCTATATGTAGCCATGCGCTACCTCCTTACTGATGCGGTTGTTCTTCCTCAGTTACAAGTTCGTTCATCTTCAACTCCAGAGCGGCGAGCCTCTTCTCGAAAGGAAGAACACCTTTAATCCACGCACGAACTCGGTCTTCCACCCACGGCGAGGGTGGCATATCGTAGGGGTTCTCCTGTGGGTGGTCCTCCGAACCGTCACCAACCTTGAAGGTTCGGTCGGTCACATACAGGTTACCAATGCCCAACGAATCCGCCTTGGCGAACACATCATCAATGTTCTGCTGAGTCGCGCCGTGGATGACGTGCCAGAACCTCCACGATGGGATGCCCTTGTAATGGTCTGGGTGGATGTACTTCGTTGCCGGGTCGATGTACTTCGCTGCATCGCTCTCATAAGTGAGCGCGATGTCGCAAGCGTCCATCATCGACTTCGGCGTGTTCGAGCCGGGGTTGATGACGATAAGCGTATCGTGCCCCAGCTCTTGTTTGAGCTGCTTGTACAGGTTGGTGTAGTTCTCAATGACTTTGTTTTGCAGCGTCTCGTCCAACCACGGCGAGGTTTCATCCAGGAAGATGCCGCCGAAGATGTCACCGAAGTCTTCCTTCACTGCCTTAGCAGAGTTGATGATGAACTCGTTGGTGAACTTCGTAACCTCTTCCAAGGTCACGCCGAGGTTCGAGCGTACTTTTTCCCTGTAGGTATCGGGCATACCGTCCATGTTCGCGCCGTGCCGGGTCTTCACATAGAACAGCACCCGCATAGCGCCCGCACCTTTAGCGAGCTGACCCTGCACCTCGAAGTCCTGGTCCTTTCGCTTGGAGAGCCAATCCCCCGAAGCGCGGTTGAGAATAACCATACCGAGGGTGTTGCCGAAGGCGAGGAACTTAGCCCACTTCGAGCGCTCGCCGTTGTAGTAATCGGGCCAGGTGTATGTCACCGGCGAGTAGTAGTGCTGCCCGTTCACGAATCCGTAATTAGGCTGGCGGGTCTCGAAGTGCGCTACCTGCTTCGATACCTCAGACTCGATACGCTGAGTCAGCGTCTTGTTTGTATAAACATGGTACTCAGCCATGCATCCTCCTAAGTTAGTGTGTAAGAGTCTGGTTGTACACAGCGGACAGCCGACCCGACGCGTTACGGTTTCGCGCTTGTGCATCAATCAGTTCCATAACGCGGTCTTCGCTCACGCCGGGGGACACTGCGTTCTTCTCACTGAGCACAGACTCAACAGCTTGACGCAGCGCGTAGCTATCATTCAGTGCAGTAGCCGGGGTAGGCTTGACGGGTGCCGTCTCAGGTTCCCGCGCGCTCGGTGCAGGAAGAGCGCCCTCCTCAGCACGTACTTCAAGGACTATGGCGCGTATCGCCTGCACCCCTTGACGGGAGAATCCTCCGTCCTGGTTCAGTACTGCAATATCCACGTTATGCGTCCTTAGTCGTGATAGTAAGAGTGCCGTCACCGTTATCGGTAATGGTGGGAACCTTGCCGTCCACAATCTCCCGAACCTTGGCTTCGTTAACACCAGGTTCAACCGGAGGAATAGCTGCGATAGCGGTATCGGTGGCTTTCTTAGCTTCGGAGATAGCCTCAGTCTTAGCGGCGGTAATCTTCGGCTCTACCTCGGCAAGAGTCTCGGTCTTAGCAGTCGAGACGGCTTCGGCTTTAGCTGTGGCTACCTTAGACTCCACGTCCGTAGCTACTGCGGTTTTAGCTTCTTCAACTGCTTCGGTCTTGGCGGTGGCAATCTTAGAATCAACGTCCGCAGAAACAGCAGACTTAGCGGACTCCACGGCTTCGGTCTTAGCGGTGGCAATCTTCGGTTCTACCTCGGCAAGAGTCTCGGTCTTAGCGGTCGAGACGGCTTCGGTCTTCGCGGTAGCAATCTTCGGTTCAACCTCGGCAAGGGTCTCGGACTTGATGGTCTTGGACGCTTCGGTCAGAGCCGTCTGTATAGCCGACTGAACCTGAGCTGCGCTCAGACCACCTTCAGGGGTCGGAGGAAGTTTCGCAATCTCTTGTTGGATAAGCTGAGTTACCTTAGCTTCGTCCACGCCACTAGCCGGGGGTATAGCCGCGATAGCCTTCTGCACAATGGTGTTCACCTGCTCCTCAGAAAGACCCTTATCAGGTGCCGGCAGTGCAGCAATAGCGGCCTGGATAAGACCATTCACCTGCTGCTCCGACAAGCTCTCCTGTGGCGTAGGGAGTTTCGAGATAGCAGCCTGGACGATGGTGTTCACCTGTTCCTCAGACACGCCGCTCTGCGACGGGGGAAGCTGAGCAACAGCAGAGCGGATAAGCTCTTGAACTTTAGTCTCGCTCACGCCGGGGGTCTGCGGAATCTTCGCAACCTCGGCTTGAACAATCGAACGTATTTTCGATTCGTCTACTGCAGGCGCCGGAGCCGGGAGAGAGTTAATCTTGCTCGCCACGATGGATTCAACCTCGGAACGGGAAAGACCGCCCGAGACGGTGACAGCACCGATGGGTGGGGGAGTATGGGAAACGAGCGGCTGGTCTGCCACTTGATACCTCCTAGATAAAAGAAAAATGGGAGTGTACTCGAACAGTACACTCCCATTCTACCGGGGAACTAGGCTTGCTTCTTTTTCAGTGCTTCTACCTCCGATTTCAGCTGAGCGATAGTAGACTCAGCTTCGGCTAACCGTGCGTGAAGTTTCTTCGTGCTTGCCTTTTCGGCAGTGAAAAACTCCACCACATCATTAGCCAGCGGGACGATGCGCGTCAAGGAATACGGGTTGGAAATCTGCGCATAATGAGTTTGCCCTGTTTTATCTTTTCCAAAGATATAGAACTGCCCAGCCTCAACAGAAACATTCCACGCCGTGCCGGAGTTTACCGCGTACAAGAAGATGATGCTGTTGTTCGGTGCCGACGCAAGCGGCCACGGTGGTAGTGAGGCGGCGTTCACGAAAGTAAACCAGGTTTCATCCGGACCTATATTTACCGGTACACGGTCGTTGAGAAACGCATTGGCTTCAGAGAGGGCTTCGGCTTTCATCCTCTTTTCACGCTGGATAGCGTCTGCGGTCGCAGTCGAGAGTTTCTGCTCGATGTCCTTCTTATTAGTGTCGATATTCTTGTTCACCAAGTCTATCTGAGTGTTCCGCTCAACTTTCGCGGCTTGCACTTGCCGGTCGGTGTAGTCGTTCGCTTGACTCTCCGCCTGTGCGATTTTCCCTGTGTAGTCTTGGTACACCTGTTCCTTACAGGTTGAGATAGCCGCGTCTGCAGACTCGGCGAGTTTCTGCGCTTGCTGACGCCCCTTCGCAATATCGTTCGGGTCGTCGTAGTGGAGCTTCCATGTTGGAGTCTTTCCCATATTTGTTCCTTCCTAGAGCTGGGGGTTAGCTTCTGCCTTCGTCCATGTGGTGCCTTGCCGCTGGCGGGTATCTTCAAGCTGTTGCCAGGTTCGCTTGCCGGACTCATTGTCAGTTTCCACAGTCTCCCACGTCTGAATAGTCTGGTCGTAGCTGTACACCCACACCGTCAAGGTAGTCGTGTTGTCGTCAGGTTGATGCGACAGCCCGCAGATAACACCCTTGACGACAGCACCAAAGACATTCTCCTTACCTAGCTCATTCATGCCCTGAATAGTAACGATGGAGCCGAGAACCAGCGACAGGTCGTAGGGTACCTCAAGGTTCGTAAAGTGCGGCTGCGCGTCCAGAGCGTACCGGCTAAGAACGTCTGTTACTTCCTTGGCGAACCTGCGTTCGTCGATGAAGTCCCACCCTTCAAGGGTCAGGGTACGAGCGTTCGGCGTGCCGCCGGATACCGAATGCTTCTGCTTGATACGCTTCATGGTTCCACGAGCGCGGATAACAGGCAACTCAATATCAGGAACGACAATACCTCGGGCCGCTGTGTTATTCACCGTAGCGCCACGACGGTAGTCGTGCGTAGCGGTTCGAAGCTGAATATCCTTAGCTGTTGTCTCCTTCACCAAGGGTCCGTCAGTGTTACTGAACGTGCCGGAGATAGCCTTTTGCGTGAGCTTAGTAACCCACGGTGATAGCGCTTCCACCTTGCAGTCGATGGTAGCGGCGTATCGGTACTCCCATTGGGTCAAGCCGTTGGATGCTTGCGCGCCGTTCTTGACCTGAAATGACGTAACCGTGCACCCACCGTAGAACGAGCCGTTGTTGTCAGCAATCCAGGACCAATCCCGTGCGCCCTGGTCTTCCACAGAGGTATCCAGGTCTAACCATTCGGTCGAGTCGTCCGGCTGAACAAAGTCTTCGACGGTATCGCCGATAGATATCGTGCCGCCCTTCTTCCACACATCAATCTGCGTTTTGCGTGTCTGCGAAATAGCCCAGTCCGCAAACTCAACTTCGATGCGTGAGCACGTCAAGGTCAGGTCTGTGTTTATCCCGAACGCACCAATGTCGTAGGACGGGTTCAGCGTGCCGGAATTGCCGATGGTACCGGATACCAGGCTCTCCAGAGGGCAAACCTGAGCCACGCCGTCAGCATCAATCCACCACCCCACGGCGAGGGCTTCGCACAGGTCTTTCAGTACCTCGCCTGCGGTGCGGTTGCGCAGAGACGGCATGGTGGTTTGGTTGATAAGCCTGTTCGCGGGGGTAAAGTTTACCTTTGGTTCCCACTGTTGGTACTCTGTGCGCACCGCGTCTAGGAACTTCTTACGTTGCGGCTGGTCGTCAGGGATAGTAGACACCTGCAGCCCGCAGATACCCGAACGTGGGAACTTGCGCCCGTTCTTCACGTCGTTGAAAATCCACAGCTCCGCCCATGCCGGGAGGTTGTAGTCTACTCCGCCCACGGCATGAAGGTTACGCGGCATTTGGATAAACCCGGAATCGACGACAGCGCCTCCGAAAGCTGCATAGAACCTCACTGAGTTTCCGTCCTGCTCCAAGATAGCGGAGGTTATCTTAGTACCGGCGTTCATGGGGAACTGCCCCGTCCACATAACGGTAGCGCGGGTTTCTTTCGACTCTGGAAAACGGTCCTCGTATTGGTTGAAGTACAGCTCCACCTTGCCGGAGTCGTCCCAACGAACAGATGCACCTGCTGCGTCCTCGGTGATGATTTTCACCTGGTACAGGTTGCCCATGTGCTCCCGTGACGGCTCCCAGCGAATCATCCAGGACGCGAAAATGTCAGACCGGCGGTGCTCCGCAGGAAGACCGAACGGACCGATGCGGCGGGTCTGTGCTACCTTGAGGATACCCTCAGTCATCCACGAGCCGCCGTTAGAGTACCAAAGGTGTGGCGGCTGTAGGCGGTCGCGGTTAGAACGAGACTGAACAACCTCGCCGGAGGCACCAACGCCGTTGCGGGAGTACCCACCTACGTTAAAGCCCAGTTCGTCTCCCCGGTCCAGGTTTCCTACCTGGCCTACCGGGCCAACAATATCATTCCACGTCCGGTAATCCTGGACGTAGCATGGGTTATCCCATTGATTCGTCCAGAATGAGCCAAACAGTGGCAGACTCAGGACGGTGAGCGGCGTGGCGGGGGGTGCGTATGTGTACCCTGCTGCGGCAAGGGCGATACCAATCTTGTACGCCGGGGCAGGGTTGGTGTACCGGAGAGCTTGTTGGTCCTCGAAGAACTTTTCCTTCTGGCCGACGAGCCACCCATAGAACTGATTACGCCAGTGGTAAACCGGGTCAGCGTTTATCTTATTGGAAAAACCATCCACTCGTTGAGTCAGTGATAACCCTACCGAGGACTCGTTGAAAGAAACATTGTCTACGAGCATATCCATGCGCTTGATGGTACGGTCAGTAGACCACTGATTATCCGACCCCGTCTTAGTAAACTGCATACTGTCATCGAACTGTTGCAGAACAAGCGTGACGGTATCCCCTCGGTGCGGGTACGCGCCGGTGAACGGGGATGGGTATCCCTGCATACTCCCACCCGAGAGGTCTACATTCAAGCTAACCCGAAGGTATGTTTGGGTGGACGGGGATATATCAGAGGGTACCGGGTGGAAAGCGTGCTCTATCTTTACATTGCTGATGGGAAACTCTTTACCACGCCACTGCAAGTACTCATTAGTGCGACGGGCTACAAAAGCCATGTTCTACCAAACTTCCTCTAGGGTGAATGACGCTTTCACAAGGGGCTGCCGAACGAACGGTTCTACAGAGTATGAGAAATCCTTGATAACAGCCCACCCACCAAGCCGGGGGGATACAGGCGGCACGTGAGTACCAATCCACATCTGCACCGGCGTGAACTCTTTCATGAACTCATACGCATCCACGATACCCGTTACACCCTGCGGGATGGTGAACGGTGGGGTAATGTACTCTTTCATCACATCAGAGTTTACTGGCAACGTAACAAGAGCGCTTTGTGTAAACTGCGCGCCGGTCTTTCCCCAGATACGGATATTCCCTTTACCACGCGCGAATACACGGAGCCTGCACACCGTGCCGGGGATAACCCACGTTTCATTCCCGTACACAGCGTTGCCCACAAGTTCATCAGCCCAGAATGTAGGCAGGTTGTACCCGTCCTGTGCGGTGAACGAACTCTCCACTAGGGAGCCGAAGCTTTTGTTCGCTGAGCCGCCAACAGTACCTACCCACAGAGTAGGACCTTCGGTGGCGGGACCCATGAAGTTGTTGCGCCTAGCGTGCGGAGTCATAAGGAACCGTGGGGCGCGCTGTGACTCTACGTAAGTCGCCAGCATAGACACGTAATCCCACGGCATAGACATGCTCACATTCCATGAGCGCGGGGTCTTACCGCGAAACGCTACGTGCCGCCTACCCCGAGACGAGGTGAAGAACGCGAGGTTGGACTGCGCTTCTTGAACGGACACTGATTCGTTGAACGCCACGGGAAACGCACGCCCGCCCTCAATCATGAGCGTGGCATCATACGCCAATCCATCCAGGTTGAATCTCTCAACCGGTTTCATCTGGAAGTCTTGAGACGCCACGCTCACAATCCTTTCTAGGGTCTACGCCGTCCGTCGTAGAGAACGGCGGCCACTATCACTAAAGTTCAACACCGCTTCGTTGCTACGCGGGTCCAGAGACAATTTTACATTATCCGACATGACCTGCATGAGCGCGGATGCCATAGTCTTCGCCGCCGTGCCGGTGGAAAGCTGGGAGTTTGCGTCCACGTCTAGAGAGTGAGCCGTACTTACCCCAAGCTTCACGTTCGGTACCGAAGCCGACACATCATCAAACGCCCCTTGAACGGACTGCAACGCAGCCTCGGTCTGCTTCTTTACGGTAGCTGCCTCCGCCGCGATAGCCCCGCCGAAGTCGCGCATCAAGGCGCGACCCGAATAGGTGGTGTATCCCGTACCAGAGAACGGACCTTCCTTAGCCGGGGAGAACGGGAACAGCTTACGGATGTTCGATAGACCGTTCTTCACCGTGTTCTTCAAACCATTGAAGGCACTCACAATACCGTTCTTGAAGCCGTTGATAAGAGCCTGCCCAGACTCGAACAGGTTTACTGACTTGAAGATATTGATGATGTTGCTAGGGAAGTTCTTGATGAAGTTGATAACTCCATCAACATTTTGCTCGATAATGTCTTTGAAACCTTGCCAGGACTCTTTAGTAATACCAAACAGCTGCGGTGCGAAGTTATCCATGCTGTCGAGCAATCCATGAAGCCAGCCACGGATACCCTCAACGATAGTGTTCCAGGTGTTCGACAAGAACTCACTGATACGGTTCCAAATAGCCTCAACTTCCTTTCGTGCACCATCAAAGTCTCCAGTCATGAGTTTCATAGCGCCGGAAACTAAATGTCCGAATATGTTGAGTGCTGTTCCGATACCGTCGAAGATAATTCCCAGCGTCGTGCCGAGGAACCGAACAGCGTTGGCAATCTGTGGGCCGAAAGCGTTCACAAAGAACGTCACAATCGGGGTAGCAACCTGGATGATACCGTTCGCTAGTTGGGCAATGGCTGAGAACAGAGGTTCAAGGTCATTCAGCAAGCCGGTGAAGCCCTCACTGATGGACTTGAACGCGTCGCCGATAGCGGGGGCAATTTCGTTCTGAATCATATCCGCAATCGGCTTGAAGAAATCCATGATGGACTGCCCAAGCTGATTGATATTATTGCGGAACTCTTCGGACGTGTTGTACAGGTACACGATAACGCCGACAATCGCCAACAGAGCGGCGACTACCAATGCAACGGGCCCTGCTGCTGCCGCAATAGCCGCACCAACAGCCTCAAGCGAGCCGCCCGCACCGAACGCCGCTACAACACCCGACACGCCGCCAGCAATAGCACTAATGCCGGAGATAGCCCCACCAATACCGGCGATAAGCCCTGAGATAGGACCGAGAGCGGCGACCAAGGCGGCCACAGCGGCGATAACCAGGAACAATGCCGTAGCAAGCTCGGGGTTCTGTTGTGCCCACGCACCGAACTGCTCAACCAACGGGCCGAGGTTCTGGCCTAGCCATTCGATAGCATTCTTCAAACCCTCTGCGAGGATGGGAACAATCGCGTCAAGGGCTTCCTTGAGGCCCTTGAAAATAGGTGCAAGCGCATCCAGGGCGGCACCGAACACCGGCAAGAAGTGCTCAGCCATGTTGCCGATGATGCTGGCAAGCGAGCCAAGAATCTCGCCGAGGGGCCCAGAGTGCTCCGAAAGTTCAGCCATGCCCTTTGAGATACCGTCTACTGCATCCCGAATACCAGTCTGGAACGCGGGGGTGGAGACGGCTTCCGTGACGAGCTTGACCCAAGAGCTGATGGTCTCTGAGATTTTACCCATGACGTAGGCGATGGTCTCTGCGGTCTCGTGCAGAGCCTTGCCGATGTACTCGAACGCCGGGCCTAGATTCCTCAATGCGTCATTAGCGCCACGGAACAGTGTAACCATAGTCCACTGAGACTCAACGGAGGCGAGGTTATCACGTACCTTTTCAAGAGCGTTAGCGAAGTCTGTCAGAGACGCGCCGCCTGCTTCCTGTGCAGCCTTAGCAATATTCACTAGGATGCCCACGGCGGCTTGACCTGCGCGCCAGAACTCTTTCAGGGCGAAGATACCCTTGTCAATCGCGCCGGAGATGTCCGCGTGCTTAGTCCACTCATTGAACTTGTTCGCCATGTCGGTGAACCAGTCACCAAAGCGTGGGAAGAACTTCGCGCCAATGTCGATGAACCGCAGAAGACCCTCAGTCAGAGGACCCATGCCCTCACCCATACGGCGGATACCCTCAGCTGCAGAATCGAATATACTTGCGAATCCGCCCTGGTTAGCAAAATCTTGGGCTGCGCGTGCGGCCTTGCCGAAGAAATCACCGGTAGCTTCGGAAATCTCCAGCATTCCCTTCTCCCATGCCGGGAATACGGAATCAATGAAGTTCCTCATGGGGGTCTCAAAACGTTCCCAGAACTTATCTGCGCCCCTGTTGTTGAGGTCGGTAAGTCGGTCGTTCACATCCTTCATGCGGTCGTTCCACCGCTTGAGCGCGTTCACCGACGCGAACGCCGCCACGCCGATACCTGTGAGGATACCGGGCAGGGCGAAGGCGCTAGGTGCAATGGAGACTAACGACGCGCCGAGGGCGAAGATGTGGCTAGTCAGGGACAGCACCGAAGCAGAAACCGTCGAGATGACAGACCCCAGCTTGATAATCTTCGTCAGGTTCTTATCAAGGTCTTTCGTGAAGTCGGAGAATTTCTTTGTGAAATCCCATGTAGCACGAGCACCCGACAGAGCCGCCAGGGCGGTGAGAACCTTGGCGGTGGCGACCTTATCAATCTTCGGGCTAATCAGTACGTGCCGGGGGCGAGTCAGTGTCGCCAGCTTCATACGTGCGCGACCTGTATCCGCGTCAGCGTTGATGGTGGTCTCGCGGTCTTCCTCTAGGTCATTCAGCTTATGCTCAGCACGGGCAGTGTCGAGGTCTACTTCTACGTGTAGCGGGTGCTTATCCCGGAAGAACGAATCATTCTTGAGGTGGTCCACGTTGAACGAATCTTTGAAACGCTCAACGGCGGCTCGGTTTGTGAACTTCTCACGTGCTCTCTCAAGGTTGTGTAAGCGCTCACGCAGGATGTGGACTTTCAGCCCTGCGCGCTCGAACGCATCAGCCCAGCGGTCAATCTCTTCGGAGTTACCAACCTTGACGGCGCGGCCATGCTTGTTAGCGAAGCTCGCTTGCAGACGCTCTGCTAACTCTACATTTCGGCGAAGCTGTTCGATAGAGTCCTTAGCGTCCGCCTTGAAATCGTCGAACAGGTGCAGTTTACGTTTGCGGGTGAAGATGTCCGACATACTCTTGTCGAACGTCTTCATCAGCTTTTCATTCTCTGCAATCTGCTTGCCGACCTTGCGCATCTCCGTCTGCATACGGCGAACACCGTTGGTATCCCCGAGTGCGCGGTAGCGGGATGCTTGCCGGTCGAGCAGAACCTCTGCGCGTTTCAGCTCAGAAATCCACTGACGCATGGGCTTCAAGCCGGAGCGGTACCCCTCAAAGGGTCGCGAGAAATCAACCTTGAGAAGGTCTTTAGCGCCACGCGTGAAGAGGTTCTGTGCGCGGGTAATGTCTTGCAGTTCCTTGCGGTACCGCTTGAAGTTCTCCGCCTGGGAACGCACGCCTCGCGTAGCATCTGCCATGCGCTTTAGGTCTTTGATGTGTTGGTCTAAAGACTTATGCAGTGGCTTTAGTGGGTCAGAGTCCCCCTTGACGACAAGGTCTTTGAGCTGAATCGGGTGCTCCTTGATGCGCCCCATGTCGCGCTCAATGCGGTCGAAGAACTCCTTGGTGACATCCTGAGAGTCTTCAATCTCGAACTGCCCATCAACAATATGATGGAACTTGTTCACCATACTGTCGGCAATATCACGGATGCGCTCAGACATAGTGCGCATGCGACGCTCAGAGCGGTTAGCGCTACGCTCTACCTCTTGGTTGAACTCCCTAAAACCCTGAGTAGCTTCTCGGAACATGGAACGGTTGAAGCCCGCGCCAACTCCCACGGCGGGGATGTTCGGGGTCTGTCTAAGCCTCTCAATGAGCGCCTTGTGCTGGCGATTGAAAACATTGTCGTCCAGCTTGAGGGGAACCTTTAGCTCAGACTTCGCCAAACCCTTGACAATATCATCATGGAGTTGGTGAACTGTCTTCGCAGACTCCACATGGACGTTTGGAATCTCGAAGTGATACTTGAATGCATCCTTCATGCGCGCCAGCTGTTCGCGCATGGTGAGCTTCGGCTTCACCTCGGGCTGCTCACGCTCGACAGACTCTTTGACCTGCTTACGGACACGCTTCGTATCAACGTCCGCTTTTATCTTCACGTCACGGACGTTGCGAGTAGCTTGCTTGAGCTTTTCGCCAACGTTGTTCACGTCCACGTCGGCCTTGAGGGATACCTTCGTATCTAGCTCGCGTAGCTGTTGTTTCAGCTTTTCAAAGGCAGAGCGGTCTAACTCCGGGGTAACCCGGATGTGCATAATCCGCTCTGCCTGCTTCTTCGCCTTCTCCAGGGTGGGGCGAAGTTTCTGGTTGAAATTCTCCGCATCAGGGAGAACGCGTATGTGTACGCGCCCGGCTTCAAAACTTCCTGCCGCCAAGGGTCACCTTCCTATTTATTCTACGTCCGTGCCGGGTGGCGCGTATGAATCCTCTGGACTCTGCTCTTCCTCCTCCGTGAACAAAGTTCCCCAGTCAATAACCCCGGCGGCCGCTTCCATAGCAAACGCTTGTTTTTCCATAGCCGTCATAACCTCGTCTTTAGAGAAATTATGCTTCGGCTTACCACTCTCATTATACGGGGATGGGTATTCCACAAACTCTGGGGGCTTGGAGTTTTTCTCTTGGTTAGCCGTGATGTACATGTTGCGGAATGAAGTGATGGAATCGGCAATGTATTTGAGTGTCATCTCAAGCCGGGAGTATCCGAACCATGCATCCTTTGGGTCTACATCCTTGACCGCTTCAGAATCCGGTTCCGGCTCTGGTAGCTGGTGCCTGTATAAACTACGCTCTTCGAAAGCAAGCCGGGACAATAAGGCTTTGGTGACCTTACTATCCCGGCTTGCCCACTCACGCAGAGGGTCATAGTGATACAGCGCTATGAAGTCTGCGCAAATAACAGGCTGCGTCGTTAGATATTCAAAGAGCGCGCGACGTTTCCCAGTTCACCCACGTAACCCATGACGAAGTTGCTCATGTCGCCGATACCTGCCAAGGTATCGTGCGAGCGCCACTCAGCAAGGTTCTCCGGCGGAACAACAGTCTCCTCAAAGATTTGCAGGATAGCGCGGGTGGCCGCCAAATCCACACCGGGATTCTCGTCCTTGTCCTCACCCTCTACAATCTTCCAGATAGACATAGTTTCCGAAAGAAGCTGTAACGCAACGGTACCGCGCAAAGTCTCAAGCGGGGTAACAAGACGGTACAGCGGGCTAGTGCGGGGGTCGGGCAAGTCTTCCAGCCCCTCAGGTTCAGACTTGCTATCTTCTACAGGCTCGGTCACCTGTGCCTGTACCTGTGCTGCTGGCGCTGCTGCAGCGGGGGCGGCCTCCTGCTGGATTCGGTCTAGTTCCGCGTTGTAGCGGTCTGCCTCTGGCGTGAACTCCGCCGCGACCGGGATAGCGCGTCCATACGCGTCAAATACCAAGCCGTTGGTTTTGTTGGTGTATTCGGACTGGCTGCCCAAAGCATTTCCTCTCACTAAAACAAAAGTGCCTGTGACTCATAATGAGCCACAGGCACAGTATATCATGTGAGCTATGTACTGGCTTTAGCCACCAACACGCGCACCGGGGCCGCCGGCGGCAGGCTGTCCGCCACCAGCAACAGGGGCTGCTGCGGCCTTCTTCGGAACGATAGTAGCGATAGCATCCTTCGCACCGGCGGTAACCTGCTCCGCAGTAGGTGCAAGCACAGTTGCCGTGACGGGGATAGGCACAAGAGCGCCCTTCGAGGTCTCACCACGACCATTGGCCGAGAGCTGAGCGTTCGGCATGTAGTCGAACACGGTCATCTCAGAATCCGCGCGGATGAACAACAGCGAAGTGTTCACAGTACGCGGCTTGCCGCCGGACCACTGGATAAGCTCTGCTTCGGTCTCTTCCAGGGTTGCCGGGTCGTTACCGCCCTGAGTCAGCTGGAGAACACGCTTGTTGAAGGTGTGCAGAGTGAACTCGAACTTGGTGGTGATGTTACCACGGATGTTACGTACTGCAGCAACCTCAGCGGTGTCGATAACGGTAGCGTCGCCGCCGTCAGACGAGAAGGTGGGCAGGGTCTCCGCAGAGGTCAGACCGATAGGTGCCCAGCCGTCAGGGTAAGTAGTGCTGTCGTCGGCCTTGAACTTGCCAACCGCACCCTTCGGAGGAGGTGCGAAGGTACCCGTCTTAGGGGCCAGCACCGTAACAAAGTCCGCAACAAGGACTTCACTCGGGTTATATTCAATAGGCTTAGCCATATTAGAGAACTCCTAGTTCTTGCAATGCCTTGGAAGGCTCTTCCATATTAGGTGCGCCAAACAGGACATCCCGTGGCGCGAATGCAGTCAATGTTAGGGTGCTGTCTGACTGCTCCCCGGATACCGTCGTGACGGCGGCAACCGAAAATTCTGTATTGGGTGTCTGAGTTAGAGTATACCCTTTCAGCACCACGCCAGATACTTCCTTGCCTACTTCGGTGCACTTCTGGATATAAGAGTGCGCCCACATGGCTAGGCTATCAGCAGAGACGTTGGCTAGATTGCCGGTGCGCGGGGAGTACACGCGTAGCCTGATGTTCATCATCAACTTCCACAGAGTACCCTCCGCGTTCACTGGCGTGTATGTAGCCCACATGACGTGGTGCTGAATCCACCATGACGGGAGTCTGCTAGGAGGCACGTTTTGAATCACATGCCCTGGCGCGAACTCAGACAGTAGGCTCTGCATGGTCTCAGTCAAACTCAATGCGGTTTCCACTAGTAACCTCCATGCCGGGTTCCGCGTGAACCTGAGCGGTCAATCTCTGCGTTCGCACGAACCGCATTCCAGTTGGTCTTCTTTAGCGCGGGCATAGGACGTGACAGGGCGTGCAGAGATACTGCCTTAGCCGCTGCCCCAACCAAGAAGAAGTGTCCCCGCTGGAAGCGTGTAACCTTCTGGCTACGCCCGTTCGAGAACTGAATCTCGTTTGTCGCTATACCAAGCTCAATGATGTGCGCGGCGGGGTCGTCGTTATAAACTACGCGGTCCCACACCGGGATATTCGGGTACTGCTGCGGTCCCTTGTAAAGAGACCGCCGCACACCGAAATGGTCTACGTAAGAATCAGACGTAGATTTTCGGTAGGGCTCAGCTGCGGCTTTCGCGTCGTTCTTGATAGCTTCCGCAACACGGTCAAGCGCGCGTGTCCTGGTGGAGACCAACGACGCGGCGCGCTTCGAGTTAGTGCGGTACAGTTCAATTCCGTCACCCAAGAGGCACCCCCGATAACTCTCTGTCGTTGCCCCTGGTTATCGCAACCTTATCGTGCTGAGTGCGCACTCCCATTCGGAATACAACCTCACGGGCGTTGATGGTGTAGTAGTACGGCTTAGAGGATGTCTGCTGGGGCTTTAGTCCCGCCTGCCGGGTGTACTTGCCGGGGGTGTAGACCACGACGGCATTCACGGGGAACTCGTCTTGGTACTCCGTTGGCAGAGACTCCCGCAGTTTATCAAACATGCCGGGGGGAGTGGTTAGTGCTCCAGTTGTAGAGAGCTTCGTACCATAGTACTCTTCTCGCACAGACGAAGTGCGGGAGAGGTTATCGGATGCAATAGGCTGGAAATTACAGCGCACCACCAGGGGTTTCTGCAGGTACTCCACTGCGTACACGCCGTCCGGCTTGAGTACACTACGTGCTGGGTACATCTCCACAACGTGGCGGGGGTTGGATACTAATGTCATCCGCAGTACCACCCCTTATCCCATCCCGGTACTGGAGACGCAGTAAACGTGGGGTCCGTGGACATCTTGACCGACCCGACGAAAGACTCACGGGTCTTGCATCCAAGACCCTCAAGTTCCTTATCAGTGAACCAGATGTTCGGGGACTGTGCCACGCGGTCAATCTGAATCTCATATGCGGACTCTTTCTCGGAGATGTACCCCGAGCGGTCGTCCTTCGCGACTCGCATGACGGCGGCTACGACAACGGCACGAATGCGTACCGCCGTGAGCTTATCCGGTTCTTCCTTGCCGGCAATGATGTTTGCCAGGCGAGGACAATACCCCGCGAGCATGGCGAGGGCTTCCTCAATCTTAGACGCAATGAATTTCTCAGAGCGGTCTACGACATCACCGTCTAGTGCGGTGTACACATCTTCAACAGTGATTTCCATGCTCACGGGGTATATTCCTTACTTGCTGTTAGCGCGAGAGCGGGTGCCCTTGCGTGCCGGGGCTTTCTTCACTTCTGCTGGTTCCTCTACAGGTGATTCTGCGTGAAGACCCGTTATGTCCGGGTTGCTGACCTGGGAGAGAACGTGGTCGCTAAGCTCACTCCCTTCCGGTAGGAATACGAGCTCTCCGTATTCGTTGTGGATGTATGTATGTGCCTTAGTGACCATGTTCGTTTCTCCTTCAGGTAGTTAGATTATTTACAGAACCTTAGCCTTGAAAGCGGCATCGGGGCTGTACAGGGCGGGCATCGCCACAGAATCCACAACAATGTCACGCAGGGACGCAACGTTAGGACGCTGAACGATATTAGCCACGATACCCTGACCGTTCACGCCAGTCCAGCCGAGGTTCACAGCGGTCACGGTTCGAGAGAACACGGTCTCGCCGAGGATACGGTTGTCAGACGGCGGAAGCAGGAAGATGCTGTCGTCATCCAGAACATTCACAGGGCCGTCGTAGGTGTTCACCTGGCGGTCATACAGAGTAATCTGCGGGAGAAGCTGACCGGCCAGGATACCGTTTATCTCCTCAAGGGTTGCAGGGCGGTAACCGTCGCCAACCTTAGTAGCGAACTGAGTGTTGGTCTGGATAGCCAGGAACACGCGGGTAGACATCACCATCGCGCCGGGGTAGAAGCCGTTGAGCTTCTTGTAAGCCTGGCGCAGCTTCACCAGCTCATTCAGGATGTTGGTGCCTGCGGTATCAAACTTAGCCGCCACGGTCACGTCTGCCTCTGCAGAGCGGCCCCATACATCCTCAGTCACGCCGCCAGCTTCGGTCTCTACCAAGAACTTCGCCTTGTTGAGGGTCTGACCACGCTGGTACTCAAGACGGTCAGCAATCGACTCGACGCCCTGCATGACCTTCTCCTCAATGGACTTGCGGATAATGTCGTTGGACTGTATGCGAGCGCGAAGCTGGTCCTTTTCGCCGATGGTGTATTTCTGAGTCAAGGGGATGTTCTCGAAACGAACAATCTTGACGGGGGGCTGAGTACCACGGCTAGGCTCAGCATCCCAGGCGCGGTTGAACGCCATGACGGGGCGGGTGACCTTGAGGTCCTTGGTGTTCAGGTCAATGCCCTCAACGTAGCGCTCGGGGAAGAACGAAAGCAGGGAGTTGGCGGCAATCTCCTGTGCCTGGATGTTCTTGTAGTACTCTTCCGCGAAGCCGGTCAGGTACTCCGGGGTAGTAATCTGGTCCAAATCATAAGTAGACATTAGTTAGCGCCCTCCATGAAGATAAAGTGCTTGCTATCTGCGGGCTTCTCCAGGGCAGAGCCAGAGGCGAGCTTAGGCAGACGCTTATGAATGATAATTCCCTTGACAACGACGGCTACCTGCTCAGTGCCGGTGGTGTTGGCGTGGTCGAACAGCAGGAATCCTGCGGGGTCAGCGGTCGCCGGCTTTACCTTGTTCACTTCGATAGTCACGGGGTAGCCGGAAGGTACACCGTTGTATTTCTTGATAACTTCCGCAAAGTCTTCGGCGCTGATGGTGAGCGACTGGGCCTCAATCGAAGCGGTCTCACCAGACAACCAAGCCGGGAGGTTGCGGTTAATAGTAGTGCTGTGAAGATTAGGCACTTGTAACCTCTCTATTTCTTGTTGAACTTAGCCCGCACTGCGGCTGCGCCGGAGGCGAAGCTATTGTTAGACGCGTTACCTGTGTCGGGCGCGCCATTCAGTGATGGAATGCTAGATGCCTTAGGTTTCATCTGCTCAGTCAGTGTAGCGAGGATACCGTCAAACTTAGCCTGGTCGAAGTTCCCTTCCGAGTCCAAGAACGACGCGGCACCCAAACTATCGAATGCGCTCTGCAAACTCGATAGCCCGTTCGCACTCAGCCCGGCTTGAATCTTCGACTCCGCAATCTTAGTGGATGCTTTAGCCTTGTAGTCGATGAACTCATTCTGCAACGCCTCTAGACGGTCAGCTACAGAATCATCTGCATCCTCAGACTTGCGACCCTTCTTAGCCCGAGCCTCCCACTCACGTGAGTGGGACTTCCACTGCTCTACCTGCTTAGTCAGATTTTCAATCTGAGCTTTCAGGTCTTCCTCGCTTGTTGAAGGTTCCGAAGCATCCCCTGCGGCGTTCTCCTGAGTAGCCGTTTCGGCGTTCTCCTGAGTAGCCGTTTCGGCGTT